>Ga0154020_10003024_pt1 | contig 20417 bp, 16 predicted proteins | sample Klosneuvirus_201_FD_109709 | JGI IMG/M metagenome (GOLD analysis project Ga0154020, IMG submission 109709) | Active sludge microbial communities from wastewater, Klosterneuburg, Austria - Klosneuvirus_20160825_MG | ecosystem: Engineered > WWTP > Aerobic digester > Activated sludge | place... | reverse complement strand
GGCCGCATGGACCGCCGCCAGCTCGGCCTGCGCCTTGTCGGCCGCCGCGCGCGCTGCCGCCAGCTCCTCGGTCAGGCGCTGCTGCGCGCCTGCGGCCTCACCGGCGCCGCTGCGCACCGCGGCCAGCTCGGCCTGCGCCTTCTCGGCCGCCGCGCGCGCCGCCGCCAGCTCGGCGCCCAGCTTGTCGGCCTGGGCGCTGGCCTGGTTGGCCGCCGCACGCGCTGCCGCCAGCTCGGCGGCGCGCTTGTCCGCCTCGGCACCGGCCTCGGCCGCCGCCCCGCGCGAGCTCGCGGCGTCGCGGGCGACCTTGTCGGCCTCCGCCTTGGCCTGCGCCGCCTCGCCGCGCGCAGTGTCGCGCTCGCGGGTCAGACGATCGACCTCGCTCGACAGCTGGGCGCGCTCGGCCTGCGCGGCCTGGGCCGCAGCCGCAGCCTGCTGCTCGACGCTGGAGCCGGCGCCGCGGATGGCCGCGATCTCCGCTGCCAGCCGCTGCACCTCGGCCTGCGCCCGCTCGGTCGCGGCCTTCTCCGCCGCCGCCTCCGCCATCGCCTTGTCGGCCGCCGCCCGCGCGCTGGCCGCGTCCGCGGTCGCCTTGTCGGCCGCCGCCTTGGCCGCCACCGCGTCCGCGGTCGCCTTGTCGGCCGCCGCCTTGGCCGCCACCGCCTCCGCGGTGGCCTTGTCGACGGCCGCCTTGGCCGCCGCCGCGTTTGCGGTCGCCTTGTCGACCGCTGCCCGCGCCGCGCCGGTCTCGCCGCCCGCCTTGTCGGCCGCCGCCCTGGCGCTCGTGACCTCGGCCGCTGCCTTGTCGGCCGCCGCCTTTGCCGTCGCCGCGTCCGCGGTCGCCTTGTCCAGCGCCGCCTTGGTGGCCGCCAGCTCCGTCACCGCCTTGTCGGCCGCCGCCTTGGTGGCCGCCAGCTCCGTGGCCGCCTTGTCGGCCGCCGCCTTGGCCTCCGCGCCGGCCTTGTCCGCGGCCGCCTTGGCCGCGGTCACCGCCGCGGTCACTTCCGCGCTCAGCCGCGCCACCTCGGCGACCGCCTTGACGCGCTCGGCCTCGGCCGCCGCGAGCTGCGCCGCCGCCGCGCCGGCGCCCGCGCTGCGCGCCTCGCCGAGCTCGCCGCCGAGCCGCTTGAGCTCGGCCTCCAGCTTGACCTTCTCGGCCCCGGCCGCGGTCGCCGCCGCGCGCGCCTGCTCGAGGTCGGCGCCCAGCCGCTTGTTGTCGTCCTGCGCCTTGCTCTGCTCGGCGCCGGCCTTCTCGGCCGCCGCGCGCGCCTCGACGACCTCGCCGCCGAGGCGCTTGCCTTCGTGCGCCAGCCGCTCGACCTCCTTGGCCAGCTTGGCGCGCTCGGCCTCGACCGCGCCCGCCGTCTCACCGGCACGCCGCGCCGCCACCAGGTCGGCGGCCAGCTTCTTGTCCTCCGCGGTCAGCCGCTCGACGTCCGCGCTCAGCCGCTTGTTGTCGGCCGCCAGGCGATCGAACTCGCCGCTCAGCATGTCGCGCTCGGCCGCGGCCGCCGCCGCCGTGCTGGTGTGCTCGGCGTTCGACTTCTTGAGCGCCTCCAGCTCGGCCTTCACCGCCGCCAGCTCCTGCGCCGCCTTGCCGCTGCTGCCGGCCTCGGCCTTGGCGGCATCGACTGCCGCCTGCAGCTTGGTCGCGCTGGCCTTGGCCGCCGCCAGCTCGCCGCTGACACGCGCGACCTCCTCGACCAGCTTGCTGCGCTCGGCCTGCACGCCGGCCAGCGCGCCCTGGCGCAGCTTCTCGGCCGCGGCGCCGTCCTGCTTGTGCTTGTCGAGCTCCGCGGCCAGCTTGGCGCGCTCGTCCTGCACCTTGGCCAGCTCGGCGGCCAGCTTGCCGCGCTCGGCCTCCAGCTCGGCGCGCACCTTCTTGTCGCCGCCCTCGGCGCGCACCGCGCGCAGCCGATCCAGCTCCTCCGACAGCGCGCGCACCTCGTCCTGGATCAGCGCCTTGTCGACGTCGGCCGCGGCCTGGTGGGCGACGTGCTCGCGCTGGGCCTCGTCGAGCTCGGCGCGCAGCGCCGCCATCTCCCCGGCCGCCGCACCACCACCCGCGCCCGCGCGCGCCAGCTCGGCGCGCAGCGACTCGATCTCGCGCTGCGCGGCGCCGGCCTCCTCGCGCGCGCGCCTGAGGCCCGCGGCCAGATACTCGACCTCGGCCGCGGTCGGGCCCGCGGTCTTGTGCTGCTCGTGCAGCTCGAACACGCGCCGGCCCAGGTTGTCGCGCTCGGCCTCGACCTCCGCGCGCGCCTTGCGCTCCTGGGCAAGGCAGCCGATCAGCTGCGACGCCGTCGCCCCCGCCGACCAGCCCGGCGTGGCCTGGCCACCCGGCAGCGGATTGACGAACATCACCAGGCTGCCGACCAGCACCAGCTCGCTGGGCGGCACCACGCCGCGCTGCACGCGCTCGCCGCCGACATAGACGCCGTTGACGCTGCCGAGATCCTCGACCCAGACCTGGCTGCCATCGAAGCTCATGCGCGCGTGGTGGCGGGACAGTCGACCGTCCCCGCTGCGCACGTGGCAATCCTCAGCCCGTCCCATCACGACCGGGTCGGCCCCGAGCTCGAAGCTCCGGTCCACCCCGTCCGAATCCTGATAGATCACCGTCGGCATGGCGGGCCAACCGTAACACGATCCCGTCAGCCCCGCGCGCGCCCGTCCCCAGTACAGCCCTGCAGCCTGGCCTCGATGGCGCGTACCAGCCGGTCGAGCGCCGCCGGCGCCTCGGCCAGGAACAGCGACGGCTCGATGAGCTCGAGCTCCATCAGCACCGGGTCGCCCATGGGCCCCGGCGCGACGTCACAGCGCGCATACAGCAGGCGCTGCTCGGCGGGCAGCCCCAGGGCCGCGCTCGCCGCCGCCAGCACGCGCGCCGCCAGCGCGGCCTCCTCGGGCTGCGCGGCCACCGCGGCCGAGACGCTCTCGGCGTCGCCCGCGAAGCGCGGCTGCTTGCGCACAGCATGGGTCAGCATGCCGTCGATGTGCACCAGCGCGCGCTCGCCATGGCCCTCGACCGCGGGCAGGAAGGCCTGCACCAGCATGTCGCGCTCGCCGAGCAGCCGGCGCAGCTGGGCGGCCGCGACGTCCCAGCTGGGCGCCCCGCGCCGCGCCCGCAGCGTCGCGAACGACCCCGCCGACACCGCCGGCTTGACCACGACCTCGTCCCAGTCGCCGGCGATCGCGTCCAGCCCGCGCGGGTCGCCACGACGCACGAGCTGGGTCGGCGTGACCGGCACGCCGCGCGCCGCCAGCTCGCCGAGGTAGCCCTTGTGCCAGTTCCAGCGCACCACCTCGGCCGGGTTGTCGAGCACGCTGACCTCGGCCACGTGCTCGGCCCAGGCCAGGAACGCCGCCGCGTGGTGCACATAGTTCCAGGTCGAGCGCAGCACCACGCGGCGCGCGGTGGCCCAGTCGCGCGTCGGATCGTCCCAGGCCCAGACCTCGGCCTGGAGGCCGCGCGCACGCAGCGCCTCGAGCAGCAATACCTGGTCGGGATCCGCCTCCGGCAGCGTCACACAGCTGGCCAGCGCGACGTCGAGCAGCGTGCCCACATCAGACGTCACCGCGTCAGCGCCCGAGCAGCCGGCCGTCGGTGGCGCGGCGCTCGGCCCGGCGCCGCTGCAGCTGGTTGTGGTGGTGCACCGCGCTGCGCGACCCGAAGAAGTCCAGCGCCACACCGCCCACCAGCGCGCTGGCGCCCACGAAGAAGTTGCCGCTGATCAGCAGCGCCAGCCCGCCCAGCTCGGCCAGCGCGACCACCACCCCGCCGAGGCGCTGCCTGGCCGCGAAGCTGGCGGCGCCGAAAGCTGGCACCAGGGCACGGCGGCTGACCTTGGCGGCGTCCAGCGCTGGCTCGGGCGCGGCGTACTCGTGCTCGACCTTGGGGCTGGGGCGCCGCTGCGGCGTTTCGTTACCTGCGGCATTGTCGTCGTCGGGGTCGCCCACGGCGCCCTCGTCGTCCTCCAGCTCGCCGCCGGTGCCCTCGCCTCCATCGCGAAATGGATACCCTGGCAGCCCCTGGTTGAACGCCGTCTCCAGCTCGCGCGCCTTGTCGATGTCACTTCGCCGCACCTCGAGGCGCACATCATAGAAGCCGTAGCGCAGCGTGGCAGCGACCTGGCCGCCACGCTGAAAGCACATGATTCCATTGGACTCCAGGAACGCCTGCAGGCTGTCCACCTCGAGCCCGACGGCGTAGCTGCCCAGGGGAACGAAGTCCGCTCCGGGGTCCTCGTCTCGATCACTCATGACCTGCGCCGGCCTCGCATACATTTTTGCCGCACCTGAATTCGCGTAGTTCCCGTCTACCCGGCTGGGCGCGAACACATTAACCTCATTTTGTGGGAGGTCACGCGATGCAAACCGAGTCGGAGCGCCAGGGGCGGCCAAACGGACAGATCCGATCAGTGCTGATCACTGACGATGATCAACTTCTGCGCGAGTCACTTGCGCGCAGCTTCCAGGCCCGCGGGTGCGAGGTCCGCACCGCGTCCTGCTACGACGATGCCATCGCCATCGCGGCCAGCTGGGAGCCCGACCTGGCCGTGGTCGACCTGTGGATGCCGGAGCACACCGGCCTCGAGGTGCTCGACGGGCTGCGCCAGCTGCACCCCTCGCTGCGCATGGTGCTGCTGTCGGGCAATGTGGATCTGGAGGAGGCGGTCGATGCCGCCCATGCAGGTGCGGTGCGCGTGCTGCGCAAGCCGGCCGGACCGGACCAGATCCTGGCCGCGCTGGACCGCAACGTCGAGCCGCGCCTGGGGCCAGCCGCGGCGCCGCTGCCGCCCGGGGGGCTGGCCGCGGCAGAGTGGATCCACATCCAGCGCGTGCTGGCCGCCTGTGACGGCAATGTCTCGCACGCCGCCATGCGCCTGGAGATCGATCGGCGCACCTTGCAGCGCCGCCTGCGCAAGGGCCCCGGTGGCGATGCCGCCGCGCCCGACGACGCCGACGCCGCCGACGACGCCGACGACTCCGACGACTCCGACGCCGAGTAGTCAGTCCGGCCCGGGTCGGGCCTGGCTCAGCCCAGGATCAGCCTGAGCCCGCTCGGTGACGACACCAGATCGCGGTACACACCCAGCTTCAGGTAACGCCCCACGAACTGATCCAGCTCACGCAGCGAGCCCAGCCGCACCTTGCTCTCGCTGCCATCGGTCCACACCACGGAAAGCCACATCGCGAACCTCCGCGCCCATCTTCGAGCGCGGGTCGGCCGGGGGCAACAATCTGGCCTCAGTACAGGGGCGCCAGATCGTCGTTCTTGCGCAGCGGCGGCGGCCTGGGGCTGGTCGGGGCGTTGCGCACGCGCGGCTCACGCTTGCCGGCGACCGGGCCGAGATGGCCGGCCGCCTTGCAGGCCGCCAGCGCCCTGGCGTCAGGCGCGCCCAGCTTGGCATCGAGCAGGCCCTGACAGGTGGCGGCGGCGCAAGCGTCGGGCAGGCCGGCCGCGCAGGCGCGCTGGTTGGCGGCGCGCGCGCGGGTGACGTCGATCTCGAAGGCGCCGCCGCCGACGTGCAGCTTGCCGAGCACGCGACAGGCCAGCGGCTCGTGCTGATCGCAGGCGCGACCGATCTCGGCCAACCCGGCGACCGCATCGGCGGCCAGGCCGAGGCCGGCCACGCGCAGCTCGCCGAGGTGCAGCAGGTGCGTGGGCAGCACCCCCGCGCGCTCGGCGTACAGCGCGGCGGCGCGGGTGTACAGCGCGTCGGCGTCCTTGGCCCTGGCGTGCTCGGCCAGGAAGCGACAGCCGTCGGGCACGTCATGCTCGCAGGCGCGCTCGGCGTGCTCGCGGGCGCGCTTGCGGTCGCGCGAGCCGCCCAGGCCGGCGTCCTCGAGCGCGGCCAGGCGGGCGCACGCCAGGTGGCCCGGCTCCAGCGTGCAGCCGGCGCTGAAGTGGCGCCGCGCCTCGGCCAGATCGGGCGGCGCGCCGATGCCCAGCTCGGCGAAGTGGCCGGCATAGGCGTAGGCGTGGGCGTCGTCGACCGCCATGCCGCGCGCGAAGTGCGCCATCGCCGCGGCGATGTCGACGCGGCCGTTGCGACCGTAGTAGCTCAGCATGCCGAGCGCGCTGCAGCCCTGGCCATCACCGGCGGCGCAGGCCGCCTTGGCCAGCGTCTCGGCGCGCGCGCTGTCGCCGCTCTCGATGGCGTTCCAGGCCAGCGAGCCGCACTCGCGCTGGCTGCCCGCGGCGCAGCGCCTGCCCAGGAAGGCGTCACCACAGCCGACCACGTCGTCGGCGCTGGCCGCCGCCGAGAAGCAGGTCACCAGCACGTCGTCGAAGCTGGTGAGACAGCCCTGCTGCATGGTGGTGGCGTACGCGGGTTCGCTGGCGATGCGCGCCAGGTGGCGATACGGCTGCGTCTTGGCGCCGGTCGACCCGGCCATCAGGCCGGCGACATGGGCCAGCGCGCCGCTGCAGCTGTCCAGGTTGACCTGGCTGCGCGCCGCTGCCTCGACCCTGGTCGACGCGCCCAGCGCGGCATCCACCGCGACCTCGGGCGGCGCCACGCCAGCGCCGCTGCCGAGGCCTGACCCCGAGCCGGTCCGGGCCTCGGCCGCCGCTGGCCTCTTGCCATCGCCGCGCGTCATCAGCACGAACGCCGCCAGCCCCGCCGCCGCCAGCGCCAGCCCCGCCAGCCCCATCACCAGCGCCATGCCACGCCGACGCCGCAGCGGCCTGGCCTCTGCGGCCTCCTGCTGGCCCGCCCCGATGCCGAGCGTGGTCGTCGTGCTGCCCTGGCCAGGCTGTGACGCCACCGTGGGCCCGAACGCCGCCGCGGCATGCTGGGTCGGCGCCACCGCCTCGACCTCGCGCTGGCTGGGCCGCGGCATGGCGACCTCGACACCCGCGCTCCTGGCCACGGCGCGCAGCGCGGTGCGGAACGCGCGCATGGTCTGCAGCCGTTCGTCGGCGCGCTTGGCCAGCGCCTGCTCCAGCAGCGCCTCGATGGCGGGCGGCAGCTCGGGGCGATGCTCGCGCGCGCGGGTCGGCATGGTGCTGACCTGCATCATGATCATCTTGGTCACGCTGTCGGCCTGGAACGGCGGCAGCCCGACCAGCATGTGGTACAGCACGCAGCCCATGGCGTAGACGTCGGTGCGCGCGTCGACGTCGCGCTGGCCCTCGCACTGCTCGGGCGACATGTACGCCGGGGTCCCGATCAGCGCGCCGGTCTGCGAGATGTTGGCGTCGGCGCCATCGAGCAGCTTGGCGACGCCGAAATCGAGCAGCTTGACCACCTCGTGGCCGGCGCCGCCACGGCCGCCATGGCCGTCGTTGTCGGGGCGGGCCAGGAAGATGTTGTCGGGCTTGAGGTCGCGATGGACGATGCCGTGTGCGTGCACGGCCTCCAGCGCGTCGGCGCAGGCGTCGAACACCGCGGTGGCCTCGCCCAGCTCCAGGCGGCGCACCCGGCGCAGCCGCCCGGCCAGGCTCTCGCCCTCGAGCAGCTCCATGATGGCGTAGATGGTCCCCTCGGGCGTGGTGCCGAGGTCGAGCACCTGGACCACGTTGGGGTGGCGCACCTGGTTGACCGCGCGCGCCTCGCGGAAGAAGCGCGCCACCGTGTCGGGGTCACCGGCCAGGTGGGCGCGCAGCACCTTGATGGCGACGCGGCGCCCGATGCCGGGGTGCTCGGCCTCGTACACGGTGCCCATGCCGCCCTCGCCGAGCTTGCTCAGCACCACATAGTTGCCGACCGTGCGCCCGATCAGCGACTCGCCCCCCGACCCGGTCACGCCAGCCATGCGCTACCCCTTGCGAGTGAAGGCCCACTTCAGCGCCGGCGGCGTCACCATCGTGGTCACGATCACCATCACCACCACCGCCGAGAAGGTATCCTGATCGACGATCGGCTTGCCCGCCACGTGCAGCCCGAGGCCGATGTTGGCGAAGATCAGGCCGACCTCGCCGCGCGGGATCATGCCGATGCCGACCACCAGGCGGTCGACCCCCTTGGTGACCACGCCCAGCATCGACATCTGCTTGCCGACGATGGCGGCCAGGGTCAGCGCGCCCGCCAGCCCGAGCACCGCGGGCTGCGCCAGCGCCTCCAGATCGGTGCGCATGCCCATGACCACGAAGAAGATCGGGGTCAGGAAGGCGCCGATCGGCTTCATCAGGTCGTCCAGCACCTCCTCGCCCAGCTTGGTGTCCTTGTAGTGAACGTCCTCCAGGATGAGGCCGGCCGCGAAGGCGCCCACGATGGGCGCCAGCTCGATCAGGCTGGCCACCCAGGCCAGCAGAAAGCAGAACGCCAGCCCCAGCGCCAGCAGCACGCCGCGCGCCTGCATCTTCGAGGCGACCTTGAACATGCGCGGCGACAGCCACACCCCCAGCAGCAGCGAGCCGCCCAGGAAGGCGGTGGCCTTGCCCACGATGAGCAGGATGGCCAGCACCGACATGGTGCCGCCCTTGTCGGCGGCCTGGATGACGCCGGTGACCACGGCCAGGATGACCAGGCCCAGCACGTCGTCGATCACGGCGGCGCCCAGCACGATGCGCGCCTCGTTGGTCTGCGAGCGCTGGAGATCCTTCATCACGCGTGCGGTCAGGCCCACGCTGGTCGCGGTCAGGGTGGCGCCCAGGAAGGCGTGCACGTAGACGCTGGCGTCGGGCACCAGCAGCGCGCCGACGCCCCAGCCCAGCGCGAACGGCCCGACGACCCCCAGGGTCGCGACCAGGAAGGCCGAGGTACCGACCTTCATCATCTGCGCGACGGTGGACTCCAGGCCGACCTCGAACAGCAGCACCACCACGCCGAGGCGCGCCAGGATGTCGACCATGGCGTCGGTCTTCATGTAGTCGAGCCGCGTGAAGCCGGCCAGCACCAGGTTGCCGATGAGCACGCCCATGATGAGCTCGCCGAGCACCGCGGGCTGGCCGATGCGCGTCGCCACGTCGGCGCCCAGCTTGGCGGCCAGCAGGATGACCGCGAGGGACAGCATCAGCGGGGCCACCGGATCGCCGTGGCTGCTGGACTCGGCCAGCGCCTGCGCCGAGGGCCACATGGCCCAGAGCAGGCCGCCCCAGCACAGCGCGCGTCGCCAGCGTGGTCGTTTCAGCTCGGGCAGGGTCGACATGAGCCTCGGGGCCGCACGGTGCGGCAGCGAGGCCATCCTACAACGTGCCGCGTGGCCGGGCTCCTGCTACCTTGATGGCGTGCGGATCGTGTGGCTGGGCCTGCTGGTGGCGCTGCTGGGCGGGTGCAAGAAGGAGGTTCAGGGGCGGGCGCCTGAGGCGAAGCGCGTTCAGCGCGGTCGCGACGCCGGCTTCGCGGTCACGGGGCACGGCGCCGGCGCGCGCGCGGGCCTGCTGGCGGGGCCGCCGGTGGTCAGAGACGCCGCGGTCGACGCCGCGCTGGGCATGCTGGCGATCCCCGAGTGTGGCGCGTTTCTGCGCATGATCGACCACTGCATGCCGCAGATGGAGCCCACCGTGGCCGACAGCTTCCGCCAGGCGCGCGAGCAGATCATCAAGGCCTGGACCTCGGTGGAAGTGACGCCCGAGATGATCAGCGCGGTGGTGCCGGCGTGCAAGCAGGCGTCGGAGTCGATGCGCGCGTCGATGAAGACGCTGGGCTGCACGCTGCCGCCGTGACCCGGCTCAGAAGGCCACTTTCCTGAAGCGCCGCACGCTCAGCCACACCAGCGCCGCGCTGATGGCGACCAGCGCCAGCACGTTGGGCAAGAGCTCCAGCGGGCCGGCGTCGCGCAGCACCACGCCGCGCATGATGGCGATCATGTGGGTCGCGGGTAGCACGCGACCGATGTAGTACAGCGCCGCGGGCAGCCCGGCGGTCGGGAAGATGTAGCCCGACAGGAAGATCGACGGCAGCAGCAGCATCTGCGCCATCTGCTGCGCTTGCGCCTGCGAGCCGGCGCGGGTCGAGATGAACAGCCCCATCGACAGCAGGGCGAACAGGTACACCGTGGCCATCGCGAACAGGAACAGCAGGCTGCCGCGGATGGGCACGCCGAAACCGAAACGCATGATGACCAGCGTCATCGCCATCTCGATGACGCCCAGCACCAGGTAGGGGCCCAGCTTGCCCAGCATCAGGCCGAGCGGATGGATCGGCGTCACCAGCAGCTGCTCCAGCGTGCCGCGCTCGCGCTCGCGCACGATGGCCATCGCGGCCAGCACCATGGCGACGATCTGGAGCAGGATGGCGACCAGACCGGGGATGATGAAGTTGGGGGTGCGGCCCTCGGGGTTGAACAGCACGATGGGCTGCGCCATCAGCGCGGGCTTGCCGCCGGTGCGCAGCGCGACCGCGCGCAGGCTGGTCTCCAGCGCCAGGCCCGACAGCGCGGCCTGCGCCTGCGAGCTGACCGACGAGTCCGAGCCGTCGATGAAGACCAGGATCTGCGCGCCCACGCCGCGGGCGCGCTTGTCGTGGAAGTCGGGCGGGATGATGACGCCGACGCGGACCCGGCCGGCGATGATGTCATTGCGGGCGTGCGCCGGGTTGGCGGTGATGCGGGTGACCTTGAAGGTGCCGGTGGCGCGCAGCTGATCGATGAGCTCGCGCGACCAGCGCGACTGATCCTGATCGACCACCACGGTGGGCAGGTGCTTGACGTTGGTGTCGAGGAAGCCGAACAGCACCAGCTGGAACACCGGGATGGCCAGCGCCGCGACCAGGGTGGCGCGGTCGCGCCTGACGTGCAGGAACTCCTTCTGGAAGATGGCGACGAACGAGGCCCACATCAGGCTGCCGCCTTTCCTGGGCCAGGGCCGTTGCCGCTGTCCTGCTGGCGGCCGCGCGCGGCCTGCTCGGTCAGGGTCACGAAGACGTCCTCCAGCGAGGGCGCGATGGCGCGCACCGTGGCGTCGGGGAAGCCGGCATGATGAAGCCGGTCGAGCAGCTCGGGGTCGCTGAGGCCGGCGCTGACCTCGGTGTGCACGGCGCGACCGAAGATGGTGGGGCTGCGCGCGAAGTCCTGCGACTGCAGGAAGGCCAGGGCGCGCGCGGTGCGGTTGACCTCGATCTCGACGCGGCGCTGGCCGGGGTGGTTGACCTCGGGCAGCGCCTTCAGGGTGTCGGGCGTGCCGGTGACCAGCAGCTTGGAGAGGTAGAGGTAGCCGACCTCGCCGCAGCGCTCGGCCTCGTCCATGTAGTGGGTGGTGACCAGCAGGGTGATGCCCTGCGCGGCGAGCTGGAACAGGAGGTCCCACAGCTCGCGGCGCGCCACCGGGTCGATCCCCGCGGTGGGCTCGTCGAGGAAGACCACGCGCGGCTCGTGCATCAGCGCGCTGCCCAGGGCCAGGCGCTGCTTCCAGCCACCCGAGAGCTGACCGGCGCGGCGATCGACGTAGGGCTCGATGTGCGTCAGCGCGATGGCGGCGTCCATGCGGCTCTTCAGGCGCGCGCCCGAGAGGCCGTAGATCCGCGCGTAGAAGGCCAGGTTCTCGCGCACGGTGAGGTCGTCATACAGGGCGAAGCGCTGGCTCATGTAGCCGATCTGGCGCCGGATGGCCTCGCCGTCGGACACCACGTCGAGGCCGAGCACGCTGGCGTGGCCGGCGCTGGGCGCCAGCAGGCCGCACAGGATGCGGATCAGCGTCGACTTGCCCGAGCCGTTGGGGCCGAGCAGGCCATAGACCAGGCCGGTGGGGACCTCGAGGTCGACCCGGTCGAGCGCGGTGAAGTCGCCGAACTTGCGCGACACGCCCTGCACGCGGATCGCCGGCGCGTGGGCGTGGGCGTGCCCGGGGTCGGGGCTCACCGCGGCACCTCGATCGACGCGGCCATGCCGGCGCGCAGCTCGGCCTTGCCCTCGCGCAGGCCGATCCGGGTGGCGAAGACCTGGTTGGCGCGCTCGTCGGCGGTCTGCAGATTGCGCGGCGAGTACTCGCCCACGGTGGCGATGTGCTCGATGACGCCGGCGAACGTGCGCGCGAACGAGTCGACCTTGACCTGCACGGTCTGGCCCGGGTGGATGCGGCCGATCAGGGTCTCGGGGACATAGATCCGCACATACAGCTGGCCGTCCTCGAGCAAGGTGGCGGCGGGCGCGCCGGGCGCCAGCAGATCGCCGGGGCGCAGCGCCAGCGACTCGACGCGGGCGTCGCGCGGGGCCGTGACCACCAGCTCCTTCTCCATGACCTCGACCTGCATCAGGCGACCGCGCGCGGCGTCGACCTCGGCGCGCGCGGCGGCGAGATCCTCGACCCGGGCGCCGCCGGCGACCAGGCGGGCGCTGGCCGCGGCCTCGCTGGCACGCGCGCTGGCCTGGCGCTTCTGCTCGCTGCGGGCGCCGTGCGTGAGCTGCTCGAGGTTCTGCGCCAGCACGTCGCGCTGGGCCAGCGCCGCGCGCAGCGCCAGGGCGGCGCCGTCGGCCTCTGCGGCCGACACCGCGCCAGCGGCGCGCAGCCTGGCCACGCGGTCGGCGTCGAGCTCGGCCTTGTCGGCGGCGGCCTGCGCGGTCTCCAGGCGGGCGCGCGCGGCGCCCAGCTCCTCGCTGCGGGCACCGGTGCGGGTCTCCTGCGCGGCGGCGGCGGCGGCCTCGGCGCGCGCGGCGGCGGCGGCGATCTCCTCGGGGCGCGCACCGTTCTCGAGCCGGCTCAGGGCGGCCTCGGCGCGCGCGACCTGGGCCTGCGCGATCAGGCGCTGCGCGGGCAGGTCGCCGGGCTCCAGCGTGATCAGGGCCTGGCCGGCCTTGCAGAGCTCGCCCTCGCGCACGTGGACCTCGGCGACGCGGCCGCCCGCACGCGAGCCCACCGTGATGACGCGGGCCTCGACGGTGCCGCTCCACACATAGGGCTGGTGCGACAGCCACCAGCGATAGCCGAGGTAGGCCCCGATCAGGACCCCGAGCACCAGCAGCGGGACCAGCCTGCGGACGACCTTCATGATTGCCTCTCTTTGGCCTTGGCCTTGGGCGCGCTGGGCCTGGCCCCGTGCCACAGGGCGGACACCAGGTCGGCGACATAGCGCTCGCGATCCAGGCGCGGTGCGCGCGGCGGCTTGAGCAAGAGCTCGAACAGGACATAGTTCTGCAGCCCGCCGATGAAGGCGCGCGCCAGCACCTCGGGGGACTGGGTGCGCAGCCGGCCCGCGCGCATCTCGGCGGCGAAGAACGCGGTCAGGCGGGCCAGGATGCGCAACGGCGGCGGGTCAGCGCCGCCCAGCGGGTGGCGCCCGGCGAGGCCGGCCGGGTTCGACGACCACGCCATCAGCAGGAGCGGCATCAGCTTGCCGAAGAAGTCGATGGCGTGGTTGCCGATGGTGCGCAGGTGCTCGACGAGATCGCCCATGTTGGCCTGGCGCTCGAGGTCGGCCAGCCAGGGCGGGTCCTCCAGGGCGGGCTGCATGGCGGCCTGGAACAGGGCGACCTTGCTCGGGAAGCGATTGAAGATCGAGCCCTCGGCGACGCTGGCCTTGCGCGCGACCTCGGCGGTGGTGCCGCGGATCCCCTTGGCCAGGAAGACCTCGCGTGCGGCGGCGAGGATGACGTCGTCAGCGATGGTGACGGGACGGGCCATGGGGGGTTAATGAGTAGATGCTCAGAAATGAGGGTTCGGCGCAAGGGCCGAGCACGAGCACGAGCACGAGCACGAGCACGAGCACGAGCACGAGCACGACAGGGCGAGCTAGATGCGGTCGGGCCGGGTCAGGCGCGCGATCATCGCGCTCTGCTCGGGGTACTTCGCGGCCAGCTCGGGGCCCTGGGCCAGCTCGAAGTCGCTGAAGTCGAAGCCGGGGGCGACGGTGCAGCCGAACAGCACGTGGCTGACGCCGGCGCCAAGCTCGGTGCCGAACCAGGTGCCGGCCGGGATGACCAGCTGTGGGCGCTCGCCGGCGGCGACGTCGCGCCCCAGGCGGGCCACGCGGGCGCTGCCGTCGGCGGCCAGCAGCAGGACGTCGAGCGGACCGCCCTCGTAGAGGTGGAACAGCTCGTCGTGCGCCAGCCGGTGCAGGTAGCTGGCGGGCTGCTCGGCGGTGAGCAGGAAGTAGATCGCGGTCGACGCCGCGCGTGGCGCGCCGCCGGCAGAGACGACCTGGTGTGCGGCGCGGTAGGTCTCGACGAAGAAGCCCCGCTCGGGGTGGGGCTGGAGGGCCAGCCGCTCGATCAGCTCTGCAGCGCGTGTCATGCCCTGTCGTCGCGCGATTTGCCGGCGCGGTCAACCGTGCTACGCCGGTGCCATGCGCGCGTTCGTCACCGGGGGCTCGGGCTTCGTGGGTCGCAACCTGCTGGTGGCGCTGACCGCCGCGGGTCACCAGGCGCGTGCGCTGGCGCGCTCGGACGCCTCGGCCGACGTGGTGCGCCGCGCCGGCGCCGAGGTGGTGCGCGGCGATCTCGACGATGTCGCCGCGCTGAGCGCGGGCATGGCGGGCTGCGACGTGGTCTATCACGCCGCCGCCAAGGTCGAGGTCTTCGGCCCGCGCGCCGACTTCGAGCGCGTCACCATCGAGGGCACCCGCCGCGTGCTCGAGGCCGCGCGCGCCGCCAAGGTGCGTCGCGTCGTCCACGTCTCCACCGAGGCGGTGCTGGTCGGCGGCCGGCCCATCGTGCAAGCCGACGAGACCTGGCCGCTGCCCGCGCGCCCGTTCGGCCTGTATCCCTGGAGCAAGGGCCGCGCCGAGGAGCTGGTGCGCGCCGCCAACGCCCCCGAGGCCGGCTTCGAGACCGTGATCCTGCGCCCGCGCGCGATCTGGGGGCCCGGCGACACCACGCTGCTGCCGCGCCTGGCCGAGCTGGGTCGGCGCGGCAAGTTCGCCTGGATCAGCGGCGGTCGCCACCTCACGTCGACCTGCCATGTCCACAACCTGTGCGCCGCCCTGCTGCTGGCGGCCGAGCGCGGTCGCCCCGGCGAGACCTACTTCATCACCGACGGCGAGCCCGTCCAGATGCGCAGCTACCTCGGCGAGATGGTGCGCGCCGGCGCCGGCGTCGAGCTCGGTGAGCGCAGCGTGCCGCGCTGGCTGGCGCGCGCGGTGGCCTTCCTGTCCGAGGCCGCCTACCGCCTGTTTCGCCTGCGCGGCGAGCCCGCCCTGGCGCGCACCACGGTGCGGCTGATCGGCGAGGAGGTCACGGTGTCTGACGCCAAGGCGCGTCGCGAGCTCGGCTATCTGCCCGTGATCACGCGCGAGGCCGGCCTGGCCGCCCTTGTCGCGGCGCGCTCCAGCGCGTAGCATTTCGGCATGGGGGATCACATGACGCCGGGCCTGTCTTCATGACCCGACGGACGCGCATCATCCTGACCTGCGCCGGCGCCATCGCCGCGACCGCGGGGCTGCTGGTGGTCATGAAGCTGGGCCCGTTCTCGACCGCGGCCACGGTGGCCACCGCGACCGAGCCGCTGGATCGGCCGATGCGCGAGGTCTGGCCCGCGCTCAACCGCTGGGACGAGCGCCTGGAGCGCGAGTACGCCGAGTTCGTGGCCCGCCTCGGCGCCGCGCTGGCGGCGCGCAAGTGCAACCGGCTCGATCGCTGTCTGCGCAACCCCGAGGCGAATCTGCTGTTCGAGCCCGCCGACGCCTACCTGGCCATGGTGCCCGACTGCGCCGATCTGCCCTACCACCTGCGCGGCTACTTCGCCTTCAAGCGCAAGCTGCCGTTCGGTTACGTCAATGACGTCGTCGGCCGCGGCAAGCGCGACATCCGCTATGCCTTCGACGTGGTGCCGCGCGGCTGGACCGACTGGCGCACGTTCAAGACCCCGCGCAAGTTCCTGGCCTCCATCGGCGGTCAGGTGCACTCGGGCATGTACCGCACCCAGCCCGGCATGGACGGCGTCGACTTCTACCCGGTCAGCATCGAGCGCAAGTCGGTCATCCCGGGCGCCATCTTCTATGACCCCAACGGCCACGTCGCCGTGGTCACCGCGGTGCGCAGCGACGGCGTGGTGCAGCTCATCGACGGCCACCCCGACGGCAGCCTGACGGTGAAGCGCTTCGGCGCCGCCTTCGTGGTCGGCCCCGCGCGCATGGGCGGCGGCTTCAGGCGCTTCCGTCCGGTCTCGGTCATCGACGGCAAGCTGTTCTGGCCACCCGCGGCGGTGCTGCCGGGCTGGGACCCGTGGGCGCAATACGACAAGACGCGCCGCGAGGGCCAGACCTTCGAGGTCTGGTCGCGCGGCAAGCTGGCCATGGACGGCGCCGCCCTGGATCCCATCGCCGATCTGCGTGACCAGGTGCAGTCGCTGTGTCGCGACGTGTCGGATCGCGTCACCGCGGTGGAGGCCGCCATCGCGGCCGGCCTGAGCGCGCGCGCGCATCCACCCGCGCTGCCCGACAACATCTATGGCACCGACGGCGAGTGGGAGGAGTACTCGACGCCGTCGCGCGACGCCCGCCTCAAGGCCGCGGTGCGCGAGCTGCACGACGCCGCGCTCAAGATCGCCAGCGCCGGCCAGGCCGCCCCCGCGCTGGCGGCCTTCACCGAGGAGGCCGCGAAGTCGGACTGCCAGTACCGCTACCTGCGCTCCGACGGCAGCGCCAAGCTGGTCAGCTTCGCGGACGTGCTGGATCGCCTGTTCACCATCTCGTTCGATCCCTACCACTGCCCCGAGCTGCGCTGGGGCGCGCCGGCCGGCCCCGAGCGCTCGACCTGCCCCGACGGCAAGAACAAGCTCGACTGGTACGCCAATGAGCAGCGCCTGCGCAACCGCATCGACCGCGAGTACGGCGCGCCCACGCCACTGGAGAGCGGCCCCGAGCTGGTGCCCGAGATCGATCCGCGCCGCGTGCTGTCGCCGCCGACGCCACCCGGCGCGAGCGCGGCTACTTCTTCAGGCGGGCCACGGCCTCGCTGAGCAGGCGCTGGGCCGGCGCGCTGAACCAGGTGTCGAGCCAGCCCTCGAAGCCGGACTCGCGCGCGATGGCCTCGCGCGCGCCGCGCCGGAGCTGGGTCTTGATGTGGCCGGTGGCCGGCCGCGGCTGAGCGCCCAGCTCGCGCGCCCGCGCCAGCGCGCGCGGCAGCACCTCGTCGGTGGGCGCGATGGCGTCGACCAGGCCGAGGGCCAGCGCCTCGGCCGGCGTCACCAGGCGGCCCTCCAGCGCCAGCGCGGGCAGCGCCGCCGGCGCGACGACCAGGCGCAGCGCCTCGGTGACCACGCTGGGCAGGCCGATCCCCAGCTGCGCCTCCGACAGGCCGATCTTGGCGCCGCCGTCGACCATCACGCGCACGTCGGCCATCAGCCCGAGCACGCAGCCGCCCGCGATGGCGTGGCCGTTGATCGCCGCGACCACCGGCAGCGGCAGGTCGAACCACGCCAGCATGGCCTGCTGCCAGCGCGTCATGAAGATGCGCAGGGCGTCGCGCTCGAGGCCGAGCAGGCTGGGCAGATCGAGGCCGGCGCTGAAGAAGCGCTGATAGCCGGTCAGCACCACCGCGCTGGCGTCACTGGCCACCACCTCGGCGGCCAGCGCCTGCAGGCGGGTGACGAACTCCAGCGACATGGCGTTGGCGCGGCCACCCTCGAGCTCGACGAGGGCGATGGGACCCAGGCTGTCAGTGCGGACGAGGCGCATGCGCGCAGCATAGCGCCCCGGGGCGGTCGGTCACGACTCGTCGAACTCGTGGCCGTCGGGCGCGAACAGGTCGGCGTGGCCCGCCGGTCGGGCCATCGCGCGGCCGGCCAGCTCCAGCCAGCCGGCACCGGCCGAGGTCAGGAACAGCGGCGTGCACAGCCGCGAGTCCGAGGTCACCACGCCGGTCAGCTGGAAGCACTCCGAGCCCACTCCCAGCGTGATGCGCAGGTGCTCGCCCAGGCGGCGCGCGCGCCCGGCCGGCAGCACCAGCCAGTCGGGGCTGGCGACGGTGCCGCTGCGGCGCAGCTCGTCGTCGCCGGTGTAGTACAGGGTCACGTCGGGGCGGCTGGGCACCGGCGTCGCGCGCACACCCCCGCGCTCCAGCACCGGGCCCGGCGGGGCCGTCGCCACGCCCACCGCGACCTGGCCGCCATGGGCGCGGCGCAGGTGCTCGAGCAGCCGGTTGGTCGCCGCCACCGCGTGCACGCCACTCATCTCGCTGCCGCAGATCGGGCACATGCGGACGACGCCCGCCACCGACACCGTCTCGGCGCGGGCCGCGACCATGGCCTTCTCGGTGTCCGAGACCCGGGCCCCGGTCAGCGCCCGCTCCAGCTCCACCACCGGCTGCCTGGTGTTCATCCTCGCCATCAGCGCACCTGCTCATTCACCAGAACGCGGAGGCTCTGGTTGTCAAAGGGCTTGTCCAGCCGCTGGTTCTCCACGCCGTCCAGGAAGGCGCGCGCACGTGGGGTGAAGGCGCCGCCGGTCAGGAAGATGATCCGTGCGGCCACGTCGGGGTGAGACCTCGACAGCTCCTCGAAGAACTCCATGCCGGTCATCTCGGGCATCATCAGGTCGCACAGGATGACGTCGAAGCGCTCGCCGCCGCGCAGCCGCGCCAGGGCGTCCCCAGCCGAGGTCATCACGGTGACGTCGTGGTGGCGGCTGAGCGCGCGCCGCACCACCGAGCCGATCAGGACCTCGTCGTCGATCACCAGCACGCGCCCGCGGCGCGCCGGGTCGGGCGGCTGGGCCGCCACGCGGGCGTGCTCGCCGGTGTCGTCCAGGCGCGCCGCCGGGACCCAGACCCGGGCCACGGTGCCGCCGCCGGGCGGGCTCACGATCTCGATGCGCCCGCCCATGGCGGTCAGGATGCGCTGGCAGATCGACAGCCCGAGGCCGGTGCCGACGCCGACCGGCTTGGTGGTGAAGAACGGTGTGAACAGGCGGCGCTGCACCTCCAGCGGGATGCCGGGGCCGGTGTCGCTGATCTCGATGATGACGCCGGCGCCATCGACCTCGGTGCGCACGCGGATCTCGTTGGCCTCGGCGTGGCCCTCGGGCAGCGCCTGCGCGGCGTTGACGATGAGGTTCAGGAAGACCTGGCCCAGGCGTGAGTCGTTGGCCTCGACCGGCGGCGTCTTGCCGAAGTCCTTGACCAGGCGGGCCCGGTGCCGGATCTCGTTCCAGGCCATGCGCAGCGACGACTCCATCACCTTGCGCACGTCGCAGGGGCCGCTGGTGGGCTCCTCGACGCGGGAGAACAGCTTGAGATCGCGCACCACGTTGCGCACGCGATCGGCCGACTCGCGGGCGTCGGCCAGCTCCTCGGTGAGGTCCTCGAGGCCGCCGTGGATGCGGCGCAGCTCGGCGACCTCGCGGCTGGCCAGGTCGAGGTTGGCCAGCACCGTGGCCAGCGGGTTGTTCATCTCGTGGGCGACGCCGGCGGCCAGCGTGCCCACCGAGGCCAGGCGGTCCGACACCATCAGCTGGGCCTGCAGCTTGGCGCGCTCGGTCAGGTCGCGCGCGATGATCAGCACCGCGGGCATGCCCTCGTACTGGATGGCCTGCGGCGGCGACAGCTCCCAGGTCGTGATCTCGCCCGCGGCGCTGACCAGCCGGAGCTCGCAGGTGGTGGTGCACCCGCCCGGGTTCAGGCAGGCCTCCAGCGCGGCGACGTCGTCGGGCGCCACCAGCTCGGTCAGGTGACGTCCGATCAGCGCGCCCGGGCCGTCGTGGCCGAGGGCGTGCGCCAGCGCCGGGTTGACGAACATCAGGGTGTCGCCGGAGCGGATCATGATGCCGTCGGGCGCGACCTCGATCATCTGGCGAAAGTCGTGGCGCGCCTGCGCCAGCGCGTTCTCGGCGTCGAAGCGCGCGGTGACGTCGCGCAGGATCGCCATCACGCAGGTGCGCCCGGCCAGCTCGACGCGCGAGGCCGAGATGTCGACCACCACGCGCCGGGCGTCGTCGCGGCGCATGACCACGCCGAGCGACTCCATGGTGCCGCTGGCCACCAGCTGCGCGAACTCGCGACCCAGGCGGCCCTGCTGCTCGGGCATGACGTAGTCGAGGAAGCTCTTGCCCAGCACGGCGCTGCGCGGCAGCCCGCCCAGCTCCTCGCCGCGGCGGTTGACCTCGACGATGCGGCCCTCGAGGTCGGCGATGATGACGCCGTCGTGGGCCTGGTCCATCAGGGTGCGGTAGCGCGCCTCGGAGTCGCTGATGCGGCGGAACGACTGCACCAGGGTGATGCCCTGGGCCAGCTGCGCGCTGATGGCCTGGCCGAAGCTGAGCCAGGCCGGGGCCCCGAGGTCGGTGCCGTGGCTGGCCAGCACCAGCACGCCCATGACGCCGCGCAGGCTCACCATCGGGTGCAGCGCGGCCGAGGTCACGCCCAGGCTGCCCAGCGCGGCGTGCTCCGCCAGCGGCGCGACCTCGCCCGAGGGCAGCACCAGCGGCCGCTTCGAGCGCACGGCGTGCTCGAACAGCGACGGCTGGCCGAGGTGGCACTCCCACAGCATGCGCGCCGGCAGCCGCTCGCCGTCGAGGCCGATGGTCGCGCTCGGCACCAGCTTGCCATCCTGGTACAGGTAGACCGCGCCCAGCGCCAGGCCGGCCGCGTCGAGGCAGCTC
>Ga0154020_10003023_pt1 | contig 20421 bp, 18 predicted proteins | sample Klosneuvirus_201_FD_109709 | JGI IMG/M metagenome (GOLD analysis project Ga0154020, IMG submission 109709) | Active sludge microbial communities from wastewater, Klosterneuburg, Austria - Klosneuvirus_20160825_MG | ecosystem: Engineered > WWTP > Aerobic digester > Activated sludge | place... | reverse complement strand
CTCGAAGGGCTGCCGCTGGCGGCGAACTCGGACGACTTCGTCTTCGACAACGAGATCCTCGTGCAGGCGTTCGCGGCGCGCTTCCGCGTCGGCGAGCTCTCCTGCCCGACGAAGTACTTCGCGGAAGCCTCGTCGATCCACTTCGTGCCCTCGGTGCGCTACGGCTTCGGCGTGCTGCGCGCTGCGTGCGCCGGTTTCCTCGCCCGCACCGGGCTCTTTCGCGCCCGCTTCCTGATGCCGCCGCGCCCCTCTGGCGGCTCGACCGGGTCGAGTGCCGCACCTTCGCCGAACGCCGCGAGCGCTGCGAGCGCGCCGAACGACCGCACGGGAGCGCGCCGTTGAGCGCGCCGGTCGACGTCGTCGTGGTGGGCGGCGGACCGGTCGGGCTCGCGGCGGCGATCGCGGCGCGCGCCCACGGACTCTCGGTGCGGCTGGTCGATCGCCAGCGGCCGCCGATCGACAAGGCCTGCGGCGAGGGCCTGATGCCGGCCGGCGTGCAGGCGCTGGCGGCCCTCGGAGTCCGGATGCCGGAGCGCTCGATGCCGTTCCGGGGGATCCGCTACCTCTCCGACGGCGTCGTGGCGGAGGGTGATTTTCCGGCTGTAGGCGCGGGCGGATTGGGTGCCGGCCGCGGCATCCGGCGGACCGAGCTCCACGCCGCCATGGTCGAGCGCGCCGCCGAGGTCGGGGTCGAGCTCGTCTGGGGGAGCCGTGTCGAGTCCGCCCGGGCCGGGCAAGTGCGCACTGCGACGGCCAGCTGGCCCTGCCGCTTCGTGGTCGGCGCCGACGGGCTGCGCTCGGGGCTCCGCCGCGCGGCGGGTCTCGAGGTTGCCAAAGAGGGGACCGGCGCCGCCGCATGGGATCCCAGGGCGCGCTTCGGCGTCACGCGCCACCTGCGCCTTGCGCCGGCATTGGAAATGGAACGGGTCGAGGTCGTCTTCGGCGCCGCCGCCGAGGCGTACCTCACGCCGCTCGCCCCCGACGAGATCGGCGTCGCGATCCTCTGGAGCGGCGGCAAAGGCGGCTTCGACGAGCTCCTGACGACACGCTTCCCTCCCGGGCTCGCCGAGCGGCTCGCCGGAGGCACCGCTCTCGGCCGGGATCACGGCGCGGGGCCCTTCCGCCAGCGGACGCGCGGCGCCGTCGCCGGCGGCGGACGGATCGCACTGGTCGGCGACGCCGCGGGTTACGTCGATGCGTTGACCGGTGAGGGGCTGTCGCTCGGCTTCGAGTCAGCGCTCCTGCTTGGCGAAGCCCTGGCGGCGGACGACCTCACGCACTACGCGCGGCGCCTTCCCCGACTCATCGCGCTGCCTTCCGGCCTCACCCGACTCCTGCTCGCGATCGCGCGGCGCCCCTGGCTGCGCCGCCGGCTGGTCGCCGCGCTCGGCGCCGACCCGGTCCTGTTCGGAAACTTCCTCGGCCTGCTCGGCGCCCGGCGCCCGCTGCGCGAGCTCCTCGTCGGCCGCGCGCTGCGGCTCTGCGGTCGCCTCGCCCGCCCTCTGCCGGCGGGCCTCGCGCCGGGCCGCGCGACGCCAGCATGAACGCCTTCGTCGCCGCCGTCCTCGCCCGCCGCCGGACGGTGCAGGGCCTCTTCGCCCTGCTCGTCGTCGCCATGCTGCCGGGCCTCGCGCGGCTCGAAACCGACAACTCGGCGGCGGTCTTCTTTCTCGCCGGCTCGGGCGAGGTGGCCCGCTACGACGCGTTCGTCGAGCGCTTCGGTTCCGATACCGGCCTGCGCATCGTGGTTTCCGGGGAGGGGCTCTTCTCCTCCGAGGGGCTCGCCTTCCTCGCCCGCCTCGAGGAGGAGTCGGCGCGGCTCGACGGCGTGCGCAACGTGACCGGCCCGGTCGGCCACCACCGGATGCGTCTGCCCGCGTTTCCGCCCGCGGATCCGCGGACGTTTCGCGACCTGCTGCTCGGGAATCCGCTGGATCGTGCGGCCGGGTTCGTCAGTGCGACCGGCGAAGAGGTGTCGATCCTGCTCGAGCTCGAGCGCCATCTGGGCGCCCGGCAGGAGGGGCTGCTCAGCGAGCTCGAGCGCCGGATCGCCGCGCCGCCCGCCGGCGTCGTCGTGACGATGGTCGGCGAAGCGATGTTCCAGCGCGCCCTGAACGCCTCGGGGCGCGAGGTCGAACGCGTCTACTTTCCGCTTCTGCTGGCGCTCGCTGCGCTCCTCCTCGCGGCCACCTTTCGCGAGGCCGGGGCGGTCGTGCTGCCGCTCGCGTTCGTCGCCACGGTCGAGATCGTGGTGCTTGGCGCGATGGGCTACGCCGGCGTCAAGCTCAATCTCGTCGTCGCCATCCTGCCGCCCATCCTCTTCGTCATCGCCCTCGCCTCTGCCGTGCATCTGATGCTGCGCTGCCGCGATATCGAGGCTTCCCAGGGTCCGGATGGCGAGAGCGCGATCGCCGCGACGCTCGCCACCTATCGCGACAAGGGTCGGGCGCTCTTCTGGACCACGGTCTCGACGCTCGCCGGCTTCGCCTCGCTCGCGGTGACGCCGGTGGCGCCGATCCGCACGCTCGGCCTCTGGGCAGGGCTCGGCCTCGCCTTCTCCGGCGCGGCGGCGTTCACGCTCCTGCCGTGTCTGCTTGCCCGTACGATGGCGCGCCGCGCCGCCCTGCCCGAGCGCGCCTTCGAGCTGCGTCTGCAGAGCCTCGGGCGCCGGGTGACCGAGCTCGCCGCCGATCACCGCGCCTGGGTACTGGCGATCTACGCCGGGCTGGCGCTCGTCGCAGCCGCCGGCTTGCCGCGCCTGTCGGTGGCGAGCAACGCCCTGCACTATCTCGCTCCGGAGCACCCCGTGCGGGCCGGCATCGAGAGCGTCGAGCGCCGCGGCATCGGGCTCTCGGCGCTCGAGCTCGTCGTGACCGGCGGGGCGGGGGAGTTTCTCGCCGAGCGCCCGCTCACCGCGCTCGCCGAGCTTGGCCGGGCACTCCGCCAGATTCCGGGCGTACTCTCGGTCGTGGGGGCGACCGATCTGCTCGACGACGTCGCGAGCTCGAGCCCGCTCGCCCGCGCGTTCCAGCCGGAAGAGCTCCGCGAGAGGATCCTGCCGCTGGTGCGCGCCGACACGACCGGCAGCCGCGCTCTCGGGCGCTTTCTCGCCGTCGACGGCAGCGAAACGCGCCTGACGCTGTTCGTGCCGACCGAAGGCTTCACGCGCGTCGATCCGCTGGCAGCGCGGGCGCTCGCGGTCGCGCGGCAGGCGCTGCCGGGCGCGGCCATCGAGCTCACCGGCCAGTACCCTCTGCTGCTCGCGATGCAGCGCTATCTCCTCTCGACGCTGGCGCTGTCGCTGCTGCTGACGCTGCCGGTGCTGGCGATCACCTTCTACATTCTGCTGCGCGACGCCAAGGGTACCTTCTACGCCCTGGTGCCGAACCTCTGGCCGGTGCTGGTGATTCTCGGCGGCATGGGTTGGTTCGGCGTGCCGCTCGACATCGCGACGGTGATGGTCGCCTCGATCACCCTCGGCCTGGTGGTGGACGACACGATCCACACCCTGGCGCACTACCGCGAGCTGCGCGCCGAGCTCGGGGAGCGCGGCGCGGTCGCCGACCGGATGGAGAAGACCGCGCCGGCCTACCTGTTGACCGGCGTCATCCTCGCCAGCGGCTTCGGGGTCTGCGCGCTCTCCGGCTTCGCACCGACGGCGCGTTTCGGCCTGCTCTCGGCGATCGCCATCATGATCGCCGTGCTCGCCGACTTCACGCTGGTGCCGGCGCTCTTCGGACGCAGCGACATGAGCCGTTCGGTAGTTGGATCGCAGGGCCAGGAGCCGCGCGCGGATTGAGCCGCAGCTCCGGCCGCCAGGGCTGCGCGGTTGGCTCGCCTTCGCGCGGCTGCCCGGCAGAGTCGGTCAGCCGCCTGCCCGGGGCGCGGGAGCTTCGATCTCGTAGACGCTCTGCACCGCGCCGCCCGGCAAGGACTCGCGTGGAGAGGTGGCGCAGGGGACGGTCGGCGGTGCCTTGCGCGCGCGCGATTCAGACCCGCAGCCGGGTGCGGAAGCCGCGGGCGGCGTAGTAGGACTGCGCACCGTTGTGGTAGACGAAGACCTTGCCGTAGCGACGATCGCAGAAGAGGGCGCCGCCGAGCCCTCGCACTCCGGCGGGAGTCGCGATCCAGCTCGACGTCTTGAGGTCGAACTCACCGAGCTCCTGCAGCTCCCGATACTCCTCCTCGGTCAGAAGCTCCGTCCCCATCGCCGCAGCCATCTCGAGCGCACTGCTCTCGGGCCGGTGCTCCTTGCGCGCGACTCGCGACTCGGCGTCGTAGCAGACGCTCCTGCGGCCGACGGGGCTCTCCGGCGAGCAGTCGCAGAAGCGGAGCTCGCCGCTCCGTCCGCCCCCTGCGACAACATCCGGCTCACCCCCTGTGGCCTCCATCGCCAGAAGCGACTCGAGTGCCTTGCCCTTGCCTTCGAGCCGGGCCTGCACCTGCGCCCACGAAACGCCCTCATGCCGGCGCATGTTCTTCTCGAATCGCGTCTGCAATGTCCGGAGCAGCGCTTCGCGTTCTTTCGGCTTCATGGTCATCGCGGTGTCCTCCTGTTCGGTCGACCGCTCGGGATTGTCACCCGCAGGCCGGGCGGCGGCGAAGGGTCATGGGGCGGAGCGCGCCCACTCGACGAGTGCGTAGAGAATGCCGACGAGATAGAGCGTACCGAAGACCGTCTTGTTGTGCCGGGCGAGCCAGAGTGGCAGGAAGATATCGAAGTTGTCGGCGCGCGCGGAAGTGTAACGCGCCGCCACGCCGGTCAGTGGACACCGCATCCGGTTGAGCACGAGAACGAGCACCTCGCCCAGGACGACCGCCACGAGGATCACCACCAGATCGAACCGCCCCTGTCGCGCGCCCACGAAGATGCCGAGAATGCAGGCGACGAAGAGCACCCAGACGAAGGTGTGCAGGAGCTTGATCGCGATGAGCACAGATCCTCTGCCTCCAGGCCCGGAGCTGCCGACCAGCAGATCGTGAACTTCGCGGCGCGGGGGCGCGAGCCCGCTTGCCGTCGTCGTCAATGATCCGACGACCCGCCGGACGGAATCAACCGGGCCGAGCGACGCATGAGGCGGGCCGGGAGAGGCGCGTCACTCCGTGTCCGGGCGGGGCGCGACGAACAACCGGCTCGCGAAGGCCAGGGCGAGCAGCAGGTAGACCGCCGTCGGCAGCGCCACCGGAAGAAACCCGGGGTCCCGGGCAGCGGCGCGCACCAGAAGCAGGAAAGCGGTCATCGCGTGCGCGAGGTTCGCCAGAACGAGGGGCCTGCCGTAGATGCCCCCCAACCGCGAGTAGCGGTTGGACCAGTTGAGCAGCGCGAAGCCGAGCAGCGCGCTGCCCAGGACCTGCAGGATCGCGATCTGGCCAAGGGCGACGGAACCGCCGAGGAGCGCACTCGTCTCCTCGGGAGCGAAGAGCAGCGGAATCGCTGCCGCGAAATAGGTCGCGGCACTCAGGGAGAGCAACCCGTTCGGACCACTCTTCATCGGCTCGACGCCTTTCTCGATGGCGCGTCGGCGTGATTTCGCCGACGGTACTGGCACCCTTCCGCCCGCGCCGTCGCGCCCGGGATCAGACGATGTCGAAGCGGTCGAGGCTCATGACCTTGTCCCAGGCCGCCACGAAGTCATGCACGAACTTCTCCTGCGCGTCGTCCTGCGCATAGACCTCGGCCAGGGCCCGCAGCTGCGAGTTGGAGCCGAAGACCAGATCGACCCGCGAGCCGGTCCAGCGCAGCTCTCCGGTCTTGCGGTCGCGTCCTTCGAACGTCTCGCCGGCCTCGGAGGTGGGCTTCCAAACGGTGCCCATGTCGAGGAGATGGACGAAAAAGTCGTTGGTGAGAGCTCCGATCCGCTTCGTGAACACGCCCCGGGGGGATCCGCCGCAGTTCGCACCCAGCACTCGCAGGCCGCCGACCAGCACCGTCATCTCCGGTGCGCTGAGAGTGAGAAGCTGCGCCCGGTCCACCAGCATCTCTTCGGCCGACACGGTGTAGGCCTTCTTCTGGTAGTTGCGGAAGCCGTCGGCTTCGGGCTCGAGGACCGCGAACGACTCGACGTCGGTCTGCTCCTGCGAAGCGTCAGTGCGGCCCGGAGTGAACGGCACGGCGACCGCGTGCCCGGCAGCCTTCGCCGCCGCCACGACGCCGGCGCAGCCGGCGAGCACGATGAGGTCCGCAATGGAGATCCGCTTGCCGTCCTTCTGGGCGCCGTTCCAGTCCTGCCGGATCGTCTCGAGGACGTCCAGGACCTTCGTGAGCTGCGCCGGCTGGTTCACCTCCCAGTCCCTCTGTGGCGCGAGGCGCAGCCGCGCGCCGTTGGCGCCGCCGCGCATGTCCGAGCCCCTGAAGGTCGAGGCCGAGGCCCAGGCGGTCGAGACCAGCTCCGCCACCGTCAGGCCGGAGGCGAGAACCCTGGCCTTGAGGAGGGCGATGTCCGCGTCATCGATGAGGGGGTGATCGACGGCAGGTACCGGGTCCTGCCAGATCAGGTCTTCGGCCGGGACCTCCGGGCCGAGGTAACGGGCCTTGGGCCCCATGTCGCGGTGGGTCAGCTTGAACCAGGCGCGGGCGAAGGCGTCGGCGAAGGCCTGCGGATCGCCGTGGAAGCGGCGCGAGATCGGCTCGTAGATCGGGTCGAGGCGCAGCGACAGGTCGGCAGTGGACATCATCGGCCGGTGCTTCTTCGTCGGGTCGTGGGCGTCCGGAATCATGTCTTCCTCCCGGACGTCCTTGGCCAGCCACTGGTGGGCGCCAGCCGGGCTCTTGACCAGTTCCCACTCGTAGCGGAACAGCATGTCGAAGTAGCCGTTGTCCCATTTCGTCGGGTTGGGCTTCCAGGCGCCTTCGACGCCGCTGGTGGTGCAGTGCACCCCCACGCCGGTGCCGAGCCGGTTGATCCATCCCAGGCCCTGCGCTTCGAGGGGAGCCGACTCGGGGGCCGGCCCCACCAGTGCCGGGTCGCCCGCGCCGTGCGCCTTGCCGAAGGTGTGGCCGCCGGCGATGAGCGCCACGGTCTCCTCGTCGTTCATCGCCATGCGGGCGAAGGTCTCGCGCACGTCGCGGCCCGAGGCCACCGGGTCGGGGTTGCCGTTGGGGCCTTCGGGGTTGACGTAGATCAGGCCCATCTGCACGGCCGCCAGCGGATTCTCGAGCTCGCGCTCGCCTCTGTAGCGCTGGTCGCCGAGCCAGGTCGTCTCCTTGCCCCAGTAGATGTCCTCTTCGGGCTGCCAGATGTCGACGCGGCCGCCGCCGAAGCCGAAGGTCCGGAAGCCCATCGACTCGAGGGCGCAGTTGCCGGCCAGGATCAGGAGGTCGGCCCAGGAGATCCGGTTGCCGTACTTCTGCTTGACCGGCCACAGAAGGCGGCGGGCCTTGTCGAGGTTGCCGTTGTCGGGCCAGCTGTTGACCGGCGCGAAGCGCTGGTTGCCGGTGCCGCCGCCCCCCCGCCCGTCGGCGGTGCGGTAGGTGCCGGCGCTGTGCCAGGCCATGCGGATGAACAGACCGCCGTAGTGGCCCCAGTCGGCCGGCCACCACTCCTGCGAGTCGGTCATCAGCGCGACCAGGTCCTGCTTCAGGGCGGCGAGATCGAGCTTCTGGAACTCCTCGGCGTAGTCGAAATCGGGGCCCAGCGGGTTCCCGGCCGGCGTGTGCTGGTGGAGGATGCCGAGATTCAGCTGGTTGGGCCACCAGTCGCGGTTCGAGGTGCCCCGGACGGCAGTCGTACTGCCGGAGGTGCCGGTGAACGGGCACTTGCCACTGTCGCTCATCTTGTTCTCCCTTGCGGTCAGGCTCTTGCGAAGCTAGCGGATCGGACGCCGAGCGGCGGGCCGCGCAGGCGGAGAGGCAAAGCCCCTCGCCGTTACGGGAAGCCTCTTCTCGAGCGATTTCTCAGGCGACGGACGGCGCATGGAGTTTCATTTCCCGAAGAAGTTTCCCACCACGAAGCGTGGAGGGCAACAGCCGCCGGGGCGGTTCTGCAGGAAAGGCCGGGCCCATCCCTCGGCGCGGGCCCGGGGAGCGCCAGGGGCCGTCGTTGACAGGAGCTCCCGGGCCTCACGTAGAGCAGGTCGGGGGGGGCATGGAGAGCCCCGCTGGCAGGTCCAATCGCAGAGCCGGCGGCTAGGCGGATTCGCGGAGGAGCACGACTCTCTTCTCTGTTCCCTTGGCTCGGTACATGGCCGCATCGGCACTCTTGAACAGACCTTCGGGCGTTGGCTGGGCGCCCTACGGCATCATCTCTGCTCGACCGGTTCGGGGAACTTCCACGTGCCGTCGAGAATCTCGGCTCGCGGACGGTACAGCCGCACGAGGTAGTTCCAACCCGGCGTGATCGGCAGCATGTTCTGCGCGCGCTCGTCGCCACCGAAACGAATGGTCGTCGAGCCGTCGGCGTTGGGTTTGGCGGTGACACTGTTGAGCGTGTAGGCGCCCTTGGCGTTCTTCTCGAAGAAGCCCGCCTTGTTGTAGACGCTGACGGACCAGAAGCCGTCGACCGGCACGTCTTTCACCGTCAGGGTATAGGCCGTCTTGCCGTCGGCCGCCGGCGGCACGCCGCCGACGTACAGCGCGGTCTCGCGGGGGTTGCCGCCCCAGCCCGCCGCCGTGCCCAGGAGGTGCTGCACCGGGTCCACCTGGTCCTTGCGGCCGAACATGCGCGCCGAATCGAGCCCACCGTTGGCCGCGGTCAGCCCGTTGAGCGCGTCGCGAAGCTGCTTGAGCGAAGCCTGGTCCCACGCCGGCGTCTCGAACTTGCCCGCCGACTTCTGCTCGACCCGGATCGCATCCTGCAACTTGTGAACCGCCTGCATGTCCGCCGGGTCGTTGGGGTTGGCGAAGATCCGGATCAGCGCCAGGAGGTAGCGCGTGCCGCCCGGCTCCCGCCGGAACGTGTGGGCGCCCGCGGCGTAGATCACCGCCGGCGTGTAGTGGTCCTGATCGATCATCTGCATCGCCAGGAAGCGCGCGCCGGAATCGGGCAGAGTGACCGTCACCGGGCCTGCATCGAGGTCGAACAACGCCTGCGAGTAGAGCGTGTCGCGGTTCATGCGGATGACCACCTGATTGTCGACCGACGCCACGTCGCGCTGATGGAGGAACTTGCCCAGTGAGCCCTCCTGCACGAACTTGGCGAAGTAGGTGTCGGTCTCCGCGCGGCGAAAATCGTCCAGCGTGACGCGCTGCGTTGCGCCTTCATCCGTCGCCGAGATCGGGTCTGTCGCAGATCCGGCAACGAGGAGCGCGGCTACGAGGAGCGCGCAGGTAGGGATTCGCATCGTCAGTTCTCCTTGGACGGGCGTCCTTCGTTTCCTTCGTGGTGTGGGCGTCACCACGATTTTATCCGCCCGGCGGGGAGGTGCGAGAACGGACGAGACCGCGGCTCTCGGGGCGACTCGACTCGGGGGCGGGTACCTGCGGCGCTAGCGACATTCGGTCGCGGCCCGTGCGCGTGCGCCACTCTCGCCGGCGAGTCTGCCGGCCTCATGCGTTGCGCTCCCCCTGGGCGAGCGGCAGGCCGCAGGCGGCGCAGCGGCGGCTTCGGCCGGGGCGTACGAAGGGGAAGCCGGTGAGCAACCAGAGCACGTGCCCGACCTTGCGGCGCGTCTCGACCGCCTCTGTGGCCGGGCTGCCGCAGCGTGCGCAGGCTTCCGTTGCCGGGGCTGGGTCTTCGCCGGGGGCGCTCGGTTCGGCCGCGGGCTCCGGCTGGGCGAGGATCTCGCGCGCGCGCCCGGCGTCTTCCTCCCGCACCAGGAGGCGGAGGCCCCCGAGGGCGTTCATGTAGAGCCAGTCCAAGCGGATGAGGTTCTCGTTCTCGATCACCGTGACGATGCCCTCCGACTCGAGGCTGGTGCGCGCGAACTCCGCCTCGTGCAGGTAGGAGTACGCAGCGACGGCCTCGAGACGATCCCCGCTCACGGGCCCTTTACTGCAACTCTCTGCGCATGATGACGCGCAGGTGCATCGGGAAGCCGCCGGCGGCTTCGCGGCGCTGGAGCTGGACGAGACCTGGGGTGAGCTCGTGGTCGCCAAGGATGCGGAAGCCGCGCTTGGCGTAGAACGGCGCGTTCCACGGCACGTCCGTCAGGGTCGCGAGGGTGATCGCCTCGTAGCCGCTCACGCGCGCGATCGCACAGACCGCTTCGAGAAGCTCGCCGCCGATGCCCCTGCCCGCGACGTCCGGATGGACGTCGATCTCCTCGAGATGGGCGATGCCATCGATCTCGCTGGTGAAGGCCATGCCCACCGGCGGACCGTCGTCGATCGTCACCACCCAGAGGGTGCGCGAGCGCACGTGCTGGGCGAAGAGCTCGGGCGCGAAGTCCTGCGCCCAGAACGGCTCGAAGGCAGGATGGCCGCGGAAGCGGCCGGTGGCGGCGCGTTCGATCGGCTTCAACCACGGGATGTCGGCCATTTCGCCGCGCCGGATGACGACCTCGCCGCTCTTCATGTCCTCTTTCCTTTCATACCCGGGCGTGCTTCAACTTCCACCGCGCCAGGCGCGAGCGCAGGAGCGCTCCGAAAAGGCGCACGCGTCCGACCGGTGCCGGCGGCGTGAGCGTGCCGGCGAGGTAGCGCTTCATCGCCTCGCCGCGGCGGATCTTGCCCGACGAGGTGCGCGGCAGCGTCCCCGGCGAGAGCAGCACGACGCGGTCGACGGCGAGGCCGACCCGCGCCAGCACCGCTTCGCGCGCTCGAGCGCGCAGCGGCTCGAGGCGCACCGCCGGAACGCCCCTCCTGTGCTCCACGAAGAGCACTACAGCTTCGGTCTCGCGCCCCGCCGGAAGATGGCTCGCCGCCGCGACGCAGCCGTGGCGGACGTCCGGGAGATCGGCGACCGCGAGCTCGAGATCGGCGGGCGAGTAGTTGCGGCCGCGCACCAGGAGGATCTCCTTCGCCCGGCCGGTCAGGAAGAGCTCGCCCTCGTGCACGAAGCCGAGATCGCCGGTGTCGAGCCAGCCGTCGCGGAGCGCGGCCGCCGTCGCCGCCGGCTGGTCGAGATAGTCGCGCATCAGCGACGGCCCGGCGACGAAGAGCCGGCCGACCTGATCCTCACCGAGCCTCGCCCCCTCGTCGCCGCGCAGCTCGAGACGGAAGCCGGCGAGCGGCCTGCCGACCGAGACGATCTCGAGCGCGGAATCGCCGGGGGGGGCGGCGGTGGCGCCCCGCGCTGGCGAGGGCGCCAGCACGGCCTCGCCGCGCTCGGCGAGCGCCGCGCGCTCGAAGCGCGCGCTGACGAAAGGCCGTTCGAGATCGGCGAAGGTCACCGCGAGCGCCGCTTCGGAGAGTCCGTAGACCGGCGTGAGCGCTTCCGGGCGGAAGCCCCACGGTGCGAAGCGCGCCGCGAAGGCGCGCAGCACCTCCGGCACGACGGTTTCGGCTCCGCAGAGGGCGAAGCGCCAGTGCGAGAGATCGATGCCCGCCATCTCCTCGTCGCGGATGCGCTCGGTCGCGAGGGCGTAGGCGAAGTTCGGCGCCGGTGAGATCGTGCCGCGGTGCCGGCCGAGGGCGCGCAGCCAGAGCGCCGGCCGTGCCACGAAAGCCTCCGGCGGCACCAGGGTCAGCACCGAGGGCCGCTCGAGCGCCGGGAAGACGCAGCCGATGAGTCCCATGTCGTGGTAGAGCGGCAGCCACGAGACGCCGGTCACCGGATCGTCTCCGTTCTCTCTGTCCTCGACGCCCGGACGAGTCCCGGTGTTCGCGGCCTGCCCTGGCCAGAGGGCGTTCAGCGCCCGTACCTGCGCCAGCACCGCGCGCTGCGAGAGCGCCACCGGTTTCGGCTCGACCGTGGTGCCCGAGGAGAACTGGACCAGCGCCAGGTCACCCGGAGCGCCGTCGCTCATCAGCTGGGCGTCGTGCGGCAGGTCGTCGAGGGTCAGACCTCCCAGCGGCAGGCGCGCCTCGGCGAGCGTCTCGCCGAGCAGCGCGTGGACGCGCCGGTCGGCGAGCAGGAGGCGCGCCCCCGCGGCGCGGAGCATCGCCGCGGTGCGGGCGTGGTACTCGGCGAGACGGCCGAGCCGCACCGGCGGATAGAGCGGTACCGGCACGGCGCCCGCGAGCAGCACACCGAAGAAAGCGTGGAAGAACTCGGCCGAGGTCGGATAGACGAGCGCCACGCGCTCGCCCGGACGCACGCCGAGCTCGGCGAGGCCGCCGGCGACGTAGGCGCTCCGCTCCGCGATCGTCGCCCAAGGTAGGAACGTCTCGCGCTCGGCGCGATCGACCAGACGGAGCCCGGCGCGCGGAAAGTCGCTGGCGCGCTGGAGCAGGCCCTGCAGGGTATCGAGCTCGCGGTCGTTGCGGATCGGCGGCATGGTCTCTCGGTGGGCTCTTCGCCCGGATCAGCCCGGCAGTTTGGTCTCGAGGATCGCGACCAGATCGCCCAGCGTCGCGATCCGGGCCTCTTCGTCGGGATCGAGCGTGACGCGGAAGTGGTTTTCGATCTCGGCGGCGAGCGTGAGGAGCTTGAGCGAGTCGAAGCCCAGGTCCTCGACCAGCCGCAGCCGTGGATCGAATCTGCCCGTGAAGCCGAGGTGCTCGCGCGCCACCGCCGCGATACCGCTCTCGATCTCGGCGCGTCTCAAGCGTCACCCCAGGGCAGGAGCCGCGCGCGCCCGGCGAGGCGGTCCCGATAGTCCCCGGCCGATTCGAGCGCGCGCTCTTCGTGGCGGATGCGGGCCGCGAGGAGAAGGGCGTTCGCGGCGGTCGCCACCAGCGCGGTGATCCAGGCGCAGTGAACGAGCGGCAGGACCGCGACCTCGATCGCCACCGCGACGTAGTTCGGATGGCGGACGAACCGGTACGGCCCCGAGGCCACCGCCGGCAGACCTGGAACCACGATGACACGGGTGTTCCAGCGCTCGCCGAGGGTCGCGATCGCCCAGTAGCGCAGCGCCATGGTGAGCACCACGATCCAGGTGGCGATGATGGCGACCGGAGGAAGGAACGGCCGGTCGAGGAGCAACACCTCGAGGGGCCCAGCGGCGAGGAAGGCGACGTGGGCGACGACCATGAGCAGATAGAAGCGGCGCGATTCGGCCTCGACGCCACCGCGGGCGAAGGCGCGCCGGGCGTTGCGCACCGAGAGGCCCATCTCGAGCGTGCGCTCGACCGCCACAGCGCCGACGAGGAGGAGGAAGAAGAGTGTTCCGGGAGGCAGCTTCACGAGAGGGAACCTACCATCGCAGGAGGACGAGCTCGCTGCAGAAACCGGGGCCGAGCGCGAGGAGCATCCCGAGGCTGCCGGCCGGCGGACGGCGGCTGGCGAGCGTCGCTTCGAGGACCAGGAGCACCGAGGTCGAAGAGAGGTTGCCGACCTCGCGCAGGCTTCGCCAGGTGAGCTCGAGCGCCCCATCCGGCGCTTCGAGCGCCGTCTCCATCGCCTCGAGCACTTTCGGACCACCAGGATGGCAGACCCAGGAGGCGATGTCGGAGCGAGTGAGGCCGCGCTCGCCGAGGAAGGCGTCGACGTCCTCCCGCAGATGCCCTTCGACCACCTTCGGCACGTCGGCCGAGAGGACGATCTGGAAGCCGCTCTCGGAGATGTCCCAGCCCATGACGCGCTCGGAGTTGGGATAGAAGATCGAGCGCGAGGCGAGGATCGCCGGCCCCGGCGTCGCCAGATCCCTGGCGCGGTCCGCGCCGACCACCACTGCGGCTGCGGCGCCGTCGCCGAAGAGACCCGAGGCGATGAGGTTCGGTATCGAGAGATCCTGGCGCTGCAGGGTGAGCGAGCAGAGCTCGACCGAGAGCAGGACCGCGACCTGGTCGGGAAAGCCACGTACGTAGTCGGCGGCGCGCGCGATGCCGGCGGCCCCGGCGACGCAGCCGAGACCGAAGATCGGGATGCGCTTGAGATCGCTCCGGAGGCCGAGACGGTTGATCAGGCGGGCGTCGATCGACGGCGTCGCGATACCCGTGACGGTAACGAAGAAGAGCGCGTCGACGTCGGTGACGCTGAGGCCGCACTTGCCGAGCGCCGCGAGCAGGGCCTCGCCGCCGATCTCCTCGGCGACGCGGATCCAGGCGCTGTTCGACTGGCCGAAGGTCGTGAGTCCGGGATACTCCTCGATCGGCAGCGCGAGGTGCCGCCCGCCGACGAGAACGTTCTTGTGCAGCTGCTCGATGCGCTCGAGGTTGAAGTAGCGCTGCTCCCAGTAGCCGCGCAGGGCCTCGAGCAGCGTCTCCTGATCGTAGTAGTGGTGCGGAAAGGCCGAACCGACGGCGGCGATCGCAGGGCTCGCTCGGATCGCTGGCGTCGCCGCGCTCGTCACCGCTCCCGCGAGCCCGCCTGCCGGCGCCGTGGCGGTCATCGACCTGCGTCACCCAGGGTGCGGCGCGCGAGCAGCGCGAGGGCGAAGGCGGCCACGAGCTCGACGACCAGGGCCCCCTTCGCGAGCTGCCAGAAGGGGGCGACGGGAAGGCGGGTGAGGCCGGCTACGGCGAAGACCAGGAGCGGTCCGCGAAACGTCCACGCTGCGGCACCGGCCGCGAGCCCGTCGAGCCACCAGCGCGGCGTGCGTCCCCAGAGCAGCAGGAAGAGGGCGAGGAGCGCCAGGCCCTCGAACGCCCAGGTGGCCACCCGGATCGTCACCGGGAGCCCCTCCGGCCGGGCGACGCCCTCCGCCGCGAGCGGCCCGAGATCGGGAGCCAGCCCGAAGAGCTCGAGAGCCGCCGCGCCGCCGGCGAAGACGAGCAGCAGAAGGGGGGCGGCGAGGAGGAGGAAGCGCGGCAAGAGAACCTCATGATACCGCCGCGGGGCGGACTTGACAGGAGGACGATTGTTCTATAGTTTTAAAAACATGGAAGCCACAACCGCTCTCGACCGCCTCGCTGCGCTCGCCCAGGAGACCCGCCTCGCCCTGTTTCGTCTGCTCGTGCAGCAGGGCCCGGAGGGTCTCGCTGCGGGCGAGATCGGCGCCACGCTCGCTGTGCCGGCGCCCACACTCTCGTTCCACCTCGCCCAGTTGGAGCGCGCCGGCCTCGTCCTCTCGCGGCGCGCCGGGCGTTCGATCCGCTATTCGACGAACTTCGGCGCGGTGGAGGAGCTCCTCGCTTACCTGTACGAAAACTGCTGCCAGGGGGGCACCACCTGCCCGCCGGGCGGCGCACTCGTGACGCTTTCGGGCGTCCGGAAAGGAAAGAACACCCCATGACTCTCGCGAACGCGAACCACGAAGAGAAGGTCGGCGAAGTGCGCAGCCGATACGGCAAGATCGCCGCCGGAGAGATCTCCGGCTGCGGCTGCGGCGTCGGCGCCGGCTGTGAAACCGACGTCGCCAAGGGGATCGGCTACGACGCCGATGACCTCGCCGCGCTCCCCGACGAGGCGAACCTCGGTCTGGGCTGCGGCGCCCCGATCGGCTACCTCGCGCCGCAGCCGGGCGAAACGGTGCTCGACCTCGGTTCCGGCGCCGGCATCGACGCCTTCCTCGCCGCCCGCAAGGTCGGCCCCACCGGCCGCGTCATCGGCGTCGACATGACCCCCGAGATGCTCGACAAGGCCCGCGCCGGCGCCGCCCGGATGGGCTTCGCGCAGGTCGAGTTCCGCGCCGGCCGGCTCGAGGCGCTGCCGGTCGACAACGCTTCGGTCGACGCCGTGACCAGCAACTGCGTCATCAACCTGGTGCCCGACAAGCCCGCTGTCTTCCGCGAGATCGCCCGCGTCCTCAAGCCCGGAGGCCGTCTCGTGGTCTCCGACATCGTCCTCGAACGGCCCCTCCCCGCGGCGCTCGCGGCCGACCTCCTGGGCTACGTCGGCTGCATCTCCGGTGCCGATCAGAAGGTGGGCTACTTCGCCGGCCTCGCCGAGGCCGGGCTCGCCGACATCGAGGTGCTGCGCGACGTCGACTATCTCGAGACGATGCTTCAGACGATGCCGGAGGAGGTCGAGGCGCTCCTCGCCCGCACCGGCACGACGCTCGCCGAAGTTCAGGGCACCGTCCGCTCGGTGACCTACCGCGCCCGCCCGGCGCAGGTGTCGGCGGGGGCGAAAGCGGGAGCCGGCGAGGCCACCAGCTGCTGCGGCACCGACTGCTGCGGTGGCGCGAGGTAGCGCGCCACCCGACGGCATCGTGAAGACGAGAAAAGGGCCGCCCGAGGGCGGCCCTTTTCCGTTGCTGCCGTGAAACTCGAACGCCCCGGGGCTCCCCGGGGCTCGACGAACCTCAGGGGGCTACCGAGCTCCAGCGTGCGGACGTCGACACCTCGAAGCCGTCGAGGAACAACGGCTCGGCGGTCTGGCAGGTGTAGATCTGCACGTCGTCGACCCACCAACCGAGGTCGGTGCCTCCGCAACCGTCATTGCCGAACTCGTAGCGGAGTTTGAAATTCTGGCCGGCGGCGACGATGCCGGTCAGGTTGCCGATCGTGCGGCCCCAGGTGCCTGAGTTGGAGCCACCGTCGGAGCCGTGCCAGGCCATCTCGCCGGCCAGCGGGTTGGTATTGCCGGCGCCGACCGTGGAGAGCGCGCTCACCTGGGCATTGAAGGAGAACGCCGTGGGCGGCACGACGGTGTAGGGCCCGCCGTTGACGCTGATCTTGATGTTGCCGCCGTCCCAGGTGGCTTCGGAGGCGACGTAGTGGTCGAACGTCAAGCGGGGAACGGCGCCGCCGAACGGCATCACGAACGTCGGGCTGTCGAGAACCAGTGCTCCGGTCTCGTCGTCCACGACGCAGTCGCCGTCGGTCGGATCGAGGGCCCCGAAGGCGCTGCCGGAGCGGCCACTCGGCAACGACGCGTCGATCGTCCAGTCGCGATCGAGGAACGTTCCCGGATTGACCACCCCTCGCCGGCTGACCGTCCAGCCCGCGGCACCACTCTCCCAGTCGAAGAGCTGCGTGGTGTAGGGGAAGCCGGATGAGCAGATCGCCGGCGGATTCTGCGCCAGCAGCGGCGTGAAGTTGCAGAAGGTCGGCTCGGTGCGCATCTCGACCGCCAGCATCGCGTCGGCGACCTCGATGCAGTCGGCTGCCTGCATCGTCTGCTGGGGCCCTCCCCACGGATCGTCGAGCAGCGTCGCCGCCGTCACGAGGTCGTTGCAGGAGGCTTCCATCGCGTCGGCATGATCGGCAAAGTCCGAGGCGGCCAACTGATAGACCGTCTGCGCCCGGTAGTAGAGGTGCAACGCCTTGACCATGCCGATCGACGTCACGGTATGGCCGTTGTAGGTGCCGCCGTCGACGAGCAGCGCGAAGGCGTGGTTCGGGACGCCGGAGTTCGAGTGCACGCCGCCGTTGTCGCCGGTGCCGCAGACGTACTGCGCGGTGTCGGTGACCTTGCCGGGGTTGCCGAAGCAGAGGGGGTTCCACATGTCGCGCAGCGCCCCGCCGTCGACATCCTCGCCCATCAGCCAGCGCACCGAGACGTCGGTCGGGAACTGCGTCTGGAGGGTGCCGTTGACCGGCACCGCGATGTTCGCCCGCATGAGCTCGGCGTTCGCGAAGTTGAGCGAAACGGTCGAAATCGTGTAGACGCCGGCGAGGCAGGTCGGGTCGGCGACGCAACCCATGCCCGGCGCCGTTCCCGGATTGGCGCTCCCCGCGACGTTGCCGATGATGATCGCCGCCGCGCCAGCCGCCTGGGCGTTCAGCGTCTTGACGTAGAACGAGCAGGCGCCGCGGTTGACGAAGGCGATCTTGCCCGCCATCGCGCCGGCGTTGGTCAGGGGTTCGCAGGCGTCGTTGGTGTCGGCTCCGGCGCCGTCGATGGCGATGACCAGATCCTGGGTGATCGAGCTGGTGACCGGCGGCCCGAAGTCGGCCGTGCCGACGACGTAGTCGGCCGCAATGGGAGCCGGCGAATTGACCGTCCACTTGGGCGGGCTGGGGAACGACGAGGAGCAGGCGCCCGCCGTGCGCGCCGCATCCGGCGCGTCGGTGTCGATCATGTTGGTGAGCTGCGTCTCGAGGTCGAACGCCTCGCCCCAGATGTCGGAGTAGGCCTCGTTCAGCGCACCCGACTGCCAGCGGTAGATCAGGTTGTGGGTGTACTCGGTGTAGGCGTGGCCCCACTCGTGCGCGGTGACGTCGTGGGTGGTGAAGCCGGGGCAGAAGGAGATCAGGTTGCCGTTCCAGGAGGCGTTCGGGCAGCCGTAGTCACGCTCATAGGCCTGGTCCATGACGTGGCCGGCAGCGTCGTAGGAGTCGCGCCCGAAACCGGCGAAAAAGCGCTGGTAGACATCGCCGGACGAAATCAGCATGTTGTCGCGCTCCTGATTCGCAGGAGCGGACGGAATTGCGTTGCCCTCCACCCAGTCCGGCGAAGCCGGCCAGGCCTCCGGCGAGTTCGCCGGCGCGGCGCCGTCGGTGCCAGGGAAGGCACGGCGGTTCATGGCCTCGTGGATGCCGGGCAGGAAATCGATCACCTTGCCGTAGCGGGCATCGACGAAGACGAACTCGCGGATATCACCGGCGTTCGAGACGTCGATCCGCCACGCCAGATGGCTCGTTCCGGCGACGCCCTTGTCGAGACCAAGGCGGTAGATCGTCAGGCGCGGCTCGGAGGCGGAGAGGCCGGCGGCGGTGGCGCGGCCGTTCCTGTCGCGCACGAAGTCGATCGCCCGCTGGCTCGCCCACTGGGCGCCGATGACCGGCGCGACCGGAAGGTCGATCTGGGGGACGAAGTTGCCGTTCACCGCCTGCAGGCGGCCGGCGCCGTCGAAGTGGGCGCGCAGCTCGCCGGCGAAGACTGGCACGCCGCGGTAGAACTGGTCGTAGATGAGGTGCTGCTGGCCCGAGGGCTCGGTGGTCGTCTTCCGGAGGAAGAGCTCGGCGCCGACGTCGCGGATGCCGAAGAGCGACGCCTGGGCGGCGAAGAAGCCGCGGGCACGCTCGTCGGGGGAGCCGGTGGCAGGGGCGAGATTCGACTGGGCGCCCGGCGCGACGCGCAGGAATCGGACGGCGCCAGTCGCGCGGCTGTAGCTCACCTCCACCGGCGCCTGTAGGGCAGCGGAGAGCTGGCCGGCAGAACGCCCATCGAGCGGCGCCACGGCGGCAGCGGCCGGTCCGGCGGTGGTGGCGGTGGCGGCACAGAGGACGAGCCCCAGGCCCCAGCGCGCGGCGGAAGACATCTTCGGACTTCTCTTCTTCATCTCTCGGCTCCTCTTCTGACACGTTGGCGGTCGACGAGCACGGCCCTGCCTCGAGTCGCCGAAATCGGAACTGCTGGGCGCCTGGGCATGAGTGCGGGCTCCTGCGGAAAGCTCAAAATGGAGCGATAAGCCTAGACCCCCGGGCTGGTGGACGCAAGTCGCCGTTGCGCGGTCTTCCTGGAGGGGGGGCCGGTTTCCGCCGGACCGACTCAGGCAGGAGAGGCCCCCAGCCAGGCCGGCAGCTCGCGGACGCTCGGCAGGACGGCGACCGGCCGGTGCGGCTCGAGGTGTTCCAGGCGCTGGCCGCCGGAGAGGACGCCGATCCCGCGGCAGCCGGCGTTGCCGGCCATCTCGAGGTCGAACGAGGTGTCGCCGATCATCAGCGCTTCAGCGGCGACGACGCCCAGCTCCTCGAACAGGCCGAGGAGCATGCCGGGGGCCGGCTTCGAGGGCGCTTCGTCGACCGTGCGCGTAGCGTGGAAGAACCGCCGCAGGCCGGTGGCGTCGAGCTCGCGCTCGAGCCCGGCGCGCCCCTTGGCCGTGGCGACGCCCAGGAGGTAGCCCGCGGCATGGAGCTCCTCGACGACCGCGAACGAACCCGGAAAGAGCGCCACCCTGTCCTTGTAGTCGGCGCGCCAGAGGCGGCGGTAGTTGTCGACCAGGCGGGCCGATATGTCTTCGTTCCAGTTCGGGAAGTGCCGCTGCATGGTCTCGGGGAGACCGAGGCCGATGCACTCGCGGACCTGCTCCGGCGCCAGCCGCTCGCCCGCCGGGACGTCCTCGAGCGCCGCGAACGCCGCCATCGTGCAGTCGACGATCGTGCCGATCGAGTCCATCAGCGTGCCGTCCCAGTCGAAAACCAGCAGACGGAAGTTGCGCGTGTCCATGGGAGCGGCGCATCGTATCAAGCGCCGTCGCTGGCGCGATCGGCGCGCCGGCACTTTCAATAGACTCATCCGATGGAACCACTCTCCCCAGCCCCGGCCCGCAAACGTCTCCCTCGTTGGCTGCGCGTCACTCTCTACGTGCTCGCTGCGCTCGTTCTGCTGGTGGTCGCGGCCGGCCTCTGGTTGCGCTGGTATTTTTCGACCGGGGATCTCGACTCCGGCGGGCCGTTGCGCCCGCGGCAGGCGGCCTACGACGTCCGTCGCTACGACCTGGCGGTGGCGGTCGACCCGGTGGCGAAGGCGATCCGCGGCACGAACCGCGCCACCGTCGTCGCCATCGCCCCCCTCGACCGCTTCGAGATCCAGCTGGACGACCGCATGGTCGTCGCCGCCGCGATGGTGGACGACGCCCCGGCTGCCTTCGAGCATGCCGGCGGCCTGG
>Ga0154020_10003021_pt1 | contig 20425 bp, 19 predicted proteins | sample Klosneuvirus_201_FD_109709 | JGI IMG/M metagenome (GOLD analysis project Ga0154020, IMG submission 109709) | Active sludge microbial communities from wastewater, Klosterneuburg, Austria - Klosneuvirus_20160825_MG | ecosystem: Engineered > WWTP > Aerobic digester > Activated sludge | place... | reverse complement strand
GGCTCGGGCTCCACCACCGCGAGGACGTCGTGGCGCGCGGGCGGCGTCGACGCGCCCGGCTCGAGCTGACCGAGCGCGGCCTCGGCGCCCTCGAGCTCCGAGCGGAGCACCTCCGCGAGCGCGTCGTGCGCGTGGCGTCCCGTGAGCAGGGCGCCGATGGCGGCGCGCGTGCCCGCGATGGCATCGGCGATCGGCGTGCGGCGATCGTGCACGGCCACGTCGGTCTCGTCGCCGGTCTTGACGAGCGAGAGCGCGAGGTCGCCCTCCCGCCGCTCGAGCCCGAGCTCCCACGGGACGTCGTAGAACCGGACGATGGCCCGCGAGCGGACCCCGCACCCGAGGTCGACCAGCGAGAGCGCGAGGTCGCGCAGCACGCAGGGAGCCTGGTCCGCCGCGACGCGCGCGGTCAGGTTCACGCCACCGACCACGATGTCGATGGCGTCGCGCACCCGTGGGCGATCGGGGTTCGGAGCGTCGAGGAGCCGGAGCCGCGCGGCGCGGGCCTTTCCGGTCTCTTCGTCCAACTGCGCGTGCTCGCGGGAGAGGATGATCTCGAAGCCATTCATGCTGGACGACGACCACTCTAGGGAGGCCGCAGAAGACCACGAACTTTCCAGCTTTTCCCGCAGCGAAGTTGCTCTCGGTGCGAGCATCTGCCTCGGTCGTCGCTGAACGTTCGATGCGCGTTCGCGGAGATCTTGCCCACCCAGAACGAAGCCCAGAAACCAGACCGCCTCCCGTCCTTTTCAGGAGGGAGGCGGTGGGTGTTCGGCGTGGGAGCCTACAACTGGTGCTGCACCTGGCCCTTGGCGCCGCCGGGGCCGGTGATCTTCGGACCCTTCTTCGGCTTCTTCCTGCGCGCGGTGGCGCTCGCTCCGAAGAACTTGATGTCGATCCACTCGGTGAGCGGAGCGGCCACGAAGATCGAGGAGTACGTGCCGGCGATGACGCCGACGAAGAGGGCGAGGGCGAAGTCCTTGAGCACGCCGGTGCCGAAGAAGAACATGCCGAACACGGAGAGGAGCACCGAGCCGGAGGTCAACACCGTGCGCCCGAGGGTCTCGGAGACCGACAGGTTGATGATGTCGTGGAACGTCATCCCGCGGTGCTTGTTCAGGTTCTCGCGGATGCGGTCGTAGATGATGACCGTGTCGGAGATCGAGTAGCCGACGATGGTGAGGATCGCGGCGATCGTCGAGAGGGTGATCTCGCGGCGCGTGATGATGAAGACGCCGATCACCACGAGGGCGTCGTGGAAGAGGGCGAAGATGCCGCCCGGCGCGAACCGCAGGTCGAAGCGGAAGGCGACGTACGCCATGATGAACACGATGGCGAAGAGCACGCTCTTCACCGCGGCGTCGCGGAGCTGCTTTCCGGCGCGCGGACCGACCCACTCCACCTTGTCGGCGACCGGGGGCACGACGTCGGCGCCGAGCTTGGCGCGCATCTCGTCGAGGAGGAGGTCGCCCTTGCTCTTGAGCTGGACCTCGACGCGGTACTCCTTGGCCTGTCCGACCTCGTGACCCTTCTCGGTGAGGTCGGCGCTCTGGCCCTTCTCGTCGGTCGACCCGCGGAGCGCGACGCCCGCGCCGGTCAGCGAGGCCTTGATGCGGTCGTAGATGACCGCGTCGGGCTTCACCTCGTAGCGGATGCCGACCTTGTCGCCGCCGGGGCTGAACTTCACCTCGCTCGGGCGGGCGACCGACTCCGGGCACTGCGCCGGGTCGAGCTCGGCGTCCATGATGGTGACGCCCTTCTCGTCCACCGTGCTGCCCTTGAAGCAGAGGGCGCGGCGGATCTTGGCCATGGTGGCCTCGTCGATGCTCGAGTGCTCCTGCACGCGGATGAGGAACTTGCTCTCGCTCGGGTCGCCGAGCGCCACCACGTCGGGGCGAGAGAAGCCGGGGATCGACTCGACCGCCGCGCGGACCACGCCGGCCTCCAGGGGCTTCTTGAACTTGACCTGCAGCTCGGTGCCGCCGCGGAAGTCGGTGCCGTAGTTCGGGCCGAGCCCGATCTTGACGCCACCGACCTCGACGAACTTGCCGGGGGGCATGAGCGTGAGCACGAGCGAGCCGAGCGCGAGGACGACCGAGACGGTCACCCAGAAGCGCAGCTGCTTCATGAAGTTGATACGAGTGCCGGGCTTGATGAGCTCCATGGTCTTGTTCCTCTAGGGGCTCTCAGCCGATCAGCAGCTTCTTGGCGCGGCGCCCGAGGACCCACCAGTCGAAGACCATGCGGGTGCAGACGACGGCGGTGAACAGCGAGGCCACGATGCCGATGATGAGCGTGACCGCGAAGCCCTTGATGGGGCCGGTGCCGTACTGCAGGAGGAGCAGACCGCCGATGAAGGTGGTGACGTGGCCGTCGAGGATGGCCGCGAACGCCTTGGAGTAGCCGTTCTCGACCGCCGCTCGGGCGGACCTCCCCTCGCGCAGCTCCTCGCGGATGCGCTCGTTGATCAGCACGTTGGCGTCGACCGCCATGCCCATGGTGAGCGCGAGGCCGGCGATGCCGGGGAGGGTCATCGAGGCGCCGAACGCGGCGAGCGCCGACAGCTGGAGCAGCAGGTTGAAGAGCACCGCCATGTCCGCGATGATCCCGGCGACCGAGTAGTAGGCCACCATGAAGATCAGCACGAGCCCGGCGCCGAGGAGCGCGCCGCGGAGGCCGAGGCGGATGGCGTCGGTGCCGAGCGAGGCGCCGATGCGCTGCTCGTTGCTCTTCTCGATCGGGGCCGGGAGCGCGCCGGAGCGCAGGACCATCTCGAGCTTCTTGGCGGCGTCGAGCTGCTCCTTCTTGTCCTGGTTGCTGCCGAGGGTGATCGAGGCGTGGCCGCCGCCGATCTCGGTCTGGATGACGGGCGCCGAGTCGACCTTGTCGTCGAGGATGATGGCGAACCGCTTCTTGACGTTGTCCTTGGTGACCTTCTGGAACTTGTCGGCGCCGGTCGGGGAGAACGTGAGCGCGACGTAGTACTCGAGCTGCGGGCCCTTGTTCTGGTCGGTCGCGACCTGGGCGTCGGTGATGTACTCGCCGGTGACCTCGGCGCGGCGCTCCATGTAGTAGGTGCGCCAGCCCACGGGGCCCTTCTTGCCGGTGACGGCGTCGATGTCGTCGTACTCGCCGAAGCCGACCTGGCGGTCGTCGGGGACGCCGAGCGTGGCGATGTAGGCCTTCACGCGCTTGAGCGCGTCCTGCATCGTCTCGTCCTTCTTCTTGATGAGACGCAGGTAGTGGCTCGGGGCGCTCTTCGGCTGCTTGTCGGCGCCGAGGCCGACGGGGGCGAGCTCGTTCTGGAGCGTGCCGCCCTCGGGGAGGGGGTGGGCGACGTAGTCGACCTTGCCGAAGAAGTCGGCCTGGTCGTCGAGGATCTTGAACTCGAGGCGCGCCGTCTGCGAGACGATCTGCTTGATCTGCTCGAAGGTGGCCTCCTCCTCGCCGGGGACCTCGATGATGATGTCCTCGTCGCGCGTGGTGACGGCGGCCTCGCGGAGGCCGAGCTCGTCGACGCGGTTCTCGACGGTCTTCTTGGCCTGGGTGACGGCGCGCTCGCGGATCGAGGTCTCGAGCTCGAGGCGGATCTTGAAGGTGATGACCTTGGGATCCTTGTCCGGGAACTTGATGAGCTCCTCGCTCATCGAGCCGAGGAACTTGTCGTCGACCTTGGCGGCGTCGGCCTGGTCGAGGAACTTGAGGACCAGCTTGTTGTGCTCGACGCGCTCGACGGTGAGCTTGGTCTTGAGCTTCTCCTGGACCTCGTTGGTCAGGGGCTTGTCGGCCTGGTTCATGCCGAACAGCACGGCCAGCTTCTGCCGGATCTCGTCGGCGTAGCGGTCACGCTTGTCGCGGATCGCCTCGTCGACCTGCACCGTGTAGACGAGCCGGAGGCCGCCTCGCAGGTCGAGGCCGCGGTTGATCCGCGCGCTGACGCGCGACTTGACCCAGGCGGGCGCCTTGAGCCCGACCAGAGCCTCGAGGCTCGGCCAGACCGTGACGAACGCGCCCAACCCGAGCGCGAGGATGAGGATCAGCTTCGTGTACCACCAGCGAGTCATGCGCGGTTCATTTCTTGGCGTCGGCCGGCTTGGCCTTCTCGTCGTCCTTGACGGCGTCCTTGGCAGGGGCGTCGCCTTCGTCGATGCCGCTGATGGCGGTCCTGAGCATCTCGATCCGAACGTTCTGGGCGATCTCGACGATGGCGCGCTTGTCGCGCAGCTCGATGATCTTGCCGGAGATGCCGCCCGTGGTGAGGACCTTGTCCCCCTTCTTGAGCTTGCTCTCGAGCTCCTGCTGCTTCTTCTGCTGGGGCCGGATGAGGAAGAAGTAGAAGCCCACGAAGATCAGCACCGGCAGGAGCAGGTTCATCATGCTCGAGCCACCGCCGCCGGCCGCCGGCGCACTGCCGCCACCGGCCGGTGCCGGCGCAGCGCCGCCGCCCGCGGGGGCCCCGCCGCCGCCGCCCACAGGCGCGACCTGCGCGAGGCTGGCCAGGGCGACGTCGAGACGGACGAGGTGGGAATAGAGCGACGAGGCGTCGAGCGACATGCGATCACATTTCGGAGCGGAGGGCCCGGCCAGGTTGCCCGACAGGGGCCCGGACAGGGGGCCCGGACAGGGCCCGGACAGGGGTAGGCGCGCAGCAGTAGACCGGCGCCGACCGAGAGAGCAGCCGCGGACGGGTACAACACGATCCCCCCTCCGTCAACCGCGGGCGCGGCGATCTTGCCCGATTGCAGCCGGCTGAGCGACGTGGAGGCATGGCCAAGCAGCCCGAGAATCCCCCTGGTTCGCCCTTCAGAGTCCCGCTTCCGACGCGAGAGCCCGACCAGGCCTCGCGACAAAGCCGGGAAAACGAGGACCGCCGCGAGGGCGATCGGCGAGCGTTCCTGCGTCAGACGCCAGACCGCCGCCGGGAAGACTAGCCGAGGAGGCTGTCGAGGGCCTCGAGCAGCGGCGCGGGGCGGACGGCCGCGCGGGACACGATCTCGTGGCGCGGCACGGCACCGTGGCGCGCGAGGCGGGTCTCGACCACGGCTGGGCTCTCGCGGGTCCACACGAGGAGAGGTAGCTCCGCGTGCCCGGAGAGGGCGCGGAGCACCTGTTCGCTCCCCTCGTCGTCCAGATCGAAGAGCAGCACGTCGCACGGGAGGCGGTCGAGGAGGTGTGCTTCGACCTCGGCGGGCTCGTCGAGCACCACCACGTCGAAGCCGGCGCGGACGAGGATCCGCGCGAGGCTCGCGCGCCCGAACCGGTCCTGGTTCCAGACGACGACCACGCGACGGGCTGCGTCCACCGGCGGTGCCTCGAGGGCGGCGTGGAGCTGGGCCAGGCTCGCGGGCTGGATCGCGCTCGGGGCGAACGCCGGCTCGGGCTGGCGCTCGGGAACGCGGGTCGCGATGGCCATGCGCGCGGAGCTGTGGGGATCGGCACGCAGCCGGTCGTGCTCGGCCTCGGCCTCGAGGTCCTCGACGAAGGTGCGCACGATCCAGGGGCGCGCTGGGTCGTCGAGCTCGCGGACCAGGTGGGGCACGAGGTGATCGAGCAGCTCGTCGAACCGATCGGGCAGCTCGGCCAACCCGGCTGCCGCGAGCCCGGCGGTGACCACGGGCATGACCCGATCCTCGTCGAGCAGGGTGCCGAGCACCCGGAGGACGGCGCGCTGCGAAGGAGTGCGCGGCACCTGGTCGGCGCGGACCCTGGGCAGTCGATCGCGGGAGGCAGACACGCCCTTCCAGTGTGCCTGCGATTTTGCTGCCCGACCACCCCGCTTGGGGATGTCGGGGCGCGTCAATCTCATTGCAGCGCGTAGGTCCACCGGATTTCGACCTCCGCACCGCAGAACGGACCGAAGGTCGCCTTCTTGAGGCGGTCGGACACGCAATTCTCCGCCGAGGGGTTCCCGGTGGCTCCGACGACGCGGACCTTCGAGACCTTCCCGCTCTCCTGCACGCTCACGGAGACCTCCACGGTGGTGGCCGCCTTCCCCGGCGTGCCCAGTGTGAAGCACGTGCGGATGTCTCCCTCGAATCCCTTCATGCGGGCCTGGGCGTCCGGAGGGGAGCTCTCGGTCCCAGGACCGCACCGCGGCTTGCCGACGAACGCGACCGAAGGGGCGGTCGCCGGCGCGGCCGGCGGCGGGGGCTCACCGCACCCCGAGACAGAGCCGACCACGAACACGAGCCAGGAGGCGCGGGACATCGGACCAACAGAGACCAGACGGCGCCGACGAGCAAGGTGCCGGGCGGGCAGCGCTCTGGTAACAGGAGGCCATGTCGTCGACGCGCCTCACCCTGCTGCTCGCCACCCTCGTGTTCGTCTCGGCCGCGCCCGCCTGCAAGAAGGAAGAGCCCGAGAAGTCGGAGTCCGACAAGGACAAGGACAAGGACGACGAGGGCAGCAAGAAGAAGAAGAAGAAGGCTGCCGACGACGACGACGAAGAGAAGAAGGAAGACAAGAAGAAGAAGGCCTCGGACGACGAGGAGAAGAAGCCGGCGGACGAGGAGAAGAAGCCGGCGGACGAGGAGAAGAAGCCGGAGGAGCCCAAGCCCGCGACGGCGCCTTCGCCGACGGCTGCGGCGACCGCGGCCGCCAAGCCGACCACGACCACGACCGCGACGGCGACCGCTGCGCCGAAGCCCACGACCACCGCCGCTCCGCCGGCGACGACGGTCGCGCCGCCCGCGACGACCGGCAAGAAGCCGAAGATCGGCGGCGCCTGATCACTTCGTGACGGTCTTGCAGCCGACCGCGACCTGGAGCCGCCCGACGAGGCCTGCCTTGATCTGCGCGCACGCCTTGCCGTGCAGCTCGATCGTGCGGTCGGAGGTCCAGGTCCATCCGTCGACCGGATCCTGGGGCACGAGCACCCCGTCGACGAGCACGTTGGTGACCCCGGGGTCGGCGGGCGCGGACTCGAGGGTGACCACGCAGTCGTCGACCACCTTGGCGGCGATGGCCTGCAGCGCGGCCACGAACGCGTCCTGGGTCGTGGACTTCACCGCGTAGTAGCGCTCGCCCACCGGCGCCCCCTCGCGTGGCGTGCCGCCGGCGACCGCGAGGGCGTCGAGGTCCTTGGCGTAGGCCTCCGTGCCCGGGACGCCGAAGACGAACGTCTTGACCCCGACGCTCGCGAGCGCGGTCACGGCGGCGACGGTCGCGTCGGCGTCCACGCAGTTGAGCGGGCTGCCGTCGGCGGTGGCCTTGGGGTCGCAGCAGTTGACCGTGGGCGAGCACTTGCGGCCGTCTGCGGTGACGTCGCCCTCGATGTTGCGCGTGCAGCGGTCGGCCGTGCACCCCGTGGTCGCGCAGTTGGGGGCGCCATCGGTCGCGAGCAGCACGAACACGGGCCGACCGTCGGCGGCGAGCTTGGTGAGGTTGGCGGAGAGGGCGCGCAGGGTCGCCGCGGTCGGCGTACCCCCCGCGGGCGTGACCTTGACGAGGAGGGACTGCAGGTCGTCGTAGACGTCCTTGTTGCCGGTGCTCGGAGCCCGCAGCTCCGCGCCGGCCGAGCACTGGTTGGCGCCCGCGCTCGCGGCGGGGAACACGGCCAGCGCCGGCGCGATTCGGCCACCGAGCTTGCGCAGCACGCCCGCGGTGGAATCGAAGAGCGCGACACGCACGAGATCCCAGCGGCTCTTGCTGCCGAGATCCTTGGCCGTCATCGAGCCCGATCGATCGAGCACGAGGTAGACGACCGGGGGCTTCTGACCGATCTCGGTGCAAGCGCAGATCCCGGCGTCGACGCCGCCCGTGCAGTCGAGGGGCGCGGTGTCCACCTTCACGTCGAAATCGGAGCCGTCGGGGGGAGGGTCCGTGTCGTAGCTGGCGTCCGGCTCGACGAGGAACGGCGCGCGCTCCTTGCCGCTGCAACCGAGCGTCGCGGACGCCACGACCGCCCAGCAACAGACCCCGAGGGCGCGACGGAGCATCGGTCCTCAGTCTAGCGCATGCGGGGGGCGCACGCTCCCGCGGCCGCCGCGAGGGCCGCGAGGACCGGGGTCGGTGCGTCGCTCCGCATGAGGACCTCGCCGACGAGGGCGCCGTCGACCCGGGGCAGCGCCGAGACGCGCGCGACATCGGCCGGGGTCGAGAGACCGGAGAAGAAAAGGGCACGCGGCCCGGGCGGGATCGCCGCGACCACGCGGTCCGCCCGCGCTCGATCCATGATCAGCGTCGAGAGGTCACGGGCGTTGACGCCGAGGACGCGCGGGGAGACCGCGAGCGCGCGTTCGAGCTCTGGCTCGTCCACGACCTCGACGATCGGGGTGAGGCCGGCCGCGAGGCAGCACGCGTGGAGCTCGGCGAGGGCCACGCGGTCGAGGATGCGCGCGATGAGCAGGACCGCGTCGGCGCCCGCCCGGCGCGCAGCCTCGACCTGGATCGGGTCGACGCAGAAGCCCTTGGCGAGCAGGGGCACCGAGACCGCGGCCCGCGCTTCGGAGACGTGCGCGTAGTCGCCGTCGAACGCCGCGCGATCGACGAGCACGCTGACCATGGCTGCCCCGCCGGCGACGTAGGCGCGCGCACGGTCGGCCGGCGACAGCGCGCGAGAGAGGGCGCCCGCGGAGGGCGATCGGTGCTTGATCTCGGCGATCAGCGCGAGCGCGGGGCCTCCGCTCCCGATCGTGCGACCCAGGCACGCGTGCACGTCGAGCGGGGCGTGGCCGACGTCGTCGGGGAGCGCGCGTCGCAAGCGCGCACACTCGACCCGCGTGGCGGCGAGGATGGGCCCGAGGGCGTCGCTCACGGGGCCTCCATCGCGCGCCGCAGGCGGGCCAGCGTGTCTCGCGCGCGACCGTCGTCGAGCGCCCGCTCGGCGCGCTGTCGGGCCGTGACGAGATCGTGCTCCACGCCCGCCACCACGAGCGCGCACGCAGCGTTGAGCAGCACGGCGCTGCGTGCCGGGTGCGGCTCCCCGGCGAGGATGGCCTCCGTCGCCCGGGCGTTGTCGGTCGCGTCGCCACCCGCGAGCGCCGACAGCGGCGTCGGCGCGAGGCCCGCGTCGGCGGGGACGATCACGAGCTCGCGCAGCGTGCCTCGATCGAGCTCGGTGACGCGCGTGGGGCCCGAAGGCGAGACCTCGTCGAGCCCCCGCGGCGCGCCCTCGGTCGGCTCGCCGTGCACGACCCACGCGCGCACGGTGCCGAGCTCGGCGAGGACAGCGGCGAGGGTCGGGCGGCGGCGATCGTCGAACACGCCGAGGAGCTGGTGGGTGGCGCCAGCGGGGTTCGCGAGAGGGCCGAGCAGGTTGAAGATGGTGCGCACGCCGAGCTCGCGGCGTACCTTGGCCGCGTGCCGCAGGGCCGAGTGGTGCCGCGGCGCGAAGAGGAACGCGATCCCGACCTGCTCGATCGCCGCGGTGAGCCGGCCGGCGACGGCGGGCGACTCGTCGACGATGCGCACCCCGAGCGCCTCGAGCAGGTCGGCGCTGCCGGCCCGCGACGAGACGGCGCGGTTGCCGTGCTTGGCGACCGCGACGCCCGAGGCGGCCACGACGAGGGCCGTGATGGTCGAGACGTTGAGCGTGCTCGCGCCGTCCCCGCCGGTGCCACACGTGTCGAGCAGGGGTGTGCCCGCGGGCAGCTGCGGGTGGATCGCGAACGCCCGCGCGCGCAGCGCCCGCGCCGCCGCGGCGATCTCGGAGGGCGACTCGCCCTTCGCGCGGAGCGCCACCGCGAAGGCTGCGATCTGGGCCTCGGACCAGCTGCCGTCGAGGATCGCGCCGAAGGCTCGCTCGGTGAGCGCCGCCGACAGATCCTCGTGGGCGAGGAGCTGCTCGAGAACGGGGGCGAAATCCACGCTGGACACGGCGGCGCAGCCTAGCCCAACCCCCGCCATTGCTCCCGCACAAAGGACCCGGTACCGCCGCGCCATGTCGAAGGTCCCCGCTCCCCCGCTCGCCGATCTGCAGCCCGTCCGTCGCGCGCTCGTGTCCGTCTCGGACAAGCGCGGCGTCGTGGAGCTCGCCCGCGCCCTCGCCGCGCGGGGCGTCGAGATCCTCAGCACCGGCGGCACCGCGCGCCACCTGGTCGAGGCCGGTGTCCCCGTGGTGCAGGTCAGCGACTACACCGGATCGCCCGAGATCATGGACGGTCGCGTGAAGACGCTCCATCCGCGGGTGCATGGCGGGATCCTCATGCGCGGCGAGATCGACGCGGACGACCTCGCCAAGGTCGGCGGCAAGCCGATCGACCTCGTGGTCGTGAACCTCTACCCGTTCGAGGAGACGCTCGCGAAGCCGAACGTCGCGCACGCCGAGCTGGTGGAGGAGATCGACATCGGTGGCCCGTCGATGGTGCGGTCGGCGGCCAAGTCGCACCCGCGGGTCACGGTGCTCGTCGACCCGAGCGACTACGACGCGGTGGTCGCCGAGCTCGAAGGGCACGACGGACAGACCTCGCTCGCGACCCGCACCCGCCTCGGGGCCAAGGCGTTCGCGCACACGGCGGCCTACGACGGCGCGATCGCGGGCTACCTCTCGCGAGAGCCCGAGGCGCCCCTCTATCCGCGCTACCTCACGCTCACGTTCGAGAAGGGCTACGGCCTGCGCTACGGCGAGAATCCGCACCAGAGCGGCGCCTTCTACCGCCAGCGCGGCGCCGAGGCGGGCACCCTCGCGCGGGCCGAGGCGCTGGGCGCGGGCGGCAAGGAGCTCTCGTTCAACAACTTCGTCGATGTCGAGGCGGCGCTCGCGGCCGTGCGCGAGCACGCGTCCGAGAGCGAGCACGCGTGCGTGATCGTCAAGCACGCGAACCCGTGCGGCGTCGCCACCGGGGCCTCGCTGGTGGACGCGTACCGCGCGGCGCGCGACGCCGACAGCGTCAGCGCCTTCGGCGGCATCGTCGCCTTGAGCCACGAGGTCGACGCCGACACCGCCCGCGCGATGGGCGAGATCTTCCTCGAGTGCATCGTCGCGCCCTCGTTCTCGACCGGCGCCCTCGAGGTGCTGCGCCTCAAGAAGAACCTCCGCCTGCTCGCGGTCGGTGCGCCGCCGCCGGCTCGCTCGGCCGCCGAGCTCGACTACCGCCGCATCTCGGGCGGCATCGTCGCGATGAGCTCGGACGCCACGAGCGCGGGAGAGGTCGAGGCGGCCAAGGTCGTGAGCAAGCGCCCGCCGACGGCCGACGAGCTGCGCGCGCTCGCCTTCGCGTGGAAGGTGACCAAACACGTGAAGTCCAACGCGATCGTGCTCGCGCGCGCGAACGGCACCACGGTCGAGACGGTGGGCGTCGGCGCGGGCCAGATGTCGCGCGTGGTCTCGGTCGAGATCGCTCTCAAGAAGGCCGGTGATTCGGCGAAGGGCAGCGTGCTCGGTTCGGACGCCTTCTTCCCGTTCCCCGACGGCGTCGAGGCCGCGGCGCGCGGCGGAATCACGGCGATCGCGCAGCCCGGCGGCAGCGTGAAGGACGCCGAGGTCATCGCCTGCGCCGACCAATACGGCCTCGCGATGGTCTTCACCGGCTTCCGCCACTTCCGGCACTGAGTTGCTAGAGGGGGGCCTGCCCCCCTCGGGGTCGGCCGCCGCGCCGCTCCTCCGCCCTTCGGGCTACGTCGCGTCGCAGACCGCCTCCCACCCCCCGCGCCGCTTCGCGGCGGGAGTGGAGCGTCGTGAGCGTTGTGGGAGCGTTGTGGGAGCGTCGTCGCGCGCAGGACCTCGCAAACGGGGAGGAGCGGCGAGGCGGCCGACCCCGAGGGGGGGCAGGCCTCTCCAGAATCACCGCATCCAGACGCGGGAGCTGAAGGGGTCGAAGAGGATGGCGCCGGCGTCGAGGAAGATGGAGGCGGCGACCTGGGCGGCGGGCGCGGTCCACGTACCGATGCCGCCGCAGACCTTCGCGCCCACCGGGGTGCGCTTCACGAAGAGCACGGCCTTCGGGTACGAGTGCGCCGCGACGCCGGCCTCGGTGCGGAGCTCGGCGGCGTTGCCGGCCGAGAGCGTGTAGGCCTCGACGGGCTCGGAGAGGCCGCCGACGCAGGTCGAGAGCACGAGGTCGCGCGAGCTGTCGCGGACGAGCGCGGTCGGCGACTTGGCCTTGATGGCGTCGAAGAACGCCTGGTTGACGTTGATCGAGAACGGCACGAGGCCGTCGTCGAAGCCGGTGTCGAGCTGCGCGTCGGCGCGCACGCCCGCGACCCACAGCGGCACGGTCGGGACGTTGGCGACGGTGACGCCGGTCGGTGCGGCCGCGTCGACCGCCGTGAGCGGCTTGAGCTTGCCGAAATCGTTGGAGTAGAAGCCCGCCGAAGACAGCGGAGAGAAGCCGGCGCCGACGAGGGTCGCGTCGTCGCAGAGCGACGCCTTGGTCGTGCGGTGCACCTGCTTGCCCGTGTAGTCTAGCGTGAGGGCGAGCACGGAGAAGAAGTCGGTGCCGAGGATGCCCGCCTCGCGGACCGATCCGGTGATGCCGGAGTGGTCTGCGGTGCGCAGCGTGACCATCCCCCAGCTGCCGAAGAAGTCGAGGTCGGTGAACTTGCACGACTGACCGAGCAGCGCGGGGTTGCAACCCGATGCCGTGGGCTTGGTGCCCGTGAACGCCCCGAGGTCGATGGTCGAGCCGGTGGTCGCGAGGTCGAGCAGGAACTTGCCGGTCACCTTGGACGGCGAGGTGCCGACGGAGACGTCCGTGAACGGAAGTCCGGAAGAGATGACCATGGCGCGCGTCTCGCCGAGGCAAGAGGGCAGCGGCGGTGGGGGCGCGTCGACGCTGGTGTCGGTTGCACCATCGAGTCCCGTGTCCGTCTTGGTGTCGGTCGCGCCGTCGCCGCTCGTGTCGGTGCGGCTGTCCGGGGCCGCGTCCCCGGTGTCGGCCGTCGTGTCGAGGGTGCTGTCGGTGGCGGTGCCCGTGTCGAGACCGGTGTCGGTCTCGGCCGGGGCCACCGCTGGATCGCTGCATCCGACGAGCAGGCCGAGGGTCAGGGACGAGAGCGCGAGAGCGTGCCGCATCGCTCTCCCGTAGACGGCGAGAGGCCGGACGTCACCGGCCGAGCGCGCCGCGCACCAACCCGACCATCCCGGCCACCGGGGGCCCGATCAGGTCGCCGAGGTGGTGGACGAGCAGGGTCGCCGCCGCCTGGGACTCGTCGTCGAGGTCGAGGGCGAGGTTGCGCAACATGTCGAGGGCGCGTGCCGCACCGAGCACGCTCACCCGCGCACAGGCCGCGGCGCCCGCGTCGCGCACCACCTGCCGCCCGAGATGGGGCCAGAGGTCGCGGATGGCGTAGAGCACCGCGCCGAACAGCTCGGGATCGCGGCCGCCGACGAGGACCTCCGGGTCGGGCTCCGGATCGTGCGCGAACGCCACGAGCAACGAGGCCTGGAGCAAGGCATCGAGCGCATACGGCCGCAGCGGCCCCGACTCGACCATGCTCACCGGCTCGTCGGTCCACATGTCGAGCAGCGCGATGCGGAAGCGGAGCGCGCGCTCGCGGCCGAGGAGGATGGACTCCTTGGAGGGCCGTCCGTCGAGCGAGGTGGGGGTGCGCTCGATCGCGCCGATCGACCGCAGGAGCTGCAGCAGCACGAGGCGGTTCTCGCCGACGACGGTGCTCTCGTTGGAGGTGTCGGCGCCGAGCTCCACGAAGCGCGTGACCTCGCCCTCGTCGGGGAGCAGCTCGGCCATCTCGTCGATGTCCTGGACCGTCTTCGCTTCGGAGCGGCTCTTGGCCCGCGTGCCGGTCGGGTCGTCGTGCGGGTCGGCGATCAGCGCCTGCACGATGGCTTCGCGGAAACCCGAGTCGACGTGCAGGTGCAGGTCGAGCGGCGGAGCGATGAAGAGGGGCTGCTCCTCGGAGACCGGCAGCCCTCGCTCAGAGGACAGCGCCTCGGCGCGCAGGCGTGCGGCCGTGCCCTCTGGCCCTCTTCCGCCCTCGCTCATCCCCAGAGAGGATGCCACGGGCCCCGGCGGTAGACCACGCTAAGCCTCGGCGATGCCCACGAAGGTGGAGCGGACCCCACCAAACGCCACACAAAGCAGGCGCGCCGCGCCGATCGGGGCCTCGTCGACCATGTCGTCGACGTGGGCCGGCGACACCCGACGCAGGAGCTCGATGGCCATGGAGCGGTGGAGCCCCACCACGTACACCTCGGCGCCCGAGACGGGGTGGCCGAGCTCCGCACACGCCGCGAGCGCGCGCTGACCGAGCGGGTCGCGATCGTCCGCGACCAGCACGACGGCGTCGTCGAGGGGAATGCCACTGGCACGCGCCTCGTCGACCAGGGCGAGCACCTCTTCCTTGCAGCGCTCCACGAGGTCGCGACGCTCGGCGTCCGCGAGATCGAGCCCGGCCATCAGCCGTTGCCGACGCCGGAGATGGCCTCGAGCGCGGTCTTGAGGCCCGCGAGGTCGTCCTTGTCGTGGACCGACAGGGCGCCGGCAGCGAGGGCGCGCGCCTTCACGTCGGGGCGCTTGGTGAACACGAGGTTGCGGATGTGGCGCGTGGCCTCCACCTCGCGGAGGCGCTCGAGGAAGTGCACGCCGTCGAGCCCACCGACCTCGGTCGCGACCTCGACGACGAGCAGGTCGGGCTGCACCTGCGCGAGGTTGACGAGCGCGTCGACCGGGTCGACGTAGCTGATGATCTCGAAGCGCTTCTGCAGCGTGCGCTTCAGCGCGGCCTGGGTCTGCGCGTCGGCGTCGACGACCACGAGGCGGGGGCGGGTCGCGCGGAGGATGTCGGGGATCGCGTACCCGTAGCGACGCAGGAAATCGAGCACGTCGAGGCGGCGGAACCGCAGGTGGCGCCCCGGCGTGCGGAAGTGCGGGATCTGCCCCTTGTCGGACCAGTTGTGGATGGTCTTGAGATCGACCTGGCAGAACCGCGCGAGATCCGAGGCGGTGAACAGCTCGGGAGGGAGGATCACGTCGCGCGCGCGCGCCGCGCGCCCACCCGGCGCCTCGATGCCCAAGGCGCGATCGGCGTGCGAGGACGCTGCGTGCGATGACGAGGTCGGCTTGACGTCCATGGCGGGGGCGGAGCCTGCCTTGGGCGCCCGCCACCCGCAATGGTTTTCGCCCTCACGCGGGCGCGTTCTCCGACACCCACCGTGCGTCACGGAGCACGTAGCGAGAACCTCCGGCGATGCGTCGCTCGCGCACCTCGTGGAGAGGATCCCCGGGCAGAGCGAGCGTGGGGACACCCGCGTCGAGCACGAAGCGCGGGCAGATCGGCTCGATCGAAGGCGCGCTCCGGGCGGCGTCGAGCACCGCGTCAACCGTGGCGGAGCGCGCGAGGATCTCGAGCGTGCGGTGGGTCGGAGGGAACAGCGAGATCGCTCCCTCGAGCGCCTGCGCGAGCAGGCCCTCGGGCGTCGCGAACAGCACGCGGACGGCCTCGTGGTCGTCGCTCTTCGGGGTCTGATGGGCCGGCGCGCGCGCGACGAAGAAGCGAGCGTCGTAGCGCCGCTTCTCGGCCTCCGGCGTCACCCAGCGCGAGAGCGGCACGAGGGCTGCGAGATCGAGCTTGGCCCCGCTCGCGACGAGGCCGTCGAGCAAGGCGGTCCGCAGGTTCGCGGGCTCGGCGGCTCCGACCAGCGGCACGAGCGAGACCTCCTCGACCGACTCGCGGCAGGCGGCGATGCGCGCGGCGAGGCCGTCGTCGTCGAGCCACTGGCCCTCGCGCGGAGGGACGAAGTGTCCGGCGAACCGCGCGGGCGAGTCGCCCTCCTCGAGGCGTCCACCCGGGAACACGATCGCGCCGCCCATGAACGCGCTGTTCGGGCTGCGCTGCATGACGCAGACCTCCACGCCGCGAGGGCCGTCGCGGAGCAGGAGGACGGTCGCGGCGGGGCGGGCGGGCACGGGCGGCTGATCGGGCGCGAATTCGAGCACGGACGCACGCTACCGCCGGCGGTCCGCCGGCGGAATGGTCTCGCCGCCGGCGGCCGGGGGCGAGTCTCCCGAGCATTTGGGGTGGCACGGTCCTCTCAGGTACCGCCCGGTGGTGCAGCCCCTCGACCCGTTCCTCGTCGTCGCCGCGGCGGGCCTGCTCGGCGCGCTGGGGGTGGTGCACGCGCTGCCCGTCGCGCTCGTCCTCGTCGTGTTCGTCCTCGTGGCTCGCTTCGGCAGCTTCCGGCTCTCGTGGGTCGTCGCTCCGTTCGTGGTCGTCGCGCTGGTCGTCGGGTTCGCGCGGGCGCGCCGCGCGGTCGTGCGGGACGAGGCCGCGGCCGCGAAGGCCCTGGCGCTGGTCCCCCACGCCGACCGTTGCTGGCTCTCGGGCGAGGTCGTCGGCATGCCCCTGCAGCGCGGCGTCCTGCGGGCCGACGTGTGGGTCGAGCGAATCGACTGTGGCGGCGGGGTCCGAGAAGCGGGCCTCCGCACGCGCCTCTTCGACGTGCCCGCGTCGGTGGCCCGCGGCGATCGCGTCGAGATCGTCGCGCAGCTCGCCCCGAGCCGTCGCAACCGCGACCCCGACCTCGGCGACCCGCGGGCGGCCTTCGCGCGCCGCGGCCACGCGCTGTCGGGCACGGCACTCGCCGTCGAGATCGTCGCCCACGGTCGGGGCCCGCCGGCGCTCCTCGATCGCCTGCGGGCGCGGCTGCGCGCGCGCCTCGAGCGCACCCTCGGTCCCGAGCTCGCGCCGCTCGGTCGCGCCCTCGTCCTCGGCGAAGAAGACCTCGCCCCCGCGGACGACGACGCCTTCCGGCGCAGCGGCCTCACCCACCTCCTCGCGGTCTCCGGCTCGCACGTCGCGCTCGCGGTCGGTGGGCTCGTGCTCGTCCTCACCTGGTCGTTCGCGCGCCTGCCGTGGCTCTCGCGGCGCATCGAGTCGGCGCGGCTCGCGGCGCTCGTGGGCGTACCGTGCGCGCTCGCCTACGAGCAGATCGCCGGTGACTCCGGCTCGGCCCGGCGCGCGACGGCGATGGCCGTGGTGCTGCTCCTCGTCCGGGTCGCGCGGCGGCGGCCCGACGCGCTCCGGGCCCTCGCCTGGTCCATCCTCGCGATGCTCGCCGTCGACCCGCTCTGCCCGTTCGATCTGTCGTTCGCGCTCTCGCTGTGCGCCACCGTCGGCCTGCTCGTCCTCGCCGAGCCCATCCGCGCCTTCCTCGCGCGCGGGGTCCCGCGCTGGCTCGCGACGGCCCTCGCCACGAGCGTCTCGGCGAGCGTCGCCTGCACGCCGCTCGTCACGTCGTTCGCGGGTTCGGTGCCGGTCCTCGCGGTCCTCGCCAACCTGGTCGCGGTCCCGGTCGGCGAGCTGCTCGCGCTCCCGCTCGCCAACCTGGCCGCCATCGCCGGCGGGGTGCCCCTGGTCGGTCGCCTCGCCGCGGGCTCGTTGATCGCGCTGCGCGGCGTCGCTCGCGTGGCGGGCGCGCCGTCCATGCCGGTGCTCGATCTCCCGCCGCCCACCGCCCTCGAGCTCGCCGTCGCCTTCGCGGCGCTGGTCGCGTTCGCCGGCTTGCCCCGGCTGCGGCGCGTGACCGTCGCCGTCGCTGTCGCCGCGCTGCTGCTGCTGGAGGTCCGCGTGCGCGCGGTCGCCCGCCCCACCGCCGTGCTCGCGGTCTCGGTGCTCGACGTGGGGCAGGGCGACTCGGTCCTGGTCGATCTCCCGCTCGGCGGCGCGATGCTGTTCGACGCGGGCGGCGAGGTCGGGTCGGCGTTCGACCCGGGGCGCAACATCGTCGGCCCGGTGCTCGCAGCGCGGCGTCGCTCCGCGCTCGACGTGGTGGTGCTGAGCCACCCGCACCCCGATCACTTCCTCGGTCTCCCTGCGGCGCTCTCCCGCGTACGACCAAGAGAGTTCTGGGACACCGGCCAGGGCGAGGCAGAGGGGGCCGGCCCGGCCTATGCAGCGCTGCTCGCCGGCCTGCGCGCACGCAAGACGCCCATCCGGCGACCGCGCGAGCTCTGCGGCGCGCACGAGATCTCCGGCGCCCTCGTCGAGGTGCTGCACCCGTGTCCGTCACCCACCCCCTACGTGAACGCGAACGACAACTCCTTCGTCGTGCGCATCGGCTTCGGCGGACGGCACGTGCTCCTCGTGGGCGACGCCGAGCACGAGGCGGAGCAGGCGCTCGTCGCGCGCGGGGTCGACCTGCGGGCCGAGTTCTTGAAGGTGGGCCACCACGGCTCGCGCACGAGCAGCAGTCCGGCGTTCCTCGCCGCCGTCTCGCCCACCTGGGCCGCCGTCTCGTGCGGTGTCCGCAACCGCTTCGGTCACCCCCACCCGCACGCGCTCGAGCACCTCCTCGCCGCCCGCGTGCGCGTGCACCGGACCGACCGCGAGGGCACGATCCGCTTCGTCACCGACGGGGTCTCGTCGTCCTTGCACACGGCCGTCGATCCCTGACCGCGTCCAGGCGTGGTAGCTCGGGGTGTGTTCCTCGGTCCCGGCCTCGTCGTGCGTACCTTCGTCGTGCCCGCGCAGCAGGCCCTGCTCGTGAAGGGGCTGGTCGAAGCCCACGAGGGGGTCGCCAGCGTGTTCGGCGAGCGCGGTGGGCCGCTGGTCCTCGCAGCACCCGCCGATCGCGAGGCCGAGCTCGACGACATCTGTGGGTCGGTCGCCGAGCTGCTCGCTAGCGTGTCGGCTCCCAGCGCCACGTAGGCGCGGGCGCTTCCTTGCGGTCGAACGCGCCGAGCCTCCACGCGGTGAGGCTGGCGGCGCCGACGACGCCGACGCCGACCGCGACCCAGGTCCAGGGAGAGCGCAGGAGCGACGTGGTCGGTGGCGGGGCTATTGGCTTCTGCGCCACCTCGGGGGCCACCCAGATCGTGGCCGCGGTGCACAGGGTCGGCCCACACCGCTGCACCGCGATCGACCCGTCGTCGCGCGGGACGACGCGCGCCCACCGTGGGCAGAGCACCGAGAAGGTCGCGGTCTGGTCCTTCGCGACGAGGGCGAGCGCGTCTTCGACGTCGGCCGCGCTGCAAGGGACGACCTCGATCGGATCGCGGAGCTCGAGCGCCGCGTCGGCCTCGCCCATCGAGAACAGCCGCGCATCGAGCAGCGCTCCGTCGAGCTCTCCCTCGCGCGCGACCACCACCCGGAGGTGGTGCTCGCCGGCCTCGATCGAGACGGGACCGGTGGTCAGCGCTCCGTCGACGTAGACCCGCGTCTCGAGCTTGCGCTTGCCGGCCACCGACACGCGCAGCGCGTGGGGCGTGCCCTTGGGCAACACGACGAGGTTCGGCGACTCGGAGAGACCGAGTACCCGGCCGCCGTCGAGCAGCCTGGCGCGGTGGAGGAGGCCCGCCGCGCTGGTCGCGTCACCTCCGAGCGCCTCCGCGCGGGCGAGCGCGCGCAGCGCCTCGGCGAGCCAGGAGGGGCACTCCGGGTCTTCGGGGTGGGCGCGCGCCTCGGCGTAGGCCTCGGCGGCGAAGCCCCGCGCCGTGGCCGCCTTGGTCGGGTCGCCGTCGTCGAGGAGCGTGCGCGCACGGCGCAGCGCGGTCTCCACGTCGGCCACCCGGGTCGCGCGTGCCTTCGGGTCGGAGACGGGGGACGCGAGCAGTGGCGCGTCGGGGACCACAGCGGTCGGCGACTCGCCGTGGGCGGAGGCCCAGGCAGAAAGCGCCTGGGAGGGCTTCTTGCCGAGCGACGAGGGCGCCTTCACGCTGCCCCCGTCGATCACCACCACCGGGAGCACCGCCGCTGCGACCAGACCGATCACGGCGTCCTCACCTCCTGTCGGTTGGCCGGGTCGCTCAAGGGTCGGCCTTCTTGTCGGGAGCGATGATCTGGCCCGGTCCGAACGCGCGCAGCGTCGCGCGCTGGGTGACCGGCCCGCCCTCGAGCCCGAGGGCCGTCGCCTCCAGCAGCACCGGCCCGACGTCCGGGCAGAACGTGGTGCGGAGCACCTTGGCCTCGTCGCCGCCGAACCGCTCGGTGGTCTCGACGCAGCCCTCGAAGGTGCCAGCGTCGACGGTCACCTGCCGGTCGACCGCCGTGACCTCCATCGTGGCGCCGGGGCTCGTCGGCCACTTGGCGCCCGCGACGATCGGCCAGCGCAGCAGGTAGGTGTGCTGAGGCTCGCGCAGGATGCCGTCGGGCCCGACACGCAGCGCCGTCGTCGAGGTGCCGGTGCGCAGCTCGGCGAAGGCGCCGTCGAACGCGACGACCTTGGTCACGACGAGCAACCCAGGCAGGGACGGGCTCTCGCGGAGCATGAAGCTCCACTGCATGCCGGGCTCGAGCGGATAGTAGCGGAGCACCCCCGTGAACTTGCTCGGGCCCTTGGCGTTGCCGCTGGCCTTGTTGCTGCCGCAACCTGCGAGGAGCACCACGAGGGCAGCGAGCAGACGACCGACGCGAGACATCATCCCACCGGTCGGCGCATCACAGCGTGTAATGGACGAGGAGCGCGCCAGTGATCGCGAGCGGGGAGCCGCCGCGCACGGGGTTGGCGAACGCCGAGTCGTTGCGGACCCCGACCTCGAAGCCGAGCCCGTAGTGCCGGCTCTTGGCGCGGATCTCGAGGCCCGTCGCGAGG
>Ga0154020_10003020_pt1 | contig 20427 bp, 45 predicted proteins | sample Klosneuvirus_201_FD_109709 | JGI IMG/M metagenome (GOLD analysis project Ga0154020, IMG submission 109709) | Active sludge microbial communities from wastewater, Klosterneuburg, Austria - Klosneuvirus_20160825_MG | ecosystem: Engineered > WWTP > Aerobic digester > Activated sludge | place... | reverse complement strand
GGCGAGCGATGGCTCCATGCAATCCCAGGTCGGTCAGCTTCTGCACTGCCATTTCAACCATCCGCTGGGTGATGATTGCAGTCGGCCGCTTGTAGTTCATTGGCGCGACCTTGGCCTCGAACGCCCGGACGGCCACGTCGACATCCTTACCCTCCGCCAAGCTAGTTAGCAGTGTGCCAATGGCCGTATTGCGAATCCGAGAACGACGATGGCCGAGGTTCTCCCATACAAACAGATCACCGTTTGCGGCCTTCTTGAACTTCCGCAGCAAATCGAGAAATTCGCTGACCGCCGGACGATGCTCCTCGCCCCGATAGATATCGTTCGAATCAATCAGGCCCAACACAGTTTCCAAGTCGGCTTCGCGAAACTCGGACAATCCACGCTTACACACCTGGAAGATAGCTTCCTGCTCACCCCGCTTCGTCTCCGGATCGGTCGTGCAGTGCCGGTCTGCTACGTCACCGTGGAAGTGGTCGTAACGCGCGTTCGTCTTCGAGTCGTAGTTGTAGGCCTCCCCAAACTTACGCTCCTTGGTACGAAACACGGCCTTAACGGAAGCCGATTTAACGAAGGCGTCCATCGCTTCCGCAACTTCCTTGTACGGATGCGGCAAGTCCAACCCACCCCAGACCGTCACCAGCTTACCGTCCTTGATGTTAACCAGCCGTCCAAGGCGTCGGATGAACTGCTTGCAGCACTGACAGTCGTGCGTTGTTCGTTCGCGGTAAGTGGGATTGGTACCCTCCGGGAACGCCTCCAGATAGCGATCGAAGATCTCATCCCCGATATCCGTCACGTAAAGTTCGTTGTTCGACATCTCCGTGTATCGGGCGTACACAGCCCTGGAGAACAGCGAGAAGTCAGTACATACAGCAACTTTGCTTGTTTTCGTCGTCATAACCAATGTCCTTATTAAAATGAGTTCTATACCAATTCAGTTGCACCAACCGGAGGGACCTGCGGTATTGGCAAATTGCTCAGGGCGTCGTTCGCAAACTTGTGGCAGTGCTTAAGCGCTTCATCGAAGCCCTCCTCGTACCGACTCGCAAAATAGCCACACGCCCCTTGGAAGTCCGCAATCTTACGCAGCCCAGCCATAGCAACCTCCAGCTGGGCCTTGAGTTCCTTGATCTCCGCCGTCTGCCGCTTCAACTGCTTGACGTCGATCTTCATTAGCTGCGTTCCGTAATACAGCCGCATGAAGTCTCCATGTTTGGCGGTACGGTTCCACTGACTAATATCAGCACTTAGGATTGACACGTCACACCGTCCAGCAAGATCCAAGCATGTCTGACTATCGAGCAGTATCTGGTGCCTTATTTCCTCTAACAGTCCATCGCAACTCACCGGGTAGGTATCAAACATTAGCTCATTCCCATTCTTACAGGGTTAACCCCACGCCAGCCCTGAACAAAATGCTTGTTCAGGTAAAAACCGGATGGGGAGGATGCGTGGTACCGCCCAGGACTGAATAACCGGCGACGTCGCCGGTCTACCAGCCTCTGATGCTGCCCACGACGCTTACTACGTGACCACGCCAGTCGCAGCGTGGCTCGGTCATCCCCAACGCCTTGATCTCGTAACCGTAGCCAGTAGTGATAATCGCACTTGTCACTCAAATCGCAAAAATCGGCGTCTGTCATACTGACCTGGGCAACCTTCCGAAAGACAATCCGTTCGCCGCTATAGTTCACGTCGCTTTCCCTTTCTTAGCTTTTCTCGCTAATGCCTCGGCCTTACGTCGGGCCTGCCGATTAGGCACTACGGCTGCCTTACGCTTGCTTAGTTTCTCCAGCATACGCATGACTTCCAACGTACCCTCCACACTCACAGTTGACGCCTGCCCGGCCTCGCTAGGGCCTGCCATGTCAGGAACCTGTGTGTTCAGGATCTTCACCAACGCCTCCAACGGTGTCTGGTTGTTTTTCTCTTCCTGCATCTAATGGTTCCTCGTGTCGAATAGGATTGTAATTTGCAAACCCGTAGGTAGCGTAAGCAAAGTACTCGATCATGTACTCCTTCCGCTCGAAGGTCGGCAACTCCAGCGGACGACCGTCTACGCCGACTAGTACTGAGTTCATTTGACGCAGCACAGCCTCTTCCCGCTGACAAACTACGCAAAACAAGGGTCCGCCACAGCGAGCTCTGGCTCCATCCGGACGCGGCCTTACGTGCCCGTGTCCGCTGTTTAGGTTACTGAGGTCCAGTGGGTCAGTCTTCATCGTCTTCCATCCCTTCTGGGTTTTCCCCGTCTTCATCGTCTACGTCTTCCACAGCATCAATGTCGGTGAGAACAATGGCCGCGTCATTGAAATAGACCTGGATGTACTCTCCAGCTTCCTTTCGCTCACCGTACGGCCAGTCGATCTCCTCTTCCTCCGGTAGCAACTCCTTCAGTCGCTCCAGAGCACTCTTCTTGTCCTTCGCGGCAACGGTCGCGCAGAACCCGACGGGACCTTTCGAGGAATCACCGCATGAGAAATGGAACAACTTCAAGGATTGCTTCTTTTCCTTCTTTTTCTTTTTCTTAGCCATCACAGCTACTCCTTGTTAGATACACCCGACCGTCGGAATAGTCCTATTAATGGTTAATAGGCTTAACTGTTGATAAATCGGTTACCCTTGTCGGCCAGCTCCGGAGTGCTGGGTAGTCCACGCTTCGCATACCTATGCGCCGCGGGGACGATAAGATCCGTCCTCTTATGAAAGGCGACGTCGGGTATCTGTTTGACTAACGTCTGAAGATCGTAGATCGCAACCCACAAATCGTGACTCACGGCGTCCGACCCGTCTCGGAGCATTAACGCCCCGACGTACGCCATACGTTCATGCAACGAACCCAACTGCCGAGCCTCTACTTTAGCCATCGCAAACCTCCTTTTCTCGTTAGATACACCCGGCGAGCGGGTGAAATCCTATTAACCGTTAATAGAACTACTCAGACCCATCATCCAGAATCGTGACGCCGGCCGCGGTGATATCCAGCTGCTCCAGATTGAGCGTGCCCGGCTGATTCGTACTGCTAAACCGCAGCCGCCGCAGTTGCTCATGCAACAACGTAATCGCTTCCTTCTCGTTCGCGGCAACAATCACCGCTGATGCTGTACCGCCGATACGCCCGGGGAAGTTTACCGTGTATACACGACGCAACCCAGTCACCTGCGACTTAAACCCCAGCTTCTTAGCCTGCTCTCGTCGCTTCACCTCGGCTCGCAGCTGATAGGTTTCAAACATGCCAAGCAAATCCTGCAAAGCGCTCATGCTCACTCCTTGTTGATCATTGCTTCATCCAGCGCACGCAACCGCAGGAACTCCAGCAGCATTGGCTTGGTCGTGCAGGCAAACACCTCGGCGTCGTAGATATCGAGGTGCCACGTTCCGTCCGCCTCGTACAGATTGAGGGCTGAATCTGCGTCGTACTGGAATCCGGAATTCCACCGTAAGTCTACAGACCACCCGTTAGCCAGCAACCACTCCTTCGACAGCGAGGTATCTGTTGCGGCCTCCGGTGCGGGTGACTTCACCCGCGGCTCCGGACCAAACGAGATACGGTAGTGATTACATTTAACACACTGACCCGAATTAGCATCTTCGACAATCACGCAATCCGGCAACCACGCACGCAGGTACCCCTCTCTGTCATACAAATTACCGGACGAGTATCTGCAGCGATGGCCGATGCGATCTTTGGCCGACATGGCAACCAATCCGAACGCCCGGTCTACTAGCCGCGGGGCTAATTCTTTCAGTACGGCGTCCGCCTGCGCGTCCAGTCTTTTTTCCATCTCTTCGTTACTCAGCATATCGTTGCTCACTTATGAATGACCCGAACACTATTACGAGACCCAGCTCCGTAGAACTGCACTGCATCATTGCGGATCTTGGCCTCCTGCAGCTGCCAGGAGATCATGGACATCGTCGGGATGGTCCTCCGTAAGAGCACCCTCCACATTAACCTCGTAAAACTTACCATTCTCCGCCTCAAACACGAGCGTTCCGAATATCTCGTACGCCTGACTTGCATCGAGCAATTCACCAGCCGCGTCGTAAACATCGCCGATATCCGCCGGCAGCTCCTCTTTATCCAGTTCACCCGTCGAGAGCCACCGCTTGATCTTAAGCGGATTTGGAGAACCGTACATCGTACGCTCTGTTTCCTCAACGGCGGCGGTAACCTCCCTGAGCAACTCCGGAAGGTTACCTGAGTTCAAATCCTTACCGCTGGTGGACTGGAAACCGAAGCTACGGTTTCCACACGCTACGGCTGCCGCAATCGCATTCTGACATTTCTTCATCAGCTCCAGGTTCATTTTGGCACCTCTAATTGGGTTAGAGTTATCTCCTTAGTCGTCACCTCCACCAGAACAGCGACATCGACCCGTGTAGTCCATATTCGCAACAGCTGCTTTGCTGATTCGTCATCATCTAGTCCACGGAATTGCGTACGTCCCAAGGGTGCGTGAGCGGCCCACAGTAGTCGTACCTTAGGCGATTTCGGTAGGTACTTCGCAAACACGTCCTGGCATGTGACAAAATCGATCAGTAGATTGTCCATGTGCGTCAGGCTACACCCGGCATTGCGGTAGGCGTTAAACAACTGCTGCCAGAGTATACGCGGATAACAGTGTGCAATGTGCGTCAGCAGGTCAATCACGATTGGAGGAGCTTCCGTCAATGCCTCCTCATCATCCCAGGTTATGCCTCTCGCCAGAGCCTCTAGCGATCCCATACACCCCTCCCGTCCGCAGTGCTTGCAAATCACATCAACATAAGTCCCACCGTCGTACGACGTGTGGATTAACTCACAATCAACCTCATGCTTTCCCTCCGGTCCCTTCCTACAAAACTCAGGTTTATCGACCATGCCAAACTCCTTCCCTAAACAGAAATCCCTCGTTGCGAACAAACCTCAGCCATCACTTCCACCCGCTTTTCCGATGACATGCTCATCAGATGGCAGATATTGATTCCGTCGTGCCCGTTTAACAGGTTGTACGGTACCAGATTGATAAACTTCTTCCACCGCCGCAGGATGTTACGATTGAACCCAGCCTGCTCTACGGGCCATCTCGTGCGGTATTCCTTGTCATGCCACGGTACGTGGCTCCATTCCGTCAGAAGCTCGTGTAGAGGCTGCCGGGGCTTCATAGCGAAGACGCCGGCGTTAATCCCGGCTTTGTCCCATACCACCTCCTTGGACGCCTGATCCCAGCCCGCGGCGAGCACCTGCTGCGGTTCTGGGAACAAGGTTGTCCACAGTGCCTCCAAGTCAAGCTGCTGATTAACTACGTACGCATCCGCATCCATAACCAAGACGTTAGCGTCCAGCTTCTTCACGCCTTCCAGAAGCGACCATACCTTCCACCAGTTTGGATGTAGGTAGTATGGTCCGGGCTCAGTGAAGATCGCCGGTACGCTGGGCTTACCTAGCTCGGCGTACACGTGACCGTTCTGCAAGCACCATTGCTGATTGATAGCCCTCGCATACTTGAAATAAGGCAGGTCGCCGTAGAACAACTGTGCGACTACGTAGCGTGCGGTCATTGGCCCACCTTTGCTACGACCATCGGATAGGGATACCCAAACATGGTCGATAACCGTACCGTATCGCCTGGAATTAATGCCAGGACAGACTCATCGAACAACGCTAACAGGCTAAGTCTTGCGCCGGTTCGCTGATCTGTTACGACGACCGTAGCCAACCGAAATATCTTAATCGGCCCTGGCCAGTAACCGCAGACAGCAGACTCTACGACGCCGAAGGAGTGCCCACGGCCGTAACGAGGACCGCGATCCTCGACATCCGTCGGCGGTGCGGCCTCTTCAGCCTCCTCGCTCGGAGCTTCCGCGGGTGCTTCATCACACTCCGCACGCGCAGTAAAACCAACCGGAATAACCATACCATCTACGTGCGTGTACAGCACATGAACAGTATCGCGACCGCCATCGAACAGGCAGTAATTCAGCAAGTCCGTCCACGAGACCTGGGTGTATAGCACTCCAGTATGCGTACGTAAATCCATTCCGAGCCCGAGTGCTTCCCGGTCCGTCAGCGTTACGCACAGCTGCTGCAGACCAAACCCGAGAGCCACGGGCGTACTTTCCAGAAGCTTCAACAGAACGTCCACCACAGACTTCGCTGTGACCTCGTGGAGAGGCCCCTCCATAGCTTCCGCGGAGATAACACTTTCGGTCGTGACGATCTTCTGCAGGCATTGGTTAGTTGGCCAGAGCATGTTAATCACGCTGCTGATCCCGTGCTGCCTTAAAATGTAGTTAAGTAGCCCGATGAACCGAAGTACGGGGAACTCCTGAGTCAGCGACACAATCGCGACGTTATTTCCCGCCACCGGAGTTTCCGTAACCCACGCCGCCGGCTGCTTGTGGGAGAACAAGGATCGACGTAGCGGACTCTCATCATCCAACACGACTTGCTGCATCAGCAGCTGTGTCATCAGCAACTTATCTTTGCCCAATAACTTGTTCAGTCTGTCCACGATTTTCTGCACCACAAATCACCTCCGTAAAAAGATCTTCTGAACATGAACTTCTAGGGTCCGCCACGTAACCCCCATATCTGCACTGTAGTCGCTCTCGATACTCTTGAGCACGGCCTCGGCTTCCGCATCTGTGAAGTCGTAGATACCCATCTCCTGCGCAACCGTATCAACATCGACTGTGCCCCACCGCAACACCAGCTTACAGCCGGGAGTGTATTCAATCGGCATCAGCGACCTCCTCCACGGCACTCAGGCCTGGAATGAAGTCATCGTCGGTGAGTCCGTATAACTGCAGCCGCTCGGCCAGCTCCGGATCTTCCTCGATGGACATACCGCGGTTCTCCGAGAACCCGTCGAACTCCGGCGTACCGACCAGCCGGATTCCGTCGGTATGCAGATCCAGCTGCGTGACGTTGATCGCTCGGTTAACAGCAGCAGCCTCATTGTCCGCCTCCACGCAGAACGTGACGTTACAGTTGGCCAGTAAATGAACGTAAAACTTAGGCATTGGCTTCCTCCGGAAATTCGAGTGTTGTCATGTCGTGAATTAGTCCTTCCATAAACGCAGTACTCCAGCTCTGGCGGAACTCCAGCAGACTAAGCCATTTGTCGTTGTCATTGACCCCCGGCGCCAGCCATGCCATTACCTCCGCGAAGTCTTCTCCGACTATATCTGTCCATAAGTTGCAGTGATAAGCCTGCTGCGGCACCCCAAACCGTAGAAAGAACAGTATACGTAGAGCAGCGCTCTCGGCCGTGTTGTCCAGGGACGCCCAGGACGCTGAGAAGCACCAAACCCACGGAACGCTGCCCTCCTTAAGGAACTCGCGGCTGCAGTACCTCGTCCACGTATCTTTAGCTGTCGGTTCAATCCCAGCGGCGGGACCATGACCTACAGCACATCCAACCGTCCCGCAAGCCGGAGCCTCCGGACCCGCGGGTATTCCACCCACGGAGGCCCTGTAGCAACCCATATCAAAATCGACCGGCGCAGCCTGCAACAAGTACCTCGCAAGCCTTGCCAGATTCTCGACTTGCTGCTTCCCTGCCATCTGCAACGCATCTTCATTTATTCGCATCTCAATTCTCCTGTTAAAGCCTATCGCCACGCTTCCGGTGAGCGGCAATGCTCAATTACCTCCGGCTTGTCCGAGATCAAGTACACACGCCCGTGAAGCACCGATGATGGCCATCCGCGGGTAGACAGCACCGCAATGGCGTCCTCACCCAGTACCTTCACGTGGTACTCACCTTCCTTGTCAGGCTTCTCTTGCGACGACCCGACGATATCAGTACCCATCCGCTGCTCCGCTAACCCATGCAGATAAACATAGTGCCAGCAGTGCGGTGCTTTGTCCCTATCATCCGCGACCAGGTCAGGGATTGTTGTCGTCAGCGTCATTTGCATCTCCGTTGATAGCGTCTTCGTATTGCTCGTTACATTTCGAACACAACCCTCGCACCATCATTCCTGACCCGGCGCCGCAACCGCAGCAGGTGTGCATCACTTCCAGCGGCACGTACACATCACTGCGGCCACGGCGATCGTACACATCGGCAATGTGTTCTCGCCACTTTCGTAGCAGTCCGGTTCGAACGTGTTCGTTTACCCAAGCTTTCAAGGAGTTCGCTGCCAAGGCGTAGACACTCCAAGCTCTCCACCACTTGTCTGGGTCATACCAGCCCCAACGGCGGATACCCTCCGCTTCGTTGGGTAAACCACTTCGTAAGAAATAAAGTATCCGTAGTGCCGCACCTTCCGCTGAATTATCCACGTCAGACCAAAAGGGTGCGAAACACCAAGCCCAGGCCGACGTATTGTCCGGAATAAATTCACGACGGCTATAGCCTATCCACATGTCCATAGTACCTGCCGGGATACCGGCCTGCGGACCGTGCCCGATGGCACACCCGACAAAACCGCACTCCGTACGACAGCCACATACGTAGGCTGGCTGCTCGCGGTTAGGCAGTCTTCGGTAGGTACTCATATCAAAATCGGTTGGTTTCTCCCGTAGTAGGTACATCGCTAGCTTGAGCAAGTTGTCGGTTTGACGTTCGCTCAGCTGCTCTCGTACGCTTCCGTTGATTTCCATTTCTTGAATATCCTAGCAAAGAGGTATAATACTAAGCACAGACGCCCCACACTGGAGCACACATTATGCTTTGGCTAATTCTTTGGCTCACACCATACGCTGAGCCGGCAAAACCGATTGTCGACACCGTCGACCATATCGAATTCAATTGTTTATTCGATGCCAAGGGTAGGCACGTACTTAATCAGATTATCCTGTGGGAACGTGGGCATGTCGTGCACTGGCAACTCGCCCAGCCGTACGACGTACCTATTCCTAACGGAGTTCGTACTTTTCGCTCGGGCGTGTATCGAGAATACCGTTACCGTTACGGTACCCTGCACACCATCACCGACGATGATCCGGAACAGATGGATCTACTAAAGCTGCCCAAGCACGAGCGTCGAGGATTACGTCCGGAAACCCGCTAGGCCGGCTTGGGGTTAAGAAAATCGACAGTTTGGTCCTTCGCTGTCGAACCGAAGCAAACGTCTGTCCCGTCGGTGGGTGACCGCCCTTCCGACTCGTCGTGGTTATTCTCGCCACCATATAAGACGACGCGGCACTCACGCTGCACCGGCCCCTGTGCCTAAAACAGGAAACGAAAACGGCACACCCGGGGTGAGGTTTTGATCAGTTAGCGAAAGATCCGCACCCGATACCACGTGCCATTATAGGCCGCGGCATCCCCGATCACTACCGAGCCTACAATGCAGGTAGGCGTGCTGTGGTGATCACCACCTCCGTAGCCAACGCCCTCGCCGCGAGCACCGGGTGCCGACTGCCAGTTAGGGGCGTTGGGGATATTGTGCCCGGCCGAAATCCGATACTGGGCCATGGCGTTGGCCCTCGCTTGAGCAATCTGCTGTGCCTGCGGATCAATCGCCACCGACAGCCCGGATGACGATGCAGCCACTGTGGAATGACTACTACCGCGGCTCCAACGGCCTCCTCGTGCCAGAGCCTCTTGCTCGCAACACGCCACACAAACGAAACCCAACACGAACGTCACAATCCATTTCATAACAAACCTCCTATTCGCAGTAGACAAACCCCTGCGCGGGTTATACTAACGAGACAACACTGCCTCGCTTACTCTTCTTCCAGTTAGCCAGAAGATGCTGGCTCCAGTAAACTATCCGGTACCGGCGGCATTCCGTGCACGATATGCACCTCTCCGGCCGCTATCCGCCGTTGAAGCTCGCGATAAGCCTCAAGCTCCTTCTGCTCCACGTTGGACAACCTGGTTCGTGCAGCCTTTAGGCCACGCTCAGCGGACTTATTCTCGTCTTCGATCTCGGTCGTGGTCTTACCTAAGAGATAAGGCACAGACCAACAGGACCGCCCCTGCGAGTCTCTTAGGCTCGACAAATTCACAATCGCAACTCGCATTTAGCCCTCCGGATTCTCGATTTGAAACTGCCAGTAATCCTGATCGCAACGAACTGGCTCTGACTGACGCAGCGAACCTACTACCGGCACTGGGCGAGGGTCTACCACGACCTTAAACTCCACACCCTCCCAGTACCCGGAGTAACCAGTGGCGTTGAGCTTGCGTTTGAAACCCCTGCGCGTAGGCTTCAGTGGGAGTATGTCGTCCTCCGGATTGGCAGACTTACCCTGCAGCCGTACTCGCTCCAGCATAGCCTTGTGAATCTCCAAATACCTGAGTTGGTGTTCGGTGCTCAAGCCTTCTGGTGGTGAGTTTCGCTCCTGCCAGCGAACCATTATCATTTGCCTGGATATCTCCCCTCGGTACCGCTTCTTTTTATTAGCCGTCCACGGCTTTTGCAAGGCAATCAATTGCTCCGTCGCCTTCTTAAACTGTCGCAACGCTACCTTCAGTGATTTTCGAACTTCCATGCTATGTCACTCCGTGTGTTACGAGATCAACCTGAGTGTTACGGAACCACACCTTCCTCAGCCTTACCGATGGCTTCACGCGCATACTCAAGAGCACACTCTACGGAATCCGTCAACGCCTCAGCGTCCCAGTGCTGCGCCATATCATTATGAGAAACCAACCGCATCAAGTCCTTCAACGCTGCCAGCGTGTTCCGCTCTGACGTCGGCGGCTGCTCTCGCCTTTCCACAGCCGTCAGCAGCGTGCAGATCACCGTCCCGTTACTCGCGACCGCGATACCATCCTCGTAGTTATCTTCTGTCAACGGGATTCCCGCGTCCCCGGCCCACGCCGTAAAAGCCTTCCGCTGCTCCTCCGCCGTATGGAATGTGCCAACAGCTAGGGGTATCGTGATACCGTTACCCCACGGCAACATCATCACAACGTGGTACCGCTGTTCAATTCCGCGTTCTGTCATCCTGTTTCTCCTTGGGGTTATGGTTCGCCATCAGTTCATCGTGGCTAAGAACCACGGACCCGGCCTTCAAGCACTCGGTCATGGTATCGAAGCATCCAAGCACGACCGGAAGTCCGGTCTTTGTGTATGTAAACAGTTCCCAACAATAGACATCCAGCAGCCTGTTAGTACGGTACGACCCCGAGGCTGGTTCCAGATGTTCCGGCCGCACATCCCACTCAGGAAAACATTTGTTTAGTAGGGCCGCCAGCTTTATTCTGGTACGACCCACATGGTGTTTACGGTATCTCACGGCACTACTCCATCCAGGATACGCAGCCTTCGGTCTCGCAACGCCCGTGCACGTGTCCGTTATACGACGAGTGTGACAGGTGTAACTTACCGTCGCAGACCGGACAGGGCTTAACCCCTTGCCAGTCCTTACCTGCGTGCTCCAGCTTCACTTCCGCGGCGACGGCCAACGTTTTGATTGTATTGGCCATGCGAATATCCATCTCCGCGTCGTCCTGCTTGAGCTCCTCAATGGAGTACAACTCCTTCTGCTCACATGGGACTGGCGTCCAGGTATCTGTCGAACTGCTGCTCATGTACCGGCACGGCTGCCGATAAGCCATGCCGTCAAGCGGGGCTGAGATCGCGTCGATGTCCACGCCTTTTGCACAACCCTCGTGATATCCCAGGTAGTGACGACACTGGGTCGACTGTTCGCACTCCAGGCAGATCACAGTACTTCTGTCCCTCGGCGGCGGCTTAACCTTGCCGCACCTGTGGCACTTCCGAACCTCGTCTCTTACCTTCGCCATCGCAGTCTCCTTAGTGGTTAGATCACTCCGCGTTGGCTGTCTCCGTTACACGCTCAGGAGCGGAGAAGCCTGTGTAACCATGCAGCCGCAGTCGGTCGATAGCCGCGGCCGCGTCTGCCTGCGAGTCGTAGCCGTCAAAGCTTTCGTAGTTACCGCCATTATCGATAGCGGTAAACTTCCACCCGCCGCTGTCACCATCCGCATCCAAGATCGTGTCCTTAATGTAGGTCATAGCCTGCTCGCGGGTTTCCGAGTAGTCGTAGTCGGACCAGCCAATAGCGACCGAGATTCCGCGTAGGAACGCTCGCAGCTCCGGTACGGAATCAAACTCGTACTCGTTAATACACCGTTCCTGGTTCTCTCGCAGAGTGTCCGCAGACCCGAGGACAATAAACGCCTTCTGTGGGTCATAACCTTTCTGCATAGTCGACTTGACGTGCCAGACTGCCAACGCCGTACGGTTGGCAACCTTGAGCTTATCAAAGCAATTCCGCACGTGCTCCTTGACCGTATCGACGCCAATCGCCAACCGGTCGGCTAGCTCGGCATTCGATAGGCCCTCAGCAACGAGTTCAACAACCTGCTTCTCGCGTGGTGTTAACTTAACTGTCATGGGATCTCCTTAGTTTAATTAGCCTCGAACGCATCGGTAGTACCTCGCAACACGGTTGCGTAGCTACCAACTTTACGCATGTACTGCTGCACCGCATTTTCATCCGCCAGCACACGTACGGCGTACACCGTCCCGTCCGGCCCCGCCCAATCCTTTCTCGCATACTCCAGCGTCATAGGGCATAACTCGATGGGTAGATACCCTTCGGCAAGCAGGAGTGCTTCAGAAAGAATTCCGACACCGCCAGGGGCTGGCCTTCGTAGGCACGCCCCTTTGAATTTAATACCGTAAGCCTTGTCCCGCCTTGCCAAACGATCCGCCAGTAAGGTTAGCAACTCAAGTAGTTGGGGCACGTCAAAATCGATCTTACAGTACCCCGTACTCAGTACTGCCTCAACTTCACTCTCCAGCAGGACTACGCCTAATCGAACGTCGTCCGGCCGATCGCTATCCAGAATAGACCATATCACGCGGAAGCTCCTTAGTTTAATTCGAATGCCTTCGTACAACCTCGTGGGATGGGCGCGACTTGCCCCAACTCATGCATGAACTTATCTTCGGCCATCTGATCCGCGACGATCCGGAGGGCCGCAGCTTCATTTGAATACTGAGCCCAGGCCAACCTAGCCGCCTGTACCACCGTCGGCATCAAAGGAATCGGTAAGAAACCCGACTGCATCAGGACTACCGCCTGGTCTCCCAGTATTTTCGTATCCTCTTGCGGAGGGCAGATACACAGCCCGTTGAGCTTCACGCGTTCGATGCCGTACTTAAGCATCAACCGTGAGGCTGTGGCGTCCAGCACGTCCTGCATTAGCGGATCTAGGTCACGCCCGTAGTACGCCTCGCCGTCGAGCACACGGGCAACCTCCGCCTCCTGCAGCAAAATCCCCAGACATGGAGTTCCGCTGCTCCCGACACCCAATACAAACCACTGCATTTGCATCTCCATAAATTCGCGTTAAGTACACCCTCTCGCGGGTGGAAGTCCTATTAACCATTAATAGAACCCTAGACCCGCCAGCTCAGCTCAGACGGTGAGATAGTAGTCCGCTCACCCGTACGAGTCTCGATCAGCACCCAGTCCTCCTGCATCGCGATCAGCTTAACCGGCTGGCTAAGGTACTCGTATTCACGATTCAGGATGAGCGGAATGGAGTTATGCTCCGCAAAGTACTCGGCAAGATCTGCTGGATCGATCCACGGAACTTGGTAACGTTTTGGCTTACTCATCGCACTCATCCTCCTCCTCGGCTACCTCGCACTCCTCCTCTTCGGCATCTTCACTGTACACTACCTCTTCCTCATCTTTTTCCTCCTCGAAGTGGCCGGTACCTCGGGCTAGGGCCGCGTCGAAGTTGACGTTATTCAGCCGGCAATAGTGCATCAGATCACAGACAAAGTCGGAGATGACTATTTCCATCTCTTCCTGCAACTCACCATCCTGCTCCAGGCGGCAGGCTCTGGCGAACGCGAGTATCCCGTACTCAGCCCAGTCGGCTCGCAGTTCGTTACTCGGCTCACCCATTGCCTCATTACCTCGACCAAGCAGCTCAGCCAGAGCCGGGTCTACGTTTTTATTTTTGCTTGTCATCAGGTTTTCCTTAGAACAAAATAGTAACAAGGCCACTACGCTCAGCGTACCTGCGTACATCCACGCCAATGCTCCTACCGCAACCCGCGGGTACCACGCTTGGTCGTACAAGCCGACGGTTGCCACCAAGATGGACAGCTGCAGTTGTAGCAGGATCGCCTCCCTCCGTTGCTCAAACAGGTTCATTTGTTTCCTCTCTCTTCTGTTGTTGTAGGAGTTCGTTGATTTTCTGCAGTACAACGTACGTGAGATCTAGCTCATCATGCAGCTTCTTCACCAGCCCGCTCATGTACGTCGCTTCGCTGTACAGTCTGAGTAGCAAATCGCGGCTACTTTTCAACTCCACCTTGGCGATTGCGCTCATCATCTCCAACTGCGACTCCGTCGTGAATCCGCAGTAGTTGCGGTGAACGTGAGCCTTGAGGTAGTCCAGGATGTTCACGCTCTGGTTACTCACCCACATCCGGTGGGATTCTAGGATCGTTTTTGGTTCTTCACTCACTAGGCATCTCCTGTTACTTTGATCGCGTAGTCCTTTTCGACGATACCGTTCTCCTTCTTACCTCGCATGTGCGCTGGAATCCAGAACTTACCGACGTGGCGGCCGAACAGCGGCTTATCGGCGGTATACGTCGAAAAATGTGCCCGGCACAGGTGCAACGGCTTAACGCCAACCTCGCCCGGATTCGCCGCATCACCAGACGTTTTAATGCGAGCAGGTCCACCCAGGGAGAGTGTGTATCGTCGCACCTCAGGAAGATTTAACCGACGACGGATCTTGGCCTTTGGTTGATATTCCTCCGTCCTGTCAACACATTTCACGTTCTTGCAGTTTGCGAACGTGAAGGCTAGTCCGAGCATATTGACGCACGTAGAACCCAAATTTTGTGCTTCCGATACAGCAGTGTCGTCGGAAGCCTCGAAGGAAGTCGCGCAGATAAACTCATGCATTAACCCCGACTCGTCCGTTGCAGCCAGTATCGACATACGTGGTATACCCGTCTGTCCGCTATAGCTCAGAGCTGGAACAGCTACGAAATACCTACCTGCCTCACCTAGCTTCAATAGCCTCCGTGCATCAGCGTTGATGTTCGGATCTATAGTCTTTGTTCCGCTAAGCAATTCGTGTATCTGTTGGTAGCTGGCAGTCTCCACGAAGCAACCCATTTGCAAGTCTTTTAGAACGTCCGACAGCCCAAGTTGTTCTATGTACTGCGCAACTTGCTGCCACTCGATAAAGCAATACGGCCACGGCGGAATGCTGTACGGGTAGTGCTCAAAGGCCCAAGACTCCCTCTCGTGCAGATAATAATACTCCGCCACTTCCTGGATACTCACACTCGCAAACTCCCGATCACGACTTCTCATTCGTAATCGGTCTACCACAGGTGCAGCCTCTGCTGAACACTGAGTTAGCACTTTATCCAACAGCTTCATAGCTAAGCTCCTTACGCGTGAAATAAACCCCATCTGTGTAGCCGCACACCGATCCAATCACCGGGGTTGCGACTTCCGAACTCAAACGCCAACACGTAAAAGCCCCAGCGACCGGGGCGTACTTCAGGACTATTCAGAAACCAACCGCACGGCTTTCGTGAACTCCACATCACTTGCCAGTGCGTATACGAACCGACATACACGTAACCGAGCTGCCACGGTCTGCGTAGCAGCCATCTGAACAACAACATAGAAAGCTCCTATTCCAAGGGGCAGTACCCATCGACTTCGTCCTCTGGATAGACGCCCGTCGTTGCTACTCCAAACCACATACCCGCCGCGGCAACCCATCTCGCAACGGCGTAAGCTCGTGCCATATCCGAAAACCGCGCGTCTAGCTCCAGCCCCGTCGCGCTGCGAATGAGCATTAACTTGCCAGATCGAGCTTCGTCGTCAATAGGACGCCAGTTAATCGGTGGCCGGGGCTCGGAAAGCTGTTCTGGCGTCAAAGCCTCAACGCCGACGTAGAGCGTCGTACTGCCCGGCAGTATTTCCGCTTCACTTAGCCAATCAACAAGCCGTACGAGGAACTTGGTGTCCGTGGACTCGATCCGGAGCACTTCCGGTTTTTTCTCTTCCTTACTCATGGCTGTCCTCCGTCTTGAGGTCGGCAGTATACTTCGCCAGTTCATCGTCCACCGCTTGCTGATCGGCAACAACCCGGAGTGCGGTGGTACGAGCAGAAGAATGTAGCCATCGCACGCGAGCTAGTGCCGCCGTCTCGGCGTTGACGATAACCGGAACAAGCCCCTGAAGGATGTGCCCAACCACACGCCTGGGCGCATCCTCGTCCTCGAACGTAACAAGTGCCCCGGTGAACTCCTGCGATACACCCGCCGCGTCAGCTATCTGCTTACCTACCTCGACCACCGTTTCCCGAAGACGACTACCCTCGCTGAAGATACACTTCGCCGAGAAACCACCCTGTAGCCGCTCCACGTCGTCCTCGGTAAGGATGACACCCAGAAACGACGTTGTCGAACCATCATGCATGCCAGATACCCACTCCATTACAAATCTCCTGTTTGTTGTGTTGCTTTACCGGGAGTCCAGGTACGAACTGCTACTCCCACCTCCTTCATGATCTCGTTACAGCGGTCCGATGGGCTGGAGTACGGAGCCTTCATCTCCATCCACGGTAACAGCCTGTGACCGATGGGAACCATTTCTTCGAACGTAAGCTCGAACCCCAACCAATCGAAGGCCCACCCGGGGCCGTGCCTGTCTGTCTCGATGAGTGGCCTAGTCGTAGGCCAGAACGTAAAGAAGTTCCACGAGACGATTACTTGATCCAATCTCCACACTTTTCTCATTGTTCCTCCCACGGAAACTCACCTGCCTCGCAGTGACGATCTTCGAACACCACTTCCGCCAGCGTGTGGAGGGCCATCCGCTTCTCCTGATCAGTAGTCTCCGTCGAGCGGATGATACGGATCATGTTGTCGGCGCCGTCCTTTAAGTCGACACTGACTTCATCAAGCCGGCAAAGCACCCGTAGGAAGCCTCGCACCTGCTCTACCTGCAAATTCGTGAAACCTGCCATTCGCGTTACTCCTTCATGAGAAATCAACTTTCGACAGAACTGAGAGGTGACCAATAGCCGCACCTATATCAACGCCGAAAGCTGCGTCCTGGGGCGTTACCTCACGACTCAGGTCAGCCAAGTAGCGATGGATCACCGTCCCGTCCTTGGTAACCAGTTTGATAGTGCCTTGCCTCACTACCTCAAGCGGCACCAACGTTAATACGCCAAACTGTATGCGTACCGGATGACCGTAGTAGACGTGTTCTGGCATGACTTACTCCTGTATACGCGCGAAACAATACTGCTGCCTCTGCGAGATCCAGCGGTAATCGGAAGTCGAGTCGTCTGACTCGGGCCTGTATCCATACAGCTTACCGGGGTTTACCGAGCTGAAGTCTCCGAAATCGCTGAACTCGCACTGCTTACCATAGTCGGCCGGAAAGCTCGGCGTTCGGTAGCGGACTACCTTCCGCACGATTATGTAGTGAAACAACGAACAGCCGTCGTTCCACTCTTCCACCGTTCCGTCCTCGGTTAGTCGCAGCTCACCGTTTTCTATCGCACGATACCCGTCCAGCACGTACCCATCGGGAACCTCCAGTTCCAGCGTCATTGTTTGCTTTGGCATCTCTCGTACTCCTCCAAATCGAAAGGGATCAACTGCGTCATCTCGCCACCTGCGGTAACTGGTACGAGCATCTTGGCAACTACCAAACACTCCACCGCGTGAACCATTCCAAACGGCTTTGCTGTTTCCGCATCAAGACCAAAGTAACGTACCCTGGACCACTCCGGTACAAACGTGCGAATGGCTCCCAGCACCTCAGCCAGCGAAGGCTTGAATAGTGAAGGTGCTCCGAAGTTATGGAACGACATAATCCTACCGCTGTCGAGCTGATCGGGAGTGAGTGCCGGACCATACGGCTTCGGATTCCAGATGTATGACACATCTCGCGGGTGCACACCCGAAACGTCAACCATCCGCCACTGGTTCATGCCGGCCTGCACTACGGGCCGCATCACTGCCAACATCTCGCGTATCTCGGCGTCGGTCACGGAACGAACTAGCTTGATCTTTTCGTACAGGTATGTCTTCGTGCTCATGTTCCCTCCTTAATACGCGCATACTTATGCTCGCCAGACTGCGAAAGCCACTTTTGTTCGCCAGACTGCCGCCAACCGCGCGGCGGGCGAAAGCCGCAGAGTCGACCCAGTATAGGCTGCTCGAAGTCGGGACTGTTGCTAAACTCGCACCACTTGCCCCAGTCCTTGAGTATCTCCACATTGCGGTACGCCACAGCAGCGGCTTTCATAGCATACCTCCAGGGTGTCGGCATGCCCTTTGGATCAATCTCCTGCCCGCTGGAATCGACTATACGGCAAATAAACCACCCGCCTACCATTGCGAGTAGCTTTCTTTTCTCTCCGTCGGCACGTATCGGTATCGCGTCGGATACATACACGAAGTCACCGACTTGCGGGTCATCGGAAGATGAGAGCTCTTCCACGATGTCGTACTCCGAGCAACCTAGATGATTCTTGCCCTCCGGATTGTAGAAGAAACACGACTCACCGGGGTTGCCATGGCCTTCCACCAGGCACACGTTGGACATATCCGGCTGAACTCCAACTCGATCAACGCAGATACATCTGGCCGCTCGGCCTGTGCGAATGCGATACCGTCCGCCAATCTTAAACGAAAACAAAGTCATCGATTAATCTCCTAGTTTAAGTCGACGCAACGTGCCGACAAACTCATAATTTTTGAATACGCCTTCCCAGCGATACGCACCACCCGCTTCCACGGTAGGCCAGGTTGCTGGCAGCTTCTTTGTTGCACCATGCCTTCCATCACACGCCCAATTCGATAAAAGGTCTGAGAGTGCGTCGTAGAACCACGGAGAACTGGATAATTCTCCATACTTGCGACTTACCAACTCCACCTCTAGTGCGGTTGGGTTCAGCTCGTCGTCCCCGAAACAACCTACCGCGAAGGTGATGTGACCGCGGTAGGTGATATTCTTGCGGGGTGCTAAATGACCCCAGGCGTCCTCCAGTATCACTTGTCGGTGCTCGTACTCAGCCGAGGCGAATGCACTTCCTAGGGACATGAGTCATTCTCCTCGTCTCTAACCATCGTCTTGAAATCGTACTCCCGCCACTCGGCCGAGAGATCCGTTGCGGACGCCTCTTTCGACTTACTGCTGGCAGTTACTTCGCTATCGACTACCTCGCGGAACGTGTGGACAACGCCACACGGAACTAGAGCAGGGTAGGCTTGAATGATCCCCCTAATACGTCGCCCCTTGAAGCGTGCATCGGAAGCTCGAAACTTCCGAGCCTGCTCATATCCCTTCGTCGTGAAAGGCCACTGGATGAACTGCGTCTCGTTCCTTATCGAGTATCTGGACTGCATCACGTCACCACATCCTTCTCCAACGATGCCGCCAGTTCGAGTATCGTGTTCGGGTAGCCGTGACGGATTACGTGGGACTGCATACCAACAGCTGAAGATCCCTCCAGGTCGCCGAACGTTGGATTCGCCGTCACCATCAAAGTCTCCTCCGGTGGTGTGCCTAGGTCGGCCTGGATGGTACGGTAGGCACCAAGATGCGGCTTATAGACCCGATGGGCTATAAGATCCACGATGTGATCCCAGTTAATGCCGTTCGAGATCGATATGTGCCCGATCAACGTAGAACTTCCGTTGCTGAGAGCAACACATCTGAAGCCGGCTAGCTGCAGCTTCTTGATTCCCTCCGCTGAGTCCGGATGGGCTTTCAATCGCCACCACGACTCCGGGAACACGTACGGTGTGAAATCCTCATGGCGTACGTGATTAACGTAGTTGACGATATCGCCCGAAGGAACGCCCGACATATCGAACACCGTCCCGAAACAATCAAACGCGATGACCTTGATCATACAATGTCTCCTACTGCTTTCTTTAGCCCTTCACGAACGAAGATCGGAAGCTGTGTCCAGTGCGGCACGCCGCAGATAGCTTCGGCGTCGAAGGAAAAACCCCGATACATCAGCAACGTATGCGTGTACTCACGCCCAGTCAGCTCCTCGTCATTCACGATATACAGCCTCCTATCCCATCGCCAGCGTTCCAGTACTAATTGGGCGAAGTCTGCGCATCGTCCGTCATTAATCTGTCGTGCGGATATGCCTCGCGACGTATACGCGGCCACCACTTCCCGTAATAGTTGCGTCAGGTTTCCTATTCTCCTAGCCTTACAGTGCAGCCCGTGTATCCGGCGAAGTGCCTCAGCGTACTTGAGCTTCTCCCGACTATTCGGCTTCCGTGACCACTTCCGTATGCACCATTTACGGAAACTCGCCGAAACCCGCGTCTTGGACAACCTCCGCCTACCTACATGCCTCATTGCTTCTCCCTTCGGTAGAGCTCATAAATAGCACCGGACACTCCGGAGCCGTGACCTGTAATATCGCTGATGATGGACCAGGGCTCACGTCGCTTCCGGCGAGC
>Ga0154020_10003019_pt1 | contig 20433 bp, 16 predicted proteins | sample Klosneuvirus_201_FD_109709 | JGI IMG/M metagenome (GOLD analysis project Ga0154020, IMG submission 109709) | Active sludge microbial communities from wastewater, Klosterneuburg, Austria - Klosneuvirus_20160825_MG | ecosystem: Engineered > WWTP > Aerobic digester > Activated sludge | place... | reverse complement strand
TGCAGCGATTTAATATGATACTTTTAGAAAAATACAGTTAGTATGCGTAGTAAGTGGTAACTACATTGGTTCATAACCTAAACATTGTCTGTTCGAGTCAGGCTACTAACTCCGATCACTCTTTTTTTTGTAATGATTTCATTTATTTAATTTAGTGTTTGTGGGGGATTTAAGGTTGGTAATGTTTTATTTTTTTTTTTAATTAAAAATTTTTATCATGTATGTGGGGTTTACTTGGTAATTTAAGGTTGAAGTCGAACAAACCACGATATGTTTCAAATTTATTTTTAGATTGTTATATTTGAAATTTACTTTTTTGAAAACATTTAGATATTCTATTTTTAACCGTATTGTAATGATTTTTAGTAGTATTTCATTTAATAATTCACTATGGTTAACATCGTATAAAAGGAACTGACACAACTTAGTACTTTTAAAAAAAATCAAAAGAGATTTTGAAAGTAGCGGTGAGCGAAATCAAATACACGTATATGTTTGGATTGGGTATTTAATTAAATCTAGTTAAATACTTGTACTATAATGAGTTAAAGTCTTTTTTTTAAAAACCAATCCTTGAGTATTTTATTTAAAAATAGTATAACTGTTTAGCTTAAATAGTTGGAATGCGCGGGACCATCCGTGTAATAAATAATACTTAAATTAACCGATAGTGGATAAGTACCGTGAGGGAAGGTTGAAAAAACTACTGTTTATTTACAGATTTTTGAAACAATATTAAACACATACTGGATAAAGCAGTTATATTTTTGTAATGTATATTTATTTGTAACATACCTCGTGTATAATGGACCAACAAGTTAAAATATTTAGCAAGCAGAGTTTTTTAAATATATGCGCAGCGAAAGCAACATTATTATCAAAGATAAATATTGATTTTAGTTTTATATTTTAAACCCGAAACCAAGTGAGCTAATTAGGAACAGGCTTGTGGGCCGAACCTGTACATGTTGCAAAATGTTAGGATGATTTCTAATTAGGGGTGAAAGGTCAATCAAACTTGGATATATCTGGTTCTCCACGAAATTTATGTACGTAAAGTATTGTATTTTTTTTCAAATGGGGGTAGAGTACTTTTTTTCAAACTAGGAAGTTCTACAAACTTTTTGGTTGATAAAAAAACTTTGAATACCTTTGAAATATGCAGTAAACAGACTTTCGGCGCTAAGGTTGAAAGTCAAGAGGGAAACAGCCCAGATTGTATGTTAAAGTCCTTAAAAATCCTTAAGTGAACAAAGGCGCTAAACCATTTTGACGTTTAAAAGGTCGGCTTAGAAGTAGCCATCCGTTAGAGAAAGTGTAAAAAATCATTAGATTATGTGTGTAGTGTGCTAAAAATGTTTGGGGCTTAATGGATTTACTGAAACAACAGGTTTTATATGTTTTTTTATTAATATAAATCGGTAGTGGGGTATCCTAATTTTTTTTTATTTTTTTTTAAATAGTTTTGGAGTAAAAATGTTGGTATAAGTAACGTTAACAACTTTTTAATTGTCGTTGAATTTTCACGGGTTTCAGCTTCTATTATTATGCGCTGAGTTATGCGGTGACTAAATTTCAAATGGCTAAAGCTAAAAATGATGTTTAATTTTAAGTAACAAATATTTGTGTTAAGCTTTGATTTTTGTAAATTTCTTAGTATATTTTGTTAATACAGTTTTTAACTAAAATTTTCACCATATTTCTGGAAAATATCTTAAATGGAAAACCGTACTAAAACCAACACTGGTGGATTTGTGAAGAGCACTAAGACGATTGAAAGAATGATGTTGAAGGAATTCAGCAAATTACTTCTGAAACTTCGGGAAAAGGAAGTCTAATCAGGTATTTTTTTTAAATATTTTTTTTAGGGTCATAAAATTGGGAGGAGCGACTGTTTACTAAAAACACAGGACTCTGCAAATTTGAAATATGAAGTATAGGGTCTGAGGCCTGCCCGGTGCTAGTATGTAATGAGGGGGTGTTTTTTTGCACTGAATCTAAATTCTGGTAAACGGCGGCTGTAACTATAACGGTCCTAAGGTAGCGAAATTCCTTGTCGGGTAAGTTCCGACGCGCATGAATGGCATGACGACTCCTCCACTGTCTCCAGCATCATTTCAGTGAAATTGAATTTTTTGTGAAGATGCGAAATATTTACGGCTAGACGGAAAGACCCCGTGCACCTTTACTGTGAGTTTATATTAGGGTATTTAGAATTTTGCGTAGAGTAAGCGGTAGATTTTTGTTTTTTTTGAGGAATCTTGGTTCCTCAACAATATATTTAAATTGTTTAAGTTCAAAAGTGTAACACCGTTCATAATTTTTAGTAGTCTTTATCGATGTTTTTTATTTGAGACAGTGTATGTGCGACAGTTTGACTGGGGCGGTCGCCTCCAAAAAAGTAACGGGGGCGCGCATAAATTAAACTCAGATTGATTTTTATCAAATCGAAGAGTGCAATAGCATAAGTTTATTTGACTGTGATACATTTGTGTTAAACAGGGGTGATTATTTGTTACATTTGATAGCAAAAATTGCCGGCTATAGTGACCCGGTAACACTGTGTGGATTGGTTATCGTTTGACAGATAAAAGGTACGCCGGGGATAACAGGCTTATGATTCTTCAGAGCTCATATCGATGGAATCGTTTGGCACCTCGATGTCGGCTCATCACATCCTGGAGCTGAAACTGGTTCCAAGGGTTCGGCTGTTCGCCGATTAAAGTGGTACGTGAGCTGGGTTTAAAACGTTGTAAAACAGTTTGGTCCCTATCTACCGTTAATTTTATAATTAATTGAGGAATCTAATTTTAGTACGAGAGGACCAAGTTGGGTAAACTTATAGTTTACCAGTTGTTTTTTACAAAGCATAGCTGGGTGGCCACGTTTTTTTGTATAACTACTGAATGCATCTAAGTAGGAAGAGTGTCTTTTAATTAATTTTTTTTGGTTATAGACTATAACCTTAATAGGCCATATTAAACAGTATTGTGCGTTTAATATTTACGTATTTAAATGAATTAAATTTTGCGTATTGGTACTAATGTTTATTTTTTTTTTATTTATACTTTTTTTGGAATTTATAACTATGGTTAGTTTTTACAATAATACAGATCATTTACGTTCTTTGTATATTTCTAAGTTTTTGTATGTAAAGTTTACTCAAATAATTAAAATTACTAGACTAGTTGTTTCATTTGTAGGCTCGCCATCTGGGTTAAATATAATTTGTTTGTTGTTTGTATTAGCTTTTGGATTTTTACCAAATATTCAAAATTTAACTTTGCGTAGTAAATATGCAACAAACAAAAGTATTGTTCGTATTGGCTTTTTATTTTATAAACAAAGGGATATTTTAAGCATTTTTTACAAAATGCCGTTACTGTATTTTATTTTTTTAGATGTTGAAGGTTCTCTTTTTAATACCTATTCTAAGCAGTTAAGTGTTTTTAAAACTTTTTTAAAATTCAATTATATTTTTTATACTTTTTTTGAACTTGATTTTATTTTTAATTTTGCATATAATAATATGAAATTCGTTACAGCTTATTGATATTTTGAATTAGTAATTAGGGGCTATTACGCTGAAAGTAAAACAGTTGATACTTTTTTACGTAGCATGAATTGGCCAATTTGTTTGAGCAGGTAATTTATATATTTAATTGGGCCTATAGCTTATAAGGTTAGAGCAGTCGCTTGATAAGCGTCCTAGACAGGTTCGATTCCTGTTAGGCTCATATTTATTTCGCATTAGTTACTTTTTTCTGGGGTGTCACCAAGTGGTAAGGTTATGGTCTTTGAAGCCAGATATCAAAGGTTCGAGTCCTTTCTCCCCAAAAGTGTGTTAAATTTTTTTCATATTGTACAATTTTTTTTTATTGAATAGGGTGGGTGAATACGTTAATGGTAGACTTTTAGTTTCCAAAACTAAATATATCGGTTCAAGTCCGATTTTACCCGTTAATTTCATAATAAATAGATAAAAAAAAACGAGCCTGTATTTTAACGCTAAAAAATGCCACTCATAATGGTTGATATGCGGGTTGGATTCCTGCCAGGCTTAAATTTATTTTTTTCTCGATAGCTCAGTTGGTTAGAGCAAGGGACTGTTAATCCCGAGGTCACCGGTTCAAATCCGTTTCGAGAAGAGATTTTTTTTGTTTCCCCCATTTGGCGGAATTGGTATACGCTTTGTTTTCAAAAATCAAATTTTACCGGTTCGAGCCCGGTTTTGGGGATTTATGTTTTTAATTTTTGGGATACATAGCTCAGTTGGTAGAGCGATAGGCTTTTAACCTGGGGGTCTTGGGTTCAAATCCCAATGTATTCATATTTGTTTTATTTGTCGTCTGTTATGTTGTTTTTTTTAACTTGGATACATAGCTCAGTTGGTAGAGCGATAGGCTTTTAACCTGGGGGTCTTGGGTTCAAATCCCAATGTATTCATATTTGTTTTTTAATATTACTTTTTTATTGATCAATGTGTTTAATTCTTCAAACTTAAAAACGTTAGAAGTTAAATTTGCAGTTAAACTTCTTTTACTTAAACAAAAAAATGTAATATTTAAAAATACATTATCGGTTGATAAGTTAAAAAAACAATATAATTTACTTTATGTTAATCATAAATTTAGGAATATACATAGTTTTTGTCCCTATACTTTTAGAGGTAGATCTTATTTTAGAATTTTTGGCGTTTCTAGGTATTTGGCTAAACGCAGTATAACTTTTGGAAAATTTCCTGGTTTCGTTAGTGCTAGCTGGTAAGTTGTTTTTTTTTATATGATATGTTTCTATAAACTTGTTTGGTGTTAGGAGATTACTTAATGCGATTAGATTTAGCTGTAACAAAAATAAAGTTAGTTGTGTAGTTAGATATACTAGCGTTATGCTAAAATTTGCTTTAATTTTGAGAAGGGGGTGTTTTATTTATGGTTTTACTATCAGTGGTAAACACATTGTTGTGTATTTAAGATATTCAGGTCGTAAATCTTTTTTTAGTAAGTTAAAGTTTGTATCTAAGCCTGGCGGTAAGCGCTACTCTACCTTTTCTGATGGCTTATTTAAGTATGGTCACAGTTTTGGTACTGCTGCTGTCTTTTCTAATGATATGGGTTTATTTTTAAAAAATAGTATTTTTTTTCCTGGAGAAGTTATTTGTAAAATTTGGTAGTTTTTAATTATAATTTTTTAATAAAATTTAAACCTTCTATTTTTATAAGTTTGGGTTATCAAAAAGATGGATGTACTGTTTTTTTTATGAAAAGCTTATTTGGTTTTAAGATTTTTAAGTTAAAGCCATCGGTTAATATAAAAATTACTATACCCGGTTGTGTTTATGTTTCATGTTCATCTAATTTTGATAAACATCTTTGCATGGCGTATTTTAAAATGCTAGGAAGAGAGTTTTTTGGTTTAGGTTTTGAGTATTCTAAAGTTTTAGAAGCTCGTGGTCTTGGGTTTAATGTAGACGTATCTGATAGTTCTTTGGTTTTGGATACTGGATTTAGCCATATTGTTAAAGTGCGCCCTAAAGTTGGAGTTAGGTTTTTTAAAGTAGGTAGTTTTAGGTCTAAAATTTTTCAAGTGTTTTCATTGGATTTTTTTACGCTTGGTCAAATATCCTATAGAATTAAATGTGTAAAAAAACCTTCGATATATAGAGAAAGTGGTATTTATTTTAAAGATGAAGTTATATTAACAAAATCTGGTAAGAAAAAAAAAGATTAGTCATTAAAAATATAAAATAATTGCCAACATATTCACAATTAAGAAATAATAAACGAAAAGTAAGTAGACGATTGAGTTGGGCTCGTTATCTGTACAATTGCCCCCAAAGACGTGGTGTATGTACTCGTGTTTTAGTAACATCACCAAAAAAACCAAATTCTGCTAATAGAAAAATTGCAAAAGTTTTGCTTGTAAACAAAGTTAACATTACTGCCTTCATTCCCGGAATTGGCCATAATTTAAATAAACACGGTACCGTTTTAGTTCGTGGTGGTAGGGTTAAAGATTTGCCAGGTGTCAGGTATAAATTGATTCGTGGTAAGTACGATTTAGGGGGGATTTTTAAAAGATTTAATGGCAGATCAAAATATGGTACTAAAAAAGTTTAAGCAAATAAAATACAGAAGGTTTTTGACTATGATTAAATACAGTACCCGGAGTATACTCGCCGTACGAAAACAAACTTTGAAAAATGGAACCTACGCCCGTAGGTTTAAAAATTTAAGTAAAACGATGTTTGGTTCTAAGGCGTGCGCTAGCTCTCCGGGACAGTTTTTTTATTTTTTGCGATCTTTATGGTTGCGTAAATTTGTAAACACATTTATAATTTCAGGGGGTAAAAAAAAATCAGCTAAAGTAGTTTTGAAAACACTTTTTTTTTTAAAGTTTGATGAGTTTTTAAATAGTAAAAGAATTTCTAAAAGATTTTTTAAAGTTTCAAAAAATTTATTAAAAATTCACGCTTTGCGAGTTCGTGCAAAAAAAAGAATTAATATTCTAATGAAGGAAAAAGTTCCTAATTCTGTTTTAGATGAAGCAAGTTATTTTTTTGATTTTGGGTGGCGACCTTATAGTTGATATTTAGAAAATTCTATGATTTTTCATAAAAAATTTGACAAATCTCGTAGAAAAATGCCAGCCATGCCGAGGGTTAAAAAACTAAGTAAATTTGGAATGTCTGGTTGGTTTTGAATTGTTAGTGTTTTGGATCTTTTAAGAATACCTATTTTTACTAAAATGACTTATATTGGTTATACACCTAAAATGGTTTCAAAGGTTTTATCGTGAGCTCAACAATTCTCTTTAGTCCTTGTTTGATTTAGAAAAGCTCTAGTTTATAGAAAAGCAACAGATAAACCTTCTGCTGAGAAACTTTTTTCTGAATTAGATTATTCTTTAGATGCATCATTAAGTATAGTTAGATCTAGGAGAGATGTTATGTTGGAGGCTGTTGAATCTGCTAGAAAATATAATCATTTTAGGTGAAATCCTAGAATTGGTAAAGTTTGAAGAACAAAACTTAGAAGACAAATTCTTGTATGATACAGCACCGGAATTGGTAAATTAAATCCACACAAAATTAATAGTTATAGGCCAGCCATTTTTTCCAGGTTTCGTGATGCACTATATAAACCTCTTATTGAAAAAGAAGATGATCTTGCTTTTAGAATTCGACAAGATACGTTGTTTTCTTCGGACTATACGTTACTTCCTTTTTTTTTAGACAGCTTTAATTATTTTTTTTTTGAAAAAGATGGTATGTTTTATGAACAACTTCGGAACAGGGTGTATCTTGATTCTGTTTTAAATAAAAGATCTTTTAGGCGAGTTGGCTTTTTTTATAATAAAGCCGATAAACCAGGTGTTTTAGAGAATTTGGAGAATCGTTATAAACTTGTTCCGTAGTAGTAATTTTTTAGTTTTTTAATATTTTAGCAATACTATTATAAAGATTTTATATTATAGTTTTCTAATTCTTTAAAATTGTAATTTAAATCATTTATATTTGAGGTGGGTTCGCAGGATATGGCGTAGGGGTAGCGCATCTGTTTTGGGAACAGAGGGTCGTAGGTTCAAATCCTACTATCCTGATTTGTTTTATTTTTTTTTCTTATAGTAATTTTATAGCTTTTTTATGAGACTTTATAGTTCTTTTTTTTATAAACTTTAGCTTAATTTTTTTTTAATGTTTTTAACCTCTGGTTGTATCTAATTTAAAAATGATACGTTTAGTCAGATATAAGTTTATTTACTAAGTAAAGAATATTTAATTTTAACTTGGGGTTTTTTAATTAATGTTTTTAAATATAAATTCTGTGAGTTTTAAGCTTTTTAAAATTGGTGTATATTTTAGTGCAAAATCAAAAAAAAGTTCTGTATATTCAAGTTTTTTTTTGTTAGGTTATAGAGAAAAATTTGCTTTTTTAAGTTTACACGGTGTTTCTGATCAAATTAGAAATTTTTATTTATTTTTCAAAAGTTGTCATAGGTTTAGTTTGGATTTTTGAATCTTGGCACAAGGTCTTGATTATTTAAAAATTGTTTGATGGTTATCAAATTTAATGGGTATCAGTTTTTTAGTTAGAATGAGTCAAAAGTGGGCTTTGTGCTGATGGCGTGGTTGATGTTTTTTATATAAACTTGGTGAAATTTGTGGAAAAGTGTTTAATATGATCGGTATTGACATTGCAGTTGTTGTTGGTAATGATTTCGATGGTTTTTTTGAAACAATAGGGGGGTTTTTAGCAAAGGGTTTTCCTATTATTACACTGTCCCCTGCTAGCTGGTTAACAAATTGGTCTATATTTTCTTTTTATTCTTCAGAAGATTTTCCTGGTACGTTAATTTTTTATTCTAGACTTATTTCTTATTTAGTTAATAGGTAATATTTTTTATTATGGTTATTATAGCTCAATGGTAGAGCGTTTGACTGTGAATTAAGTGGCTGTGGGTTCGATTCCCATTAGTAACCCTAAGTTATAAATTTTATTTTTATTTTGAATGTAGTAAAAACTAAACAAATTTTTGGATTAAATTTGGTTTATAATAAATTGAGGGGTTTAAATTTTGGAAAACCTGTTCAGTTAAATATTGTTTATGGAAGAAAATTAACGGTTAATTCTTTTTGTGGTTTATCTTTAGGGCTAAGTTCTGCCTATTTTGGTTTTAGATTGTTTAAACCACCTAGGTTGATAGATAAGGATGTTACTGGGGTTTTTAGAAAAATTCCAAACGATCCTTTTTTAGTTTTTAGTAATTTAACACCTAAATTGAGTATTTTGCCACGAATGCTTTTAAAAATATCTTTAAATATTTCTAATTTTAGAGTTTTATTGGTGAGTTATAGACAAAAATTTGTTTTTAAAAAAAAAAAAGTAAAAGTTTTATTTAGATTTAAAAAATCTCGTTTTTACGTTAGAAAGTTAGAATCTAAACTTTATGGGGGTTATAGGAGAGTTACTAGATTTATTTATAGATATAAAAACACTAAACTTTTATTGTTGGCTAGAATTATGTTTAGTGTTGCAGCCCTTTCTGTGAAATATGAACCCGCTCTGGTGACTAAAAATCGTATATTGTTTAATCACATAGTAGGTTATAATATTTTTTTAAATTGAAAAATGGTTCTTTTAAAAAATTTACGTTGTTTAGATTCTCCTAAATTAGTTTTGAAACAAAATTTATATAGTGGATTTTTTCATTTATTTTTTACAAGGTCTGTTTTTTCATCGTTTTGTAGTATTTATAATTTTTTTGGTATTTTTTCCAAAAATTTAAAGAAATCGAATGTGGGGCGAGGTTTTGACCGTTTAGTTATTAGATATTTAAATCGAAAGTCAAAAGACCACCTTTTAACCAGAATTTTTGGTTTTTTTAGTTTTAGTGGTTATAGTTTTTTAACTTGAAATAATCATCTAATGAGAAGACGTTACTCTCGTAAGCCTATTAAAGTTTACTTTAAGCAACGTATAATTCTTTTTAAAATGTTTAAAGAATACTGATCTTTTAGAAAAGTTTATAAAGTAAAAAATGCTATTGGAAAGTTAAATAAAATACGTTATTTTCGTGTTAATAACTTTGTTAAACGTTTCATATTGCGTTTGGATTTAGTTGTAGCTAACTTTTTTTGTACAAGTTCTTTAATGAGTTTTGTTCTTGTAAAGTTTGGTTATTTTAAAATTAATGGCTTGCGAGCTAAAAAATCTTTTCAATTTATAAGAAAATTTGATGTTTTTACTGTTCAAACCAATATTGTTAGTTGACTTGATATTTTAAAAGCACTTATTAAAAAGAAAAAATTTTTTAAAAAACTTAAGATTTCAAAAAAAAATTATAAATTTAGGAGAAAATCTGTAAAACAAAAACTTCGATTTTTTAGAATGTTAAAAAGAAGAACTTTTAAATATTTTTTAACAGCAAAAAAATCTCGTTATAAGGAACTTTTAGCATCTACCAAAAAGGCTAAAATGTGAATACAGTATGAATCTCTTTATGGTAAACTTTATAATAAAAAATCTGAAAAAACTTTAGCAGCAAATACTTTTAATAAGTTTTATAAATATGTTTATTTTTTTAAAAATAAAATTAAGAGAAGATTAAAAAGAAAATTTTTATTAAAAAAGAAAAAAAAACTTTATAAACTAACTAGACGTAGACGTGTTTTAAATGTTCGTTGAAAAAGGAAATCGTTTTGAAACAGAAAACAAGATTCTTTTCTTTCATGAATGACTGAAAGATCAAAATCACAGTCAAGAAAAGTTAAAAGAGCTAGACGTTATAAAATGTTTTTTAAAAATAAAAAGATTACAAAGAAAAAGAGTTTGTTTCGATTTAAAAAATTACCTTTGATTTTTTTAGTTAGAAAACGTGGTATTATTTTTTGGAGTTTTAAGACTTTTTATATGCTACGTTTTTTTAAGTTTTTTTCTGGTGGATTAAGATTTCACAATGTTCATAGATTGCTAAGTCGAAGATTAGCTTAATTTTTGTCAAAATTTGTTGTTTTAAAACGATTAGGTATTTCTCGTGGTTGGCGTATACAGCTACCGAATAGGTCTTCTTTATATGCTATCTCATTGTTGCATTGTATTTTTATTTATTCTTTTTTAAAATCTAAAGCAATTAGGCTTGGTTTTTGAGTATTATCATACTTTATAGTTTGTTTTTGAAAAAAATATTTAATTCATATTTTTTATTGAAAAGTACCAGGTATTAAAAAAAATAGAATGTTTAGTTTAAGATCTTGTTTAAAACTTCGGTATAAAAGAAGGTTTAGACATAAAAGAATAGTGAGGTTGGGGGTTTTTTTTTCTCCAACTAAACTTATTAATTCAAAATTGAAAATATTAAAAAAAAAACTAATCAAGAAAAAAATTAACCCGACTTCTTTAAAACGGTATTCTACGGCTTGGGGTAGAAGTTCTTTATTTTTTAATTTTATTTTTAATAAAGTTTTTGCTTCAACACCTTCGCAATTTGCGAAAGGATTTATTAAAAACAATAGTGGTTTGATCAATACTAGACATATTACAAAAAATCTTAATAGATTTTTTTATTCAAGTAAATATTTTAGTTTATAATAATTTATAATATTTTTTATTCAACCTTTTGCAATTTAATTTTAATAATTTAGATACATTTATTTTAAATAAAAAAAATGGTAAGGTGGACAGTAGCTTATCTAAGTATTTTACTAGGCGTCAATTTGGTCTTGATAGAGGTTTTACTAAAATAAGTTATGGTGGTTTGGGATTTAAAAATTTATTTTATGATAGGCGTAATGTAGTTTCTGATAAATTTTTTAAAAGAGTAGTCCGTAGTAAATTAATATCTCTTATTCGTAAATTTTCGAGACTAAAACAGATTTTATTTGTTAAAATTAGAGATTTTTTTTGATTAGGTTTTTTTAGAATTGCCCCTAATGTTTTTTGACGTAGAATATCTTGGATTTTTTTAAAAAAAGGATTATTTTCTTTAAATTCAATGTTTGTCTATTTTGCCCATAAAAGACTTAGCAATGTATTTTTAGAATCAAAACAATCTGCGATTGCAGAGGTTTTTTCTAGAAATATGAATACACAATATTTCATTACACGTGGTATAAATTTACGTCGAAGATTTAGTCCTTTGTTTTTTTTTTATAGGTTTAATAATAGACTTGATTTAACTTTTTCTGTTTTTGAAAATGAATTAACAGAAGAGGCTTTTTTAGATCGGGATTTTTTTTGAAAAAAATGTTTTTACGTTAATAGACAAATATCCGGTTTTTCTAGATATAGGAAAGTTTCAAAAATGTATATTGATAAAGATATGTTTAGAAGCTTTTTTGAGTTTGAGCCTTGAGTTCAGTGTTCTTTTTTTTTCAGATCTTCTCGCAGTGATGGTTGACATGCTGATTTAAGTTTGAATAAATATGTTAAGGAAAACGTAACCTCTAGCTTTTTATTTAAAAAGTATATTAGACGTTTGGTTAAAAAATGTAATAAACTTAGATTCGAACGCTGTTTGTACGATCAAGTGGGTAAATTTACTGTTATTTGGTTTCACAGTATTTGGGGTGTTTATTTTAGGCGACAAAGGAGGTGACGTTTAGTTATGTTAAACGCCATTAAAAAATGATACCTTCGGGGTGGTTCTAAACCAAAACGACGTAAAAAAAATGTGAAAATTAAATTAACTTTGCTATTAGCTTTATATAAAACTTTAGGTTTTTTTGGTACAATTGCTGGAAGTTTTTCTTGCTTATTGCAAATTATTTGTTTATTTTTTAGAAAAACTAGACGATACTGGGCAGTGCTTAGAATTGTAAAAGTGGTTATTTCTAGGGTTAGGATTAGATTAAAAACAATAAAATCGTTTGTTATGATAGTCGGTGGTAGGTTTGGAAATAAGAATAGAAAATCGAAAAGTTTTGTTAATGTTGGTAGATTTTTAAGAATAGTTGATTTATCACACCGTGTTGAATATTTCCATGCTGCAGCTGATTCCAAAGCTGGTGTTTTTGGTATATCAACTTGAATTCAGTTTACTAAACCTTTTTGAGACAATAGTTTCAAGTCGGTAAAAAAAAATAGTAAATCATTTGATTTAGTTTCTGGAGTACAAACTATCAATAAAGACGTTAGTCGAATTGCTAAACCTTTTCATACGTTTTTAAGCTAAATGGCTAGTAAGTCTGTAAATTTAAGTAAAAGGTATCAAAAGGGTAAATTATCTAAAACTACGCTTTTTTATAAAAAAGATAAGTCAGTTTTTTTAGATACGTACCGTCTAGTTGCACTAGAATCTGGAAGATTGTCGGCCAAAGAGCTTGAAGTTATGCAAAGTGAAATAAAAAGATATCTAAAACGTGGTGAGCGTTATACTTTTCTATATTTTGCCAGAGTTCCAGTAACTTCAAAACCTTTGGGTATACGTATGGGTAAAGGTAAGGGCGTTGTTTCGCATGTTGTGGCAAAAGTAAGACCGGGTGCTTCTTTATTATCTATAACTAGGGTTAGTAATCCAATTTTTGTTATTCGGGCACTTGACGCTGTGAAAAAAAAATTATCTGTATTGAGCAAAGTAGTAATAAATGTGTAAGTATCTTTTATCTGAACATATTCAAATTAGTTCTTATACAAATTTACAAACATTTAAGATGAATTTTGGACCTCAACATCCCGCTGCGCATGGTGTTTTACGTTTAATTTTAGAAATGAATGGCGAGGTTGTTATAAAAGCAGACCCGCATATTGGTTTTTTACATAGGGGAACAGAAAAATTGATTGAATTTAAAACAGTGTTACAAGCTTTACCTTATTTTGATAGATTAGATTATGTTTCTATGATGACCCAAGAGCATGTTTTTGTATTGTGTGCTGAATTCTTAGGAAAAATGTTTGTACCTCTTAGAGCTAGATACATTAGAGTTATTTTTTCGGAAATAACAAGAATTTTAAACCATTTAATGGCTGTAACTACGCATGCTATGGATGTTGGGGCGCTTACCCCATTTTTGTGAGGTTTTGAAGAGCGTGAAAAACTTATGGAATTTTATGAACGTGTAAGTGGGGCTAGGATGCATGCTGCTTACTTTAGGCCAGGTGGTGTTTTTGAAGATTTGCCTATTGGTTTATTAAACGATGTTAGCGTTTTTGTAAGTAAATTTTCTGATAGGTTGGATGAAATTGAAGAATTATTAACGAATAATAGAATTTGGCGTAGACGTTTAGTTGGGGTTGGTGCTATTACTGCTGATGAGGCATTAAGTCGCGGTTTTACTGGAGTAATGTTAAGATCTACTGGTATTTGTTGAGATCTTAGAAAAACTCAACCTTATGAAATTTATTCTAAATTAGATTTTGAAGTCCCTATCGCAATAAATGGAGATTGTTTTGATAGGTATGTTTTGCGTATGTGGGAAATGCGGCAAAGTTTAGCGATAATAAATCAATGTTTGTTGCAAATTCCAAGTGGCCCAGTAAGAGTTCAAAATAATAAATTAAATACTCCTCCAAAGTCTGTTATGAAGGTTTCAATGGAAGCTCTAATTCATCACTTTAAATTGTTTAGTGAAAGTTTTATATTGCCGTTTGGAGAAGTGTATTCTTGAGTTGAATCTCCTAAAGGAGAACTTGGCGCTTATGTTGTATCAAATGGAACGAGTAGGCTGCATAGATGTAAAATAAGATCTCCGGGTTATATGCATTTGCAGGGTATTGACTACATGGTGTATAATCATTTTTTAGCAGATGTTACTACAATAATTGGAACACAAGATGTTGTTTTTGGAGAAATTGATAGATAATTTTTTTAAATACGTATATAAACGTGTTATTTTTAAGAAATAATTTAAATCGTCAAATTTATAAGCCGTCTATCACTTTGATATGTTTTGATAAGTCTATTATCCATTTTGGGTATTGGAAAAGTATGAAAAAAAAACCTAATATTGGTGGATATTTTATTTTGTCAGCAAGTTCTTGGTTAGGTAATCATCCTGTTTGAAAAACCCCTAGGATTTTATTATCTGAATCAGACTCCAATAGTAATGCAAATTTTAGGTAATTATTTTATTTGAAAAAAACATTATCTTTAGTTTTTAGACAAACGGCAAATAATACAATGATTGTTGTTTTAGACTGGGAAAATAAAATTATTAAGTGATCGTCGGTTCGTCGTACGTTTAAGGATTTAAAAAAAAAACAACTTTATTACAATAAAATGGTAGTTTCGTTTTTAGAAAAATGTTTAGAATTTGTACAAGAAATTTTTAAACACCAATCGCTTACTGTTTTTAATAAAATTATTTTTAGAGGGGCGGTTAGAAAACCTCGTAGATTTTTATTAATGCTTATACGATCTTTTTTTTTTTTTAGAATAGTTATTGTAAGTGGTCATCCGCCGCATAATGGGTGTCAACTTAGAAAGCGTAGAAAAGGTTTTGGTTACAGAACATTTAGAAGGGCAAGGGGTTTTAAATGGCTTTAATTTCGTTTTAATATGTTTAGAGAAACTAAATTTTGAATATCTGATAATTCTGGTGCTGTTAAAGTAAAATGTATTCATGTTTATAAAAAACAAGGTTGTCAACTGGGAAATTTTGTAAAAAGTGTTTTATACAGATTTGATACAAGAAAAAATTTAATAAAAAAAAAAAAATACTATAGTATTTTAATTTCTTTAGCTAAAAAATATAAACGACAAAATGGTTTATTTATAAAATTTTCTGAAACTCGAGGACTTTTGTTTTCAGATTTCAATACCTTTTTAGGAACTAAAATTTTTGGTCCGTTATCTAAAGAATTAAAATTTAAAATGTCAGAACAGGAGTTTAAAGCTCTTAGGCGACTATCTTCCGGTGTTGTTTAGTTTGGAAAAATGTTCTGAATTGGTTAAGGTACTGATTTGCTAAGTCATGTGTGTAACCCACAGTGCGGGTTCGAGCCCCGTTTTTTCCTCAGTTACAAAACTTGATTTCGGGAGGGGGGTAGTTTATTTTCTAAATTTGTACTTTAAATAATGTTTTTAATGATGTATAATTTAAATGATTTTTTTGTTTTTGTATCGTTTGTAGGAATTGTTGCTATATTGCTTTTAGTTTTGCCTGAGTTATTGTCTCCCACAAGTGATGAGGCTGTGGAAAAACTTTCAGCGTACGAATGTGGTTTTTCTCCATTTTCTGTTCAAAGAGAAGTTTTTGAAAGTCATTTTATAGTTGTAGCTGTTTTATTTTTAATTTTTGATTTAGAGTTAGTTTTTTTATTACCATGGGCTGGTTGTGGTAATGTTGGTGGTTTTTTTACCTTTTCTTCTATATTTTGTTTTTTAATTTTATTAGTGATTGGGTTAGCTTATGAATGGTTTAGGGGTGGTTTTTCTTGGCCTATTTTTTTTTATTTAAAAAACATAATTATTTTAAATAAGTTCTTTGTAATAAAAATTGTATTTCGACATTTTAATGTTAGTTTATATTGGATTTTTAATTCAAGCAGTTTTTGTTGAATCCGTTGTTGGGTTTTTGATGAGTTTTATTGGTATTTTTTTGCAACTTTGACAACTTTATGTTTACTTGGGTGCAGATTTTGTTGGTATTAGTTTTTTAATTTTGTATGCAGGTGCTATATCTATTTTGTTTGTTTTTGTTTTTATGGCTATTGGTGTTAAAGAAATCTCTTTTTCTTCTGAATTAAATTCATTCATAGTTTTTGTATTTACTAGTTTAGTTTTATTAGGATTTATTATTTATACTGTTTTTTATAGTAAAATTTTAGATTTGTATTTTTTTTTTTATTTAGTACCGGAACCTTGGGTTTCTGGTGATTTTTTTGGTTATACATTTATGTCATTTTCGACAGATATTATGGTTTTTTGTATTGCGCTTTATTCTAAATATAGATTGCTTTTTTTTTGTACAGGTTTTACACTGTTAGCATCTGTTTTTGGTATTTTAACTTTAGCACTACCAGGTTCTAGATTGTTTTCTAAGATAAAATAGATTTTTAAATTTGAATTTTATATATACATTAAATATTTGAGATGATTTCCTATTCAATAGTTTTTCCTCGACTTTCAATTTTTCTAATTTTTTTATATTAATGTTTTTTACTTTTATTGTTGGTTGTACCGGTCTTGTTTGACGTGCTAGTAATCTATTATTAATTTTAGTTTTTGGTGAGTTAATGTTAGTTAGTATAGCTTTTGGTTTTGTTTTAGTCTCAAAGTTTTGGGCTGTATCGGTGGGGCAGGTTTACGCTTTAGCTATTTTGAATTCAGCAGCTGTTGAATCTGCCATTGGGTTAGTGCTAATTATAAACGTTTACAAAACAACTGGTTCAGTTGCTGTAAATTTTTTAAAGTGTTTAAGGGGTTAGCTTTTTTAGTTTTAAATTCTTTATTTAAATATATTTATGTATTTAAATATTTTTGGGGGTTTTTTTTTAGAAATATATATAAAATGTTTTACTTGGTAAAACTTTTGTTCTATAGTTTGTTTTTGGTTAAAAAAAAAATGATAATTTTTTTTTTGTTATTTGTTTTTTGTATAAGTGAATATTTTATCTTTTTTAATTTAAAAATTTTTCTTGTTTTATTTTTTTTTTGTTTTATTTTTTCTTTTACTTTTATTTTTATAAACTTTTATAGTTGTTGATTTGTGTTTTTTTTTTATTGGTTTTGAGTTGTTTTTATTAAATTTTATTTTTTTTCTAAACTATTTGGCTTTTTTTGTTTGATAAAAATTTACTTTAAGCAATTAAATATTAAAGTTTTGCGCAGTTTTGATCAATTTGATTTAATGTTTTTGATAAAAATTTATTTTGAGTATTTAAGTATTTGTGTTTTAATTTTTTTTGGAAAATTTAATAACGAGTTGCTTGAAAAATTACATTTTTTTTTAAATAAAAGTGGTTTAATTTTTTTAAAAAAATTTAATGTTATGTTGTTAAAAAATTTATGAACTTTTATTGATATAAATATTTTATTTTTTTTTATAAAAAAATTAAATTCTAATTTTTTGGTGAAATTTTTTTTAAGTAAAGTTAGTTGTGCGCTGTTTTTTTTTAAATACATATTTATTTGTTTTACATTTCAAATTAAATATGCATTTAATTTTATTAATTTGTATTTTAAGGTTTATAAAGTAGCTTTTATAGTTAAATTTTTTTCTTTTTTAAATATATTTTTAATTATTTTTTTTTTTAAATTTTGTACTGTTTGTCGCAATAGCGTTAGTAATTTTATTTTATTTTTAAACATTTATAAATTTAAATTCATTTTAGAAGTTTTTTTTTTGCAATTAAGTTTACAAGTAATTAAGGTATTTTACAACTTTTATTACGGGATATATCGTAAAATTTTATATTTAAGGGTTAATTTTTTTAGTAGTAGTAAAAATTTCTTTACTCAAAATTCTGTTTTGGTGTTTTGATACGCAGGCTTAGATACTGTTTATGTGTCTTCTTTATTTTTTTTACCAGCTTTGTTGAAAAAAAACAAAAAGTATTTAAATAGTTCGTATCTTGAGTTTTATTCAAAAAAATATTCTTTTTTTTTAATGTTTCGATTTTTAATCATTTCTCGCATATTTAATTATTTTTTTTCTCGCTTATTTTTTTTTTTTATGAAACTAACTTTTAACTTTTTTATTAAAAAAGTTAATTTTTTTTCAGGAAAAATTCTCGTTAAAAGTCAAAACACATCTTTACGTTTTTTTTTTAATAAATTCCTTTCGGAAGATCTTTCTTTAAGTGGTTTTTCTGGGTCAAAGTATATTAATGATGTTGTTGATTTTAGTATTAGTTATTATTACGAATTTTTCAATAGATCGGTTTATAACTACCACTCTGATCCTGGTTTTCTTATAAAACCTAATGAGTTAAATACCTTTATGTTGGGCCATACGTACGGCGTTCGCGACGATCGCACTTTAAATTTTAGCTCCGATTGGTTTAGATACGATTTTTTAGCAGATAGGATTTTGGCTGGCGGATTGGATACAAAATTAAATGATTATCGTGGTGGTGTTTTACAAAATATCAAATCTCAAAATTGATCTTTTTTTTTGAAAAAATTTAATAAATTGGTTTCTTACGCTTTTAGTAAAATTTTTAAAAGAGCGTGGGTGCAATGGCACTTTTCATTTTTTAAAAGTAGTTTAGTGGGGCGTTACGTTTCTAGTGTTTTGTTTAAATTTAAAAACTATAAACTAGTGTTGCGATATATTAATAAAGTATTTTATTTTTATATTAAAAAAAATAAAATAGTTAAGTCCTGTTATAGTTTTTATTTTAAATATTTTGATAAAAATTTTAGATTAAAGTATTTTATCAAGTTACGAGCTAAATATTTTAGTTTATATTTTTTATTAAAATTTTTTAAAAAACTAAATATTAAATTTTCATATTCAATTGTTAATTTTATCAAAAGTAGTGTTACTTTGAATAAATTTTTTCAAATTTTTGAGATATATCAGTATTTAGATAAATATTTAGCTTCAATTACTGAAAATTTATATGTGTATAAGAAACTAAATCTCACGAATAAAAAATCCCTTTTTGGAGGTCAAACTACATCAAAAAATACTTTGTTTTTGAATAGAAAATTAAATAAAAAACAAAAGAAAAAATTTAAAACTATATTTTATAGAAAAATAATTACTTTTTTAGATAGGGGGGATAATAACAAAGTTTTTTTGTCTTGGTACTTTAAAAACTTTAGGTTTGAGCATGTAAAACTTGATCGTTTTAAGCATTTGGATAGTAATTTTAAACGTACATTTGTTAAAAATTTTGATTTTAGTTTGTTAAAATTTTTATTTAATGTTTATGATGGTAATAGTGGTCCTTTTGATATTTATAGCTATATTTTTTATTCTTTTTTTAATTATAATGTTAAAATTGATAAAAGTTTTAAAAAACATAGTATTCGTGATGTTTTTACATTAACAAATTCTTTTCGTGGTTTTAGTTATGATAATTATACAATTAATGGTGTATCTAAAGTTTTTTTACTTAGCCTTTTTAAATCAGACGGTCTTAATTTTGACTATTTGATTTATCAATTTTGAAAAATATTTTCTTATTATATTGATTGAAATCTTACAAATTTCTATAGCCCACCTGCGTGGGCTTTTTATTCAGAGCGTAACTATGCTACAGGTCCTAAAGATACTAATTCTGTAGATATGGATGAGGGGGGTGCTTCTTGAAAAGATAGCATTGATAGAGTTTTTTATAAAAAATTGAAGCTTGAATATATATACATATTGTTGGGTTTAATAAAACAAAGTTGTGTTTTTTTTTTAAGTATATTGCTATCTTTTATTATAAATAAAAGAATTTTTTTGTGATTTAATAATTGTTTTGTTACTATGGTTCAATTGGGTGATTTAGTCCGAAGGGGTGGGTTTTCTAGTTTTTATCTTTTTTGGTGAGATAGATTTAGATTTAGACTTAGGAATCATTTTGTTGAAAATAGACAACTAAATTTAGGTAAAAGATTTTTATTTTTTTATGAATTTTATAGTTATTATTTTTTTAAAATTTTTGAATTTAGTTTATTTTTCAGGAAAATTTTTTACTTTATTAGTTTTTTTAAAGTGATCTGAGTTAGGTTAAATTTTTTTTTTGTTAGAGTTAGTAATATTTTATTTTTTTTTTTGTCGGTACTGTCTGCTTTTATTTTTTTTGATATTTTTTTTGTTAATATAGATCTTACCTTGTTTTTCGAATTTATTTTTTTTATTTATAAAACTTTATTGAATTTATTTTTTTTTATTTATAAAACTTTGACTAATAGCTACTTCTTTTTATGTTTTTTTTTTTTTTTTTTTTGTTTTTTTTTTTTTTTTTTTTTTTTTATTTTTTTTTTTTTATTTTAGTTTTTATTTTTTTTTTTTATTTTTTTTTTTTTATTTATAAAACTTTATTGAATTTATTTTTT
>Ga0154020_10003018_pt1 | contig 20433 bp, 16 predicted proteins | sample Klosneuvirus_201_FD_109709 | JGI IMG/M metagenome (GOLD analysis project Ga0154020, IMG submission 109709) | Active sludge microbial communities from wastewater, Klosterneuburg, Austria - Klosneuvirus_20160825_MG | ecosystem: Engineered > WWTP > Aerobic digester > Activated sludge | place... | reverse complement strand
TGGCCTTCTGCTTTCATGGCTTCAACTGTTTTCGCCACACCCAGCACATCCCAGCTTTCAAATGCGCCGATCTCCCAGCCGAAACCGGCCATCATACCATCATCAACACGGTACAGCTCATCTGTTATTTCAGGAATACGGTGAGAGATATAAGCAAACAGGTTATAATGAAACTGGCGGTAAAAAGCGCCTGCTTTATCTGTGCCGGCACATAAAATTTTCAATCTTGTTTTCAGGTCTTCAATGGGTTTGGCCGTTTCCAGTGTTGCAAATTTTGGCTTTTGCCTGGGCCCATATTCCATGGTCTGCAAATTCAGCGTAAGGATCTCCTTTTCGCCGGAAGCTGATCTTACTTTTTTGAAAAAACCCTGCCCGGTCTTATCTCCAAGCCAGTTATTCTCCACCATTTTATGTAACCAGGCAGGAATACTGAACTGGTCTTTTGCTTCATCACCAGGACAGTTATCATGTACGCCCTTTGCCACTTTAACGAGTGTATCTATACCCACTACATCGCCTGTACGAAAAGTGGCAGACTTTGGCCGGCCAATGACCGGGCCGGTAAGGGCATCAATTTCGTCGACGTTCAACTGCAGTTTCTCCATCGCATTCATAATGGCCATCATGCCAAAAACACCAACACGGTTGGCGATGAAGGCAGGTGTGTCTTTACACAATACGGTTGTCTTGCCCAAAGTAAGATCACCGTAATGCATCAGGAAATCAACAACCTCCGGATCGGTATGCGGTGTAGGGATGATCTCCAGCAAACGCAGGTACCTGGGCGGGTTAAAAAAGTGGGTACCGCAGAAATGCTTTTTAAAATCATCACTCCTGCCCTCCGTCATCATATGAATGGGTATTCCCGATGTATTGGATGTGATCAGTGTTCCGGGTTTCCGGTATTTTTCAACATCTGTAAAAACCAGTTGTTTGATATCGAGCCTTTCCACCACCACTTCTATCACCCAGTCGCAACCGGCAATATCTTTCATGTTGTCGGTAAAATTACCGGTGGTGATTTTTTTAATGACGTCCTTTGTATAAACAGGCGAAGGATTTGATTTAATGGCAGCAGCCAAAGCATCATTCACAATTTTATTTTTTTCAGCAGGCCTGGCATCAGCCGGTAAATCCTTTGGTTGAATATCGAGCAGCAACACCTGCAAACCAACGCCTGCAAAATGACAGGCTATACGGCTGCCCATTACACCACTGCCTAACACGGCTACTTTTTTAATGATCCTTTTTGACATGGTAAAATTAGTTAGTTAAACAACTATTTGATAATTCGAAATTAAGACATTTGTATTTAAGCTGAAAATAAAAACCAAAATGAGATTTTGAAAAGGTTACCGGGCGATGCAGCAAATTGTATTCACACTGTTTTATTGATTCATTACCTGCTTACTGCAGCCATTAAACTTGCCAGGTATTTCCTGCAATAAAAAAATCTGCCGTTAAAAACAGCAGATTTGCCAGAATTTATATATATCATTATTTATTCTCGAAAAACTCAACCAGGGTATTGCTAATATATCCCCATTTACCTGATTGTGCTTTTACTTTAACATATTGTGTGCCCTTGATGGATAATATATCAGCATATTTAGGTTCTACAACAGCATTGTTTGGAAAAATATATCCCTTGGTCTGATCACTTCCTATTACAATAAATCCACCGTTTTCTGCAAGCCAGATATCATCATGAACCGCTTCTGCAATATTCTGGTACCGGGTATTTTTTAATCCTGTTTTACCATCCTTGGTATATATGAAAAAATTATTTCCGTCTTTTGCCTGCACATACTTTAACCTGCTGTTCTCCACGGCCAGGTAAGGAGATCCCGTTCCAAACAGGATACCTTTCAGGCTGTCTTTTTCTGCAATCAGGTAAACCATGGCGCCGATATTTATCTTTTCGATCTTTGAATATTCAAAAGGTACGATCACATCAAATTTGTTGTTGAAAACCCCATAGTTGTTATTCCGGGTAGCAATATAATATGTTTCATCAGCCCCGGCAATGATCTTGTAATCGCCGGTGATCTTATCAAACAGGTCACTCTTTTTAACAGTACTGTAGCTGGATACAGTTTCTGTTGTGGAAAGTGGCTTATTCAGTTCAGTTGCACTGCTTTCGCTGATAGCAGGGCATTTGGGCAATGTGGCGCCCTTTGTATCAATACAGATCTCATAACCACTGGCAAGCAGCGATGCACCTGCAAACAGAACCTGTTTCTGTGCACTGATACTTCCATCGCCTGGTTTTTTATTTCCGGATTTATCAAAATAACCGTAACGGAAAGGTTTTGCCACAAAAAACTTTATGGGAATCACCACTTTGCCGGCCTTATTGATATAACCGTATTTGGTTCCTTTTTTTACAACTGCAAAACCTTCATAAAAAAATTCTGCTTCGTCAAATTCGGGTTTTATAACTATATTTTTTTCAGGGTCGGCATAACCCCAGAGATCACCCTGCCGGTATGGTATTAAAGACATGTCGGGATCCTGAGCAAAAACGGGTATTGAAATTACCAGGAATAAAATGAACATTAATTTTTTGCTTGTCATAATCGTAAATTTTGTTTTCATACAATAATCAAAAATGAGTCTAAACAGTTTAAGTTACAAAAAAAAATCTAACCGGGTGAATTAAAGCCCCGGCTGTAAAGCATTAGTATATGTTGACCTGCAATATGTTGCCTGCTTAACTCACACCACTCCCTGCATCAATTACCGTACCCGTATTTATAAAATGCAGTTTCCCCGACCTGTCTTCTGCCATTAAGATCATTCCCTGGCTTTCTATACCCCGCATTTTACGGGGTGCCAGGTTGGCAACAACCACTACCTGTTTGCCTATAATATCCTCCGCATTAAAATGTTGCGCAATTCCGCTGACGATGGTTCTTTTTTCGGTTCCCAGGTCAACTTCCAGTTTTAAAAGCTTATCGGCCTTTTCAACTTTTTCGGCAGCTGTTATGGTTCCAACTTTCAGGTCGATTTTTGCAAAGTCGCCAAATTCAATGCTACCCTTAACCACTGCTTCTTCCGGTGCAGGACTGACCATTTCTGCAGGAGCCTTCTCCTTTTCATTATTTTCCATTTTTGCTTTTTTATTTTTAAGTTTTTCTACCTGTTGCTTCACTTCTTCATCCTCTATTTTCCTGAATAATAATTCGGGTGCCCGTAAACTATAGCCTACACTTAACAGTTTAGGTTTACCTGCATTTTCCCAATCCAGCATTTTATCAACCACTTTCATCAGGTAACACATTTTTTTTGCAGCAAATGGCAGGAACGGGTTGATGAACACGGCGAGGTTTGCACATAACTGCAGGCTGATGTGTAGAGAATTGTCGATCAATTTTTGGTTACCCGGGTTTTCCCCGAGTGATTTTGCAACGATCCATGGTTCCTTATCCTGCATGTATTTATTTCCTTTCCTCGCCAGGTCGATCACTTCATATAAGGCATCCCTGAACTTATACCCTTCAACGAGGTTTTCAATGTTTGTTTTTGTTTGCAGAATTTCTTCAAACATTTTTTTATCCGCATCATCCAGTACATCAGCATGTAATGGCGGCACTTTACCTCCGCATAATTTATGCATGAGCACCATTGCCCTGTTAACAAAATTACCGAAGATGGCCACCAGCTCACTGTTCACCGCATCCTGGAAACCCTTCCAGGTAAATTCGCTGTCTTTGGTTTCGGGTGCTATCTGGGTTAAATAATACCGGAGTGCATCCACCATCTGGTCGCCGCCATTCTCTTTTTTTACAAAATCAGTAATGTAATCATCCATTTCAATACTCCATCCGCGGCTGGTACTCATCTTGTCTCCCTCCAGGTTCATGAACTCGTTGCTGGGTACATTATCGGGTAAGATATTTCCATGCAGCTTCAGCATCACCGGGAAAATAATGGCATGAAAAACAATATTGTCCTTGCCGATAAAATGTACCAGTTTGGTATCCTTATCTTCCCAATATGGTCTCCAGTCTTTGTTATTATCAATGGCCCATTGTTTGGTTGCACTGATATAGCCAATGGGAGCATCAAACCATACATAGAGTACTTTACCTTCTCCTCCCAAAACATCTTTGGGTAGCGGAACTCCCCAATCAAGATCACGGGTGACGGCCCTTCCCTGGAGGCCCAGATCCATCCAGCTTTTACATTGCCCCAACACATTTACCTTCCAGTCATCTTTATGTTCGGTTAAGATCCATTCCCTTAAAAATGTTTCATGTTTATCCAGTGGCAAAAACCAATGGGTGGTTAATTTTTTGGTGGGCACATTTCCGCTTAATGTACTGCGCGGGTTTATCAGTTGATCTGGACTAAGCGATGTTCCGCATTTTTCACACTGGTCGCCATAAGCGTTTTCATTTGCACAAACCGGGCAGGTGCCGGTAATATAACGGTCGGCCAAAAAGGTTTTAGCTTCTTCATCATAAAACTGTTCTGTTTCTTTCTGTTCCAGGTCGCCTTTGTTATTCAATGCAGTAAAAAACTCCTGTGCGGTTTCATGGTGCAGGGCCGAAGAGGTACGGTGATAAATATCGAAAGAAATACCAAGGTCGGCCATATTACTTTTAAGCATGGCATGGTATTTATCTACAATAGCACGGGGCGTGGTCTTTTCTTTCATGGCCTGTATGGTAATAGCAGCGCCATGTTCATCGCTGCCGCATACATAAACCACTTCTTCCTTTTTAGCACGCAGGTAGCGCACATAAATATCAGCCGGCAAATAAGCGCCCGCCAGGTGGCCTATATGTTTGGGGCCGTTGGCATAAGGAAGTGCTGATGTTATTAAATATCGTTTGGGTTTGTTCATTGCGGTGCAAAAATACCGTAAAGCTTGTCATTGCCCAAACTAAATGAAGTTAGTATAACCCTGACAGCGGCTATGAGCCCTGTCAGCGGTTAGTTGAAAAGTATTTTTTAGAATATTTATTCCTGTATCCTCCGTCAGGGTTGAAAACCGCTGACGGGGTTAATAACCGATTACTTCATCTCTTTCTCCACTGCTGCGATCGCTTTGTAGGTTTTCACCACAGAATCGGGGGTTACGGAAATACTGTCAATTCCCAATTCAACCAGGAACTGTGCAAAATCAGGGAAATCAGATGGCCCCTGTCCGCAGATACCGACTTTCACGTTCATTTCTTTGGCCGTGGTGATCAGCATGCGCAGCAGTTTTTTTACGGCCGGGTTCCTCTCATCATACAAATGTGCAACCAGTGATGAATCCCTGTCGAGGCCCAGCGTTAATTGCGTGAGGTCGTTGGAGCCGATGGAAAACCCATCGATATGTTTGGCAAATTCTTCTGCCATAACAATGTTGGATGGTATTTCGGCCATGAGGAAAAGTTCCAGCCCGGCCTTGCCCCTTTCCAGTCCATATTCTTTCATTACATCGTGCACTTTGTGTAATTCTTCCACTGTTCTGCAGAATGGTATCATCACCACTACATTGGCCAATCCCATTTCTTCCCTTACCCTTTTAATGGCCCTGCACTCCAGGCCAAATGCTGCTTTATATTTTTCTGAATAATAACGGCTGGCGCCCCTCCACCCGATCATCGGGTTTTCTTCATGGGGTTCAAAATATTTTCCGCCCAGTAAATTATAATATTCGTTGCTTTTAAAATCACTGAAGCGTACGATCACCTTATTTGGATAAAATGCCGCGGCGATTTTAGCAACGCCATAACTCAGTTTTTGGATAAAAAAATCTTCCTCATTGGTAAAACCCAGGATCATTTTATGGATGGCATTGCTTAATTCCGCATCGCCAAGGCTTTTGTGCTGCATCAATGCCAGCGGGTGTACCTGTATGAAATTATTAATGATGAATTCTTCCCTTGCCAACCCTACGCCGGCATTGGGTAAATGCGAAAATTTAAAAGCCAGGTTGGGTGATGCCACGTTGAGCATGATGGGGGTTTTAACCTTTGGCAGTTCAGCCAGGTTTGTTTCCAGGGTTTTAAAAGGAACAATACCTTCATAAACAATACCTTCATCACCTTCAGCACAGGATGCGGTAACCAGTTGCCCGGTATTTAATATTTCAGTTGCATCAACGCATCCCACAATAGCAGGCACGCCAAGCTCACGGGCAACAATAGCCGCATGACAGGTCCTTCCCCCTTTGTTGGTGATGATGGCCGAAGCTTTTTTCATGATGGGTTCCCAATCCGGATCGGTCATATCGGTTACCAATACATCCCCGTTCTCAAACACATGGCCTTCGGTGACCCGTTTATCCAGTGAAAATAAAATGGAAACTTTTCCGGCGCCGATCTTATCCCCGACCGCAATGCCTTTAAACAGTGTTTTCCTGTTGGCATCAGGTTCCATTACATATTCGGTGATCTTCGAAAAATCTTTCTGCGAATGAATGGTCTCGGGCCTTGCCTGTACAATAAATAATTCCTTCGATAACCCGTCAATGGCCCATTCTACATCCATGGGGCACCAATATCCCTTTAACTTGCTGTAATATTTTTCAATGCTGGTTATCCATTTAGCCAGCTGCACAATGCGGTCATCGGACAGGCAGTAACGTTGTTGTAATGGTTTTTCCACCTGGATGATCTTTACCCGTTCATCGGGATTATCGCCATACACCATCATGAGATCCTTCTTACCCAGTTTTTTTTCGATGATACTGCTGAAACCCTTTTCCAGTGTTGGTTTAAACACGATATATTCATCCGGTGAAACCGAGCCCTGCACGATCATTTCGCCCAGCCCGAAAGAAGCGTTGATCACCACCACATCTTTAAACCCGCTTTCCGTATCCAGCGAAAAACCAACACCGGATGCACCCAGGTCGCTCCGCACCATTTTCTGGATACAAACAGAAAGGCCAATGCTGAAATGATCATAACCAAAACTCTGGCGGTAACTGATGGCACGGTCGGTAAATATGGATGCAAAGCAATTCCGTACCGCATTCATTAACGGTGCAGGGCCACGAACATTCAGGTAAGTTTCCTGCTGGCCTGCAAAAGAGGCATCGGGCAGGTCTTCTGCGGTGGCCGATGACCGGACAGCAACATCGGTAATTTCCTGTCCGTATACCTGGCTCAGCTCATGGTATTTTTCAATGATGGCATCACTGAGTTCCCGGGGAAATTTTGCATTCTTTAAAAGCTGCCTGGCCAGCAGGCCTCCCCGCCGGAGTGATTCGATATCATCCAGTTTTATATCATTGATCACTTTTCGTATCTCTTCATCCAGGTTATTGTAACGGATAAACTCACGGTAAGCAGCAACCGTAATTACAAAGCCACCCGGAATCTGTATGCCCAGCTGGCTGAGATTTTGAAGCATTTCACCCAGGGAGGCATTCTTTCCACCCACCTGTTCAATATCATTCATGCCAACTTTATGCAGATCGGCTAAATAAACGGAAGTGTTCATAATAGAAGGATTAAGCAGTTAAACAATCGTTCAGCTAAAGTAATCCAATATAATTATAACAAATAAAAATATATAACAATTTCTCTTAAATTTAATGTGGGGCGTTTTTTTTTAAAACAGCCAGGCAATAAAAAATGTATTTCTTAGTATCAATGATGCATTTGAAATAACTTTATCCCATGAAGCGAAAAGATTTTCTTTCTTCCATTGTACCGTTTGCTGCAACATTTTCCTCCGTTACCAACGGTAAAATGCTGACTGACCCTGAAAAGCCGGTATCCCTTCCCCCCTATTTAAGACCAGGAGAAACTGTTGGTATTTGCTGCCCGGCAGGTTTTATTGATCCGGAAGAACTGCAGCCGGCATTGCTTAAATTAAAAGAATGGGGTTTCCATGCAAAAATTGGCGAAAGCATTGGCAAAAAGGATTTCACATTTGGAGGTACCGATGATGAAAGGCTTAAAGACCTGCAACAAATGCTGGATGACCCGTCGGTAAAAGCCATCCTTTTTGCCCGCGGTGGTTATGGCGGCATCAGAATCATTGACCGCCTGGATTTTAAAAAATTCAAACGTGACCCTAAATGGATCATTGGTTTCAGCGATGCAACTGTTTTTCATGCCCATATCAATGAAAAATACAGGATCGCAACCATCCATTCAAAAATGTGCAATAGTTTTCCAACAGACTGGAGCCTGGCAGAACCCGTTCAAAAAGAGACCATTGAATCCATTCAAAAATGCCTGAAAGGGGAAAGGATGAAATACCTGTTTACCCCTCATGAAAAAAACAGGACCGGGCTTGCCGTAGGCGAACTGGTTGGGGGCAATTTAAAAACGCTGGAATCGCTGGCCGGCAGTGGATCGGATATACATACAAAAGACAAGATCCTGTTTGTAGAAGATACCGGAGAATATGCGTACAGCATTGACCGTATGTTCTGGAATTTAAAACGCAGCGGCAAACTGGAAAAACTGAAAGGATTGATCATTGGCGGCTTTAAGCTTAAGCCCGACGACCCCGGTGAGGAATTTGGAAAAACACTACAGGACATCGTGTTTGAAAAAGTGAGTGAGTATTCATACCCGGTTTGTTTTGATTTCCCGGTAGGGCACCAAAAAAATAATTATGCATTAAAATGCGGGGCATTACATACATTGGGCGTACATTTAAACGAATGCAGACTAACTGAATCATGAAGATAAAAATTCCTCCATATTTAAAAAAAGGCGATACTATCGGCATTACCTGCCCGGCTGGCTATATGGCAACTGCCAAGGCACAAACATGCATAGAAACTCTGCAGAGCTGGGGCTTTCAGGTAATGGTGGGCAAAACCCTGGGCAGCAGGAGCAAAAACTATTTCAGCGCAAACGATGAAACACGCAGCAATGAAATGCAGGCCATGCTGGATGATGAGAACATTCACGCCATCCTCTGTGGCCGGGGCGGTTATGGCGTAACACGTATCATTGACGGGCTCGATTTTACCAGATTTAAAAAGAATCCCAAATGGATCATCGGTTTCAGTGATATCACCGTTTTGCATGCCCACCTGTACAGCAGGATAAAAGTGGCTTCGATGCATGCGCCCATGGCTGCGGCATTTAATGAAGGAGAAAATAAATACATCCTGGCGCTGCAGAAGGCACTCACAGGTAAAAAGGCAAAGTACGACTGTGCCGCACACCCTTTCAATAAAGCGGGTATTGCAAAAGCAGAACTGGTTGGCGGCAATCTTTCCTTACTGGTACACCTCATCGGAACCCCTTCGGATATCAAAACAAAAGACAAACTGCTGTTCATTGAGGATATCGGCGAACACATTTACAATATTGACCGGATGCTTTACCAGTTGAAACGCAGCGGTAAATTAGATAACCTCGCCGGCCTGGTTGTTGGCGGCTTTACCGATATGCATGATACCGAAAGGCCATTCGGGAAAAAAGTATATAAACTAATAAAGGAAATTACTAACGGATATGATTACCCGGTTTGTTTTAATTTCCCGGTGAGCCATAATAAAGAGAATTATGCCTTAAAGATCGGCGTTCGGTATACCCTTACGATCAGCAAAAATAAGACCCGGTTAACGGAGGATCAATAAACTGTCGAGTTTTTGCCTGTATTGGTCAAAGTTTCCCAGGTTGTGATGTGTCCCATTTTCGATCGTTATGAATTCATCGGCCGGTTTCAAAATTTTCTTAAGTCTTGCTGCATTCCGGTAAGGTATCACGCCATCATCCGTACCATGAAAAATGGTGACCGGGTAATTTACATCCTGTAAAAACAGGTACACCGGAATTTTATAGTTACTCATTTTGCCGGTGGGATAAATGGGTGCATAACTGCTGAAGAGTGACGGAATGCTGTAATAAGGCGTTTCCAGTATCAGTCTTTGGTTATTGGTCTGGGCTGCAATATAGGAAGCAATCCCGGTTCCGAATGATTTTCCATAGATGATAATGCGATCCCTGCTATATTTTGACGCTGCCATCATTTGCACCTGTAAACCCTGTTCGTACATTTTTTTTTCGGTGCGTTCACCGGTACTTTTTCCAAATCCGGGATAATCCTCCATCCACACTTCGTAGCCATGCCTGGTAAAACTGCCTGCAAATTTTGCATAGCGCTCAATATTTTCCTTATTGCCATGAAAATAAAGCACCACTCCTTTTCGTACAGAATCCGGCGGTAAAAATTTGATCATGTTGAGTGTATCGGTATCGTTAAAAGGAATATTTATTTCTTCAAACGGTACATTAAACCTGAATACATGAGTACCTGATAATTTTTGGGGATGAAATAAAAATCTTTCCTGCAGGTAATACAAGGCAATGCCAATGCTGCAGTACAGGATGATGATGATCTTTAACCAGCGGAATATTAAACTTCTTTTCATGAAGCGGCAAAGGTATTGGTTAATATGTTAATCCGTTAATTGGTTAACTTGTTAATACGTTAATCCGTTAATTGGTTAATTGGTTAATTGGTTAATTGGTTGATCCGGGAAATGGTCATTACGTATTAACGTTTTTACGGATTAACGTTTATACGGATTAACGGATTAACATTGCTTTAGTACTGCAAAATATCCCTTACAAAATTATGGTACTCCGGGAATGATGGCAGGTTATTATGCCCGCCGCCGGGTATGCGGATGAGTGTTATTTTCCGAGGATTCAGCGCCTGCAGTTTTTCGCTGTTGTGAATGGGCAATATCCAGTCGCGGGTACCATGGAGGATGTAAGCATGGCAATTAACTTTGGTTATCCATTTATCGGTACGCATATGATAGCGCAACACAAAACGCACAGGCAGCATGGGCAAAAACCTTTCCACTGCTTTTTTAAAACTGTAATAAGGCGCATCCAGGATCAAATAACGGGGCGTGTTATCGCAGGCGATCTTGGCAGCAAAACCACTGCCCATGCTGCGTCCATACACAATGATGTGATTTTGATGGTATTTGGCAGCCAGGGTTTCATACACAAACTGCATATCAGTCAGCATATCTTTTTCATTGCGTTTGCCGGTGCTTTTGCCAAAGCCCCGGTAATCAACCAGCACCACATCATATTTATACCGGTAAAAATCTTTGGCATATTTTGCCCAGCCTTTTATGCTGCGGCTGTTGCCATGAAAATAAAGTACCAGGCCCAAAGGATCTGTAACAGTAAAATGAAGGCCATTGATGCGCACACCGGGCTCTACATCAAAGAACAATTCCTCAAAGGGTACATCGTATTTATAAATAAAATCTTGCTTAAGTTTTTCGGGTTTGAAAATAAACCGCTCCTGCACAAAAAATGCAATGACTGATAATACTGCAATGCCAATGATGATATAGAGGGCAATTTGAAGCAAAAGTCAGTTTGTTGTTTGTAGTTTTTGGTTTATCGTTTTTTGTGCACTGTTAAATTAAGTATTCCCGGATTAACAACTAACTACAAACATCAAACATTAAACTGTTTCTTCCACGCTTCGGTGCCGCCAGTTAAATTGAAGAGATTTGTAAATGGAAACTTTTCCTGCAGCCGTTGAATCGCGATCTGGCTGCGTATACCTTTGCGGCAATAGATGATGACAGGTTTATCCGTTGATATTCCTGTAACCTGCTGTACTATTTCATGCAGGGGAATTAACTCACCACCGATATTAAACTCAGCATGTTCTTCTGGTTCACGTACATCGATCAGCTGAATATCTTCAGCGCTGTCTATTTTATCCTTTAATGCTATGGCGGTTATTGAATGCATACACATATCTACCTTTTCTTCGACTTCGCTCGGAAAGGGACTTTTTACAGTTTACAGGATTAACATCTTTTCTAAATCCAAACTGCTGATCTTACTTATAAAAAAGTGACTGGCACCAAAAATACCAGGTTCCCCTTTAGGGGTTAAGGGGCATTATTCTTCCTCTTCCGGGTAAGTACGTTTAAGTTTTAAATTACTCACCGGTGCAATGATCAGCGGGAATTTTTCAACCAATACCGTACTCTGTTCAAGCCCAAATCCCTTTTCTTCGTTGAGCGAAATTGATTTTAACCAAAAATAAGAACGCATGACGATCCTTTCAAAGAACGGCAGTTCATTATCCTGGCTCAGGAATTTCTCCATCACGATAAATTTAAAATCGCCGGCCATATTATTCCGCTGCTGGCTGTCGTAACGGCTGGTCACATTCACTTCGCGGTTAACCACCAGGTCTTCCACCACTTTTTTGAACATCAGGTTTATGCGGGGCTGCATTCTGAAGCCAAGCCTGAACTCTACCCTGATGATGTCATTTGGAATAATATGTTCTACAGAATACTCGCAGGTATAGGGATCATCCATGGTATCCACATGCACAAACCAGAAAATATCGGCCCTTTTGGGTTTGCCGCTCAGGATCGAATAAATGATCTTATGTTCGATCTCCTTGGGATTGTTGGCACTTGTTAAATACACCAGGTGTGTGGCATACTTAGGTACAGATGAATCATTGCTCAATTCTTCCAGTTTGGGCACATACTCATCCATACGTACAAATTCCACATACCGGTTCTTGATCTTGCGGCTGCGGTACCATACATACATAATAGAGAACAGGAAGAAACCGATCATCAGGGTGATATAACCGCCGTGTAAAAATTTATCCATCAAGGCTACCAGGAAGGATGATTCAATGATGATATATGCAGTGAGGAATATATAGATCCACAATGGTTTAACCCTGTGCAATACCATGTAATTGGCAAACAGGATGGTGGTCATAAACATGGTGGTGATAATGGCTAAACCGTAAGCAGCCTCCATTTTAGCCGACTCGCGGAAAAACAAAACGACTCCCACACAACCTACAAAAAGGAGCAAATTAATGGCCGGAATAAAGATCTGGCCTTTTGCTTCTGTAGGGTAATTGATCTTGAGTTTTGGCCAAAGGTTCAGGCGTATGGCTTCACTGATCAGCGTAAACGAACCCGATACCATGGCCTGGCTGGCAATGATGGCGGCACTGGTGGCAATAATAACACCTGGAACAATAAACCAGTTGGGCATGAGGTCGTAAAAAGCATTGATCCCTTCTGCATTGACGGTTGCCTTATCCAGTAATTTTCCGCTATGGTGTTTTAAAATGCTTGCACCCTGTCCGAAATAATTTATCAGCAGGCAGGTTTTTACAAAGATCCAGGATATGCGGATATTTCCACGGCCGCAATGCCCCAGGTCGCTGTACAGTGCTTCGGCACCGGTAGTACATAAAAAAACTGCACCCAATAACCAAAAACCTTCGGGGTAAGTAAACAGGAAATGAATGGCATAATAGGGATTCAAAGCCCTGAATATGGAGAAGTCGTCGCTGATATGAATAAGCCCTAAAATAGCCAGCATGCCAAACCACAGCGACATGAACGGGCCAAATAATTTACCAATATTACTGGTTCCAAACTGCTGGGTAAAAAAGAAAACGGCAATGATGCCGAGTACAATATAAACAATGGTATCCTGGCTCAGATCATGAAACCTGGGCAGTTCCTTTAAACCTTCAATGGCCGATGTAATGGAAATGGGTGGTGTTATGATGCCATCCGATAAAAGGGCTGCGCCACCGATCATGGCCGGTATGACCAGCCATTTTTTACGCCGCCGTACAAGGGCAAACAAAGAGAAAATACCGCCCTCACCACGGTTATCGGCCCTTAACACCATAACTACATACTTAATGGTAGTGAGTAAGGTGATCGTCCAGATGATCAGGGAAAGGGTACCCAGTATCAGCACTTCGTTAACGACCCTGCCTTTGATAATGGAATTAAAAACGTAAAGCGGGGAAGTTCCAATATCGCCGTAAATAATTCCTAAAGCAACCAGTAAGCCTGCTGCTGTAACCTTGTTAACATGTTTCGACACTCTGTAAATTTAAACCTTCGTCAGGGTAATTATAAATATTATAATCCCTGCATCCTGTATTGAATATCATGATCAAAAACAAAATGCAGGTACAAATGTAGAAGTAAAACGTAAAAACAAAGAGAATTATTTTTTACAGGGTAAAATGGAAATGGCTGGCCCGATCTGAAGCTTAAATCCCTTACAACAGCTGATCTACCATTCTTTCACAAAGCCGGTAACCTTTTTTATCTTTTCTTAACCCCGGTTCATGAAATTGGCAGTAAAGGCCGTTACTTTTGCGTTTTGAAAAAATAAAGTAACTAATTGCAGAGTTACCCGTTTTATGCAAAACAGTTTTAAAAACTCATACACCTGATCAACATCAAAATTATGGCGCTCAAATTGAATTCACAGACCGGTTATCTTAAAACAGGATTTATAATGCTGGTGTTTTTCTCCTGTAGCTATCCCCTTTATGCACAACCCGACAGTATTGATCTTTTTGTGGCAAAACAAATGCAGCAACGGAAGATCCCCGGATTACAGTTAGCCATAGTGAGAAACGGGAAAATTATCAAGTCCGGTAACTACGGCCTTGCCAATGTGCAGGATTCAATACCCGTAACTGACAAGACTGTATTTACCATCAATTCCATTACCAAGGCATTTACAGGTGTTGCCATCATGCAACTGGCCGAAGCAGGTAAACTAACCCTGTCTTCACCGGTATCTGCCTATCTTACTAACATACCGGAAGCCTGGAAAGCTGTAACGATACAACAATTACTGTCGCATACTTCAGGCATTCCTGATATTGTTGATGAAGAGGAATCGGTTTTAATTGCAGCCGGTGAAGCAGCATCCTGGAAGCAGGTACTGGCAGCACCTGTTGATTTTAAACCGGGCGAAAAATTCAGCTATAACCAAACCAATTATTTATTGCTTGGCCGCATCATTGATACATTAAGCGGAATGCCCTTTTCCGAATATATCACAAAAGAACAGTTGCAAAAAGCAGGAATGACCAAAACCATTAAGGCCGGTTTTGGCGCTACAAAAGAAGTGATTGCCAATGCTGCCGGCGGATACCGTTATTCAAAAGGAAAGCTCATCAATATGTTCTTCTCTTTTCCGGTATCGCTGCAAACCGCTGCAGGCATGAGTTCAACTGCAAAAGAAATGGCAAACTGGGTGATTGCATTGCAAAATAAACGCCTGCTTAAACAACAATCAAGTTTGGCCTCCCTTTGGGCTCCTGCAAAACTTAACACCGGTAAAACCGGTGGCTTCAACAGTTTATTGAACGGCTATGCAGCAGGCTGGCCAATTGTTGCAAGAGCGGAACATCCTGCTGCAGCAGCTGTAGGAGGCGGCCGCTCTGCATTATTTGTTTACCCGCAGGATGATCTTTCTATTATTGTACTCACGAATTTAGCCGGTGGCTCACCGGATGTATTCATCGATGAACTTGCAGGATTATTTATACCGGATATGAAAGAATCAAATGGGTTCGGGCTGTCGGCACCTGTTAAAAAATTAAGGACCGGGTTAGAGCAATCAGGATTTAAAAATGCAGTTGAATCCGTTAAGCAATTAAAAAAGGAAAATGCCGGTTTTGTTTTAACAGAAAATGAAATAAACAGCTGGGGTTATAAACTCATTAATCAAAAAAGGATGGCCGATGCGCTGGAAATATTTAAGCTCAATGTATATCTGTACCCGTTAAGTGCAAATGCATTTGACAGCCTTGGCGAGATCTATGCAGAACTTGACAATATTCCGCTGGCTATTAAAAACTATGAACAGTCGCTGAAACTAAATCCACAGAACAATAATGCCGTGCAGGTATTAAAAAAACTCAGGTCATTACAGAAATGATAATTTAAATAACAGCCCCGCATATTATAAACAATTGTTCCGGACTACGGCTGTTTATTTTCTGCCATAAAATCAAACATATCCTCATTCATTTCATCGGCACGTTCACATTGTGTAATTTGGGCAAAAGCGCTGTAAGTTGTACCTATGACAAGCGGCAAACTGAACAGTAAACCGATACCACAGGGTATGGCGCTGATCAACACAATAAAACCCAAAACGATAAAAAGCCCGATCAAAGGCAGCAGGTTATGGGTAGCCAGCCTGCGGCTCATATCCATGGCAGGCCATGCCTGCATTTTATAAATAATGATAAAATGGGTTTTAAATGCCCAGATAACAGAGATCAGCATGAGGGCAAACATCAGTATCACAAACAAGATCACCGATTCCGGGTTGACCATCTGTATAAACAGATCCTTTATTTCTTCCTGGTTTGTAAATACATCTGAGCCCTGGCCCAGCCTGAACAGTTCAATGATCTGGTCCAGGTAATTTAAGAAAAACAAGATCATCAGGATCACAGTTATAGAGGTCTGGATAAGCGTACTGATCACGATGGGACCTAAAAAATTAAACCCTTTGAACATATCGCCAAAATCTGTCCAGCCAATTCCTTTTGAAATGCGCCAGGTTACATAAATGGCACCACCCATTAAACAGGGGCTTAGTACCAGGTTATTGGCTATACCGCCAACTATCGGTATGATACCAACGCCGATGCCAATGGCAAAAGTAAGTACAGCACCAAGTATATAATAGCCCAGGTATTTTGAAACCAAACCCCAGCCGTCGGAAATGGCTTCACCGATAGAGAAAGTAGTTTTATCTGTTTTAAGTTCTTCCAGAGTTTTCATGCATTTTTTTTACTAAACTAAGCATAAAATAATTTTAAAGTGAAATAAAATCATATAAATACTTTAAGTACCGTTTAGTAAAAATAGAGATGCTGCACTGGTAAAGCAGCCTGGCCATTTCTTATTACGCTTGGGAGGTATCCCGGGGGTAAATATTGCTTTTAGTTTCAGATAAATTTCCGTTACTTTATCTTGATCTTGCATCAAAATCCTTTGTATGCCGGTCAGTATCTGTATATATTCAAAGAAGCCTGTTCAATTTAAAAAAAATGAAACTGAGCCTGGCCCAAAAAATTGTAAAATTATTTTCATCCGGATCAACATTTGAAAAAATGATGGCAGACTCTATGCGTTACCGTTTCACGTGTTCCTGCGGAAAAGAAACCAGTATTTGGGATATCGGCGGCATTCGTTATAAAGCTTTCGGAAACCCAAAAACAAGTGCCCGGTGCACACACTGCGGAAAGATTGCCATGCGCACCATTTACAAAGTGGAAAATTAAACAACAAGCTATCCCATTGTAAACTTACTGTTAAATGATGGTTGTATTTTTTCCCTGGAATCCATTTGGCGGTAATTCCAGGAAATTGCTTAAACCCTTTACCAACAGGCATTTCAACTTCACCTTTTTCATTTGGACAAATCAATTTACCCTACAGGTTGGTTTGCACCGGAAATAAAAGCAGCTTAGTTTTACTTCATCAACAGCAATTAACAACCTGTTCATTGCAACATGTACGGACCTGTTCCGCACCATTTTTAACCATTCCTGCTATTTGTAGATCCGGCTGCCTGCTTAATGATTATTTTTATTAACCATTAAATTAAACTTTATGAAACAGATCAGGATCATTTTCTTCATTGTTATTTTTTCGGTAATGGGTTTGATGCAGGCAATTGCCGGCGATACCACTTCCCGAAATCATGCACTGCCGGTAGAACTGAAATATGCAGGCAGTTTTAAAAACCAGCCGCTGATACAGCTAAACTTTACCGGGACATCAGAAGACCGTGTATTCAGTATTTCCATTACCGATGAAACAGGCATTGAATTGTATAGCGGTGATGTAAAGGGTCATGTTTTCTCAAAACAATTTTTACTGAATACCGATGACCTGGGTGATGCCGTTTTACAATTTGTGATCACCGGCAAAAAAACAGGGAAAAAAGCGGTTTACAAAGTCAGCAGGCAACAGCAGGTGACTGAGCAGATGAACGTTGTTAAATTATAATATACCTGTATTTTATTCCGGGGCGTTTTTAACCCATACCTATACAAAGAGGCTGCCTTTGCAGGGCAGCCTCTGTTATTTCTATGATGATCATTTTAAGGGAAGATACCCAACTCGCTGTAGCTGTTGGCCACTTTATTGATGGCACTGATATAAGCAGCAGTACGCATATCAGGGATATCAGGATTGCTTTTCCAGATATCCATGATCTCTTTGGTAGCAGCGATCATCGTTTCTTCCAGTCCGCTGTGCACCAGGTCAACCTCATCGGGCCCGTGCATGATGAAAGTTCTTTCTGCATCGCTTACTTTTTTGCCACTCATTTCCTCTATCTGTCCTAAAATACGGGAATTGAGGTTTTCTGTAAATTTCTTTTCCATACGGCCATAACGCACATGGCTTAAGTTTTTCAGCCACTCAAAATAACTTACCGTAACACCACCTGCATTCAGGTACATATCCGGAACACATAAAATGCCGCGTTCCAGGAAAATATCATCGGCTTCCGGTGTACATGGACCATTAGCCGCTTCACCGATTATTTTTGCTTTAACCCTGCCCGCATTTTCCCCGGTGATCACATTCTCCAGTGCAGCAGGAATTAATATGTCGCATTCCAGTTCCAGCGCATCCGTATTCAAAGCCAGGTTTGTTGCACCCGGAAAATTTAAAATGGACCCGGTTGCTTTGCGGTGGTTGAACACATCCAGTTCATTGAGCCCGTCAGCATTGTAAATGGCGCCTTCGTATTCGGCAAGCCCGATCACCTTGGCACCATGCTGCCTGAAAAACTGTGCAGTATGAAATCCTACATTTCCCAAACCCTGCACCACAACTGTTTTTCCCTTGACACCGGTAGTTAAGCCCAGTTTTTTCATCTGGTCTTCCATATTGCATACTTCACGAATACCATAGAAAACACCAAGCCCGGTTGCTTCTTTTCTGCCACGCACTCCACCCTGTGTTATGGGTTTACCGGTTACACATCCTGCAGCATCAATTTCGCCCGGCCTTAATGACGCATAAGTATCCACGATCCAGGCCATTTCCCTTTCGCCGGTTCCGTAATCAGGCGCCGGAACATCAATACCGGGGCCGATAAAATTTTTCTTAACCAGTTCAGATGTATAACGGCGGGTGATCTTTTCCAGTTCATAAGTGCTGTATTTTCGCGGGTCGATCTTAATACCGCCTTTACCGCCACCAAAGGGTACATTCACAATGGCGCATTTGTAGGTCATTAAACTGGCAAGTGCCATTACTTCATCCTGGTTTACCTCATCACTGAAACGGATACCTCCTTTGCAGGGTGATTTGTGCTGGCTGTGCTGAACACGGTATGCTTCTATTACCTCAATACTGCCGTCATCACGCTTAATGGGGAAACGCATCCTGTAAACACTGTTACAGGCTTTGATCTGCTGCAAAATACCCAAATCCCATTTGGTGAATTTGGCTGCTTTGTCGAAACTTCTTTCTACGTTTTGAAAGAAAGTGTATTCGTGTTGAGAACTCATAAAATTGATTTTATTTTTAGCAATCGTTAATTGAAAGTTTAAGGGTTTAACGTTTAAATCGTTTACAGGTTTAACGTTAAACCGTTTATGGGGAAGCGGGCCTGGTTAATTATTTATATTACTAATCCTTTCCCTTTTCCAGCCTGCTTATTTTTCTGTCTAATAAAAAAACATAAATAAACAGGCCAATTAAAATTGTAAGACAAACCGCTACCACCACATATATTTTTCCGTTGCTCCGCATCACATCTGCCATTTCGGGCTTCTCCTGTGCAAATGCTGCTATATGCAGTATCATACCAAAAATTACCAGTAATATAGACGGGACTAGCTTATTCATTTAACAGTGATTTATCTTTAATTAATTGTAACCTGATCTTTAAAGTAGCGATCCAAACACCCAATAAGGTCCAGCCAATTATAGCCGGGTAAAAGATCATACGCAGCCGGCTGTCAACATCTTTAAAGTTCAGGGCCGGGTTACCGCTGTCGCTGCCGGGTGCGCCCGGGTGTAAACTGCCCACCAGCCTTGGAATGATCCAGATACTGGGAAACAACATGGCAAAGGCAAAAATATTATACACGGCACTGATGCGTGCTTTTTTATCCATATCGGTAAAAGACCCGCGCAATACAAAATAAGCCCCGTAGATCAATAAGGCAATGGCTGCCCCGATCAGTTTTGGTTCTTTTAAAATACTTCCCAGTGACTGGCTTTGATCAGAAACCCAGGTATAATTTGCCCAGATGGTACCGGTAGCATAACCCAGTATCCCAAAAAAAGAGCCAACCGCTGCAAAATTATGGGCAAAAATATCGTTGCGTAAACCAAAACCCCTGAGGTATTTAATGCTGTAAACAAAACTGGTACCAAAGAGGATCATCATACCAAACCACATGCATACATGAAAATACAGGTTGCGAATGGTTTCATTGAGGATAAACAAACGGGGAACTTCCATTAAAAAACCTCCTACTATCGTGTAGACCAGGATACAAAAGGATAATATTTTCCACCAGTTTTTTTGCAAGAAATCAAAAATTGATTAGGTGGCAAAGATAAGGAAGTTAAAAGTTAATTCTAAAGGGTTGGTGTTAGTTTTTCATTTTTGGAATTTCTGC
>Ga0154020_10003016_pt1 | contig 20443 bp, 17 predicted proteins | sample Klosneuvirus_201_FD_109709 | JGI IMG/M metagenome (GOLD analysis project Ga0154020, IMG submission 109709) | Active sludge microbial communities from wastewater, Klosterneuburg, Austria - Klosneuvirus_20160825_MG | ecosystem: Engineered > WWTP > Aerobic digester > Activated sludge | place... | reverse complement strand
TATCTCTTTGGATGTTGAGGAGATTAACTAATGCCTATATGCAATTTTTTTGATGGCGGATTTATGAGGCCGGTTAATATTAATCCAAAGAGTATTGGATCTAATAAAACTTCTAAAATTGTGAAAACATTTTCGTTAGATCAGGATAATACCACATACATTAGTGGTCTAAAGCCGATCATATTAGATCAGAGAGAAATTAATCATCTTGATTCAGAAAATCCTAGATTAATTGTGTATCTTGATTCTACAACGCCATGGTTTCAAGGTGGTCCAAGATTCATAGAACCAAGCGTAGACGATTATCAGCCTTTATTAGGTATTGAATATCCTGAAGCAGGTAGATTAACTATTGGTTCAGGCCACTCTGCTCAGGAAATTGGTCATCAGAATATTCAACCTCAAACACCACATTTTATTTATAAAGAAGTTGGAGCATCGTCAGGTAGTTATTTAGGTAGAGATAGATTTGATAATTATATGACAGAAGTATTAAGAGATTTTGGTGGAAAATTCAATTGGTATTCAGGAGACAGAAATGCAGCCAGTGCTCCAAATACTTTTGGGCACGGAGACTTGTGCGCTACACCAACAGGATTAAGTCTGTGCTTCAATTCTATTTATGGACCTGATGCAACTACATTCACCGCAACACTCTGGCATTCCAGATTTGTTGATACAGATGGAACATTTGGTAATCCAGTTATGGTTGAAGAAAATATAAATGCATTATTCGGTCCTACTTTAAGAAATTCTAAACATAATCCAAAAATGATATATGTTGATAAATTAGGATTACTTATTGGATATGTTAAGATTGGAGCATATGATTTAAATAATGTGACTTTTGATTATTTTATTCATTTTAAATTATCTAAAGATAATGGAGTTACTTGGTCAGATTATTCTGAAGTTAAAATTCCATTCAACTCATATAGTAATCCTGTATCTGGTAGAACACATGGTTCTATAACATTTCCTATAAATTTCAATATGGTTTATGCAGAAAATAAAATTGTTTGTTTTTGTGGATTTACAACAAACACAGCAGAATCTAATACACCTACAAGATCAGGAACTGTATTTTATTCTGAAGACTTAGGAAGAACATTTAAGACAAGCGAAATAGATTTCAATGTTTTAATACAAAGACATATGAATAATTATACATGGACAATACAAGACTCATGTTTAACATATGATCCTAAGAATTCAAAATTTTTCGTGTTCAATATGGTCAGGCTTTCTCCAACTGGATCAAACAGGTACTCTCCAACAGTAATGATTGTAATGAATAATTTATCTAATGAATTAAAAAATTGGGATGTTTGTTTGATGCAGAACATGTCTGCCACAAATGTTATTGGAGATGGAGCAACAGACAATACTCCAACCTATGCTTTTTCGTTAGCTGATAGAGTTGCAACAGGATATCCAACAACAAATTTCCTGCAGAGATTGGTTCCTTTTACAGATTCTAATAATATTACTTATTTGATTGCGAATGGTGGCATGATGTATAGGAATACTAATGTTGATTTAAGCACTAACTCTTTCGATGAATATGCAGACTTTTCTGTTAGCAACCAACTAGGAAAATTTAGTTGGATACCAAATCCTTTTATGATTCCAATCGAGATGAAAAAAGTTACAGATTCTTATTTATCTCAATTTAAATTTGCAAATTCTCCATGGAGAGCTAGAAAACTAATTGGCCCTTCACATGGACATAAAAGAACATTTTCAGGAAGAAGATATAATTTATCTTCTCTTTCGCACCACTATGATTCTATTATTGGAGACTACAGCGAAGTCCAATATAATGATACAACTGCCTTAGATTGGCAGTATCCAAGAAATAATTTCTTTATTGTTGCTGCAACAGAATACAAGAATTCTTACTTTATGCTTGGAATGAAAATTGTCCAAGGTATAGTTCCTTCTGGCGCATCAACCATTAACGACTGCATCGATTATCACATTCCAGTTTTAATTCATAGACCTGGATGGTCTAATCTTAATATTAAGCCAAGAAAAATAAATTATTTGACTCCCGCTAGATATCCTGATTCAACTTATGTAGGATGGGAAGCTGATGCGGGAGCACCAACAAGCAATACAGTAAGAACAATTTTCCCAACTAAAAAATATTGGGAAATTCAATTTATGAGAGCAGATGCTGCTGCATTAGGAAGTTTTGGATGCGATTTAAAGCATCAAGGAAATACCGCAAATACATTTAAAGGAAATCGCGGTTGTCAGCATGATGTAGATTCAACTAGAGGAATGTTCTCGCATTTCATATGTTCTCTAGATTCTGTTTTTTATAGAGATATCACAAGTATGGTTCATTATTCATGCTTAGCTCAGACTGCTGTTGGGAATACAAATAAAACAGGAGTTCAAATTTTATTAGGTAAAGATCATATAGGTATTAGATCTTCAGGATCTGTAAATCAGAATATGTACAGAGCCATTGCGGGATGGGATGCAACAAGAAATATTGAATTTTTAGTAACTCTAAATCGTTTTCGTACTTTAGATGAAACACATGCTCATAGAGTATTCGCAAAGTACGAAAACAATAAAGATTGGACAATGTTATATTATAATCTTTGTACTGCCGGAACTGCTGCATTTATTGCAGATACAGGAATTAAAATTGGGAATATGTGGAGATGGCCTTCATCTATTACTGGCGATGCAACGAGTGTTGTATTTTTTAAATATCATTCTGAAGGATGGTCTTCATTAGGAATGAATACTCTAATCACAAACAGCCTATTGGGTCTGAGAACCGACGCAGTATTGCCCCAGCCTTGCCTACCGACCGATACCTATTTGCCGAATGGAGCGAGAATCGCGTGGTCTGGGAACGATGCTACAGCTAACACTGTGTTTGAGTTTAATTCGTTACAACAAAAGAACAGCCCAAGTAAGCTGATGGATATAAGACCTTCTATTTCTTGGGAAAGTTATGATGCAACAACTCCGCAGGTTATCACTATAGACTTTGGACAAAATGTAGCTTTTAATTCTGTTGCGCTTTATAATCACAATATTAATGGAATGAAGTTACATTATGCACCAAGCCAAGATAATGCTCCTATGTATCCTGATTACACTGCATTCATGATATACAGATATGATCAGGCACTTACTGAAGATACAACAAGTCAAGGATTTTTTGTTGATTTTCTATCTTCAATTGTTGATCGTAATACATTATTAGTTTATGATTCTAACTTTTTAAGTTATGTTCGTAATAGAGGTATAGTTGGAAAAGATTTATATATTTATACTGATAATTATGGTTACTATTTATCAATGAGATGTACTGCGTGCCAGTGGTTTGATGATGCTTCAGCTATGATGACTTTCAAATTTTTTGATAAAGATTATTTTGGAGTTATGACAGGAAATAGATTTTTTGAGCCAGGTATGTTAATTGGAGAAAATGTATATGTCCAAGAGAATAAACATTTGTTTGTTCTTCCTGCAACAATTGTTGCAAGGCACATTAAAATAGATATGACTTCTGCAGATATACTTCCAGGTTCTAGTCCTGCTGGAATAGCATCTGCAAATAGAGATCCGCCATATGATGGGTTTGCGAGGATAGGCAGTATTTCGTTTGGTATTTTTGAAGAGGCAGAGAATCCATTACAAAATGGTTTTTCTTATACGCAAAGAAGTCCAACTGTGCTTCAGCAAAAATTATCAGGAAGAGGCGTACCTATTCAGCTATCAAATAATAAAGATATTAAGTCTTTCAATATTCAATACAGTGCTTCAGAAGTAGGACACAGAAAACAATTTGGACAAATACAGAATCTATTAAAGAATATTTCTTTAACTAAAGATGTATTCTATTTTATCCCTCAAGATTTAAATATCAAAAAAGATCCTAATAATAAAGGACAACTTAATGAATCATCATTACTGAATGTTTATGGAATTAAAAAAATGACAACAGATTTCTATATGGTTAGAGTATCCTCTAGTAATGTTAATCTTAAGAGAGATGGTCTTCTTGGATCTATTTCTTTGAATCTTGAAGAGGTGCTCTGATGGGTATCACAAATAAATTAATTCCATTATTAGAAATAGATTTAGGAACAAAGAAATTATTTTATTCTTCACAGGCGATGAAGATAAAAGAAAATGAACAAATAATACAATATGATGGCAAACTAAGAAGTGAAGGTGGTGTTACTAAATCATTCAGTATTTATGATTTTAAAGCATCTGTTTCAGTTGCCAGCAATATTTCAATGGTAAACTCAGACAGAATACAAGATCATATTAATTTACATCCAGAAAGTTTTACAGGAATAACACTTAAATATCTTCGTGGCGGTCCATTAGAAGATATGACATGTAAATTTTTAGAAATAAATGGAATTGCTTCTTCTCCTAAGTGGGATAAAATTAATTTCAATATGTCTATTAAAGATTCTCAAAAATTATATTTTAAGAGTGTTCCTTCTGTTATTTTTGATGAAAATACATTTCAGTCATCTTTCATATTAACAGATGCGACTTACTATACTTCGCTTCAACCAGTAGGGGATAATTCTATTGTTGGAAGTGGAACAGCAGCAACAGCAGGAAGTAAATCTGTTACTCTTGTGAATAGTATTGGATCTGGAACATTAAATGGGAGGCCAAAGAATTTTTGGAAGGGTTCTAGATTAGATGTTATTATGGACACAAGACCTTCAGATCATACTAATAATGCATCTGGTCAATTTGCTGTTGTTGTGAAAAGTGAAGGACCGCTTATTTACTTCAATTCTGTTTTAGAGAAATACTTAATAAGAGCAGATGAAACTGCTTTAAGTATTATCAACAATACTCTTACAACAGATGATTTTACATATAATCTTAATGGTTCTATCACTATGAGATTAATTAAAAATCCTGTACCGCAGAATGCAGAATCTGTTGGCTCACCAGTCCCAATTATTTATGGTGCTCCAGAAAGAGTTCCAATGATTTGGGCTATTGGGCAAAAGTCTACTAGGACAAATTCTTTCGGAGTAGGAGACGATGTTTATCTTTTTGCGTGCCATCCATGTAAGTTAGGTGAAATTCCTGATCCAACTATTATGAATGGAGTTAATGTAGTTGGTGCAGATAATAATGTTTGGAATTATAAAGATTCATACGGTACCGGATATGTAGCATATGGATTAGCAACAGCAGGTTCAGGTACAGAAGATTTATTTGAAATTATGGATGCATTAAGAACTGAAGTTTATTGGTCTCTTGAAGATAAAAGAGTTGTTGATGCAAAGATTGCTCCATTAAATAAAAATTGGATACCTAATCCTTTTCCAAAAAGATTTAGAGGTGGAAGTAATAGATCTAATCAGTATTTAGATCACCGCGTGAGATTAGTGAGTCCACTACATAAGGTTGTTAAATTAACATCTCTTAAGGGAGAGACTATTCAGGGAGTTAAATTAAGAGGTGGAGAATTTGATTGGTATGATTTAACAACACCACTAGAACAGAGAGCCCAATATCCAATAAGATATGGTCTCGGTAATTCTAAACTTTATATTTCTGTTGAGGGATGGCAGGATACCATAGATGGATTTTATACTGGTTTTGGTCCTAAAGAAGATTTAGCTCAAGGAACTTTAGGGACCGTAATTACAACAATGGATAAAGTAGAAGATGTAAAAAATACTTCATTAATAAAAAATCCTGCAGACATAATCTTACATTTTTTAATGAATTACACGTCAGTCAACTTAAACAAGAATATAATAGATATAGAATCTTTTAGAAAATCTAGAATGCTTTTAGATAATTGGAGATTCGACACAGCATTAACAGAAATAGAAAATGGTCAAGACATTATAGATCGATGGTGTAAGCAGTGCTGTTCTATTGTCTTTGTCGAAGCAAATAGATTTAAAATGAAAACAATAATTCCATCTAAGATTAAAAATAATCCAAAGTTGTATTTAAGAGAAGACGAGCATATAGTAAAACAAGAAATGGAATATAATAAGACTGAAGAAGTTTATAATGATTTTATTTTCAAATACTTTTATGATTATCCAACAAATAAATTTAATCGAGTTATTATCAAAAACAAACTTACTGATAGCGTTTGTAGAGAATCCTATGCTAAAAATGGATTCGAAAGAAGTAAGGGTGTTATAGAGTTTAGAGATGTTATAGATGATTACACTGCAAATCAACTTGCTGATATTTATGTAGACATGCATTCGAAAAGAAGAATATTTTTGAATTGCGAAATTGCTTATGTTGATGAAATACTGGATAATCCACTAGAGATTGGAGACTGTGTTTCTGTAACTTCATCATTGGCTCCAGGTGGATGGGTTGAGCAGAAATGTATTGTTTTGGAAACAAGGTATTCTTACAGCAAGTTAGATCTTAAACTCATGGAGATTTGATGGCTTTGACAAATATTAAAAAGACAAAACTAAAAAGCGATATGAATATAAATCCGCTAGGCCAAGCAAAAAGCAATGAAGAAAAAATCGCAATACTACAAATGATGGTACAGGAATTAGGTAATATTATCAATAACCAAGCGACTCTAATAAAAAGAATGTCTGATAAGCTAGGCCAATCTTTATTTAGATTAGGAAAACTAGAGGATCAGACTCAATTAACTAAAATGAATACGAGAGTCGTAAGAGACAGAGTGCAAGTCCTCATGCATTCATTCGTTGAATTAGGAATTATTGATAAGGATATATTGTCTATGACTTTATCAATGATTGAAAATAAAACACTTCCTGTTACGTCAGACGGTAATCTTAAATCAGCAGTTATGTTAACAAGATACAATAATACGCTACCCGGCATGAAGGTTCCATCTAGATCTGATAAAGCAGCAGAGGGACAATGAAATTAATATCATTCAAAACAGACATACATATAGACGAATCACAGCCGCCATGCGTAAAAGGCAAAAAATACATTATATCTGATGGATTTCTACAACAAATAAAAGATAATTTTTCTGTAGAATCAATAGAGTCTATAACTCCTTTTCCAGTTGATCCATCCAAAAAATATAACGGACAGGATTTAACAGGGAAAAAACTATTGGTTTGGAGAACAGGTGGTATGGGCGACCTGTGCTTCATTACTCCAAATCTTAGATATATTAAGGAGAATTTTAAAGATTCAAAAATCATTTTCGGTTGTGGTCCGAGATTTAAATATGGAATGATGAATCATCCATACATTGATGAATTGGTTGGGCTGCCAATTGATTATGAACTTTTATTATCTGCAGATTACTACTTGATGTTTGAAGGTATTATAGAATCAAATGAAGAAGCGCATCACATGAACGCTTATGATTTATTTGAAAAGGCATTTGGATTTCAAAATAAAATTGAAAAAGATAAAAAGATTCCTGTATTAGGCTTAAGTGCAGAACACGAGAAAAAACATAGAGCATTATTAGCAGATTTCTTAAATAAATTCCCAACACAAAGCCAGCAGAATCCATTGGTCGTAGGTATTGGATTAAGGGCATCACATATCATCAGAACCATACCGCCCGGCATTATTGATTATATGATTAAGATTCTATTATCTAATGGATGCGCGGTGAGTCTGCTGGGTGGGCAAGACGACTATGAAGTTGTTCAGTCTCTACCTTCAGCAATGGATAAAAGAGTTTTTCATGCGTACAAACATTCCGCAGATTATAGAGATACTATTTCACATATTTCTATGATCGATGGAGTAATTGGTCCTGATAGTTCTTGTATTCATATCGCAGCAGCATTTGAAAAACCTGTTGTTGGAGTGTATGGAGCATTTCCTTCTAAATTAAGAATGCCCTTTTATAAAAACGCTTCTGGTTTTGATGTTAAGATTGCATGTGGTCCTTGTTTCCTTCATGGAATAGAGACATGTGATTATTCTAATGTTCAAACCAAAGAACCTTTCTGCATGTATACTCACAGACCAGAAGTTATTGTTGAAGAAATGCTTACCATACTAAATGCCAAGAGTAATGTACCAAACCAACCCAAAAATAATCCACTTCAAATAGCCTGAATTTGGTTCAGTTTAATCCTAAAGCTAAAAACACAGGTAGCCTTGGGTTACCAATTTAGGCTGATCTAGGACCAAGTATGGAGACTAGATTTGATTTACATATTTTTAAACAACTTAGAACGCTGGAGAAGCAGAAGATGTTTCTCCAGCGTTTATTTCATTTAGAAGTTAGAAAGATAAGAAGTTGAAGAGATATTAAATTGAAAACAAAACTTTTAAAAGTGCTATAGTTAATTTGAAAAGTGGTGGTTTGAAAAACAATTAAAAGAAAAGTATTTTAAAAAGGTAAAAGGAGAAAATTTTAATTTTCGTTGGGGGGTATATAAGGGGGGGAGGTAGAGGAGGGGGGGAGAAAAAGGGGGGAGGAAAAGGAAAACTTTTTAAATACGAACAGAGGTTATTATCTATGGACAACAATAGTGAAGAGCTTCAACGCCTGGGTTCAGCTATAACAATAATTGGAATTATGTATGGAGGAGATAGAAGGAATACTAAATCAGGAAAGAGAGTAAAGATTAATGAATGCAATTGGTGTTCGAAGTGGGTTGGGGAATTGTATGATGATGGATTCTGTTTCAAATGTCATTATAAAATGCAGAAAAGATTTCTTGTAAAGCATTATTTGAGAAAGAGTCAAAAACAGATGGATGAAGATATTGCTCTGTCTGATCATGTTGTGAATATGATTTTAAGGAGAACGGAATGGTCAAGAAACTGAAAACTAAGAAAGAAGAGAATGTAGAGAACCAACCCCGTGTAGAATCGTTTACTCCAGATCCTAAAAAAGGGCTTGATGCTCAGAAGTTCTTAGATTATGTTTTGAAAATTGTAAATATGATGATCAATGATGCCTTGATGGGTATTAAGAGAGACATTCATGATATTAAAATTAACCAGAAAATTTTAAAGAATAGAATAATGGATTTAGAATTAGAATATCAATCTCTTGGTATGGCTTTAGGTCATCTAGGTATTGTTGAAATTAACACACTCAACAAAACAAAGAATATGATTAGAGAGAAATTGAGTATTGTCGGAAAGAAGGGGATACGAGGAAGGGTGGATGTTTCAAGATACAACATCAAGCCTGTCTCTGATGATCTAAAGATAAAACTTGAAACAAAACAGGAACATAAACAATGAAAATAGCGACAGCAACAAAAGATTACATCTTTAGTGTCGGAGGAAATGTTTTAAAGAAATTTGAAAAGAATCATTCTTATGTGATGTCTGAACTCCTCATGAAAGACATCATGGCAACAGCAGGAACAATGCTGTTCGGAATGATAAGAGATCTAGATTCAAAAACTTATAAGAAGTATAATGGGGAATCTCTTGATGGTAAGACGATTACCATTTGGAGAACCGGAGGCATGGGAGACTTGTGTTTCATCACTCCTTACCTCAAAAAGATCAAAGAAATTTATCCAACATCTAAGATTATATTTGGATGCGGAGCCCAATACGCAGAAGTTATGTGTGATCATAAGTACATTGATGAGTTTCATAATCTTCCCATGGATACGGAGATTATGTCTAGGTCTGATTTCCACCTCATGTTTGAGGGGATCATAGAGGCCAACTCAGAAGCTACAAAAAAGAATGCATACGACCTATTCGGCGAATACTTTTGTATCCAGCTTGAAGACCATGAAAAGGTTCCTAATCTTACTGTTGTAGAAGACAGCTTGAAATATTTTCAAGAACTTGAGAAAAAGTACATAAAGGATCCACAGCCAATTAAGATTGGTATTCACTTAAAGACTTCATCTAAGATAAGAAATGTTCCTATTTTTATCTGGACAAAGTTGATTAATGAAATGTTTGAGATGTGGCCTAATGTCTGTATCTATTTATTAGGTAGTCATGAAGATGCTGATGTTGGAAATAAGATCTCTTATGGAGAAAAGGCAGTTGGAAAAGTTCTTCCGTTTTTTGCTTTGACCCGTAATTTCAGAGATTCTATTGCTGCAATATCTGAGATGAATTTAATTATTGGTGGAGACAGTTCTGGCCTTCATACTGCCGCTGCTTTCGGTAAGCCGATGGTAGGTTTGTTTGGTGCTTTTCAATCTAAGTTAAGATTAGCTACATATCAGAACGCCATAGGTATGGATTCAAAAATAAGATGTTCTCCGTGTTTTCTGCACGGTAATGAACCTTGTGATAATTCTGATCTTGAAGGTGAATCATATTGTATGAAGATTTTTGATACTCAAGATATTATTAGTGAGGTTGGAACTCTTTTATGCATTAATGAAAAAATTGATTTGAATTTGTTGCCTGCGAAGTCTGTTATGATGGCTTTGTCTTTCTATAAAGAAAAAAACAAGGAGAAGCAAACTAATGAGGCATGATATTTGTGAAATAAAGAAATGTTTTAATCGCTTTGCTCCACTTATCCAAGGTAAGATTTTGATTATTGGTGGAGAGAAAGATGATATTAATCCAGGTGAGTTTTATGGTATTCCTGAAGGTTCAGCATCTTTTGATTTCAGAGATATTATGTCTAGTTTTGAGAATATTGATAAAGACCCTCAATATGATCTTGTTATCATTTGTGTGTTTGAGGATTACAAAGAAAAGAAAGACAACTATGAATTTATCAATTTAATGCACGATGCTTTTTCTCATGTTAAGTCGAATGGTCATCTTATTATTTACGGACTTCATAAATTTTATACATCTGGTGATGCGTATAAGGGTTCTACACCACATGAAGTTATTTTGAGTTTGAAACATATCAGTGGTATTAATATTGAAATTCTTGATTTTGAAAGTTTTGGTCATGATGGCTCTTATTTATCTATTGATAAGAATACAACTGAATATGCTTACCAAATGATTATTAAGAGATCTAATGATTTGTTTGGTAAGAGAAATTTGGAAGATGACCCTGGCGAGATGATGTCACTTGATGACTGAAAAAATTATAATTCCAAGACACCTGAATGATGTGAATATCTATCATCCATTCCTTGGTTCAAATAAAGAAAGAAAAATAAGGAAGGGATTAATTGATTTGATAATTCCCAATGGGGCTGGACCAAAAGTTTTAAGTAGGTTGTTCTATTCGCTTCTTGATAATTTAGACTACACCATTCAGAGTTCTAATGGGATGATTGGTGGAGTTAGAATGATTATTGTTTCGCAAGGCGAGCATGGTTCAAAAGATTTACTGTATAGTCTTAAACAAACTTATCCTGATACTGTGTTTCCAGTTTTCAGAAAACATAATAGACCTCCACCAGTACCCTATAATGATGGCTTATTCTATTCGGCAAGGATTATGAATCCATTAAGCGAATATATAATGTTTTTAGATGACGATATGGTTATGTTGAAAAAAGGAATGATTCAACTAGAGAAAGAACATTTGGAGAAATATAAATTTGATAATGTAGCAACAGAACATTGTTTTTTTGGAAGCAAAGATGATTTAAAAGAAAACGGTGAAGCAAAAGATTTCGGAATGGGTAGTTTTTTCTTTAGAAGAAAATTGTTTGAGAAGATTGGATACCTTGATGAGTACTTCCACTTCCATTGCTCTGATACCGACTACAATAAGCGCATTAGAATGTATGGTGGTAAAATAGCCATCGTGCCTGAAACTCGCTCATATATGTTTCACGAGCATCAGCAGGGGACCCATAACTTTTACAAGGGTAACCATCAGAAGGTTATAGACAATGATTGGGTCCTTTTTAGGAAGAAGTGGAACCACACCACTAATCATTCTCCAGATGTGTTCAGTGATGAGTGTGAAGAATGTTTTGATATAAAGGTAACTCAATTACCTTTAGGTAGAACAAAGTATCCTGAAGAGAGTAAACTTATTTCATTTGAGGAAATTGAATGAGTGATTTTGATTTAGAAAAAAGTGATTTGGTTGAAATTTCTAAAAATTGTGAAGAGTTTTCTAAAGTTGTTCCAATAGAAAGATTATCTTTTGAATATAATATTAAGTCTAGATATAATGAAATATGGAATACAACTACAGAACCTAACTGGATGGTTGTAAGTCCATATTATAGAAATATGGCTGCTCTTGTTAAGTTGTATGGAAGAAAAAATATTCTTGAACTAGGAACACAGGTGGGTGCTGGTGCTGTTTCATTGGCTGAATATTCTGATAGAGTAACGACAGTCGATTTAACTTTAAGAAATGTTGCTCCTTCTGTTTTTAGGCATCCAAGAATAGAATTTAGAAAAGTTCCTGGAGATTATGATGTTTTAAATTTGGATTTTGAAAAATTTGATTTAATATTTATAGATATAGATCATTCTGGTGAAGTTGAAATGATGCTTCATAAAAAATTAGAAAGATGTTATAAAGGAATTGTTTTGTGGGATGATGTTAGATTTAGTCCTGGAATGGAAAATGTCTGGAATGCAGTTAAACAAGAAAAGATAGAATTAAGACACTGGCATGAAGGAGGATCATTTGGAATTGTTAGATATGACGGTATAGTAAGGAGCCCAAATGAATGAGCCAATGGTTTCTGTTGTTGTTCCAACATATAATAGGAAAGATTGGATTGTTCAGTGTTTAAATTCTATATTTCTTCAAACATATAAAAATATACAGATAATTATTGTTGATGATGGATCAACAGACGATACACGTTCTGTTGTGAAAGATTCAATAAAGAAACAAAAGACTGTAGGTGATGTGAATTATAAATATTTTCAATTTAATTCTAATCATGGAATACCTAATACTCTTAATATGGGATACAGTTTGTGTGATGGGGAATTTATTTGTCAGTTAAGTTCTGATGATACATGGAAATTCAAGAAGATAGAAAATCAAGTTGAAATTATGAAAGATAAAACAATTGGCATGATCTATAGCAATTATTGGTTTTGTGATTATACAGAACACCCATTCCCTAAAATGTGGGAAGCTAATGTTTTTAATAATGAGTCTAGAGTTGAAATGTTTAAAAGGATGATTAATGATTGCTTTATGAATGCTTGTACTTTTCTTATGAGACGTGAATTTAAAAAAGAAATAGGTCAATATCCATTAAGAAAAGAATTTGAATGGAATCAAGATTTGTGGTTTAACTTTCAAGCAATAATGAATACAAAATGGAAATTACATTATATGAATGAAGCAACAGCGAATATAACAATTCATAATGGTCAAGCATCTAAGCAAGGAAAATGCGGCCTCGGAAACAATATTCTTATTCCAGAAATGATTTTACAAGCCAAAGAAAAAGGATGGATTCTGTGACAGATAAAAGAGAAAATATTTGCGCTATTCTTATGTTGAAGAATGAAAATAGGTATGTTCTTAATGAGGATGGTTCTAAACCTCAGTATACAATGCTTGAACAGGTCATCAGGAGATTAAAATCAATAGTTGAAGAAGTCTATATTGTTGATAATGGATCTACTGATGGAAGTAGAGAAGTGTATGATAGATATAAAGATGTTTTGATAAAATATATAGTCTATAATGATCCTGATCTTCCTTTTGATGATGTTAGAGATAGAAAAATTTTATTTGAAAAAGCAAAAGAAAGAGGAATGAAGTGGATGCTTGTTGTTGATGGTGATGAAGTTTATGAGGATAAAGCAACAGAATGGATACATGAATTTTGTCAGCAAGATCCTCACGCCCACCTGAATGCTAAATTTCATTATATTAATATCTGGAGAGGTAGAAAAAAATACAGAGTGGATGCGTGGCATAACTCATGGTTCGCTAGACTCTACAGTATACATAATCTTGTTTTGTTTGGTGATCCATTACATAGCTATCATTTTAGATATGCCCTAGGTAATGGAATGTCTCTAGGCCAACAGGTTGAGGCTCCAGTTAAATGTCTTCATTATGGTTGGGCTGATTGGGATCATAGAGTTAAAAAGACTGAAAGATATATGAGAAGAGATATGGAGCTTACTGGTATTTCTTATAGTCAAGCTCAAGAAAAATATTCTCAAGATACTAATGAGAGAGGTATACGGTTAAGAGATGCTGATCCTAATTGGGCTTCTGAGTTTAGGAATGGAGTTATTGATTATTGAAATATTCTTATATTCTTCCAATTAGGAATAGGGCCGATTTATTAAGAAGAGGCTTACAGTCTTATGATTGTATGGATTACGATAAAGATAATTTTGAAGTTGTTATTGCTGACTATATGTCTGAAGATAATATAAAGGGAGTTATTAATGAATTTAGAGGAAGATTGAATATTAAATATCTATGTATTGATCCAAGAAGATATGTTTATCATAAAGTTGGTTTTCATAAAGGAAATTGTAATCCTGCTTTAGCACAGAATGTTGCTGTGGTCGAAGCAGATGGAGAGTTTATTATTATGACATCTCCTGAAATTTTACAATGGAAAGGAAATCTAAAAAATTTAGATATGGTCGAAGGATTGAAAGATAAATTTCTTTACGGAAAAGTTATTGAAAAATCAGAGAAAGAATTTTTTAATACTGTGAATCATTTTGATATTATGAATACAATGGATTCACCACAGGTTCTGTGCGACTGGGAAAAGGTGTTAAAGTCTGTAACGCTTTATTTCATAGGCGTCATGGCGAAAAGCAAGTTCATCAAGTATGGTGGTATAGATGAGAAATACATGTGCGCGATCGCATACGATGATGAGGATTTTGGTAAAAGAATGGAAAAATGTCCTGATTTAGAATTAGTTTTTGATAAAAATGTTTTTGGTGTTCATTTAACTCATGACAGATCTTATCAGGAATATTCTGTTATTGAACCGAATTTAAATTATCTAAATAGTAAGGAAAAAGATGGAATTCAAAACCATCTAGTAGCAAATAAAAACATAAAACTAGGCGACCCCGAGGTCTTAATAGAGAGATCTCAAATGTGGCGGTATTAAATGACGACAAGTAATGATGAAGGAAAAAAGAACGTTTATTCAACTATGAAGATATTTTCTCATAAAGATGTTATTGAGAAAATGAACGACGGTAAAGTTGTTTCTCCTTTACTTATCCAGCTTATGTGGCAGAATCTTTGTAATCATGATTGTGAATTTTGTTCGTATAGAAGAAGTGGTAATAAGAATAATGAGATGTTTAATGATAGGCAATTTATTTCTAGAGAAAAAATGCTAGAATTATTAAGTGATTTCAAGGATATTGGTGTTAAGGCAATTGAAATAACTGGCGGTGGAGAGCCAACAATATATCCTTATTTTGAAGAAGGCGTTACGAAGATGGTTGAAAATGGATTTGATATCGGAATTGTAAGTAATGGTTCTAATTTTAAAGAAGAGTGGATGAAAATTATGTCACCAAATTTATTATGGGCTAGAATTTCAATTGATTCAGGTAGAGTTGAAGATTATATGAGAGTTAGAAATGTTACAGAAAAACACTGGGAAAGAGCATGGAAGTCTGTTTATAATTTAAGAAAGAATGGTTCTCATCCTGAGTTTACTCTTGGTGTTGGGTATGTGGTGACATGGGATAATTATTTGGGAATAAAAGAAGGTATTCGTTTGGCAAAAGAAAATGGTGCTCATAATGTTAGAGTCTCTGCTGCATTTACTGAAAAGTTTTTGAATTATTATGGATTAGGTAAAGTAGGAAATAATACTTCTGATGTTATTAAGAAGGCATCTGATGCGGCAAATGAAGCAATAGCTTTGTATCAAGATGATAATTTTAAGGTATTCAATTTGTTTGATGAGAGAATTCAGAATATGGTTGAAGGAAAACAAGATTATGATTTTTGTATGTCTAAAGAAGTTGTGTGTGTTGTTGGTGGAGATTCAAAAGTTTATACATGCTGCTCTTTGGCATTTAATCCACGTGGTCTCGTGGGTGATATAATGGATCAATCATTTAAGAAGATGTGGTTTTCTGAAGAAAATGAAATGTTTTTAAGAGCACATGATCCAAGAAGTATATGTAATGTGATGTGTTTGTATGAGACTAGAAATAAGCAATTTCTTAAGGATAGAGACCGTAACCCTGATGAAGTTCTGGGTGGTGTTGTTCCTAAGCATAAGAATTTTATTTGAGTGCTTCGGTATTCCTCATGGTGGTATTATTAGTTTTAGAGAGGAAAAATTATGACTAATGTAGTTCTAGAAATAGGTAATGTTATGTCTAGAATAGTAGGCGGATTACATGATGAAGCAATAGATGAAATTAAAATGTCATGTTCATTTTTGGAAGAAGTTGCCGGTGCTGGTGGAAGAAAAACAAAACAATGGCATTCTTTATATAATTCTTTTAATAATGAATTTCCTACAGGATTACACAGAAGAGTCTGTAATACCTTAAAAGGTCTTGAATATAAGGTTAAGATAAGAGATATTAGAACTAAAGTAGACATAGATGTAGATTCCATTATAAAAAGAATGGAAGAATTTGGTTTGGCATTACGTGATTATCAAATAGAGGGTGGGCTTGCAGGCTTAGAGCAATCTCACGGTTTATACAATTGGTCAACAGGTGCTGGAAAAACTGTATTATTCATTTTTCTACTTGTTGCGTATGATTTACCAACGCTCATCCTGGTTAATAGAAAAGAATTGATGGAGCAGATAGCTTCAGAAATTTCCTCAATAACTGGAAGATCAGTTGGTATGATTGGGGATGGTATATTTAATCCATCCAAGTGGACTGTTGCTATTGTTAATTCATTAAATAAAGGAATTAATTCTCCATCCATTGGGACCAGGGCTAAATTTTTACATTTCCTAGATAAAATAAGAATGTTTATAGGAGATGAAGTTCACCACCTTGGTGCTAAGTCATGGAAAGACATCGCACGCGCATGTAAGAATGCGTCAGTGCGATTTGGCTTTTCGGGTACATGCTTTCATCCAGATAGTCAAGATATATACTTGGTGGCCTATACCGGGGAGATCATCTCAGATATCTCTCCCTCGTTCCTGATTAAAGATGGTTGGTTGGCTCAGCCCAAAATATACATGCCTCATTTGAAACACTCTGGAATCGGTTTACCGCGACGCATAGGAAGTGATTGGCATGCTGTTCGCAAACATTACATGAGAGAGAATGAAGTAGTGAATGAATCAGGAGTTAGATTTATTAAGAAAATGTATGATTCTAATGTATCATGTATTTATTTTACAGGAGAAGATGTTAAGTTTGGTGAAAATATTCATAAGATGCTTATAGACTGTGGTGTTCATTATAAAGATATAAAGTTTATGACTGGTAAAGAAACAACTGAAGTAAGAAGAACAGCATTGAAAGATTTTAAAGAGAGAAGAATACAAATCCTAGGTGGGACTAGTATTTATGATGAAGGAATCGATGTACCTCATACAGGAGCAGGAGCTAATTTTGGACAAGGATTTTCAGAAATCAAAACTGTCCAAAGAATCGGGAGAGTTCTTAGGAAGACGAAATCCAAAAATTCAATTGACGTTGATCCAGGAGAAAAACAAATCAAATACTATTGGGACCCATACAATACCTCAAATGCAATTACAGAAAAACATTCAGAATTCAGAAAACAAATTTATGCAAAGCAATCAGAATTTAGACTATATGAAAAGGAAGGACCTAAAAGATCACCTACCTGAACCTAGAGAAAAATTTAGCATTAAACTGGATGAAGTCTTAAAAGTTAAGCGTATAATACATAACCGAGTTAAATATGTTTCAAAGAATGATTTTGACGAAAAGGTTGTGAGCCTCAAAAAGCTTCAGGAAAAAGAAGCAGAACGGATGGAAATAAAATTGAGGACATTAAATAAGTTAGCGATAAAGAATATTATGTTTAAGAATTTTTTGATTGTTTTTAATGAAATATATAAAGAGATGTTTGCTGAAGAGTTTAACTTTAAAAAGAAGAGAATATATTTTAGGTATGACTCCTATGCAGGTTCTAATGTTCCAGTTATTGTAGAGAGTGATATTTCTAGATTGAAAAGTATTTTTAGATTATTTAGTAAGCAGACAGAAGATGTTTCAATTATGAAGAATGCTTTGGTTGTTTTGATAGATGAATGGTCTGAGTGGGATAGAGCAACACCAGACAATCTTGTTGGATTTTTAGAGAAATCATCTAAAGATACATCTAAAATAAAGATGATGATATTTAGATTTAAGAATGGAAAGGTTTCTAATTTGAATGGCGCAAAGGTTGTTTTGTCTGAGCGTAAGAGAGTTGAAAATTCTGCAAACCAAAGAAAGTTGTTTGCATCATGAGAAAAGCTAATGGAGATATATTACCAAACGTAAGTGATGATTGCAGATATAATCTTATAGCTCACAAAGTAGAATATTATGAGAAAATAACTAGGGAATGTGAAAAATGTGATGGAACAGGAATTAGAAAAATTAAAGAAAAAGAAGTTAAATGTAGCTGTAAAAAAAGTCTTGAGTTTATTCTTGAATTATTGAAGTCTAATTTTCCTCCGCAGCATTTTGATATTTTTAGGAATGAATTATTTAAAAGGAAAATTGTTGAAATAGACACTTCAAATCCTGAAGTGACGCATAAGCCAACTTCATTTAATGAAGACTTCATGTATCCATTTTTGAATAACAAATTGTTTATGATTAATAATTCGTGTTCTTCTTTGTTTACTGGGAATAACGAAACTGGGAAAACTTATGGAGCGCTTTATATGCTCGCCGACTTTATTAAAAATGGATTCTCAGGGCACTATATTAGATTTAAAAACTATTTGAATTTATTGAATTCTTCTTATTCTGATAAAGAAGATAAGACTGTTCTTAGGCAAATAAGAGAAGTTAAATTTCTTATTGTTGATGAATTAGGTAAGGAACACGGTAAGCACGAGTACGCTACGTGCGAGCTAGAAGAACTTATAAAAACTAGACAAGACAATTTATCATGTACGTTATTAATCACAAATCTTGATTATAAAGATTTTGTTGATACGTACGGGAATCATGTCAGGAGTGCTTTTAATAAAAATTTCAAAGCCTTATTGTTCCATCCAGATTCTTCATTCAGGACGAAAACGAGAGTTGAATGGCCAAAATCACAAAAACAGAAGTAAGTTCTGTTAAGAAGATAAAGACTTCTTTTTCTATGCCTGAAAAATTTAAGAATGAAAAAATAAGTGAAGAGTCTGTTGAATTCTTTAAAGATGTATTAAGTGCAGCATTACGTGATAGAGAATATTGTTTAAAGGTTATAAACACTCAACTTAAACCTACTCATTTTCCTAGAGCGTATTTGCAGTGGTCTTATGGTGTCCTGAAAAAATATATGGATACCCCAAAGTATGGCGGAAAAATTCCTTCGCTTAAAGTATTTAAGGATATGTTGGAGCAGGATAAAGAAGTAGATATAGACAGGAAAGCACCATTTTTTCTAAAGATCAAAGACCTTTTTTCCCGTAATATTCAAAATGAAGAATACAGTCTAGAAGTTATAGACCGTGCAGTTCGTAGGCATGAATTTAAAGCAATTATGGAAAGTTCAATAAAGCAGTTGGATGAATTTAAAGATCCAACTACAGCAATCAACAGCATAGTAAATCATAGCTTTAAATTATCAAATCAGAAAAAGTTTGAAATAGTTGATTTGTTTTCTGAATACAAAAAGAGACAAAATACAAGATATGAGGTTTCTAAGAATCCAAAATTATTCAAGAGATATTTGTTGAGTTTTTTGCCTAGCTTGCACAATTGCTTACCGGGCGGATTAATGGCACCGATGATGTTGTCGGTTGCAGCAAAGACAGGTAGAGGAAAATCTATAGCAACCATTACATTCGGCTGGGAAGCAATTACTCAAGGGTTCAATGTCACTCATGTGACTTCTGAAAATGAAAACACCCAAACAACAGGCAGGTATGATTCTCATATTACTGAATTAAAGTACAATGATATTCAGTTGGCAAAGCTATCCAAAGAAGATAGAATATCTTATTTTAAGAAGTATAAGCAGATAAAAGAAAAACATAAGAATAAGATAATGATTGTTAAGTTTTCACCAAACGAATTTAATGCAGCCTCTATAGGTCAGACTTTAAATCTATTAGAAATGCAAGGCCACAAAACAGACTTCCTCATCGTTGATTCTCCAGATTTAATGCAGTCAGTCAATAGTTCATATAAAGATAAAAGATTACAGCAGGCATCTATTTATTGGGAACTCAAATGCCTTCTTGAAGAGAAAAAAGCTATTGGGGTTGTTACAACACAATTGAATAGAATGTCTAGTGATGATAACCCATTAGCAGAAGATTTGTCAGAGTCATATGATAAGTCTAGAATGCTTGATATGATATTGGTATTCTCTCAGAACAAGACTCAGAAGACAAATAAAGAAGCAACCCTAGCTGTGGTAAAGAATCGAGATGGTGATGTTCCATCGGGTTTCATTACTATTCAGACGAACTTTGAACGTATGCGG
>Ga0154020_10003013_pt1 | contig 20451 bp, 17 predicted proteins | sample Klosneuvirus_201_FD_109709 | JGI IMG/M metagenome (GOLD analysis project Ga0154020, IMG submission 109709) | Active sludge microbial communities from wastewater, Klosterneuburg, Austria - Klosneuvirus_20160825_MG | ecosystem: Engineered > WWTP > Aerobic digester > Activated sludge | place... | reverse complement strand
GGTCGAGGCGTTGAGGTCGGCGCCGAAGCGGACGCCGATCGACTCGAGGTACTGCACCAGGTCGTTCTTCTTGAAGCGCGTGGTACCGTTGAAGGCCATGTGCTCGACGAAGTGCGCCAGGCCGAGCTGGTCGGCATCCTCCTGGATCGAGCCGGCGCGCACCACCAGGCGCAGCTCAAGACGGTCCGCGGGAAGCGGGTGCTGTCGAATCCAGTAGCGGAGACCGTTGGACAGGGTGCCGGTCTTGACCGCCGTGTCACTCGGGATGACCGCGTCTGGACTCTGGGCGGTGAGCGGGGCGGCGACCAGGAGCAGGGCAAGCAGGGAGAGGCGCATCGGAAGTCCGGTGGGAGATCAGTGCAATATGCCCCGGTGTCAGAGCGTGAGGGACTCCACGCGGGGTGCCCCATACCTGGCAGCCGCCACACGGCAGCGCAGGTTCGGGAGCAAGCGGACGTCCCGGGCCGTGTGCGAATGGCCGGCCAGCACCTCGATCTGGTGGTCGGGGTGAGCCGCCGCAAAGCGGCGCAGCACCGCCCCAGTGGCCCCGGAGACGAGGAGGGGATGCCATTCGACACGACTCAGACGCCCCGTGGCGGGGAGTGCCTCGACGAAGGGCGGGACGTGGGTGGCGACCACGATGGTCGCCGCACTGGCGGCGGCGCGGTCGAGCAGGGTGGCCAACCGGGTGGCATCGCCATCGGCGAGGGCGCGCTTGACCGCCAGGCGGCCGAGGCGGTCGGGCTGGGCGGCGACCTCGGCGATGAGTCGGTCATCATTCAGCACCAGCGGGGTGGTGAGGGCGTTGCCGTGCCGTCCGTCGGCCCAACCGTCCACGCCGATCAGGGCGGTCACCCCGTCGAGCATCACGACGCCGGCGGGTGGCAGCCAGCGGATCTGCGGGTGCAGCTCGCCAAGCGCGATCACGGCATCGCGCACGGCGCCCACGCTACCGTGGTAGTGGTCGTGGTTGCCGAGGACGAACCAGAGTGGGGCGCGGGCGGCGTCGGCCAGCCGGATCAGGTCACTCGCGAGTCGCGGGGCAGTGGACAGGTCGCCGGTGAGGATGACGGGAATGTCGGCTGTTTGGCGCAAGCCATGATGGAGCAGCTCGGCCGCCGCCGGATCGGCGTGGTCGAGATGGAGGTCGGAGGCCCAGCGGATGGAGGTCATCGACTATACCCCGCCAGTCCATTCGGTTATCGATGATCGTAGTATTGTCCCTTACTGCGAAGACGAATACGACGATTCCAGCTAGACTACTCGATCGAGCAATTTGTCTCGGAACATGAAGGGTTGTGCCCCACTTTTGTTCATTGGCGCATCCTACCCGCCTCACAGGACACGCCAGCAGACGTCACTGCGCGTCAGGGGGCACCTGGATTCTCGACGGGTCAGCCTTCACGGATCCCAACCCACTGACTAGCCATGACTTGACAAGCCGGTGATCGGGCTCGATGTTGATTTTGGTGGCCGAGTTAACTTCCCCCTCCTCAATGCCACGCTGAGTGCAGCACTGTCCATCCCCAACTTCGATCCGGAGGATTACCGCATGAAGCGCACTGTTTGTACTCTTTCCATGTTCCTGCTCTTGGCGGGCTGTTATCACGCAACAGTTGAAACGGGCGCTACTCCCTCCAATGAGATTATCCGAAAAGGCTGGGCCTCCGGATGGATTTATGGCTTGGTTCCACCCTCTACTGTGGAAACCGCCAGTAAGTGCCGTTCGGGCATTGCGCGGGTCGAGACGCAACTTTCGTTTCCCAACATGCTCGTTTCTTCCCTGACTTTCGGAATCTATACCCCGATGTCGATCGTCGTCACATGCGCTGCCCAGCGGACTGCCTCCAATTTTGGGCAGCCTGACATCGATCTGGGTTCAGCCAGTACTTCGGAGGCCCGTGCCAAGGCTCTCGCCGACGCCGTTGCACTCTCCAAGAAGTCTGGCCGCCCCGTTGTCGTGGACTTCGGAATCGTTCAGAACTAAGCTTGCCGCGATCTAGGTCAACGCCTCGACGTCTTCTCAGGCGTCGAGGCGCTGTTTTTTCCGGGATCGGCCCTTCCGCGTCTATGCGGAGGACTTAGGTGGATGCCAGATCGGAAGGACGGACGAAGAAGTTCAGCGCATCTTCGATTGGCGCTCCACGCGCATCGTGCCATCCAGAGTCGCACTGGACTAGGGCCGTCCATGATGAGCAGTGCTCTGAAGTTGCCTCCACGAGCCTTTCGTTGCCGGCACTTATCTGATTGTGGTCTCGCGCAAACGATGTGCTCGAACAACGCCGCCTTCCCCTAAAGAAAAGTCTACGGGCAGAATTGGGATAGACATCGCCTCTTTACGAACCTCTCATCGCCGCACCCTCCCCCAATCCACGCCCCCTGGGTCACCCGACCAGACCGTAACCGGCCCCACCGCGATGTCGGTCAGCACGCTGTTGCCAGCGAGCCAAATCCTGAGCAGGGAGTCGGGGCGGATCGCGTTGGCTGAGATCACGAGCGGTTCCCCGTCGACTGCCACGCCGCAGTGGCCGTCCCCGAAAACAGTCAGGCGGAGACGGTAGGACCGACTGGACCGCATGACTGGAGGTGCGGGCCGGGTGAATTGTCGACCGCCCGCCGTCAATGTGAGCAGGCGATCCTTCCCTACGCCCTCGGCGGCAGGGTACGCGATGAAGCAGGTTTGCGATTCGACGATGGCGGCCCCCGGTATCTCTCCGCCACCGTGGTCCCATTGTCTGAGCTTGGCAGAGTCGGCAACGGAGCTGATCTGGTAGATGAGCCGTTGCCACTTGATTCTCGAGACCGGAGTCGTGACAAGGGCCTCAAGCGTAACGCCTCCCACCCAGGATAACCGCCTCGTGGAATAGACACCGCTCATGTGCCGGCCATCGCCATTGTTGTGCATCGCGGCCCCGAGCGTGGGGTGCGGGCCGACTGTTGCTGGCGGATCCCCAAACACCAGCCAGCGATCCTCCCAGCCACCCTGCCACTCCTCCCGGAGGAGCTGCTGTGCCGCCGAGGGACCGACACGAAGTGTGATCGCGTCGCTTCGCCATCCCGCAGCCGAGGCGCGGATGACGGTCTCGCCAGGGCGGAGCGCGGTGAGCAACCCAGAAACGGAATCCACTCGGGCGATGGTCGAGTCATTGACAGACCACCTGATCGTCGTGGAATCGTACGCGACCCGGTTGCCGGGGCGATTCCATCCCACCATGGTCAATTGATACCGGGCGCCAGCTGGCAGTCCCGCCACCGGAAGGATCTGCACCCGATCGAGTGCGCTGCTGGCCCCTCCCGTCCGGGCGAGCGACACACGCCTCGGCTCGCGCCCCTCGGGTATCACCACGACCCGCTGGGCGCGCGTGTCGCCGACTGGCCCGAGATAGAGTCGAAGTTGCTGGTCAGCCGGGCTCTCGCAGATACAGGCTCCGAAGGTGCTCTCCGGATCGATCACACTGCCCGACGCGGTGGAGCCGATCGGGCCGGCCTCTCGAGTCCTGGTGTCGAGGCGTAGCTGGATGGGCTGCCCGAGGCTGTCCCCCTGAATGAGGACGGTGTTCAGGTCAATCCAATCCCACAGCTCGGTGGCGGGATACGTCGGAAGCGGGCGGCAGTTGGGTGTCTCACCACGCCAGGTCATGATGCACAGCTCTCCGGGGGCACCGTCTTTGCGCTGCCTCACGAAGGCGAGCCGAGTGCCATCCGGAGAAATCGCGGGAGCGAGGTCCCGGTCTGGCCCACTTGTGAGTTGGGTCACGCTGCGGGTCGCAAAGTCCAGTCGTGCAACGTCCGTGTCGTCGTCGCCAGGCGGCGACCATCGCGTGGTGAGGAAGACGATGCCTGAGCCGTCTGGGATGAATCGCGGCGCGACGTCGTCTCGTTCATCGTCGGTGAGCCACACCAGAGAATCGCGGGTTAGCAAGACAACTTCTTCGTTGCTCGTCCCCGGCCGGCGCATCAGGGTGACCGCACTATCACCAGAGGGAGAATACCTGATGGCCACCCTCGGGTTCGGGTCAACGAGATGACGGAGGAGTGGCCGCGGTGTGGCGGTCACTTTGATGGGCTCGGACGGGTCCCATCCCGCCCGTCGAACGCCCACGACCCCGGACTCGAGTTCGCCGGACGCCCCATACCAACTGACCTCAAAGGTCGCATCCGGCGGAGCAGAACCCGGCCGCTGCGTCGCGGCGACTCCCGCGACCAGGAGGACGCCGGCGGCAGCCAACGCAACGGGAAGCCTCGGCCGGAGGCGCTGCCCAAGCGGAATCGCCCGACGCACAGCCGCCTGGAGTTCCGCGGTGCCGTGACCACCAAGCAGCCGACGCACGGCGACTTCAGGGGTCTCTGGCGCCCCATTCTGGCGGACGAGTCGCATGCGGCGCACCGCCAATCGTGCCAGTGCCTCCGCGTCGTTCAGGGCTGCGTAGGGGGCGGCCGTACGCGCCAATTCGGGAAGCCCACCTCCCTGTGTCTCAAGCGCCGCTGCGAGGCGGAACCGTACCGTGGGGGCATCCCCTGCGAAGAGCTCGAGCGCAGCCGCAGCGATTTCATCATGTGCCGGCTCCCAGCTCTCCCCGGCGCGCTGGGCCATCCCTTGGCGCTCGAGGACATCAAGTCGGTGACCGAGGAGCGGCGGGTCCGTCGATGTGGCGTCGGCGAGCAGGTCGCGATGAAGGGGCGCTCCGGAAAGGCTCAGCAAGAGCATCAACTCCCGCGATTCTCGCGCGAGCCGCCCGAGTCGTTGGCGGATTCCCTGTCCTGACCCCATCAACGTCCGCAGGGCAGGCTCGTCGGCGCAGCGCCAGACCCCGTCGACTATTGCCACGAGACCCCGCTCCTGCGCGAGTTGGATCAACTCGATTGTCAGCAGCGGGTTGCCGCCCGCGGCCTCGACCAGAAACGTTGGCCACCCAGCGATCACGTCGCCCGGATCATGCGCCGCGAGAGAGTCGAGCAGTTCGCCAATCTGAGCGACGGTGAGTGGCGCCAATTGGAGCGTCTTCCGCCGTTCAGAATGGAGCTGTCGTTCAGCCACCGGACGGGTCGCGGAAACGACCAGCAGTCGCGTGTTGTCCGCCCGGGCGAGCATCGACTCTAGGATCACGAACGATTCGGCGTCGGCCCAATGGAGGTCATCAACCAGGAGGGCGAGGACTCCTTCCTCGCAGGTTGCCCGAAGCAGCTCGGTGAGGGCGAATGCCCTCCGCCGACGGGCCTCGTCGCCGGTCGCGGTGTCCGCGGTTCCGCTGTAGACGTTGGCGAGCGAGGGATCCAGTCCGATCAGTGTCGCCGCGACTTCCGGTGCGACGCCTCGTGCCCCTGGGAGCGAGGCCAGCGCCCCGGCGAGCTCGCATGCCAAAGCGAATGGCAGGTCGCGATCCCCCGGGTGAGCACGCACGTATCGAACAGCGCCTCCGGTATGACGGATGCGTGATTCGAGCTCTCGCAGCAGTCGCGTCTTGCCGAGTCCGGCGGGAGCCAAGACGTGCTTGTGGCGGGGCTTCCCGTCCTTGGCGGCAGCCCACGCGTCGAGGATGGTGGCGAACTCACGCTCACGCCCGACCAGCTCGGCGACGAGTCGCGCCCCGCCGGTTGGTGACGTTCCTAACTCGGCGCTCCGGAGACTGGCGCGGGTGCGCTCGATGACGCCGCGCGCTGGGCCGTCGAGCACCCACTCCTCATCGACGGCCCACCGTTCGAGGGCGTCGGCCTCAGCGGCGGCGGAAATGCCGTCGCCCAAGGCGAGGTAGGCCTCGATCATCAGGCGCCGGCCAACGAGCGGTTCGTGGCCGACTTCGACGAGCCGCCGGGCGGCGGCGAGGGCGGGGCGGGGTGAGCTCGCCGCGAGGTGGCGCCTGACGAGCCGTTCGACGGTGCGGACAAAAGCCGTCTGGAGTCGGTCGCGTTCGGTGTCGGCCCAGTGCTCGAACGCGGCCCCACCGGCGGAGGCGAAGGCGGGGAGAAAGGGGCCAGTGTAGGCGGTGGCGGCCTGCTCAAGCTCGCCGGCTTCGATCAATGCCAGGAACCGATCTTGGTCGGTGGCGATCGGGGCGGCCAGGGTGATTTCGTCCTTACCGTCAAATGCCTCATCGCCGAGCAGCTTGCGGAGCTGCCAGAGGACCTGGCGGAGGGCGTGGCGGGCGCGTTCCGGGTCGGCGTCGGCCCAGAGGAGTTCGACGAGATGCTCGCGCGAGGCGGTCCGACCAGGGGCGCTGGCCAGGTAGGCGAGCAGGGCGGTGGGCTTGCCGGGGCCGAGCAGGGGGGTGGGTTCACCCTCCCGCACCAGCGCCATCTCGCCCAGGGTGAGGAGCGTCAATCGATTGTCGTGATTGATGTTGCGTGGTGCCTTCGGGGGCATCTGACGCTCTCCAGACGGCGGTGTCATTCATTTGTAGTGTCAGTACGAGAAGGTCCGTGCTGCACACGCCGTCACTGCCGGTCTGGTGGGAACTTCTTGGGGGTCGCACCTGAGAAGGTACTTGCTTGGTCGGTGGGAGCGGTAGGGTGGATTGCACACGGCAGGTTTCCATTCTCTTCTGACGATTATGCCCCCCGTACCCAATTCCCACAGATCGGAGACACTCCGTGATTCGCACTCGCTTGCTGGTGCTACCCCTCCTGTGTATGACGCTGGGATGTGGGGCCTATTACAAGAGCGTCACAGTCTTCCCAGCGGCCAACCAGGTCTTCCTGACCTCAGGTGATGGAGATATCCAAAAACCATATACCCCACTCGGCCAGTATATCTACATGAAAGAGGGCTTCCGACTTCCAGTCCCCATTCTGGGCCTGCTCAAGCTTGACGATGTCGATCCGGACTATGTCATCGGCACCGAGATTGCGAGCGAAATTCGGGCAAAGGGTGGTGACGGCCTAATCAACATGAAGATTGACTGGGCGGCCCCCAAGAATGGTTTCTTCGGGTTGTTTGCATCGGGTGGGCGCCTGTTCATCACGGGAACCATCATTAAACGGTGAGGCGCTTCTTAGAGCACGGACGCATCGATGGTTGGCCTCAGTTGCGAGCGATGCTGGGGCTTGTTGCAGTCTGCGTCCTGCTCGCTCAGCCCGCCGACGGCCAGTCATTGGAAGCGGTTCGCAGGGAGCTGCTGCCTCTCGAAGCCGTTTCCCGAGTAAGAATCGCAATCGTTGTGACGTTCAAGGATAGTCGGGTTGGGGACCCCGCCCTGATGGTACCACTGGACGAAATGACGCGTCGCATCCAGAGTGCGGATGAGCTAGGCCTGGAGCCGCTTACTGAGGATCAGATCCGGCCCCTCCAAGCGCACGCGGAACTTTCGTTCTTGGGGCTTGAGAAGAACGAGGCCGGAAGGTGGCGGGGTCGGATCGTGATGGCCCTGCGTGTTCAACCGCAAGGAAGCCAGGAAATTGCGCTAAAGCTATCTGGTCAGGACTTGTGGTTCGAACGGGGCAAGTTGTCGGAAGACAGGCGGCGCCTCTGGTTTGGCAATCTCGCCGTCGAGGCCTCCCGTGAATTGAATCGGTCGATTGACTCCCTTTCGACTGCCCTGGGGTTGGAATATCGTCGCGTTAGCGTCATCGGTTGGGCGCCGTCGACTCAATTGACGCCGGAGGCGATTGAGCGAGCGGTGCAAGTCGCAAAGGTCTCGGCACAAGGGAAAGCGTGGGGTGTTGCAGTACAGAGCCAGGTCGTGGTGGTTGACCGAGGGGCGAGTACACGTGTGGACCAATCCACTGCCGGCGGTCACGTTGAGTGGTACCGAGTGAAGGACTCATACACCAGGCTGACTGCGGATGGTAATGTCGTAGTGCTTATCGAGGCCGTGGTCCGTCGGTGACTGGATGCAGTGGAGTGAAGTAAAATTGCGGCGAATTGATCTTCCTCAGACGCTTCAAGGTGAGGGATCAAACAACACACTGGAGGCTCACGTGCGGCTTCATTCACTGCCGATGTCTTGCTTACTGATTCTATGCGTCATCGGCTGTAGTAGCACTACTCGCCGAATCGAGACAACCGTTAGAAGTGAACCGGATGGCACGACCACCGTGAATCGGAGTGAGTCTGTCGATGGCGCGGTCATCGCGAGACTGAAGACCGAGTGGGAAGGCACTTACATTGAGGTCTCAGGCTGGGCCCCAGTCACAAACAAGTACCCAGGTGAAGTGGAACGTAATCGAGGCGTCGCTCAAGACGGGGCGAGGTTGGTTGCGGAAACGGAGCTCATCAAGGCTGTTTCCGCGGTACGCATTACTCAACAACAAACCATGATTGACAGGGTGCCCACGACACGGGTCGAGAGTTTTGTGCGGGGCGTTGCTATGCCCGGTGCTGAGGTGCTTGAGGATGGCGTAGTAAGGGGCGAGGCCGGGGAACGCTGGCAAGTCAAGCTACGTGTGGCAAAAACCGTTCTTCTGACCATAATCGAGGAGTCTGTACGCCGGCGCTGAGCTTGACCGTCTCCACCACCTTGTGTGGATGTAAGGTTCGTCCCGTTTGAACACCGTTCAATGCAAAAGTGCAGCGGCTTTGGTGATCCGGCTGTCCTGACCTTGGATGATGAACTCGCTGGGGGCCAGGTGACCGAGTGAGCTGTGCGGTCGCACTTGATTGTAATCGCATCACCACGCTTCGATCTTCTCCCGCGCGTCGGCCAGCAACCCGAACTGCTGCACGTTCAACCATTCGCCGCGCAACCAGCCGTTGAACGACTCGATGTACCTGTTCTCCATGGGCTTGCCGGGTCGCGTGAAGGCCAACGGCACCCGCTGGCGATACGCCCATTCTTCGCGCGCCCGCGACATGAATTTCTTACCGTGATCCACCGTAATCGAGCGGGGCAACGGCGTCGTGGCGTCGAGACCATGCAGGGCTTCCGCCACGTCCTGGCCCCCGGATTGCAAAACCGGGACTCAGTAATGGGCAGAGTCGACTCCACTGATCGACGGCCGTGAGCAACTGGAACGGCCGCGCATCCGCCGACTGATCATGTGCGAAATCCATGCTCCACCGATCCTGCGGCCCCATGGGGGCCAGCGAGGACCAGCGGTGGAGGGCCCGGTGCTTGGGCCGACGAATGCGCGCGCGCGCCGGCAGCCCCTCCAGCCGATAGAGCCGAGGTTGATATTGACCACCCACCCATCGCGGCGCAGCAGGACATGAACGTGCGTGGGCGATCTCCCGGATACGCGTCCGCGGGGCCTCTGGGGGTCGCGCTGGGGCCCACAGTAGATACGCCCGCACGGTGCTGGCCTGATAGGTAGCTTGGAACCACTCGGCCAGCTCCCGGCGGCGAGTCGGCATCAGTCACTTTTCGGAGCGCCTCGCTGCGCATCTGCTTGTCGAGCGTCAGGGTCCGCGACGAGCTGTTTCAATCGGCGGTTTTCGTCCTATACTTGGCGGAGCCGCCGGAGCTCGCTGACACCGGGATGGGCGACTTCTCTTGCCGGAGGTAGTGCGTCGCCTCGCTGACCCCGATCTGCCGGCAAACATCGGTCACCGGCGTCCGACTGTCGGCTTGCCGCAGGGCGTAGGCAACCTATTCTTCGGAGAACTTGGAGCGCTTCATGGTTCTTTCCTCACGGGTGCTGAGGACCACAAAGCCAATTTACTCAAGATTTGAACTGCCCAAACTTTTGGGGGGCGTCAGGCAAACATTTACCTGTCAATGATTTGGGATGGTTTACTCAACGGCTCTCCGCGCGTTTGTGGTAAATGGGTGGTGCCGTTTGACGCCCAGATGACGGGGGTCAGTGAGATTAGGTAGTTGGTCTTGCCACAGGCGGCTCTCGGGCTCGATGGGACCACTCCTTCACCATTAAGGCGGTGTATGGTGCACCTTCAGCCCAGTATCTCTTCCCTGCGACCCGGAGGCATCATCCGACGCGCATCAGCCACGCTGGTGTTGTCTGCTCTTGCCGCTGGGTGCAGTAGTGGGGGGCCTGCTGGCCCCGAAACGACCTGGGACGGTCGCAGTCCCTCAAGCAAGGAGGGAGTGTTGCAACCCGGGGCCACCGGGTTGGCCACGGCATCTGGTGTGACGGTTCGCCTCGCTTCTGGTTCCTCGCAGGCCACTCGCATTCGGGTCACTGAAACACCCGGGACTTCAACTACCGGGGCCTTTCCTGTTGGGCGTGAAGTCCGCATCGATGGGCTTCAAAGTGTGGGTGATAGTGCTCAGGTCGTGATGGAAATCCCGATGCGTGCGACCATTGGCGCTGGTGAGCGTGCGTTGCTCGAGGTGGTCCACCTCCCAGATTCTTCGGTTCGGTATGTTGAGCAAGGCACTGCGGCGGGCCTTCGAGAGCAATCGCTCTTGACCTCACCATCGCCCTTGTCCTTGTTGGTCTTCTTGTCACCGGGGTCGTCAGTCGTCGTAAGGGTACTCCGGGCACTGACGACTCCCGATTGCTCGAGCACTTATGCCTTCCAACGGGTGAATCAGCCTTCCCTCACCGTTCCGGATTTCACGGTGATCCTCGTCCACGGATGGCAGGCACTCCGCACTTGTGATGCCGTCCTGGCGTCCACCAGCCTCTACATGAGTCGGGCAGACCAATACGACCCGTTGGAGAGTTCGTGGCGTCCGATGGTATCGAGTATCGGTAGCAGATACCCCAACGCCGCCGTGTACGTTGTTCGGTATCCGACGGAGCTTGATCCCGGGATCGCGGGCCAATACATCCTTGAACGCATTCAGGCGTTGCCGCGGTCGCCGGCCGGAGGCCGAGACATTGTATTGGTGGGCCACAGTATGGGTGGGCTCGTTTCCCGCGTGGTCGCGGAACGTCCAGAGGGTTCACGGATCAGCGGCATCATCAGCCTCGGTACCCCGCACCACGGGTCGCCCTATGGTCCGTTGGCGGAATCAGTATTCGAGAACACGGCTGGGTTGGCCTCCCTGCGGCCGAACCAGTTCGACACCCAATGGCCGTTGCCCCTGCCCGCCGGGGTGCAATTGCTCGCGCTGGCGGGAGATTTCGCGTGTCCCCAATCGCTCACCGCAGCGGTGCTCGGAGCGATGAATCCTTTCATTGCCACGTATCAGGCATTTCGGAGTATCGTATGCCCGGAATCCAATGACCTGATCGTGCCGTTGGGCTCGTCGCTCCCGGCAGGGACTACAGCAATCGCGGTGGTTGGGTCGGTGACTCATACGGATTTGCCGACCAATCAATTCGCGATTACCCAAGTACTGAGCTGGTTGTCACGGTTTGACCTTGGGCGGCCGACAGTACCCAGCGTCATGACGACGGCGGCGACGAACGTCACTCAGACCAGCTTCCGGGTAAATGGAACCATTGCCTCGAACGGCGTGCAGTCTTCGGTGTACTTCGAGTTTGGGACAGATCCCTCGTTGACAACATTCAGCGCCACCGTTGCCGCGGATGCCGGGGCCGGCACGACAACGACGTCTTGGAGAGCGGATTTCAGCGGCTACCAATGCGGTACCACGATCTATTACCGCTTTGCGGCCTCCACTATCACCGGGATCACGTTGCGCGGCGGAATCCTTTCAGTCACAACGAACCAATGCATCGCATCATTCCTTGCGGCGAGTGAGGTGAACGGCGGCACACCGAGCTTTCTGTACTCGGTGCAAGCCTCCGCGAGCGGCCTTGATCAACAGCTTGTTCGGGTAAGGGATGCCAACGGCAACGACATTCCGGTAAACGACCTCGCAGTGCTACCAGATAACAGGCTCGCGGGAATCTCGTACACATCGCTCTATCTCATCGAACAAACAACGGGCATTGCTGCATCAGTCTGGAATTTCGGCCAAAACGTGGTCGGACTTGTAAGCGACATCAATGGCAATCTCTATGCGTCAACCAGTGGCGGCGTCTTGCTGCGGGGCTCCCTTAACGGGACTTGGGCCATCGTGGGCTCGTTCGGTGGAAGCTTGCGCGGGGCCGGCGACCTCGCGTTTTCTCCCTCGGGCACCTTGTACGGCACCGTGTATCGAGGCAATGGAACTGGTGCTCTTGTAACCATCAACACCGTGACAGGTACCGCTGAAGTGTTGACGCCGACCACGACGGATCTCGGGAGCGTTTTTGGCTTGTCTTTCGTCAACGGCGTGCTGTATGGCGTGACTACGAATGCGGTTGGGGGAACGGGGTCTTTGCTGCAGTTCACTCTCAGCACGGGAACCGCCACCACACTCCGAGCCCTTTCCTTCGCTGCATCAGGAGCCGGAATGCGAGCGGTGCCAGTAACAACCAGGAATTGGCCGACGCCGTGACCCCCGCAGCCGATGTCGAGCTTGGACGTAAGCCCTTATTGACCTCCTTGCCCACCTCGGGTGCCCAAGTCCGATTCCATGTGGGCAGTGCCCTGATCCAGACGTTCTTCGTCCCTAGCAACGCTTGTGCGGTCCTTGGGTGGAATGGGTCGTCGCTGAAAGTGCTCGGCCAGCTCTACTGAATCTCTGGTACTCTGCAGCCTTCCGTCATTGAGCTGTACCCAGATTCGCCGGAGCCACTCTCCGAGCGATTTGAGTGAGCTCCGGCCGCTTTCGGACGTGAAGGCTAAGCAGTCTAGACAGAATCTGAGAGGCGTTCACAGCACCAATCAAAGGGGGCACCATGACGAGGAAAGCACGGTTCAGCATATTTGGAGTGGTCGTTGCACTGGCTTTGGGGTGTGGTGGCGATACAACGGGACCGGATTCGGAAGACGCCCTTGGAACCTGGAGTGCAACAAAGATTGAAATTGTGAACGCAGCGAATTCTTCGATTAGGGAAGATCTGATCTCCCAGGGCTATTCCCTGACACTTGCATTCAGCACTGGTGGCACATGGGTCGGGACGTCCAAGGAGCCGGGTGAGCCAGCAGAAGGTTTCAGCGGTGTCTATCTGGAAACTGGATCTACCCTGACACTCACGCAATTACAGCCGCCACCGACAGTAACGATTGACTTTACCAAGTCGATCTCCGGCAACAGGATGACGCTGATGGGCGGTGACGAGTACTACGATTTCGGTGCAGGACCTGTGCTCGCGGAGTGGACTTGGACGCTTCGGCGCCAATGACGGTTGTGGGTTACTGCCGGTTGTCGGGGGTTTGCGGCGGAAATGCCCAACCCTACTTTAGTTCAGTGGCCTTGGACGAGTGGTCGGCCTTGGTCAAGAGCCACCAGTGGAATTACCTGTGACGCACGGCCCCGGGCTGGTGGGGGCGGCACAAGCTGGCCGACTTGTGGCGGGCCGGCAGCAATCTCCCTTGGGCCATCCTGGCTCGATAGCAACGCTTCACACGGAGCCAGAAACGGGAACCCTCGCCGCGCACTTGACTGTCGACTCGGTTTCCGAGGGGGCCGACTATCCCAAGGGGGCGAGGATATTCCCCCGGGTTGTCTTGGTGGCTGCCTTTGCCATCGCGATCAAGGAGGGGATGCAGCAGACGGCTGGAGGTGATTTCGCCGTCTTCTGGCGCGCTGGTGGAAGTTTCGCTGGGGGTCATGGGCTCTATGGGGGCCTCATACTCATAGGAGAGCGACTGCTCATCTTTCCCCCCTTCGCTGCCCTCCTGTCGCAGAATTGTGGTAACTTCTGAGTGCCGTTCCAGGATATGATTAGGTACGCAGCGTCCCTCGCAGGCAACTTGTAAACCACCTCGGAGGCAATGTATGAAGGATTCGGTCTTTTCCGGACTCGTCGCAGGTGCAACGCTCGCACTCGGCATTGCGTTCCTCACGCCGACCAACGCAGGTGCGCAGGCCTTCAAGGCCGGCGAGAACTATGTCGGCCCGTCAGTCAGCCTCGCGACGTATGGAAGCACGGCAGCGATTGGCGGAAATTTCGAGCATGCGGTCAATGACAAGTGGGGTTGGGGAATTGCGGCACAGTATTTCTCGTACTCGGTTTCTTACGGTTTTGGCGATTACACCACCAAGTACGTCTCTCTGGCCGGAACAGCCGCATATCACTTTGAAGTCGAGGGTAACGAGAAACTCGATCCCTTCGTAGGGGCTGCTCTAGGGTACAATATCGTTTCAATCGACTGCCCAGGTAGCACCTGCGCTGGTGCTAGGTCGAGCGGGCTGCTCCTTGGCGGATTCGGCGGCCTCCGCTATTGGGTCAAGGACAACCTGGCCATCACTGGCCGTACCGGTTACGGACTTGGCTATCTCAGCGCGGGCGTCGATTTCAAGTTCTAGTATGCGCGTTCCCCAATGCTTAGAGGGTTTCATGGCGAATCGAATCACGCTGGTCCTTTCCCTCTGTTCGCTGTTCCTCAGTGCTCCGCTTGGCGCTCAGGCCCCCTCTAAGTCATCGGAAGTCTTGACGAACCAGGTCGTGATTCAGATGGTGCTCGCGAAGCTTCCCAAGGAGGTTCTCCTTGCGAAGATTCAGAGTTCCAAGAACGAATTTGACCTTACGACGGCCGGATTGGTGAGCCTGCACGCCAATAAGGTTCCGGTAGAAATTATGAAGGTGATGCTGGCGACTGGAACTAAGAAGTCCTCCAGTGAAGTTCTCACGAACGAATTGGTCATTCAGATGGTCACTGCGAAGCTACCCAAGGACGTGATGCTCGCGAAAATTCAGTCGAGCAAGACCAACTTCGATATCACGAGTGCGGGGCTGATGTCCTTGAACTCCAACAAGGTTCCGAAGGACGTGCTCAAAGTCATGCTTGCTGGCGGCTGAATTGCGCAGTTCCTAGGTCATCCCTGATAGGTGCGGCATCCGGATTGAAGGGGGAGGCAACCAATGTACAAGTCCAAGAGTGCCAGTCGCGTTGGGCTGAGGTCTCCGTTCATCTCGGCAATTACCCTTGGCGTTTTCGGCAACTCGTGCGGTGGTACGGGTCCCGAAGAACAACGAGACCTATCTGCACTTGTCCAAGTCATTTGTGAGTCGTCGACGGTCCGTGAATTTCGCCTCCTCTGGGATGGGAAGCAGGTAGACGATGATAAGTATGCGGCAATCACGGTCGACATCACTTCACTCGGCTTCAATGCCCCGGTTGCCACGGGTGAGCACACTGTCGGCGTGCTAATTGCCTCCGCGACTGCCTCGCCGAATAGATGCACCATCTATGGCGTACTGACGGCCGAAGCCGGCGGAACAGGAAATGGATCTCAGGTCATCACAATACCCACAACCACCCGAAGCCTCACCACTGGCACAGTTTCTAACTTTGCGGTCACGGTCAATTGAGCCGACCATAGAGACGGTTCCCCTGTCAGGGTGCTGTAAGCCAATTCTCTACGAGCAAGAACGCTCAACGTTGGTCGCCTATGCCTTGAGAGCAATGTTCTTCCGCTGACGGTGGATGAGGACCATGCCAGATGTGAGACGGTCGGGCTTCAGCTTCTACATCAACAAGTAAGTCGTTGCCCATGCAGGGACCCGTCACCCTTCCCCCGTGGAAGGTTGACGGGTAGCGCGGGGACTCCCTTCGGTGGGGTCCCCGCGTTTCTTTTGAGCGGGGGTTGGCGGATGCCTCCCCCGCGGCCTGATTCCCGGAGCCCCTCCATGCGGTCGACGCTCGTTGCTGCACTCGTTGCCTGTCTCCTTCCCGTCGCCGCACCCGCCCAGGGGTCACGCCTCGCCTATGTCGGGCAGGTCAGCTTTGCCTCGGATGCGGAGGCGCTCGGCATTGGTGCCGGCGTAAATCTCCACCTCGGGCCCCTGACTGATCGCCTTGGGGTCCGGCTCGAGGCGACCTTCGATTATTTCCTGGTGGATGATCCGGCCACACTCTGGGAGATCAATGCGGGGCTGCTGCGAGACTTTCCCCGCGTGAAGCGCGCCTATGTTGGCGCCGGTCTCAACATGGCTCGAACGGGGCCGGCCTCAAGCGAGGTCACCGATCTGGGCCTGAACCTCCTCGGCGGCTACAAGCTCGGCAGCGGCAAGGCGGCGCCGTTCGTTCAGGCGCGTTTCTCGCTCGGTGGTGGTGAGCAGCTGGTCCTGACCGGCGGCTTCCGCTTCTAGGCCCGACCGCGATGCCGTGACCCTCCGAGGTCGCGGACATTGCAGCGCACGGGGACTCCCTCAACGGGGGGTCCCCGTGTCGCGTAAGTGGTTGGGATTGTCGCGAGTCGGGCAAACAACCGGGCGCAGCAGGCTGCGCCCATACACTCGGGATCGGAGAGCTTCGTGAAGATCACGGCGGGGGCGGCGGCGGCGGGGATGGCGTTGGCGTTGGTGGCGGCGGCGGGGCCAATGGCGGCGCAATCGCCGCGGCTCTCGATCATCACCCAGGCGAGCTATGCCTTCGACAGGGAGGCAATCGGCATCGGCGGCGGGCTCGGCTTCCCAATCCAGGAATCGAAGGTGGGCGACGGGATCCGCGGCCAGGCCACCTTCGACTGGTTCATCATCGACAACGTGGTCTCCGGGCCGCTGGCGACCCGCCCGACGTACTGGGAGTTCAACGTCAACGGGACCTACGAGCTGCCGAAGACGCACGGCGTCTACATTGGCACCGGCCTCAACTACGTCAATTACACCCTCGACGGGTCCCAGGTCACCAATGCGGGCGGGACGGAGCTGGGGGTAAACCTGATCGGCGGGTTGAAATTCGGTCGCGGCCGCGGGGCGCCCTTCGCGCAGGCACGCTATGAGGTGGGCGGGGGGAAGCAGCTGGTGATCACCGGTGGGGTCGAATTCTAGGCTGGGTGATTCGGGGGCCTCGCTGGCCCCCGTTACTTTTCCCGCTTCCCTGTTCGGAGTCCTCCGCAATGCTCGCCCATGTCGAAGATGCCTACGAGGCCCTCTACACCGGCCGCTCCTATCAGCACGAAATCGGCTTGGTGGACCGCATCCTCGATGTGCGGCTGCCCCAGCCCGCCGAAGACGCCGAGCCGGTGCCGCGGCGGGTGCTCGAGGTTGGCTCCGGGCCGGGGCTCCGGCTTGCGGTGCTGAACCAGTGGCACGGCAAGTACGCGCCCGAGGGGCTGGACCGCGATCCGGAGATGTTGCGCCTCGCCGCCCGGCGCGTCCCCACCGTGCCGCTCCACCTCGGCGACATGCGCGATTTCCAGCTCGAGACGCGCTACGACGCCGTGCTCTGCCTCTTCGGGATGATCGGCTACCTGACCGACGTGGCCGACATGGCGCTCGCCCTGCGCTGCATGCGCAGTCACCTGGTCCCCGGCGGGGCGCTGCTGCTCGAGCCCTGGCTCTCGCCCGAGCAGGCCACGGGGGGGCACGTCAAGATCGACCGCGCCGTCCGCCCGGGTCTCTTCGTGCAGCGGATGAACTACACCCGGATCGTCCAGAACCGCTCCGAACTCGACGTCCACTACCTGATCGGCACCGAGCAGGGCGTGCGCCACGTCCAGGAACTGCGATCGCTGACGCTCTTCACCGACGCGGAGTATCGCCAGGCGTTCAAGGCGGCCGGCTTCGGCGACGTGGTGCTCGAGGCGTACGGGCCGCAGGGGCGTGGGTTGTATATCGCGCAGGGGTAGCCGAGAAGCGAGAAGCGAGAAGCGATGATGGATGATCGATGATCGATGATGGATGATCGATACTTGATCCACCAGGATGGCTGATCGATCATCGATCATCGACTATCGATCATCGACCTCCGGAATTCCCATGCGCCCTGATCGACCCGTGTTGCCGATTGATCCGGTTCTCCCGCGACTCTGCGACACGCTGATCCACGGGCGTGCCGCGGTGTTGGTTGCGCCCCCTGGTGCCGGCAAGACGACGCGGGTGCCGCTGGCGCTCCTTGAGGCGCCGTGGTTGGGATCCCAGAAGATCGTGATGCTCGAGCCGCGGCGCCTCGCCACGCGTGCCGCGGCGACCTTCATGGCGGCCTCGCTGGGCGAACGCGTCGGTCAGCGGGTCGGGTACCGCATGCGCCAGGACACGAGGGTCTCCGCCGCCACCCGGATCGAGGTGGTGACGGAGGGGATTCTCACGCGGATGCTGCAGCACGATCCGACGCTCGAGGGGATCGGCGCGGTCATCTTCGACGAATTCCATGAGCGCTCGCTGATTGCCGACACTGGACTCGCGCTGACGCTGGCGGCGGCCGAGCTCTTCCGTGACGACCTGCGGCTGCTGGTGATGTCGGCCACGCTCGACGGCGCGGCCGTGGCGCGCCTGCTCGGCGATGCCCCGTTGCTGGAGAGCGAGGGACGTTCCTTTCCGGTGGAGACGCGTCACCTGCCGCCGCGCACGGGGGTGCGTCTCGAGACCCACGTGGCGCAGGTGGTGCGCGAGGCACTCGACACGGAGACGGGGTCGCTGCTGGTCTTCCTGCCGGGCGCCGGTGAGATCCGCCGGGTCGAGTCGGCGCTGCGCGGGGCGTCGCTCCCTGCCGACGTGAGCGTGCATCCCCTCTACGGCATGCTGGCCGGCAGTGCGCAGGATGCGGCGATCGCGCCGGCGCCTCCCGGGCGGCGCAAGGTGGTGCTCGCCACCTCGATCGCCGAGACGTCGCTCACCATCGAGGGGATCCGCGTGGTGATTGACGCGGGGCTGATGCGCATTCCGCGTTTCTCGCCGCGCACCGGGATGACCCGGCTCGAAACGGTGCGCGTCTCGCGTGCCTCGGCCGATCAACGGCGAGGGCGTGCCGGCCGTGTGATGCCGGGCATCTGCCTCCGCTGCTGGAGCGCCGGCGAGGAGGCGGGACTGGTACCGCAGACACGGGCCGAGATCCTCGACAGCGATCTCGCACCGCTCGCGCTCGATCTGGCCTCGGCCGGCTTTGCCGATCCGGCCACCTTGCGCTGGCTCGACCCGCCACCGGCCGCGGCGTTCGCGCAGGGACGTGACCTGCTCGCGCTGCTCGGGGCACTCGATCCCACGGGTGTGCTCACCCCGCACGGCGAGGCGATGGCGGCGCTCGGCACGCACCCGCGGCTGGCGCACCTGCTCATCACCGCGCGCGCCGCCAATGCGGCCACGCTCGAGCGTGCCATCGCGTTGGTGGCCCTGCTCGACGACCGTGATCCGTTGCGCGGCGAGATGGGACCGCCGCCGGCTGACCTGTCGTTGCGGCTCGACCTGCTCGGCCGCGGCGCGCGCGATGGCGCGGGGAGCATCGGCACCACGGTCGATCGGGTAGCGCTCGAGACGATGCGTGCGTCGGTTACGGCGTGGCGACAGCGCGTCGGCACGGCGCGGGTCACGAGCGGCGAGGCATGGTCCGACGGCGTGTTGCTCGCCCTCGCCTATCCGGAACGCGTGGCGCGGCAGCGTGGTGGTCCGGGGCGCTTCCTGCTGCGGAATGGCCGTGGCGCGACGGTGCCGGTCAGCGATCCACTCGCCCACGTGGAGTGGCTGGCGATTGCCACGGTGGAGGATGTCGGGCGTGATGGACAGGTGCGCCTGGCCGCGGCGCTCGACCTCGACGAACTGCTGCAGCACGCCAGTGAGCAGGTCGAGGTGGTGGACGAGGTGACCTGGGACGAGGCCGCCGATGCGGTGGTGGCGCGGCGGCAGCATCGGCTGGGTGCCCTGGTGCTGCGCGAGCAGCCCCTCGTCACGCCCGATCCGGAGGCCATCCGCCGTGCGATGCTCGCCGCCATTGCGGCGCGCGGTGTTGCGGCATTGCCGTGGTCGGCGGGTGCGACACAGTTGCGCGAGCGGCTCCAGTTCCTGCACGCGCTCGATGCGTGCTGGCCCGATGTGAGCGACGGTGCACTGACGGCAACGCTCGAGGCGTGGCTCGGGCCGAAGCTGACTGGCGTGCGCAAGCTCGAGGCGCTCGGCCGCGTGGACCTGGCAGGGGCGCTGCTCGATCTGCTCGACTGGGAGCAGCGGCGCCAGCTGGACCTGCTCGCCCCGGAGCATGTCGAGGTGCCCACCGGGTCGCGCATCAGGGTGGACTACGCCGACCCGGTGGCACCGGTGCTCGCGGTGCGGCTGCAGGAAGTGTTCGGGATGCGGGAGACGCCGCGGGTGGGGGGCGGGGCGGTGCCGCTCACGATGCACCTGCTCTCGCCGGCGCACCGGCCGATGCAGGTCACGCGCGACCTCGCGAGCTTCTGGGCCACGGGGTACTTCGACGTGCGGAAGGATTTGCGGGGACGCTACCCCAAGCACCACTGGCCCGACGACCCGCTCACGGCGGCGCCGGTCCGGGGGGCGAAGCGGCGCCCGTGAACCACCTACCCTCCCCGGCGCGCCTCGCGTGCCGGGGTGGGCGGGGGACTAGAACGTGAAGCCGATCGTGATCGGGATCAACGTCGACTTCACGTCGCCGAAGCCGTACATCAGGCGACCCTCGACGAAGAGCGACTTGCCGAACTTCATGCCGAGGCCGGCGGTCAGCGCCGGGTCGGAATTGGTGTTGGTGAATTGCGTGCCACTGACCACGATCTGGTTCTCGTTGCGCACCACGCCGACACCGCCGATGGCATACATCGTCGGCGAGACGTCATAGTCGGCGCGGAGGAACGCGGCGAAGATGTTGGCATTCTCGCCCGGGAAGCCGTCCTGGCTGAGCCGGTGCAACGACGTGTGGACCTTGTACACGATCTTGGAGTCGAG
>Ga0154020_10003012_pt1 | contig 20454 bp, 12 predicted proteins | sample Klosneuvirus_201_FD_109709 | JGI IMG/M metagenome (GOLD analysis project Ga0154020, IMG submission 109709) | Active sludge microbial communities from wastewater, Klosterneuburg, Austria - Klosneuvirus_20160825_MG | ecosystem: Engineered > WWTP > Aerobic digester > Activated sludge | place... | reverse complement strand
TAGCGATCGTAGCGATCGCGCCCGCAGGCGGGTTCATCCCGCCGATAACGGGCCCAGACGCGTTGAGCGCAGCGATCGCGCCCGCAGGCGGGTTCATCCCGCCGATAACGGGCCCAGACGCGTTGAGCGCAGCGATCGCGCCCGCAGGCGGGTTCATCCCGCCGATAACGGGCCCAGACCCAGCTCGAACGTAAACCCGACTACGGGGCACGTACGCAGTTGTACACGACTGACGGCCGAGCAGACGCGCGCTTGATACGCCGAACGCCCTATGGCTGGACGATCGCTCAAAAACCTAGAAACGAAGGCGAAGGGGCACGCTTTGCGAACGCATACTCTCACTTTGACCTTGGGACTCAGCATCGCTGCGAGCGTGCCGGCCAGCGCCGATCCTGCGCTCACCGCGCTGCGCGCCCGCGACCAAAGCGGCACCGCGATCGTGCGGGAGACCCAGCCGCACTGGGACCGGGTCTTTGGACCCCCGCCCGCCCGGCGCGCCGGCGCGGTCGGCGCGCCCACCGTCGAGGTGCGCCGCAACTTCGTGTACATCGAGGACACCGACGGCACGCTGCGCATCCCCTATCAGACCAACCAGGACGTGCAAGACTCCTTCGACTTCGCGCTGAACCAGTTTTACCAAGCGCTCCCCGACGAGTTCGTGTTCGTGTACTTGTTCACCAGCTTCGAGACTGGCATCGGCGCGTTCTTCTACTCTCCCCAGGCCAACACCGACAGCGGCATTGGTCAGCCCCGCTTCGACAACACCGGACCGAGCCCGCTCGAGGGCTTCGTGTTCATGAACGACTGGCAGAGCTTCAACAAAGACTTCGGGATGTTTGGACAGGCCGTGGTCGACGGATTCTCCCGCAGCGTCTTCAACCAGGAGGCCGGGCACCGCTGGGGCTTTCAGCTCGATTTTCCCCAAGCCCCGGACGCGCGCCTGCAGCCCCTGCTCGGCCGCGATGACGCGCACTGGAGCTACTTCGCGCATACCGGCGGGTCGCCGATGGAAGGCAACGCCTGGCGCGACAACATGAACGGCACCTTCACCACGATCACCGACGTACGCAACTACCAGTACTGTGACGTGGATCTGTACCTGATGGGCCTCATCCCCGTCGATCAGGTGCGGCCGTGGTTCTTGGTCGGCAATCCGCAGGTCAACGGCCTGCGCGACATCTTCCAGCAGCCGCTGAGCGCCGCCTCGCCGCCTCAGATCTTCCAGCCCGCCACGATCCGCGGCACCCGCGTGGACTACACCGTGGACGATCTTGCGACGCGGCTCGGTGAGCGCTTCCCACACGCCGGCGCAGCGCCGACGCGCTTCCGGGTCGCGTTCTTGATCCTCGCCTCCCGGGCCACCGCGCTGACCGCGTCACAGAAGACGGAGTTCGAGGGCATGGTCGATGGCTACGCCGAAGGCTTCCACACCGGCACGCGCCAGCTCGCCTCCTTCGACTACGTCCTCGACGCCAACCCGAAGCTCCCGATCGGCGCGGAGTGCACCGCCGTCGAGCAGTGCGATCCGAGCGCCCCGATCTGCGAGGGAACGGCCGCTGGCGGCGCCCCCATCTGCACCAAGGTTTGCAACACGCCCGCCAATTGCCCAGCTGGCTGGTGCTGCGGGCTCGGCGCCACGATGAACGACAACGTCTGCCAGCCGGCCGGCCAGTGCACGGTACAGCCCCAGCCCGACGCCGGACCTCCGGACACCGGCTTCGTCGACACCGGCGCCACCGAGTCCGACGGGGGCAGCCTAGGCCCCGATGGAGGCGCGAGCGCCGACGCCCAGGAGGCCTGCGTGTGCGATCGCACCACGGTTTGTGATCAGAACTGCGCCTGCGATCCCGAGTGCCAGGATGCAGGACGCATCACGCCGTCCCCCCGGACCGGGGGCTGCAGCTGCGAGGGCACGAGCCCCAGCGAGCTCGCGGGCCTCTCCGCCGCCGCCTTGGCGCTGGCGCTCATCCGCCGCCGCCGCTAGGGGCACTGCCATTCCCTGAGCGAAGTCGGCAGGGAAGCGGTCACCCTCGAATCGAAGCTCCCCCCGCGCGTGTTCGCGCGAAGTGGCTGGCGCGCGAAGCGCGACTGGTGCCACTCGGACAGAATGCCCACGCCGCCAATAAGTACAGAGGAACAGATGCCCTACGGTCCTACGTGAACGGCACCGCCACTACGAGGCCTCCATCACCCGCCGCACGCGGAGGAGCGCGTCTTCCACGTCGGCCCGCGAGACGTCGAGGTGCGTGACGAAGCGAATGTCGGTCGCTGAGGTCGCGTTGGCGAGGACGCCCGCCGCCTTCAGCTCTTGCACCACCGATGGCGCTGTCTTCCCTGGCCGCCGGACCTGCGCGTAGCACATGTTGGTCGGGTAGCGCTCAGGCTCGAGCCAGAGGCCGCTGATGCGCGCCAGGCCCTCGGCCAAGGCGCGCTGGTGGGCATGGTCCTCGGCCAGACGATCGACGTTGTGGTCCAGGGCATAGAGCCCGGCCGCGGCCAGGATGCCGACCTGCCGCATCCCTCCGCCGAACATCTTGCGGAAGCGGTGGGCGCGATCGATGAACGCGCGGCTCCCCGCCAACACGCTCCCCACGGGCGCGCCCAGCCCCTTGGAGAGGCACAGCGTGGCCGAGGCGGCCCGCGCGACCAAGGAGGCGGGGCTCGTCCCGAGCGCGACCGCCGCGTTCATCAGGCGCGCGCCGTCGACGTGCAGGATCAGGCCGTGCGCGGCAGCCACATCGGCGATCGCCCCCAGGCGCTCGAGGCCATAGATCGTCCCTCCGCCCCGGTTGGAGGTGTTCTCGACGATCACCAGCCGCGAGCGCGCGAAGTGGTCGTTGGGGAGGTTCACCGCGCGCCGCACGTCCTCGGGGTCCAGAATGCCAAAGGTCCCGTTGAGCGGCCGGGCCTGCACGCCGGACAGGGCCGCCATCGCGCCGCTCTCGTAGAAGTAGGAGTGGCCCATGGCCTCGAGGATGACCTCGTCGCCCGGCTCGGTGTGCGCGCGGATGGCGACCTGGTTGGCCATCGTTCCGCTCGGGAAATAGAGGGCCGCCTCCTTGCCGTAGAGCGTGGCGACCTTCTCTTCGAGGCGCCGGACGGTGGGGTCCTCGCCGTACACGTCGTCACCGACCTCGGCCTCGGCCATGGCCCGCCGCATCGCGGGGCTTGGCTGGGTGACAGTGTCAGAGCGGAGGTCGACGATTCGCATCCACCCCGGTGTACCGAATCCTCACTGGGTGGGGAAGACGATCTCTACGGGGCGAACGCGGTTCTCGTTGTCAGCGAAGGCGTCACCGCGGTCCGTCAAGGGGACGCGATAGTCACCCAGGTACATGCCGGTGAAGAGACCCAAGCGTTCGGGGCCGTAGTCACCGGAGATGGAGATCGAGAAGGGATCCGCCACGATCTCACCCTCGCGCCACACGTCGGTGGGGTACTTTCCGAGCGCCGGGAAGTGGTCGCCGTGGATTCGGCGGGCGTTGCCGGTGGTGGCGTCGCCGTGCATGAAGACCTGGTAGTCCTCGGCCACGGGCTTCATCGCGCTCCAGTACCAAGTGACCTCGACGTTGTCGCCCCGCTTGGGCTGCACCGGATCGAGCTTGTAGCCGACCAGCTTGATGCGATCCCCGAAGACGGCGCCACAGGGGAGCATCCCCGGCGGCGGCGAGGTGAAGATCAGGCTGCCCATGAGCGACCCGCGATCGAAGTTCTCGCGGCGCTCCTTCACCGACTGCGGGTTGGGCAGGCAGGCGCTCGCCCCCAGCGCGAGCAGCGTCCACAGCGAAAGCCTCAGGGCCCGCATCAGAGCCCCTCCGGCACCACCGGAAGCTCCTCGATGTTGGGCATCAAGATGATCTCGGTGCGGCGGTTCTTGGCCCGCCCATCGGGCGACTCGTTGGGCTGCACCGGGTCGCCGTCGGCGAAGCCTGCCGCTGCCAGCTTGGTGGGCGCGACGCCGTTGTCGATGAGGAGCTTGGTCACGGTGACCGCGCGCGCGGTGGAGAGGTCCCAGTTGGACTTGAAGGCCGCGCTCTTTCCGGTGGGCACGTTGTCCGTGTGACCCGAGACCAGGAAGCTGCGATCCCCGACGTCCTTGAGGACTCCGGCCAGCGAAGCGATGGCCTCTTTGCCCTCCTTCTTGAGGCTGGCGCTGCCCGAGGGGAAGAGGATGTCATCGGGGAGGTTCAGAGTCATGCGGCCCTTGCGCACGATGACCGAGAGCTTGCCGGAGTCGACCATCGACTTCAGCTTGAGCGCCAGGTCGCGAAACGCCTGGGCCATCTTGGCGGTCTGCTCGCGCTGCTTGCGGAGCCGCTGGACCTCCTCGGAGGTCGCCTGCAGGTCCTTCTGGGTCGAGGCCAGCTCGGCGGAGGTCTGGCCGAGCTCGTTCTTGAGGGTGGCCTCGCGGGCCGCGACCTCCGAGAGGTTGCCGCCCAGGCGCTTGACCTCGGTCTCGAGCGAACCGATGCGGGTGGCCTTCTCGCCGGCCTCCTTGTCATGGGCTTCCCGCATCTTCTTCATCTCGCCGTCGAAGGCGGCCTTCTGCTCGTCCAGAGCCTTTTGATGCTCTTTTTCTGGGATCCCACAGCCGACGAGGGCAACAACGAGGAGGAGGGCGTAGCGCACCATGCGCGGACCATGCCGCCCCCTCCCGCCAGTGGCAAGGCCGAAGCTCAGCGGGATAGGACGACGGCGAAGGTCTGGGGCGAGGCGGGCGAGCCCCCGGTCAGGAGCCAGCTGTCCGGGCCGATCGGGTCGTAGGCGGTCGGGATCAAGCCCCCGAGGAGCCCCGCCTGCGATTCGCAGCGGCTTCCCTTCCGGACGCGGTACTTCGTGAGGTATCCGAACAAACCGCCGTACAGGACATCGTCGCCGCTTGGGATGATCAGCGTCGGCGACTGATCGCTGATGTCACCGGTGATCTGCACAAACTCGCTCCCCCTGAGCTCGAAGAGGTGGGTGAAGGCCGAGCTCTGATCCACCGACATGGTGCGCACCGAACCACGGGGGCTGACCGCCGCCGCAAGCAGGGCGCCGGCCGGGGCCGCGACCGTCAGCGTGGCGGTCAGCGTCCCCTGCCCGCTCACCCGAAAGAAGCGCCGATCCGGGCTGGTGACCACGAAGCCCCGGTCCCCGTCGCGCGCGATGCCGCCGCAGAACTCCGTGAGGTTGTAGTTGGGGTCGCTCGACTGAGAGGTGAAGCACACGGAAAAATGCCCCGACCGAATGACGCGCTCGGTGGTCCGGCTCGCCACCTCAAAACGCCGCAGCTGCCCGTAGTCACTGAGCAGGAGCAGGTCCCGTTTCCCCGTGATCGGATCGGGGTCGGTCCACTCCATCCAGCGGATCCACTGGGAGTCCGACATCGTCGCGGTGATCGTGCCTCCGCCCTCGAGCGTGCCGGTCCATAGCACCGTGCGGGGGGGAGCGCCGCTCGGTCCATCCGGCCCGTTGAGCGTGAGCCAAAGCTTGCCGTCGTCGCCTTCGATCGCGGCGCCGACCTGAAATTGCCGGGCCCGCAGGCCGGTCATGGTCGGGGTCTGAATCTCGACGCTGGTGCGCTGGATCGGATCCAGGTCGTAGGCGCGGAGGTCAAGCGAGGTGCCCGGTCGGCCCGCACCGTAGCGGCCCGTGAAGAGCACGAAGTGGCCGTCCCGCCGGCGCGCGCGGGCGGCGACCGGCTCCGTAGCGCCGTCGAGCCGGACGGCGCGGGCGTTGAAGGTGGGGCAATCGACCGCCACGAAGTCCAGCGATAGCGGGTAGCTTGCGTCTGCCGGCACGTCGATCTTCGTCCAACTGCCGGAGGAGGTGTAGCTCGCGGAGAGCCGGTACGCGCCGTCGGCGACCGGGACCCGTTGCCCTTCGGGGTTCACTGTCAGCGCTCCCAGGTGCTGAAAGCCCAGGCTCCCCGGGCTTGAGCGGTACAGATGCGCCGTCAACAAGAAGCTCCCTGATTCATCGAGCCGCAGGGAGGGGAGCGCGTCCGCGCCAGCGTTGCCATTGTCACGGTCGATGACGAACCAGCGTTCCTGGGCATCGCTGATGTTCAGGAGCAGCGTCCCAAAGCCGGGCTCAGGAAACGTCGCGTCGATGCTCAGTGGAGGGGGCACACCGCAGCCCACCACGAAGCCTACTAAGCCCAGCCCCAGCGCCCGCCACATGGCCAGAGTCTCCCAGAAAACGGAGCGCCGGTCGAATCGCGCTCCGCTCGTCCTACCGCCAGCCGGGGTGGCGCTCGCTCAATGCGTCGCGCGGTCGAGCACCAGATCCCGGATGCTGAGGGTCCCGGGCTGGACGTCGACCGTGCAGCCCGCCCCGTCCCGCTCGAGGCCGCAAGCCGCGCAGTCGCCGTCGAGCGAGAGGTAGAGGGAGTATCGACCGGGCACGAGCGCAAGCACCAGCTCACCCTCGGCGGAGGCGGTCGCTCGATGCGGCGTGAGGCGGTCGAGCTCATCCGGCGTGGGTCCACATGCTGGGCGCGTGGGGACCGAGACGTTGGCGGGCACCGCCCACACCTGAAACGGCGCCCGCCGCCGCGCGCAGAGCGCTCCGCAGACTGGGACGGTCGCGGTCGTGGTGCGGCAGTCGCCGCGGATCTCGGTGGTCGACACCGCGATGCCCGCCGAGGTGAGGGGATCGATCGCCTTGGCGCGGGCCTCGGTCATCGGCAGCGGTACAGCGCTCGGGCGAGGGCAAGATCCACCGCCGGGTCCGCAGCCAGCCACCCCGAGCAGCGCGGCCAGCCAGGCACCGGCCCGGCTCACTTCTCCACATCCTCCTGGAGGAACTGCAGGAGGTCGCGGGTCTTGGACTCATCCTTGGGCTTGCTCTCGTCGCGGACCCGCTCCTTCAGCGACGGCGGATCCTCCTCGGGCTTCCCGGCGCGGGCCTTGCCGATGCGCGTCCGCCACAGCTCGGCCTCCTGGGGATCCCGCGGAAACGCCGGCTCGATCAGCGCGGCGGCCAGCTCGAGATCCTCATCTCCGGAGGCGCTGCTCTTCTGCAGCGCGCGGGCCCGGTAGTAGTGGGCCTCGATCTGGCGATCCTTGCGATCGAGCCGTTCGTTGAGCGCCAGCGCCCGCGAGCACTCCGAGCGTGCATCCGCGTGGTCCCCGGCGAAGAAGGCGATCTCGCACAAGCTCTGGTGCACGTCGGCCTCCGCGCCGTCGTCCTTGGCCGCCTGGGTGCGGCGCAAGGTGGCTAGGAAGTGCTCCTTGGCCTCGGCGTAGTGCTTCTGTTCATAGGCGGCGAGGCCGAGCGCGCTCACCACCCTGGCCAGGTGCCCCTCGTAGCGTTTCGGCTCCGCGGACATCGCGGCCAAGATCGCGGTGTGCTCCCGCTCGGCCTCAGTCCACTTGCCCTTCTCGAGGAGCGCGTCGGCCAAGGCTAGCCGCTTCACCCAGGGATCTTCGGGGCCCGCCTCGGGCTCGGGCCGCGCGCGCCCGTCGACGAAGCCAAAGCCGCTCAAGCGGAGCACGTAGTCTTGCACGCGCTTTTGCCCGTCCTCGAAGTTGAAGTTGGCCTCCACCGCTCCGCTGGCCTTGCGCCGGAAGCGGGCCTCGCCCGAGGTGCTGGCGGGGTTGAGCGCGGCGTAGACCTTGCCGTCGCTGATGAAGCCGAGCCAAACCTTCTGCGCCGCCCCGAGCTTCAGCCCCTTGGGATCGCTGGTGAGCCGCACGCCGGCCCAGCCGTAGCCCTCAGGTCCTAGCTTGGCCGTGCCCTCCCCTTTGGCCAGCACCTTGCCCGGAGCCCCCTTCTCGTCGGCATAGACGCGCACCTCGAAGCTCCCGCTGCCCGGCGCGCCGGTCACGAAGGCGTCCGCGGCGTAGATCAGATATCCGCCCGGCGTGGTCTCGAGGCGCACCAAGGCCTCCGAGCCCTTGCCCGTAGGTACGGTGGCGAAGCGGCCATAGCGATAGCCGTCGTTCTCCAAGGTGTAGGGCAGACCGCCCGGATTCACGATCTCGGGGCGCTCGATGTCGACCACCATCACCCGCTCCGCCTTGCTCTTGACCGAGACGCGGATCTTGGAGGCCGTGCCGTCGTTCTTCTTGGCGCTGGGCTCGGTCTCGTCGGCAAACAGCTCGCGGCCGCCGAGCACGAAGACGTCATGCGACTCGTCGGGCATGCGTCCCTGCTCGATAAAATCAAGGTCCTGGAGCTTGGTGCTCTCCACGACGTCGGTCATCTTGCGCCGCTCGTCGTCGTTGTTGTCGCGGGTCTCGTCGATGTGCCAGACGATCAGCCCCTCGCCCGGCACGTCCTTGTCGAAGCCGACCCGTCGGCGATTCTCGATGAGAAAATACTCCTTGGAGTCCACCGCGCCGATGGGAACCTTGAGCGCGAAGGGCTTCTCTGAAGACGCCGGGACGCGGATGCCTTGGGTCGACTTGGCGATCAGGGTCGGCGTGATCCACCCGAGCCTCGACTTGGCCCAGGCCGACATGTGCAGAGGGGCGCGCCCGTCCTCCGGCCAGGAACCGGCCGCCATCAAGCACCAACTGCCGGCGCCGTGGCTCGAGTAGTCGCGGTCGTACAGATCCGGGAGGCCGAGGTCGTGCGCGAACTCGTGGGCATAGACCCCGAGCGGGGCCGCGTGGTTGAGCACCAGGTAGCTGGTGACGTGCACATTGCCGAGCGTGAAGTCGGTGGTGGAGCGGTGCGGCCAGATCGGGGCGAAGCCGTCGGGAGCCCCGGTTTTTTCAGCGTAGATCACCAAGAGATGGTCGACGATCCCGTCCGGCTTGGGCCGTCCGCGGGTGTCGTGGGTGTCAGCGCGGGCGAAGGCCGATCGATCTTTGACCGCCGAGACGGAGGCCTTCACCAGCTGCTCGACCCGATCATTCTTCTCCCCCATCTGAAAGGAGTAGTCGTTCATGCGCCCGGGGACCCGCACCGGACCGATGACCTCCCCTTCCACCTCGAAGTTGCCGTAGCTGACCTCCTTGTAGAACTCGCGCAGCGAGCCGGTGGAGGAGGAGAAGAGCAGCTCCTCGTAGCGCCCCTTGTCGAAGCCCTTGGGCCACGGCTGATCGTCGGTCTCGGCCAAGATCACCAGCAGGCGGTGCTTGCCGGTCAGCGCGACCGCCGGCGGAGGCGCCGGTTCGGAGTCGACCTTGAGGACGCCGACCTGCCGCACGCGGACGTTGGTGAGGCCGGCGCTGTCCTTCCCGACGACGGTAGTCGGGCGCAGCGGCATGGCCTCGGCGAGCTGAGGGAGCGCCAGGGCGAGGCAGAGGGGGAGGACGGGGAGTCTCACGCCGGCAGCATACGGTGAGCACCGCGAACCCTACCAGCGTGAGTGATCTCACCCCCCAATCAAGCGGTCCGGGGGGTCCGCGGGTCCACGCCGGGCTGGCTGGCCAGCACCTCGGCCCAGCGTACCCGTCCGGTGACCTGCATGAGCACAAATAGGGTGGCGATCGACAGGACGGTGACCGTGAGGCCCGTAAAGCCGTCGAAGAAGTGGGCCAGGGAGAAGCCCACCAAGTACACCAGCTGGGCCAGGGCGGCCTCCACGAAGGCGAAGCGGCTCGAGACGACCAGGCGCAGGTAGCTCACCACCAAGACCATGCTGACCACGCTGGCCAGGGCAAAGGCGGGCACCACCGGGAGGTGATCCACCGAGTACGCAAAGAGCAGGTGGAACGCGAAGAAGGCCCCGGCCAGGAACAGGTAGTTGATGGGGTGGAGATCCACCCGGCGCAGGGTCGAGAGGACGAAGACCACCAGGAAGAAGAAGAACAGCGAGATCGGAGCGGAGAAGGCCAGCGCCGAGGCCAGCTCACCCGGCTGGATGAGGTTCGGCATCACCACGCCCAGGCCGTGTCCGGTCACCACCTCGCGGAAGCTCCAATCGAGGACCCAGCCCTGCTCGGTGCGCGTCTTCTGAGAGGCCGACATCGAGTAGGCCGGGAAGTCGAACTCGCTGAAGTCGGTGCTCACCTTGAGGTGGAAGTTGCGCAGATTCGCCACGCCGGTCGCCGGTTGGTAGGACCACTGATCTTGGCCGCGGCTCTTGTACGCGATGCGCAGCGAGACCTCCTGACCAGGGCTCACCGGGATCGCCAAGGCCACGAGGCCATCCTTAGGGTGGCGCGCCTCGGGCCGGGCCACGCCGTCCACCTCGAAGCGAAAGTCATCGTAGATGCCCTGCGGATCAGGGAAGCGAAAGGCGATGTTGAGCTCGCCGGAGGTCGGCTCCTCATGCACGTAGGTCCACTTGCCGTCGAAGGCCACGTCGTAGAGCGCGTACCAGATGAGGCCCTTGAGGCGGCGATCGAGGTGGACGTTGGCGGACAGCTCGCTTGAGGCCGGAGACGCGTCGAGCGAGTGCGGATCGCTGACCCTGGTGGTGACCAGCTTGTTCACGCCGTTGACGGTCTCGGTGTGCTGCTCAATGCGCTCGGTCTGCCAGTTGTACGTCAGCGTGGGGGCGGCCTGCGCCTGCGGCCGACCCCACAGATCTGAGACCTGGTCCGAGAGCGAGCCGCGCTGCGCGGTGGACCGAGACGAGGTGGTCCCGCCCAGGATGAGCCAGCCGATGCTGGCGATGGAGAAGACAGTGCCGATGCCGAAGAGCCGGAGGACAGGGTGCATATGCCTAGAGCCTGCCGCGGGCCGATGGAGACCGTGGGATGAGGCCGAGGAAAGGTGGAGGAGAGATTGTGGCGAGATTGTGGCGGCGGGTCCCGATTGCTCAGCTCACGCCTGTAGCAGAGCGCCTGCGCTACTGCCCCATGACCTCATCGAGCACCGACTTGGCCCGCTCGGTCGCGCGCCCTCCGCCGGTCAAGCCTCCGTCGAGCGAGCGGATGTCCGCCTGGGTGACGTCGACGCTCGGGACGAGCAGATCTTGGTGCGCGGCCCGGGCGATGCGACGAGCGACCGAGTCGACGTCCTTCGGTCCGGCCTTCACCGGCGCGTGAAATAAGAAGCTGCCGTCGGGCAGCCGCAGGATCACCGAGTCGTCCTCGATGCCGAGCGAGAAGCCCCACTGACCGACCTCGAAGAAGGGAGAGGCCTCCAGGAGCTGCGCGGCGCGATCGATGGCCTCGTCCTCGGCCATCTTGTCGATCACCACCGGCAGGCGTAGGCCCATGCGGCGAAGCACGCCGGGATCGTTGTGAAGGACCAGCGCGTAGAAGCTCATCGCCCGCTCGTAGTTGCCGAGGCGCGCGGCCGCCTCCGCGCCGACGGCCGCGACCCGCGCGCGGGCCAGAGCCTCCGACGGGACCAGGGTCTTGACCGCCTCTTCGGCCTTGCTGAGCGCCGTCTTCTCGTCGCCGGCCAGCAGGGCGGCCTCGGCTTCGAGGGCCGTAAACACGGGGCCCGCCAGGTTCTCGGGCAAGGTCTCCTCTTTGCGCGCGCGATCGATCGCCGCGCGCGCCACCCCGGGCCCCACGATGGCGATCGCCTCGGGATCGAGCCAGTTGGGCAGCTCGATGGATCCTGGGCACTCCGGGCGGAGGGTGGTCAGGAGCCGCTCCTCGTCCGAGAGCGTGGTCTCGGCCCGCCGCGAGCGTTCCCAGGCCTCTAGGCGCAGCTTGGCCGCGCGGGCCCGCAGACGCAGCGCCTCGCGCCACGGCGACCAGGAGGCCTCCTCCTCGAGCCGCCGAGCGACGTCGAGGCGAGCCACGCGGTCCATGATCAGGTTCCCGGCCTCGTTCTGGTCGAAGGCCGCGCTGGAGGTGCCCTGGCGATCCGGCCGATTCACCGTGCGGCTGGTGATGCGGAGCGCGTCCTCCATCAGGCCCGCCACCATGAGCAGCGCAGCCCCGGTCAGCTCGGCGTCGGTCTGATCCTGCTGATCGAAGTAGGCCGGGCGGGCGTAGCGATAGGTCTTCATCTCCCGCAGGGCGGCCAACGCTTCGGCCATGCGGCCCTGCCGAAGGTACAGATGGGTCAATCGGCCCCAGGGGTTGATCGTGCCCTCCACGTCGCGCCGCGCGGCCTCGCGGTAGAGGCGCTCGGCCTCGTCGAACTTGAAGACCTCCAGCGCCGCCGAGGCCGCGTTGGAGAGCGCCACCCCGCCGTCCCCCGCGCGGGGCATGGCGTCGCGCGCGGCGGCCATGCAGGCGTCGTAGGCCGCCTGGCGGTTTCGCATCTCGCTCTCGATGGCGCACAGGGCTGTCAGCCCCACGGCCTTCCAATAGGCGTCCCGCTCGTTGTCGGCGTCCACCGCCCGGACTGCGGCGGCCCGCGCCTCGTCCCAGCGCTTGAGCTTGAGGAGGGGCCAGGCCTTCAGCGGCGAATAGTCGACGCCCAGGCGCTCGGCGAGCAGATCCACGTAGCGGATCTTCTGCTCGTGATGGTCCATCTCGCCGTGCACGTAGACGAGCTCGAGCAGGATCCGCCGCGCGATCACCCAAGGAGGCTCTCCGACCGCCGGGTGGGGACCGTGCCGCTCGACCAGGAGCTCGTCGGCTTGCTCGAGGTGGAAGAGCGCCTTGGGCAAGTTGGCCTCGCCGAGGTGCTGCGCGATCCCCATCAGGAAGTGGGCCCGAAACGAGCGGGGATTCTCCAGCAAGGCGCGGTCGGCGAAGGTCCGCACGCCGACGTAGCGCTCGTGATCCGGGGCGGCGAAGTTCTGGAGCTGGCAGTAGCCCGCGCGCTCGAGCTCGGTGCCCCCGAACTCGGCGGCAGAGGCGCAGTCCGTGACCACCGGCGGCAAACCGGCGGGCAAGCTCGGGCTCGGTGACGGCGCGGCGCTCCGCGGGACCTTGTCTCCTTGGAGGAGGCCATCGGGCTCGGCGTAGGCCGCGTCAGCACCGGCCCCAACGAGGCCGAGCACCGCCGCCAGCGCCCACCGAGCGGTGGTCACAGCGAGGTCCTCGTCAGCGTCGATCGGGCCAGGCGCTCGACGCTCGGGGCCATGGCCTCGGCGATCACGTCTTTGGTCTCCGCGCCGCCCGCGGCCAGCTCCAGGCGGTGCCCGAAGACCCGCGGCAGGAGCGCCTCGAGGTCCTCGGCGTTCACGAAGTCGCGGCGGTAGATCATGGCGCGCGACTTCAGCGCCGGCAACGCCAGGACCAAGGACCGCGTGGAGACGCCCTGGATCACCCGTCGATCTTGGCGGAGCGTGCGCGCGATGTCGACCAAGGCGTCGTGGATCAGCGGGTGGACGATGACGCAGTCCTCGATCGCCCGGCGGGCGGCCAAGATCTCATCGCGGGTCACCCGGGGCAGCGCGTGCGAGGCCCGATCGCGGCGCTCCTTCATGGAGCGGAGCACGTCGAGCTCGGCCTCGCGCTCGATGTGCGTCATGCGCACCTTGAATAAGAAGCGGTCCAGCTGCGCGACCGGCAACGGGTAGGTACCGGCCAGATCCAGCGGGTTTTGGGTGGCGATGACGAAGAAGAGGTCGTCGAGGGCCCGCGTGTGGTTGTCGACCGTGACCTGCTTCTCGGCCATGGCCTCCAGCATCGCCGCCTGCACCTTGGGCGAGGTCCGGTTGATCTCATCGGCGAGCACTACGTGGGCGAACACCGGCCCCGTGCGGAAGACGAAGGAGCCGGTCTTGGGCTCGAAGATAGTCGTGCCTGTGACGTCCGAGGGCAGCAGATCGGGGGTGAACTGGATCCGGCGGAAGGACTCGATCCCATGCTTCTCGGCGGGATCGCGCGGATCATCGATGGCCTCGCCCAGCGCCTTGGCCAGGGTCGTCTTCCCCGAGCCCGGGAAGTCTTCGAGCAGCACGTGGCCATCGGAGAGCAGCGCGATGAGCACCAGCTCGATCACCTCATCTCGGCCGCGCACGTCCGCCCGCACGCGATCGAACAAGTTCTTGGCCGCCTCGAGCGCGCGATCCAAGGAGGCGCGCTCTTCGGGCGCGCGAGCTTCCGTCGTCATCACCATCGATCGATCCATCACCAAAACCTCACCGAGAAAACAGCCACGAAACAGGGTTGAGTAGCCCCAGCAGCCAGCGCCACCAGGGGATCTTGCCGCGCGTCTCTTTGGCCACCGAGGCCGCCAGCGGGGTCAGCCGCTCATCGAGCCGACGCGCCGAGACCGAGCCGAAGGCCACCCCGACGTGGGCCGAGGTGAGGCGCACGAAGGTCGGCGCGACCTCCTGCGCCCGCGAAGCGAAGCGCTCCCGGGACTCGCCGTAGGCCCGCACCACCCCCACCGCCGAGAGCCGATCGAGCGCCGCGCGGTAGGCCAGGCGTGCCTCCTGGCGCCGGGGCGAGAGGTACGGCGCGATCAGCCGGTAGCCCTTGGTGGCATAGGCCGCCACGACCATCGCCAGGATGGCCCAGGGCAAGGCCGCCCACAGCGCGTCGAAGATCTTCTTGAGGCTCCCGGTCGAGCCTTGCTCTCGGGACGTGCGCCCCTCCTTCCGCGCCATCTCGCCGAGGAGTTGCTGCAGATCGCGCTCGGCGAACTGTTGCTCGGGGACATCCGACTTCTCGGGCGCGACCTCGATCGGGACCCAGCCCACGCCCGCCAGGTACAGCTCGGCCCAGGCATGAGCGTCGCCCTGCTTGATGAGGAGCGAGCTGCCGCCGCCCAGGTTGTCGGCCGAAACCGCGTAGCCGGCCGAGACCCGCATCGGCAGGCCCATCGCGCGGAGGAGATAGGCGGTGGAGTGGGCCAGGTGCACGCAGTAGCCCTTCTTCTCCTGGCTGAAGAGGAAGGCCGCGGTGGGATCTTCTTCGCCCTCATAGCTCTGGCTAAAGGAGTAGGTCGCGTTCTCCTCGAGGTACTGCTTCACGGCCATGGCCATGGCGATGGGATCTTGCTGGTACTCGGGCTTGATGCCCTCCCGGATCTGCGCAGCCAAGCGGTGGTAGCGCTCATCCTTGGGCACGTCGGTGTAGTACGCCCACAGCTCCTCGGGCCACTTCGGATCGCCCGGCTCGCGCCCGATCAGCTCACCGTAGGGCGTGGTCAGCACCGCCGCCACCAAGCGGTACGCCCGGCGGAAACGGGCCGGATCGGGGTTGGGAAGCGGCTCGATCTCGGTGGTGTCGGTCAGCGCGAAGGGCCGCCGGTGATCGACCAGCACCGCCACGTCGATCGCCACCGCAGTGCGCTCAGGGGCCGTCGCGCTAGGAACAGGCAGCTCGGTGCGCTCGGTCGGGAAGTCCGTGCGGACCTCGACGTCGGCGTCGCCGCGGCTGGTCTCGACGAGGCGCGAGCCGTTCCACTGTGAAAAAGCCGCGGTTCGGAAGTAGAAGTAGCCGTCGCTCGGGCTCACCCCGCGATGAAAGACCACCACGGCCGCGGGGCGATTCTCGCCGGCGCCGCCCCCGCGCGGGGGGAGGAGATCGTCGGCGGAGCTCTCTTTTTCGCTGCCCTGCTTGTCGCCCTGCCCGTTTTGGCCTTTACCGCCGGCGCCGCTGCCGCCGGCCCGCTCGCGCTGCGCCTTCTCCCGCTCGTCCTTCTCCTCTTTGCTCTGGCCGGTCTTGCCGAGGACGTCGCGGTAGTCCGAGATGTCGCGGCTCTTGATCTGCCAGGCCAAGAAGGCCCCGAGCAGCAGCACCAAGCTGAGCTCGGCCAGCGTGCGCCCGGGCGCGCGGTCGTAGGCCAAGATGCCGGCGAGCAAGAGCGCCCCGAACAAGCCGATGCCAAGGAAGGCCACCACGGGGTCGAGGCCCTGCGTCCAAAAGAAGTCGGAGACCTCGAGGGGGCGGGCGATCATGCCGTCGCGATGCGCCGCCACCGTGGCCGCGATCGCCAGGACGACGATCGATCCCTCGATCGCCAGGGCTGCGCGATAGCGGACGGCCAAGGCCCGGAGGATGGTGGAGGCCGCGAAGGCGAGCCCCGAAAACACCATCAGCTCCCGCACAAAGAGCGTGTGCACCGGGCCCAGGGCGGAGGATACGGCGTAGGAATCGGCGATGCCCTCCCCGCCCACGATGAGGAGCAGGCCCAGCACGCCGGCGCCACCCAGCGCGACCCAGAGGCGATACCGTCGGGCGGTGAGCACCTCGGCCGCCACAGCGCCCGCGCAGGCGGCCAGCGCCCCCGCGCTGAGCCCGGCCGCGCGCGCCACCGGGCGGGCAAAGACGACGAAGGCCACCGCGAGCAGCACCGCGTGGGCCAGCACGCCGAGCCGGAGGTAGCGCCGCCACTCGGGCAGAGGCTCGCGAGCGTCGATCATGCCACGCTCCGTTCGAGCGAGCGTCCCTCGGCGAGCAGTCGTCCGCTCGGCCGATCCACCGCGACCACGAAGGCACCGGCGCGAGACAGGCTCTCGGTCACGGTGCGCAGCGCGAGGGTAGTGGTGCGCGCGTCCCCCGGCTTCTTGGGCTCGGGCCGGCGGAGGAGGCCCTCGAGCCGTGGACGGGGCGCGTCTTCGCCGTCGACCCCATCGGTGGCCACCACGCAGGTGACCGCGCCCGACCAGCGCCGGACCGCCTCCAGCACTGGGCTCATCCAGGGCCCCGGGCGCGCCGGCAAAAACAGGATGAGGCGCGTGCGTTGAGTCTCGCCGACCGCGGCACAAAAGGCCGCGAGTCCCGCGCCGTCCCCGCTCGGGGTGCCCCGCGCCGAGCGGGAGGCAATGACGCTGGCCTCGGCGCTATGCCGATCGTCGGCGATGCGGTCGGCGCCGTCGGCCGAGAACTTCCAGCCCTCCCCGAAGAGCCCAGTGGTGATCGCCACCCGCGCGGCCGCGGCCGCCGGCTCATCGAGCTCCGCGGCGGGCAAGTAGGCCACGATGCGCCAGGAGGGGCTGATCGCCCGCTCAGGGACCCGGACCATCAGCTCCCCGGTGCGCGCGAAGATCTTCCACAGCGCGAGCTTCAGCGGGTCGCCCGGGACGTAGTGACGCATGTCGACGCGGTCGCCATCGGGTGAGCCGAAGGGGTGTGGGAGCTCTTCGCCGCCCGCATGCGAGCGGAGCATCGGCGCCGCGCCGAGCTTGCCCGTGAAGGGCAGCACCTCGATCGACCGCGCCTCGGTCCGCGAGAGCTCGATGCGGGCCAGGCCAAAGGCGTCCTCGATGATGAAGCGGCGGCGAATCTCGGTCGCGCGGCCGCGCTCGTAGGCCTCTACCCGCTCCATAATCTGGCCGCGCTGCCGCTCCAGCGTCACCGAGAATCCGCTGGGCGCCTCCCAAATCCACGACACATCGATCAGCGGAAAGAAGCGGAAGCTCGGCATGCGCAGGAGGATCGCGAAGCTGCGCGAAGCCTCCAGCAAGATCGGCTCGGGAGTCCCCAGCGCCTCTTGATAGGCTCGGTGCACGAAGAAGGCCCCCGGAACGACCAAGATCAGCGCGCTCCCGACCAAGGTCAGCGACAATAGACCCACCAGCTCCAGTACGTAGTCCGCTCTCGGTAGGGCGAACGTGAAGTAACCGACGGCCGCGACCAGCGCGATCACGACGCCCAGGTTGGTCAGCGGGAAGTAGCGGCGGATCGCCCGCGCGACCCGCAACGCTCGGGCCCCGCGCTCAGCGCACCAGCTCACCACCCCGCTACGCATCGGCTGCTCAGGACCATACTCGAGCGGGGCCCACAAGTTGACCCCTCCAAGGGACTGAAACGCGCAGCTTCTGCTCACTCTTTCCGCGGTTTTGTTTTTCCGCGATGGTAGACCGGGTCACCCCTCATGCCCACCCCGGCGGACGCACCCCCAAGAGCGAGGCGATGGCCTCTAGCGAGGTGGATCCTCGCGGCCTTGGCGGTCCTGGTGGCGTCAACCCCCTTCGTCGTCTCGCGGCTCCTGACGCCGGAGCGGCTGAAGGGCCTGGTGGAGGCGCAGGTCAACGGGCTGATCCGCGGGCGCCTGGCGGTCGGGCACATCGCGCTGTCGTTTCCGCTCCAGATCCAGGCCGAGGCCCTGGAGCTCTATTCCCCGGCAGGGCAGCGCGTGGTCGAGGTGGCTCGCCTGAGCGGCCATTGTGCGCTGGCGCCGCTGCTCTCGGGGGCCATCCGCTGCAGCGACATCGTCGCGGATGGCGCTCTGGTCACCGTCGCGCGCACCGCCAGCGGGGCGATCGATCTGGCGGACGCGGTTCAACCCCGGACCAGCTCGGGCCCCGGCGGCGCCCTGCCCGACCTGCGTCTGGAGCCGCTCACGGTCCAAGATCTCGCGCTCCGCTACCGCGACGCCAGCGGGCTCGAGCTCGGGACGCGAGGGGCCACCTTGAGCGCGGTGCGCCTGTCCCTCGAGGGCAACGCGGTGGTGGTCTCGGCCGAGCTCGACGCCGGCGCCCTCAGCCTGGACAGCCCCTCCGCCGTCGGGAGCCTCCGGACCGAGCGCCTCCACGCTCCCCTCCGCTTTCGCTATGACAGCATCGCCGGCGCCGGCGTCCTCGAGTCGCCGGGCCTCGAGGCCACCTTCCCTTCGCGGCTGAGCCTGGAGGCCCAGGGGCGCCTGACCGAGCTCGGACCCGGACACCTGGGCCGCATCGATCTCGAAGTGAAGACCCGCATCGACGCCGAAGACGAGCGCCTCACGCGCTTCCTGAGCCCTGCCCTCAAGGCGCAGCTGGCGATGAAAGGGAGGCTGAGCGCCAAGGCGCGGCTGAGCGGCGCGCTCCTGTCCCCCGACGTGAGCCTCAGCGTCGACGCGGCGGGGCTCGAGATCGCTGGGATCGCCCTCGAACACGCCGCGCTCACCGCCAGCGTCTCCGCGGCCAGGGTCAGCGTCTCGGGCCTGGAGATCACCAGCGGCGCGGGGCGGATCTCGGCCCGGGCTGAGCTCGCGCTCCTGCCGCCGCAACGCTGGAAGGTGGAGCTCGAGGCCGAGCGCGCGCCGATCGCCGCCTTGCTCGGGCCGCGCTTCGGCAAAGACCTCTTGCCCACGGAGGTCAGCGGCCGCGCTGAGCTCTCGGGGACCTCCACCAGCTCGGCCCTCTCGCTGAGCGCCGATCTCGAGCTCTCCGATCTGCCAAAGCGCGTGCCCCTCGCGCTGGCTGGTCCATTTCAGGTCGCGGCCCGAGGCCGCATCGCCGCGGGCGCTCTGAGCCTGGGGAGCCTCCGGATCCAAGGCCGGTCCACCAGCCTGAGCGGGCGCGCGTTCCTCGGCAAAAACAGCCTCGATGCCCAGGTCGAGGTCAGCACCGCCGAGCTCTCGCGGATCGTCCAGGGCGCGGTCCTCGCGGGGCCCGCCCGGGCCAGCGTCCACGTCTTCGGCCCCTACAGCGACGTCACCGCCGAGGGCTCGGCCGCCCTCACGGAGGTCCGGCGGGCCGGCCTCCCCGCCGCGATGAGCGTCGACGCGAGCTTCTCCTTCCACCAGCGGTCGGTGGAGCTCCCGCGGCTCAGCCTCAGCTCCACGATCGGTGTGGTCAGCGCCCGCGGTCGGGTGCACCTCGGACCTCCGGAGGCGCCGAGCCGGGTGACGCTGGATCTCGAGATCCTGAGCGCGACGATCGATCCCAGCGGGCCCAGCGGCGGCCGCGCCACCGGAGAGGTCAACGTCCAAGGCCACCTTCGCGGCCCGCTCGAGGCGCTGGATGGGGCGCTCACCCTCAGCTTCGCGCGGCTCGAGATCATGGGCCTCCTCACGCTGAGCGGCCGCGCTCCGATCAAGCTCGAGCGCGGGACTTTGAGCATCGCGCGATCCCCGCTGGTCCTCGCCGAGGGCGGGGTGCTCCAGCTCTCCGGCCAGGTCGGCACGACCCCGGCGCCCTCAGGCGGCCTGCCGCTCGCGCTGAACGTCCATATCGACGATCTCCAGCTCGGCCCCTTGGCCGCGCTGGCCACCAAGAGGCTGGTCGTGGCGGGCGCGGCGAGCCTCGATCTTTCGGTGGGAGGGACCAGCCAAGACCCCACCGTGCAACTGATCTTGGATTCGCGCGGCCTGAGCATCGGTGACAACGCCTCTGGGGACAGCGGCGGGATGAACCCGCCTGCGGGCGCGACCGCTTCGCTCCACGCGTCTGGGCCCGTTATCGGCGGGATGAACCCGCCTGCGGGCGCGACCGCTTCGCTCCACGCCTTCACCAAGCTGCGGGCTGGTCTAAAGGGCCCGCTCGGTCACCTCGAGACCGAGGTCTCCTTGGTCGGCGAAGGAGGCACGGTCGCCCTGAGCGGCACGATCGACGCCAAGCAGCAGCGGCTCAAGCTGGAGCTCCTCGGCCGCAGCATCGCGCTCCCCGCGCTGATCGAGGAGGGGCGGTGGGCGAGCTTCACCGCCCGGCTCGACGTGGAGCTGGCCGCCGATGGGCCTTGGCGCGCTCCCAGCCTGGTGGGCAAGGTCCGGCTCTCCCAGGGAATGCTCGGCGAGAAGCCCTTCGGACCACCGTGGGTCGAGCTCGAGCTGCTCCCGGTGGCCGAGAGCGGGATCTTGGCCTTTCGTCTGCGGGCCGGCGCCGAAGCCACCGCCAGCGGCCGCATCGGCCTCGCTCCTCTGAGCCTCAGCGCGACCTTCGAGGCCAAGAACTTCCCGGTGCTCGTGCTGGTCCCGGAGCGGCCGGCCGAGGTCACGGTCGACGTTCGCCTGGGCGCCGAGGGAAGCGTGTCCTACAACGCGTCTGGGCTCTCCGTC
>Ga0154020_10003010_pt1 | contig 20459 bp, 20 predicted proteins | sample Klosneuvirus_201_FD_109709 | JGI IMG/M metagenome (GOLD analysis project Ga0154020, IMG submission 109709) | Active sludge microbial communities from wastewater, Klosterneuburg, Austria - Klosneuvirus_20160825_MG | ecosystem: Engineered > WWTP > Aerobic digester > Activated sludge | place... | reverse complement strand
GACGCCGGTGACGACGCCGCCGTGCAGCGCCTGCGCACCCGCAAGCAGCGCCCCGACAAGCCGTTCGCCCTCCTGCTGACCGCCGCGCAGCTCGAGGCCTGCTGCCAGGTCAGCCCCGCCGAGCGCGCGCTGCTGACCTCGCCAGCCGCGCCCATCGTTCTGCTCACGCGGCACGAGGACACCTCACTCCCGATCGCCCCCGCCGTCGCCCCCGGCCAGCCGCGCCTCGGCGTCATGCTGCCCGCGACCGCGCTGCACCACCTGCTGCTGGCCGACAGCGGCCGCCCGCTGGTGTGCACCAGCGGCAACCTCGGCGACGAACCCATGGCGACCCGGCCCGACGACGCGCGCACGCGCCTCGGGCCCATCGCCGCTCTCCTCCTCCACCACGACCGCGCCATCGTGCGCCCGGTCGACGACTCCGTCCTGCGCGTCGACGCGCGCGGCCCCACGCTGCTGCGGCGCGCCCGCGGCTTCGCCCCCGCCGGCCACCGCATCGCCGCCACGGTGGCGCCGCCGGCACCGCCCATCCTGGCGCTGGGCGGCCACCAGAAGGGCACCCTCACGCTGCTCGCCGACGGCGTCGCCCTGGTCAGCCAGCACCTCGGCGATCTGGGCAGCCTCGAGGGCGCCGACCTGCTGGCCCGCGCCGCCGCCGACCTGCTCGCCTTCCAGCAGGTGCGCCCCGCGCTGATCGCCTGCGATCTGCACCCCGACTATGCCTCGAGCCGCCTGGCCGAGACCCTGGCCGCGCAGCACGGTGCGCGCCTGGTGCGGGTGCAGCACCACCACGCCCACGCCCTGGCCTGCGCCGCCGATCGTGACCTCGGGGGCCGCTTCCTGGCCCTGACCTGGGACGGCGCCGGTCTCGGCGACGACGGCACCAGCTGGGGCGGCGAGGCCCTCGTGGTCACGCCCACCGGCTACCTTCGCGTCGGTCGTCTGCGCCGCTTCGCGCTCCCCGGCGGCGACGCGGCGAGCCGCGAACCACGCCGCAGCGCGCTCGGTCTGGCCTGGGCTTGCGTGGGCGACGACCTGCCCGCCGAGCTGCGCGCCTGCTTCAGCCTCGCCGAGCTCGCCACCCTGACCCGCGCCCGTGACGTCGGCCTGGCCATGCCGGCGACCTCCAGCATCGGTCGCCTGTTCGACGCCTGCGCGGCGCTCACCGGTGTGCGTCACCAGCGCGGCTACGAAGGCCAGGCCGCCACCATGCTCGAACACCTCGCCGCTGCCCACACCGGTGCGCCCCTCGCGGTCCCGGCCTGGCGGCTGGCCAAGCACGACGACCTCCTCGAGGCCGACGCCACCCCGCTGGTGCGCGCACTGCTCGCCGCCCGCCGCGCCGCCAGCGCCCCCGGCGCGCTCGCCCTCGCGCTGCACGACGCCCTGGCCATGCTAGCGCTCGCCTTCGCGCGCCACGCCGACCTGCCCGACGTCGTCCTCACCGGCGGCTGCTTCCAGAACGCCGTGCTCACCGCGCGCGTGACCGCCGCGCTCGAGGCCGCCGGCCACCGCGTGCATGGCCACGCCAGCTTCCCCGCCAACGACGGCGCGCTGTCCCTCGGCCAGGCCGTCGCCGCCGCGCGCAGCCACGCCACCGCCACCGCCACCGCCACCGCAGGAGTCGCCTGATGTGCCTGGCCATCCCCGGTCGCGTCCTCAGCATCGCCGACGACGCCCTGCGCAGCGCGCGCGTCGACTTCGGCGGCGTCATCAAGTCCATCAGCCTGGCGCTGCTGCTCGAGGCCCGCGTCGGCGACCATGTCCTGGTTCACGCCGGCCTCGGCCTGCAGGTCCTCGACGAGGCCGCCGCGCACGACGTCTTCGCCGCCGTCGCCGAGCTCGAGCGCGGCCTGGCCGAGTCCGACGCCGTCACCGACGCGGACACCGACACCGGCCCCAGCTCATGAAGTTCCTCGACGAATACCGCGACGCCGCCGCCGTGCGCACCCTGGCCGCCGCCATCACCCGCGCCACCACCCGCCCGTGGTCCCTGATGGAGGTCTGCGGCGGCCAGACCCACAGCATCGTGCGCTTCGGCCTCGATCAGCTGCTGCCGCCCATGCTGCGCCTGCTGCACGGCCCCGGCTGCCCGGTCTGCGTCACCCCGATCGAGCAGATCGACGCCGCCATCACCCTCGCGCGCCAGCCCGGCGTCATCCTGTGCAGCTTCGGCGACATGCTACGCGTGCCCGGCAGCGCCGCCGATCTGCAGGCCGCGCGCAGCGCCGGCGCCGACGTGCGCGTGGTCTACTCGCCGCTCGACGCCGTCACCATCGCCGCCGAAAATCCGGCCCAGCAGGTGGTCTTCTTCGCGGTCGGCTTCGAGACCACCGCACCCGCCAACGCCCTCGCCGTGGTCGAGGCGCGCCGCCGCGGCCTCGGCAACTTCTCCATGCTGGTCTCCCACGTCCTGGTGCCGCCTGCGCTGGAGGCCATCCTGGCCAGCCCCGAGTGCCAGGTCGACGGCTTCCTGGCCGCCGGCCACGTGTGCACCGTGATGGGCACCGCCGCCTATGGCCCCATCGTGGCGCGCCACCGCGTCCCCATCGTGGTCACCGGCTTCGAGCCGGTCGATCTCCTCTCCGGCGTCCTCATGCTGGTCGAGCAGCTCGAAGCCGGCCGCGCCGAGCTCGGCAACCAGTACCAGCGCGTGGTGCGCAGCGAGGGCAACCGCGCCGCACAGGCGCTGCTCGACGACGTCTTCGAGATCACCGATCGCACCTGGCGGGGCATCGGCCCCATCGCCGGCAGCGGCTGGGCCCTGCGCCCGGCCTGGTCCGACTTCGACGCCGCCCTGCGCTTCGCTGCCGCGCTGACCCCCGCTCCCGACGCCGCTCCCGCGCCACCCTCCGAGTGCCAGAGCGGCCGCGTCCTCCTCGGCCTGCTGTCGCCCCCCGACTGCCCCGCTTTCGGCACCCGCTGCAGCCCCGAGCACCCGCTCGGCGCCACCATGGTCTCGGGCGAGGGCGCCTGCGCCGCCTACCACCGCTACCGCCGCGTCGAGGCCACGCCATGAAGCCACCCGCCCTCGACCCGTCGACCCTCACCTGCCCGACCCCGCTCACCCCCGACACCACCCAGCTCGCCCACGGCGGCGGCGGCCGCGCCATGCACGACCTCCTCACCCGCCGCATCCTGCCCGTCCTCGACGGCCCCGCCCCGGCCGGCACCCCCGCACCCGAGCGTCACGACGCCGCCGTCCTCGACCTCGGCGGCACACGCATCGCCTTCACCACCGACACCTTCGTGGTCAGCCCGCGCAGCTTCCCCGGCGGCGATCTCGGCAGCCTCGCGGTCTACGGCACCGTCAACGATCTCGCCTGCGCCGGCGCCACGCCCTCACACCTCAGCTGCGCCCTCATCCTCGAGGAGGGCTTCCCGCTCGACGAGCTCGACCGCACCATCGCCGCCATGCAGCGCGCCGCCGCCCGCTGCAACGTCCGCATCGTCACCGGCGACACCAAGGTGATCGAGCGCGGCAAGAGCGACGGCCTCTTCATCAACACCAGCGGCGTCGGCCTGGTCCCCGCCGGCGTCGTCATCGGCCCGCGCCAGCTGCGCCCCGGCGACGTCGTCCTGGTCAGCGGCGACATCGGCCGCCACGGCGTCGCCATCATGACCGTGCGCGCCGGCCTCAGCTTCGAGACCCCGATCGACAGCGACTGCGCCCCCGTTCACGAGCTGGTCGCCGCGCTGCTCGGCGCCGGCATCGTGCCCAGCTGCCTGCGCGATCCCACCCGCGGAGGCCTCGCCGCTGCCCTCAACGAGCTGGCCCTCGACGGCCAGGTCGGGCTCGAGGTCGACGCCGGCGCCATCCCGGTCAGCCCCGGCGTCGCCGCGGTGTGCGAGCTGCTCGGCCTCGACCCGCTGCACGTCGCCTGCGAGGGCCGCCTGGTCGTCACCGTGCGCGCCGTCGACGGCGACCGCGCCCTCGCCACCCTGCGCGCCACCCCGGGCGGCCACGCCGCCGCCCGCATCGGGACCGTCACCACCGACGCGCCCGGCCGCGTCGTCCTGCGCACCACCCTGGGCACGCGCCGCATCCTCGACCTGCCCAGCGGCCAGCTTCTGCCACGCATCTGCTGAGCGCGCTTCGCGCCTCGCCCCGGCTCCCGCGAAGAAGCTGCGGCCACCCTCGCGCAGCCAGCCAGCTCTGCGCGTGTCACCTACACCCGTCCGCGCAACCCCCGGGATGCAGTGACCGCCGCGTCAGGCATGGCCGATGCACTGCGTCAAGGCAGGTAGCCAGCGGAGGTTGACCATGCGCAACATCCTCATCGCCCTCTCCACCTTGCTCGCCGCGTCTCTGTCAGCGTGTGGCACCGCCGACGAGAGCGACATCATCGATCAGCCCGAGATGCGCCCGCTCGCCCTGCGCCTGCAGGATGGTCGCACCCTGGCGGTGGCGCCGACCGGTAGCACCATGCTGGTCACCGGTCGCTACCTCGACGGCCATAGCCTGCCGCGCACCGCCGCAGTCGCGGTGCTCGAGGGCAGCGTCGACGTCGGCGTCACCGCCCAGGGCACCTTCGGCCTGAATCGCGTCACGCTCGAGCTGGGTGACGTCATCGCCTACCCGGGCGGCGTGCCGCTGCACCTGACCGACCTGCGCGTTCGCCTCGAGCAGCCCATCCGCCTGCACACCGCGTGGAGCGATGACGGCATGGCGCTCGACGCCGTCGGTGATGTCACGCTGCTGCTCGACTGGTCGCTGCAGGTGCAAGGGCAGCCCTATGTGCTGGCGCAGCAGCGCCTGACCGACATCCCGGTGCACATCTCGGTCGTGGCCATGGGCCCGAGCCACGTCGGCCTGCACATCGGGGCCGCGCAGCCCGGCGTGTTCTGGAGCTGGGGCGGCATGCTCGAGCTCGCCGACCTCGACCTCGACCTCAACGCCAGCGACGTCATCCGCGTCCCGCGCGTCGAGCAGACCGCGCCGGCGACCCTGCTGCCCTGAGCGCCCCCAGCGCTGTCAGCCTGGCGGCGTCGCGACCGCCGCGTGTGCGCCCGCACCCGCGGCGGTTCTGCTGTCGGCCACGATGTGCCCGTCCTTGAGCACGATCTGGCGCGACGCCCGCGCCGCATACTCGGGGTTGTGCGTGACCATCACGATGGTCATGCCCTCACGCGACAGCTTCTCGAACTCCTCGATCACGATCTCGCCATTGACGCTGTCGAGGTTGCCGGTCGGCTCGTCGGCCAGCAGGATGGCGGGCTGGCCCGCGATGGCGCGCGCGATCGACACCCGCTGCTGCTGACCGCCCGACATCTTGCCCGGGCGCCGCCCGCCGAGCTCCGGGATGCCCAGGCGCAGCAGCGCCGCCTGGGCCCGCTGCCGCGCCTCGCGGTCCGACAGCCCGCGCCGCAGCAGCGGGATCATGATGTTCTCGGCCGCGCTGAACTCCGGCAGCAGGAAGTGAAACTGGAACACGAAGCCCAGCCGCTCGTTGCGCAGCCGCGCGCGCTCGCCGTCATCGAGGCCGCTGGCATCGACGCCGTCGATCAGCACCTGCCCACTGCTGGGCCGGTCGAGCGCCCCCAGCAGATAGAGCAGGGTGCTCTTGCCCGAGCCGCTGGCCCCGACCAGGGCCACGAACTCGCCGCGCTCGACCCGGAGATCGAGGCCATGCAGGATGACCTGGTCGAGCGCCCCCAGCTTGCGCACCAGCGCCCGCGTCTCCAGCACGGGCGCCGCGTCCCCGCTGCTCCCCGCGCCCATCAGCCGACCTGCCCGCGCAGCACATCGACCGGCTCGACCCGCGACCCGCGCAGCGCCGGCAGCAGGCTGGCCACGCCGCCCGTCAGCAGCGCGAACAGCACGCCGTACAGGTAGTACATCGAGTCCTTGTGGATCTGGAACGTCGAGCTCTTGACCAGACCCTCCGACTTGACCTCGAGCGTGCTCAGGAAGGTCACCAGCCGCCAGCCCAGCAGGTCGCCGACGCCGGCGCCGATCAGCGCGATGACCAGCCCTTGCAGCAGGAAGGTGGCCAGGATGTCGCCACGCCGGAGGCCGATCGAGCGCAGGATCGCGATGTCGCGGGTCTTCGACAGCACGATCATGATCTGCACCGCCAGGATGCCGAAGCCGCCGACCACCAGGATGGCGCCGATGACGAAGTTGACGATCATGTTCTGCATGTCGAACAGCGACAGGAAGTTGGCCTGGGTCTCCTGCCAGCTCTCGGCGTCATAGCCGGTCATGCGCTCGATGCGCGCCGCCACCGCGAAGGCCGCGCCCGGATCGCGCAGTCGGAGCTCCAGCTGCCCGACCACGTCTGGCTTGCGCAGCACCGCCTGCGCCAGCGTCAGGTTGACGTAGATCCGGGTCTTGTCGACCGACGGGATGCCCGAGTCGTAGATGGCGACGACCTCGAGGTCCATCGGCCGCCCGCCCGGCGCGACGATGCGCAGCCGATCGCCGACGTGCACGCCCAGCGTGTCGGCGACCCCGACGCCCAGCGCCACACCGACCGCGCGCCCGGGCAGCGTGCGCCAGTCTCCCGCCACCACGAAGCGCGACACCGGCGTGCAGCGCTCCTGCTGCATGGGCAGCACGCCGCGCATGTCGACCGCCAGATCCTTGGCGCCGACCGAGACGATGGCCTGGCCGCGGAGATTGCCGCAGGCCGCCACCACCTCGGGCATGCGCTCCAGCTCGCTGACGAGATCCCAGGGCCGCTTGATGCGCGTGGTGCGCTCGGCGGGCAGCTCGTGACGCACGCCAGCGACCTGTGGCCCCGGTGTCCAGTGCGCCAGCAGCGGTCCGCGGTCCTCGACCTCCTTGGCGAACAGCTGCACATGCGGCGAGATCTTCAGGATCTCGGTCTTGAAGCGGACCTGGAAGCCCTGCATGATCCCGTTCATCGCGATCAACACCAGCACGCCGAGCGCGACGCCGGACACCGCGATGCCGTTGAGCAGCTTGCGGTCCCACAGCTGCCGGAAGGCCAGGAAGCCGACCAGCCGCAGCCGCTTGACCAGGCCGCCCATCAGGGGCTCCCGCTGGTCCGGTGCGTGCGCACGCGCCCGCCGTCCTTCAGCTTGGCGGGCGCCCCCAGCACGACCTCGGCGCCCTCGGCCACACCCGCCACCTCGACGCGCAGCAGATCACGGATGCCGACCGTCACCGCGCGACGGCGCGCCCGGCCGCCCTCGACGACCCAGAGCACGCCGCGCGCCGGGTCGCGCGGCGCGGCTGGATCCGGTGCCACCGCGTCGGCCGGCACCAGCAGCACGGCGTCACGCTGCTGCGTCACGATGTTGACCTCCGCGGTCATGCCCGGGCGCAGCCCCGCCGGCGGCTCGGCCAGCTCGACATCGACCCTGAAGGCCTTGCGCTCACGATCGGCATCCGGGTAGATCCGCGTCACCTGGCCGCGAAAGCGCTGCGCATCGAAGGCATACAGCCGCACCGCGCACGGCGTGCCCACGCGGACGCGGCCGATGTCGGCCTCGTCGACCAGCGACTCGATGTGCAGCTTGCGCACGTCACCCAGGCGCAGGAGATCGTGGTTGACCCCGACGACCTCACCCGGCTCGACGTTGCGCGACAGCACCACGCCGCTCATCGGCGCCAGCACCTCGGTGTCGCTGGCGCGCGCGCGCAGGGACTCGAGCCCGGTCTGCTGTCGCGTGGCCTCGGCGCGAAGCAAGATGCGGGCGTCCTTCTGTTGCGCCCGCGCCGCGGCGATCTGCGCCTCCAGCACCTCCAGCTGCGAGCCTGCGCTGTCGACTTCGGACGGGGTCGCCGCCCCTGCCGCGGCCAGCCGCCGCAGCCGCTCCAGGGTCAGGCGCGCCTGGCCGAGCTGGCTCTGCAGCGCCGTGATCTGGGCCTCCAGCGCCGCCACCTGCGGCGCCGCCGAGGCGCGCTCGCGGGCCGCGGCCAGATCACCCTTGCCGCGGGTGACGTCGATGGCCAGAGTCGGCGCGTCGATGCGCGCCAGCAGCTGACCCGCCTGTACGGCATCGCCCTCGCGCACCAGCAGCTCCACGACCGGCCCCGCGATGCGCGCCTTGATGTCGACCCGGTCGGCCGCCTCGACGGTGCCGCTGGCATACACGGCGTCGATGGCGCTGCCACGCTGCACCAGCGCCGAGTCGACCACCAGCGGGCGCAGCAGGCGCCAGAGCACCAGCGCGGCTGCTGCCAGCACCAGCAGACCCAGGATCAGCCATCTCTTGCGCATGCGCTCCGATCACAGAAGGTGGCGACGATAGCTGAGATGTCGAGGAGGGCGCAGAGGTTGCCGTGGATCACACGGCTGTCACCTTGGCCCCGCTGATGCAATCACAGTGGGCATGCGTTACTCCAAGCTGATTGCACTGAGTGTGGTGGCCGCGTTGGCCGCACCGGTTGCGGCCAGCACGCCCGTCCTGGGGCAAGACGCCTCGGAGGCCGAGCGCAGTGGGCGCGAGCGCTCGGCCATTGCTGTCGCGGGCTTGTACGCGGGTCTCTACGGTTACACCGCGATGGCCTGGTATTTCGGCAAGGAAGTTTCACCGACCTTCCAGTGGAACGACGAGGGATGGTTCGGAAAGGACACCTATGCCGGTGGCGCCGACAAGCTGGGCCATCTGTGGGGGAATTATGCGCTGGTCCGCGGCGCGACGCAGATCCTGCGCGGTGGCGGCTGGGACGCACGCGCCAGCCTGTGGGTGTCCACCGCGCTTTCTGCGGGCTTTTTCACGCTGTCGGAGATCCAGGACGGCTACCACGGCTACGGCTTCTCGGCCAATGACATGTACGCCAACGGCATCGGCATCCTGCTGGCCAACGTGATGGAGCGCTCGCCGACCCTGGATCGCTCGCTGTCGCTGCGCATGCAGTACTTCCCGTCGCAGGCCTTCATCAACCGCGCGGTCGAGGCCGGCCCCTTCAACTCGCCCGAGGACTACAGCGGCCAGACCGTGCTGCTGTCCTACCACCTGGCCGAGCTGCCCGGCGTGAAGACGGCGCGCAGCCTGGGCTGGTTGCGCGCGCTCGACGTCAGCATCGGCTACGAGGCCATCGGCTACCTGCCCGAGCGCGACCAGCCACGCCAGAACCTGTTCCTCGGCCTGTCGCTCAACATGGAGCGCCTGGTGTTCGGTTCGAACCAGCCGGCGCGCTCGGTCAGTCGCCTGGTGCAGAAGCTCTATGCGCCGCCGCTGACGGTGCTCAGGCCGTGGGCCGCCGATCCATTTCAGGGCAGTACGATGTCGACCCAGACCGGCCAGTGATCCGACATCGTGACGCTGCGCTCGACGGCGCCCGGGATGGCGGTCACGCCGCGCGTGAAGATGGCATCGAGGCGGGCATCGACGACGCCGCTCCAGGTCGCGCCCAGACGCGCGGTCGGGGTGGTGAAGTCGATGTGGCGCATGTAGTCGTCGAGCACCGGCGCCTGATCCGAGTCGGCCACGCTGCCGACCGCCAGCTGCGGGATGAAGCTGTCGGCCCACAGGTACGGGTTGGTGTTGAGATCACCCGCGACCACGGTCGGCCACGGCGTGTCGAGCACGGCCGGGCGTAGCTGCAGGATGCGATCGGTGGCGTTGAGGCGGGTGTCGAGGTGCACGTCGACCAGGTGCAGCCGCAGCGAGCCGATCACGGCCTCGACATACAGCGCGATGCGCCGGGTGCCGCTGCCGACCAGATCGGCCTGCGGCAGGGCCATCACGCGCGGGTTCTCCAGCGGGTAGCGGCTGAGGATGGCGGTGCCGTGGGTGCCGTCGCCCTGCAGCCGCTCGGGCGCATAGACGTGGCCCATGCCCAGCAGCGCGGCCAGGCGAGCGGCGCGACAGCCGCCCTCACCGGGGTGGTGCTCGATCTCCTGCAGCAGGAAGATGTCGGCGGTCGCCAGGTTGGGGTTGCGCAGGATGGCGCTGGCGAGGCCGGCGACGTCCTCGCCCTTGTGCACGTTGTAGGTCACCACGCGCAGGCGCATCGGCGCGGTGAAGGCGACCTCGCCCGGGACCGGCGCGCTGTCGGGCGACAGCGCGCCGCTGATGTCGGAGGCCGACGTCCAGGGCTGGGTCTGCCCCAGCTCCTCGGAGGTACAGCCCGCCAGCAGGCCGAGCGCGAGTCCGCCGGCGCACACCAGGACGTGACGCGTGATCACAGCGTGAACCCCAGGCTCATTCCCAGCCAGGGCGCGGCGCCGCCCTTGCCGACGGCGCCCATCATGAAGACGCGAAACAGCGCGCGGCCGCGGAACTCGTAGCCGGTCGACAGCTCGCCACCGAAGCCAGTCGAGCTGGTGCCCGGCCACTCGGGCACCGGGGAGGGCCGGCGCAGATGGATGATCTGCGGGCCGAGCTGCATGAACCAGCGGTGGCGCCCCGAGCCGGCCAGGTAGCCGGTCAGGTAAGGGCTCAGCGTGAAGACCTGCTCGCGCGAGCCCACGGTGTAGGTCGAGGCGACGCCGCCGATGGCGACGTGACGCAGCAGCTGGAAGTCGTAACCCAGCCCCCACAGGCCACCCTTGCCGAGCAGCTCGGCATAGACGGCGTGGCGCCGCGGCTGGCCGCTGCTGCGCGGGGCCAGCGAGGGTGAACGCGTGACCATCGGACCGGTCGGTTCAGCCAGCGCGGTGCGGGCAGAGCTGCCGCCGATGACGACGGTGCTGACGCAGGCGACGACGACAGAAATCCACCAGCGTGAGCGCGAGCACCGTTCAAACATCGAACCCCAAGCATCGTCGAATCCGCCTCATCTTGCCAGCGCAAGATTTGCGGCGCGGCGGGTGCGGAGCTGGGCGACTATGCGGCCATGCGAGTCGCAAGCTGGACATTGGTGGTGGCAATGAGCGCTGGCGTGACGCTGAGCGTCGTGGCAGCGGGCTGCAAGAAGAAGCAGGAAAAGAGCGGCGGCGGCGGCGGGACGGGGAGTGGAAAGGGGCCTGGAGCGGACCCAGGCACAGGCACCGGCGGCGGGGCTGCCGGCGGCTGTGTCACCAGGCTGGTCAGCGGCGTCGGCGACGTCACGCTGACGGCCGCCTGTGGCGGCGTCGCGCTGGAGGGCGAGGTCGTGGTCGACGGCAAGCTGACCATCGAGCCTGGGGTCACCATCACCGCCGGCAAGGATGCGCGGCTGACGGTCGGTGACGCCGTCGCGGGCAGCCTGCTCGCCAGCGCTGCCGCCGACAAGCCCATCACCTTCACCAGCGCCGACAAGCAGCCCGGCGCCTGGCAGGGCGTCGTGCTCGGCGCCATGAACAGCGGGTCGACCCTGAAGCACGTCGTCCTCGAGTTCGCCGGTCGCGACGACGGCGCCAGCCTGATCATCGATGGCGAGGCCGCCACCGTGCAGGACTCCAGCTTCCGCGACGGCAAGGGCTTCGGCCTGCGCGTCGGCGGCGAGCAGCGCCTCGGCGCGCCCATCCAGGGCTGCAGCTTCGAGCGCCTGTCGGGCGGCGCCATGCGCGTCACCGGCGACGTGCTGCCCTGGCTGGGCGAAAACCGCCACGGCGACGCCACCCCGATCGCCGTCGGCGATGGCAACGCCCACCGCGACGCCACCCTGGGTGCCGGCCACTACCTGCTGCTCGGCGACGTCGGCGTGGAGCGCACGCTGCCCGAGCAGGCCCCACCGGTGCTGACCATCCCGGCCGGCACGCTGATCGAGAGCGTCCCCGGCGCCGAGCTGGCGGTCGGCTATGGCGAGCTCGGCACCCTGCGCATCCTGGGCACCGCCGAGAAGCCGGTGCGCCTCGGCGCCGCCGACCAGAAGCCGGGTGGCTGGACCGGCGTGCGCCTGTACGACGGGGCGCGCGCGGTCGACGTGCAGCACGTCATCATCAGCTTCGCCGAGTCGTCGGCCAGCGAGGGCGCCATCCAGGTCCGCGGCGCCGCCGCCGGCACGCTCGACAGCATCACGTTCGAGAACATCGTCGGCGCCGGGGTGTCGCTGCCCAAGGCCAGCGCGGTCACCGCCACGAACCTGCAGGGCGGCAAGCCAGCGCTGCTGCAGGCCAAGAAGTAGCAGCCATGGACCGCGACGCCCTCGCGGTCGTGTTCGAGGACGACTGGCTGCTGGTGGTCGACAAGCCGTCGGGCCTGGTCACGCACGCCGCGCAGGGCAGCCCGGGGCCCGACCTGCTGGCGCTGGCCCGGGTCGGCCGCCCCTACGTCGGCCTGCTACACCGCCTCGATCGCGAGGCCTCCGGCCTGCTGGTGCTGAGCAAGCGCCCCGAGGCCAACGCCTCGCTGCAGCGCCAGCTCGAGCAGCACAGCCTGGAGCGTGACTACACCGCCATCCTGGCCGGCCGCCTGGCGCCCGGCGTACACGCGGTCGATCGTCCCATCAGCGAGCGCTCGCAGGGCAGGGCGGCGCTGCGTCGCAAGCCGGCCCCCGACGCCCAGCCCGCGCACAGCCATTTCACCGTCGTGCGCGCCCTCGGCTCGCGCGCCACCCTGGTCGAGGTCCGCCTGGAGACCGGCCGCAAGCACCAGATCCGCGTCCACGCCGCCGCCATCGGCCACGCCATCTTCGGCGACCGTCGCTATGGCGGCCCGCCCGCGCCCCGGCTGTGCCTGCACGCCTCGCGGCTGCGCCTGCGCCACCCCGCCGACGACCGCGCCCTCGACCTCGTCGCGGCGCTGCCCGAGGCGCTGGTCGCGCTGGCAGCGGACCTGGCCGGCGATCCGACCTGACGGCTCAGCTGGCCGCGGCGTCGCGCTTGGGCGGCGTCGTGCCCGCCGCCAGCCGCACGAAGTCGGAGCCGGTGACCACACCCTTCATGGTGTGGTGGTGCACGACGATGATGCGCCGCGCGTGCGTCGACACCGTGAAGCCGGCGGCGCGATACAGCACGGTGTCGTCGGGCAGACACAGCAGGGCCTGGGTCATGGCCTCCTCGACCCGGGTCTCGGGCGGCAGGCTGCGCGAGGCCAGCGCCTCGACCTGGGTGAACAGCCCGACCGGCTTGTCGTCCTCGGTGACCACCAGGCCGCCCACGCTGGTCTGCGCCAGCCGCGCCATGGCGCCCTCCAGGGTCTGGCCGACGTCGATGCTCAGCACCTCGGGCGTCATGATGGTCGACAGCGCGCCGGCGATGCGCGCCTCCCTCACCGCCATCATCACGTCCCGGGTCGACAGCACGCCGACCGGGCGCCCGTCGTCGACCACGAAGACGCGGTGGATGTGGCGCGCCAGCATGACCCGCGAGGCCTCGGCCACGGTGGCCCCAGGGCGCACCGAGACCACCGGGTGCGACATGGCGTCCGCCACGCACGCCGCCGGCAGCTCCAGCAGCGGGCGCTCGACGCGGTTCCACGCCCGCACCCGCCCGAGCCGCAGCAGATCCATGCGCGAGATCACGCCGGCTGCGCGGCCATCGCGCCCCACCACCAGCAGTGACGAGACCCGATGCTTGGCCAGCAGGGCGTCAGCGGCGCTGACGTCGTCATCCGCGGGCATGGTCACCACCGGCTGGGTCATGAAGTTATCGACAGGGAAGTCGAGCGCGTTCATGGCCGGACTATGGCACGATCCGCGCCATGCCGAAGCATGCCAGTGCCCACGATGCAATCGCCGCCGTCCAGAGCGGTCACCGCGTCTTCATCCATGGCGGGGTCGCCACCCCGGTGGCGCTGGTCGACGCGCTGGTCCAGCAGGCCGACCGCCTGCGCGACGTCGAGCTCATCCACCTGCACACCTCGGGGCCCGCGGCCTACGCCGACGCGCGCTACGCGGCCAGCTTCAAGGTCGCCAACCTGTTCGTCGGCCCCAACCTGCGCGCGCGCCTCGATCACGAGCGCGTCGACTATCTGCCCTGCTTCCTGTCGGAGATCCCGGCGCTGTTCCGCTCTGGCCGGCGTCGCCTCGACGTCGCGCTGGTGCAGGTGTCACCGCCCGATCGTCATGGCCTGTGCACGCTGGGCACCAGCGTCGATGTCGCCCACGCCGCCATCGAGGTCGCCGACCTGGTCATCGCCCAGGTCAACCCGCGCATGCCGCGCGTGCACGGCGACGGCGTGCTGGCGCTGACCGAGATCGATCACTGGTACGAGGAGACCAGCGAGCTGCCCGAGGTCGCGCCCGAGCCGCTCAGCGACCTCGAGCGCGCCGTGGGCCGCCACGTCGCCAGCCTGGTCGAGGACGGCGCCACCCTGCAGATGGGCATCGGCGCCATCCCCAACGCCGCGCTGGCCGAGCTCGGCAACCACCGCCACCTCGGCGTGCACACCGAGATGTGGTCCGACGGCCTGCTGCCCCTCCTGAAGAGCGGCGTGGTCGACAACTCGGTCAAGCGCATCCACCCCGGGCGCACCATCTCCGGCTTCGTGATGGGCACCCGCGCGCTGTACGACTTCATCGATGACAACCCCGCGGTGATGCAGCTCGACATCGCCTACGTCAACGCTGCCGAGGTCATCCGGCGCAACCCCAAGGTGGTGGCCATCAACTCGGCGGTCGAGGTCGACCTGACCGGCCAGGTCTGCGCCGACTCCATCGGCGCCAAGATCATCTCGGGGGTCGGCGGGCAGATGGACTTCATCCGCGGCGCCTCGCTGTCACCGGGCGGGCGCCCCATCATCGCGCTGCCCAGCCGCACCTCGAAGGGGCAAGCGCGCATCGTGCCCCTGCTGCGCCACGGCGCCGGCGTCGTCACCACCCGCGCCCACGTGCACTACGTGGTCACCGAGCACGGCGTGGCCGATCTCTACGGCAAGACGCTGTCGGAGCGCGCCGCCGCGCTGACCGCGATCGCACACCCCGAGGATCGCGAGGCCCTGACCCGGGCCTGGCGCGACGCGCGGGCCTGAGCGCGAGTCGGGCCGCGCTACGGCGCGACCGGCAGCGTGTCGGGATCCGAGGTCGCAAGGCCTGGCAGCGGCCGCCACGGGTTGGCCGGCAGCGTCAGCGCGGAATCGTACTGATAGGTGTGCGTGGGCGCGCCATAGTCACAGCGACTGCCGACCGGGCAGCCGCTCTCGCGCGCGTCCAGGATGGTGGCGCTGATGACCTGGTCGCTGAGGGCGTGCCACTCGATGCGGCGGGCTTCCCACAGGCGGTTGACCTGGCCCGGTGCGCCACCGGCGCCGAACGCGACCTGCCCGGGCGGCAGCAGATAGACCACGGGATCGTGGATGTAGACGTGGTCGGTCACCGTGTTCATGCCCAGGTTGGCGAACGAGTCGTTCAGCGTCAGCCCGCCCGAGGTCATGGTCAGCTGGCGCATCCACAGCCCGCGCTTGATGTAGAGGAAGTCGACGTCGGCGTCGTTGACGCGCACCAGCTTGTGGAAGGACACCCGCACGGTGTTGTCGATGATGATCCAGTTGTAGCCGCCGCCCAGGCGGAAGCCCCAGCTGTTGCGGTTGCCGGCGGTGGCGATGTTGTTGTTGGCGAACAGCACGTTGCGCGCGCGGCCGGCCAGCACGCCGCAGCCGTCGGTGTCGCCATTCATGGGCGCCGTCGGCAGCATGCGGATGATCGAGTTGACCATGGCGAAGCGATTGACGATGTCGTCCACGCCGACGCCATTGATGAGGTAGATCGCGGTGCCCGCGCGGGTCGCCGGCGGCGCGATGGCGTTGTTGATGATGACGCCGTCGAGCACCACGTCGCTGGAGCGCTCGGCCACCCACAGGTTGCCGAGCTGGCCGCCGCGCACCCGGATGCGGTGGCTCGGGCTGAGGGTCGGGCCGGGCAGGTTGCCGATGAACAGGAAGGTGATCTGCACCGCGGGCTCCAGCGTGATGTCGCAGTCGTTCACGTTGCCGAGGTTGACGGTGCCCAGGCTGCCGGCGGCGGCGGGCACGCGCACCGCGGTGCCGGCGGTGGCGCACGCGGTCTGTAGCTCGGTGGCGGCGGCGGCTCCGGTGGCGGCCACGGTGACCGAGCGCGTGGTGGCCGGCAGCATGGGCACCTCGTAGGCGCCCATCACGCTCCTGCCGTTGTTGGGCAGGCTGTTCAGATCCAGCGCCGGATACAGCGGATGCGGCCGGCTGCCGATGGCGGCGTCGACATTGCCGCCGCCGCCATCGGTCACCGGGGCGCCATCGCTGCGCCCGCCGCCGTCGATGGGATCGCCGCCACCGTCGTCGTCGTCACCACACCCGGGTGTACATGCCGTCAAGCAGCCCAGCACGACGAGCAGTCGAAGCTTCATCCGCCCATGTTGCCGCCCGTCGCGCGGCGCCGTCAATCAAGACCCCATCAGCCAGGCCCCTTGTAGCAGAGCAGCGGGCGCAGCCGCCTGACGATGCGCACCAGCTCGCGCTGCGCCCGCATCACCTGGGTGATGTCCTTGTAGGCCCCGGGCGCCTCGTCACACAGGACACGCTCGAGGCGCGGGTCGAAGAAGACCCCGCGCATCTGCCGGCGCAGCTCGGCCGGCGCGATCAGCCGGCGGGCGTCGCCCCGGCTCAGCGCGCGCCCGGCCCCGTGCGAGCTCGAGGCCAGCGCGGCCGGCAGCCCGCGCCCCTCGACGTGGAAGCTCCACGAGCCCATCGACCCCGGGATGACCCCGAGGTCGCCGGCGCGCGCACACATGGCGCCCTTGCGGTGTACCCAGCCGGGGGCTTCCGCGCGGACATGGTTGTGGTCACAGTCGATGAACGATGCCGCCTCGACCGCGCCCCCCAGCGTGCGTGTGACCACCTCGGCCACACGCTCCACCATGGCGCGCCGGCTGGCGGCCGCATAGCGCACCGCCCACGCGGCGTCACTGACATATGCCGCCGCGGCGTCGCCCTCGAGCGCGACCAGCCCCGGCGCCACGTGATGATCGCGGATGCGCTGCCCCATCACGCGCGACCCGCTGTGCAGCATCAGCCACAGCCGGCCCTCGTCGTCGCTCTGCAGCTCGACGAAGTGGTTGCCGCTGCCGAGGGTGGCGAACTCCAGCACCCCGTCGCGCCGTCGCAACGCCTCCAGCCGCGGATGGCTGAGCGGCGCCGCCAGCAGCTCGGCCGGCAGCGCCTCGGGCCCCTGGCGCGGGTGCCGGCGCGTGGGCACCGCGCGCCCCAGCGCCTCGAACAGCCGCGCCGCGGTCGCCACCCGCAGCGCGCCGGCCTCGAGGTCGAAGCCCAGCGCCGCCACCCCGCAGCCGATGTCACCCCCGACGGCCGCGGGGTAGATGAGGCGCGTCGTCGCCAGCGCGACGCCGACACAGACGTCCGACGCCAGGTGCACGTCGGGCATCACCGCCACCTGCTGCACGTCGTCGGCCTCACACAGCCGCGCCAGCGCCGCCTCGACCTCGGGCGACACCGGCTCGGCCAGCCAGCGCTCACTGCGCGCCGTCATGGCTGGCCGACCTCCTCGCCGTCGTCGACCTGGCCTGCCGCCGCAGCCTCGGCCTCCGGCCCGGGCTCCTCGATCAGGCAGAACGCCAGCTCGGGCACCCGCTTGCGCTGCACCACCTGCGCGATCTCGCTGCGCAGCCAGCCCCGGAGCCCACGCAGTCGCGCCAGCACTGCCCCGGCATCGCTGTCCTGCGGCGCCACCAGGGTCACCAGCAGGCGCGAGCCATCCGGCGCCGGCTCGACCGACACCACGACCAGGCCTCCCAGGCTGCCATCGCCCAGGTCGCCCGCCAGCACGCTGGCCAGGGTCCTCTCGACCTCCCGACACAGCTGCATCACCTTGTAGTCACCGCGCGGCGCAAGCTCCGCCGCCAGCGCGCCCTGCTCGCTACCACTCACATCATCGACGTCCGAGCGCCGGCTTCCGCCGCGTCCACGTCTGCTCGATCTGGATCGCATGCACACTCCACACGGAACGAACCCTCACGAGGGCCGGCCCGGGAAGCTGCACAGCGAAGCTCTAGATCGCTGCGGCGTCCCCGACGAGGCCCGATGACAAATTCGAATGTGCGTGCGCAGACATGACGGGCCTCCCTTCGGTGACTGCAATCTACGCCAGCCCGCGCCGATTCTCCCCTGGCACATGCTATGACCCGCCGCGATGTCCGCCCGGGACTCCTTGCCACGCGTGTACTGGTACCTGTGGGCGGGCGCCCTGGTGAACCGACTCGGCGGCTTCGTCTTCACCTTCCTCACGCTGTACCTGACCAGCGATCATCATCGTGCTGCAGCCGCTGTCGCTGCGGGTCATCGAGCGCCACCGCCGCGCCGTCATGCTGGCCGCCGGCGCCGCGCTCACCGGCCTCGGCTTCAGCCTCGCCGCCGTGCTGCACACGCCACCCGGCTACGCGGTCGGCATCGCGGTGTGGACCTTCGGCGAGATCGCCTTCATCCCCATCGGCCCCACCGTGGTCGCCGACCTGGCCCCGGCCGAGCTGCGCGGCAGCTACCAGGGCGTGTACCAGATCGCCTTCGGCGCCTCCGCCATGGTGGCCCCCATGCTGGGCGCCTTCGTGCTGGGCCGCGCCGCAGCTACGGCCTGTGGGGCGGCTGCCTGGGCCTGGGCCTGGTCACCGCGTGCCTGCACCTCGCGGTGGCGCCTGCGCGCCGTCGCCACCTCGTCACCGTGCACGCCTCCGAGTCAGGCGCCGCCCGCGAGGACGGCCTGCGCGCCGCCGGGTGATAGGCTGCTCGCCATGCGCAGGAAGCTGGTGATGCTGGGGGCGACCGTGGGCTGTGCGCTGGTCGCGGGCTGGTCGAGCTGGCGCCTGGTCTCGGCCGACCTCGAGGCCAAGCTGGCGCGCGGCGGCAGGACCAGCGGTGAGTACAGCTTCCTCGTCTTCTTCACTGCGCTGGGCGGGCTGGTGGGCCTGGTCGGGTCGCACCGCCTCGTGCGCGGCGCTGCCGTCGTCCGTCGCGAGTGGCTGCTCGGCTTCGAGCCCGGCCGTCGCGAGGCCGACTATCGCAGCACGGCGCGCCCCATCGTCTCCGACCTGAGCAGCCGTCTGCGCGCGCGCGGCTACGTCCCCGTCATCGAGCGCGTCGATGACGCCCACGTCAGCCTCGGTCCCGCCGCCGCCGACCTCGAGCTCGGCGGCCAGCTGCGCATCGTGCACGGACCCGCCGCGCACAAGCAGCCCGACCTCGGCATCATCCTCGGCTTCACCGCTCCCGGCGCAGGCGCGCCCGGCTTCGCCTTCGTCATGGTCAGCGACGGCGCCGCCGGCCTGTACGTCGAGATGGCGCACTACCTCTTCATCGCGCTCGGCGACCTGCACCCGGGGCTGACCTTTCGCGACCTGGCTTCCACCGCGGGAGCCCAGTCGGCACGCGACCTTGCCAGCGTGCTGCCCGACCGCCCCGAGCACCTGCCAGGGCCTGCCTGACCGATCCACCGGCGCTCTGCGTAGCATCTCCTCATGAAGCGGCTGGTCGCCCTGCTCGCGCTGCTCGGCCTCCTGGTCAGCACACCTGGGTGTGGCGCGCGCAACCGCGCCGGTCCGCGCAACCCGGCCGGCGAGGCCATGGCCGTCGTCGGCGTGGTCGGCATCGTGGTCGGCGTCATGCTGCTCGGCGGCCTGGTCAGCGACTGCGAACGTGAGCGCGACTGCACCGCGCGGCGCACCGGCGACCCGATGCCATGAACCGCGTCCGGTAGTGTGGGCGCATGGTCCGTCCCGCCGCTTCGGACTTCTGGTGTGCGCGCTCGCGGCGCTTGCGGCCGCCCGTGCGTGCCGCAGTCGAAGCGCAAGCCGGCTGCCACCGCGACACCGCCCCGGCGCCCGACCACGGCCTCGCCGCTGCCGTCGCCCGTGCCGAGTACTTCGCCACCCTGGTCGACGCCGACGCACCCGGCATGGACGACGGCGCCTACCTCATCGGCGCCGGCGCGCAGTTCTGGCTGGTGCGCTTCGAGCGCTCCGAAGACTGGCTGCCGTCGTGTTCGCCCTCCAGCTGCGGGGCGTCCCGAACTCGGCCCAGGGCTGGCCGGACCCGCGCGGCCGAGGTCGGTGGGTGCCTCGGGCGACGGGCTGCGCGGCGGCGGGCCCGACAAGGGGCCCGCTGATCGCCGCTCCGCCTGACGCGGCCGCGCTCCGGGCTACACCGGCGCGGGCGGTCACCAGGGCGACGGCTGCGGGGTCGCCACAGGGCCTGCGCTTCCATAGGGTCTGCCGTCGCGATGCCGGTACACGAAGCGTTCCCCACGGGGGTCACGCTCGATGAGCAGGTGGCCACGGTGGACAGCGCCGTGGTGGGCGCTGCACAGGACGACGAGGTTCCTCAGCGCGTGGTCGCCGCCGCGCGATCGGAAGCGCCAGTGGTGCACGTCGACCCAGACCGAGGCGCGACAGCCGGGCACCTCGCAGCCGCCGTGTGCGCGCCGCATCGCCGCGGCCCGGCGTGCCGGCGGGAGCTGGCGCGACACCGGCGCATCGGGCTGCTGCAGCGCCACCACCGAGGCGTCACACAGCGCGACCTCGAGCAGCTTGGGGTCGATGTCGAAGACCTTGCCGCCGCCGTCCTGGGTCACCCGCTCGCAGCGCGCGCAGACCCCGATGGCGATCTGGTAGCTCGGGGTCCCCGGCTTGCGGTCGCCAGCTGCGGCGCTGGCCAGGCGCAGCAGCTGGTTCATGAAGGTGTCGTCATCGAGCGCTGCG
>Ga0154020_10003008_pt1 | contig 20461 bp, 8 predicted proteins | sample Klosneuvirus_201_FD_109709 | JGI IMG/M metagenome (GOLD analysis project Ga0154020, IMG submission 109709) | Active sludge microbial communities from wastewater, Klosterneuburg, Austria - Klosneuvirus_20160825_MG | ecosystem: Engineered > WWTP > Aerobic digester > Activated sludge | place... | reverse complement strand
TGATGCGGTGCTTGGACAAGGATCGAGCACACCGGTATTCGACCGCCAGTGCGTTGAGCGATGAACTGGCACGTTTCCTCAGGGGCGAGCCGGTCGAAGCTGGGCCGCCTTCCGCGACTTACCGAATTGGGAAGTTCGTCCGGCGCAATCGCGCCTCAGTCTTCGCCGCGTGTGCGGTGATCTTCTCTCTGACGGCAGGATTGGCGACGACGATCTGGCAATGGCGCATCGCCGCAACACAGCGGGACCGCGCTGTGGCCGCCGAAGGAATATTGCGTCGGCTGGCAGAATCTGAGAGCGAGGCTCGGCAAGAGGCTGACGCAAAGGCTCGGGAGGCTGAGTACAACGCCTACGTTGCCAACGTTCAGATGGCCGCCGCCGCGATGGAGTCTCGTCAGTACTATCGTGCGCGCCAGCACCTCGACGCTTGCCTGAAGCGACTGCGCGGCTGGGAGTGGAGTTGGCTGAATGCCCGTGCCGATACCTCACTCTTGGTGTTGAACCAATCGTCATACGCTAAGTCATCCTCCTTTAGCTCAGACGGCATGAGGATCGTCGTTGGATTGGGGGATAACACCGCGTGCGTGCTGGACGCCGCTACAGGAACGACGCTGGCCGTGCTCAAAGGGCATACTGGCGCTGTGACCTCCGCGTCATTCAGCCGTGACGGGAAGAGAGTAGTTACTTCGTCAGACGACGGTACGGCGCGAATGTGGGACGCCAACACAGGGGCATTCGAAGCGGAGTTCAAGGGGCATACAGGCGGCGTCAACTTCGCTTCGTTAAGCGCAGACGGTGCCCGTGTAATCACAGCTTCCGAAGACGGAACTTCGAGGGTATGGGATACCACCAAGATGGAGTTGCTGATTGAACTCAAGGGGCACGTGGCGAGGGTCAACTCCGCGTCGTTCAGCCCCGACGGCACACGGGTCCTCACAGCGTCGGACGACTATACGGCGCGAGTATGGGATGCCTTCTCCGGCGCAAGCATCGCCGTCCTTCACCCGTACTCTTTTTACATTCGGTGCGCGTCATTCAACCCAGATGCCACTCGCATTGTGACCGCTGCTTCGGACAATACCGCACGGGTGTGGGATCTGGCTACGGGAGCATGCCTCCAGATCCTCTCGGGACACACAGGGCCCGTCAACTCGGCAACCTTCAGTTCCGACGGTGCCCGGATCGTCACATCATCGGATGACACAACATCGCAGGTGTGGGATGCCGCTTCAGGGCGGAGCCTGCTTGAGCTTGCGGGACACACAAATCAGGTCCTTTCTGCATCGTTCAGTCAAGACGGCACTCGGATCGTCACTGCCTCCGCCGACCAGACCGTGCGAATGTGGAACCCAGCAGTCGAGATGGGGTTGACCAATTTCAGGCTGCACACGAGTTCGGTGACTTCTGCGTCATTCAGTGCGGACGGGACTCGCGTTGTGATGTCCTCGGATGACGGTACTGCACAGACATGGGACGCGATGACCGGCTCGGGGTTGGTGACTTTTGAAGGACACTCGAATGGTGTGACCTCTGCATCGATGAGCCCTGACGGAACTCGAATCGTCACATCGTCGTCGGACCACACGGCGCGTGTATGGAATTCTGCGACTGCCGACACCATTGCGGTGCTCCGTGGGCACACGGAACGCGTCTGCTCCGCGGGATTCAGCCCCGACGGTGGGCACATCATCACCGCATCGGATGACCATGAGGCGCGGGTATGGGATGCGGTCAGCGGCACAGTTGTCTTCTCGCTCCGTGGGCACACAAGCGGCGTTGCTTCCGCAACGTTCAGCCGCGATGGCGCAAGTATTGTCACGGCATCGGGCGACAGCACGGCCAGGATTTGGGACGCAGCGACGGGCGAATGCGTGGCGGTGCTCCGGGGACACTCTGCATACGTCACCTGTGCCGCGTTCAGCCCGGACGGTACGCGGGTGGTCACCTCATCGGGCGACAATACGGCCCGCGTGTGGGACGTGGCCTCGCAAACAAGTGTTCTCGAGCTCAAGTGGCACTCAAGCGCCGTCACGTTCGCATCATTCAGTCCGGACGGCTTGCGGATTGTTACCTCGTCAGACGACAGAACTGTTCTGGTGTGGGACGCAGCCTCCGGAATTCCCTTGGCCGAGCTCAATGGACACAAGGGCGGCGTTAACTCCGCTTTGTTTAGCCCGGATGGAGACCGGATTATCACAGCGTCCGGTGATCGGACCGTACGTTTTTGGGAAAGCGTGCCGTATCACGATCGATTCACGGCGATCCGAAAGGCCAGGGCGGCGGCGGAGAAAAGCGGCTCAGAGGGCGCAAGCTCCGCGAGCGATGAGGGGTCCAGGAGTCCGGGACCCAACGCGGGAGCACCGCCATGAAGGAGATTCGCGGCGAGCAGATTCGTTCAGTTTTTCTGGAGGCTTTGAGCCTCCAGGGGGCGGGGCGTGCTCGCCTGTTGGACGAGCGTTGCGGGGGCGACAGGGAGCTGCGGGGGGAGATCGAATCTCTCTTGGCCCATGATCCAGCGGGCTCGCTGTTCCTGGAACAGCCCGCGGTGCAACTGCCCGCGGCACTGGAGGAACTGGTCAAGAGCGAACCGCCGCGGCTGGAGCATTCGGGGGACCAGGTCGGGACCTACCGCCTGGTGCGGGTGGTCGGAGAGGGTACATTCGGCACCGTTTGGCAAGCCGAACGCCAGACGCCATTCACCCAGATCGTGGCGGTGAAGATCATCAAGCCGGGGATGGACAGCCAGGCCGTCATCGCCAGGTTCGAACAAGAACGACGGGCCCTCGCAGCGATGAATCATCCAAACATCGCTCGCATCATCGATGGCGGTGTTACGCCCCAGGGCCGCCCGTTCTTCGCCATGGAGTTTGTGGAGGGTGAGCCCATCACCGAATATGCCCAACGGCAGGGTCTAGACCCCGAGGCCCGGCTCAGGTTATTCCGCCCGGTGTGCGAAGCGGTTCAGCACGCACACTCCAAGGGGATTATCCATCGGGACCTCAAACCGGCGAACATCCTGGTCGATGCTCTGGGTGCTCCCAGGCTGCTCGACTTTGGAATTGCCCGAGCGTTCGGCGAAGACTCGCCCGCGGCATCGCTCACGGGTCGGTACGGGATCATCGGCACTCTCTCGTACATGAGCCCGGAGCAAGCGGCCGGCGCAAACGGTGACCCAGACGTGCGAGCAGACGTGTATTCGCTCGGGGTCGTGCTCTACGAACTGCTCGCCCGCCGTCTTCCGCTCGATCTGAGCGGCAAGTCGGTTGCAGACGCTGTTCGTATGGTCCAAGACCTCGAACCTCCCCGCATCGGTTCGATCAATCAGCGCTTCCGCGGCGACATAGAGACGATTGTCTGCAAGGCGATGGAGAAACAGCGGGAGCAGCGATATCAGAGTGTGGCGGAACTGGAGTCTGATCTTGGGCGCCTCCTCAACAACCAGCCGATCCAGGCGCGGCCGCCATCGTTGTCATACGTCACTCGAAAGCTAGTCCGAAGGAACCCGGTCACTACAGGGCTCGTGATCATGGCGCTCTTGGCCTTGAGTGCGGGTCTCAGTGCCATGAAGTTTCGGCAGGCTGCGATTGCCTCCCGGACCGCACGAGATGCCGAGACCCAGCGCGTTCAACAACTCGCCATGCTGAACTGCGCGAGAGAGCTCTCGACGCAATCACTTGCCCTCGCGCCGAGCAACCCTGAACTGTCAAGGCTGCTTGCTCTGCAAGCGTACCGGTTCAATGAACAGCTGGGCGCGGATGTGCTCGCGACCGGGGATGCGACGGCGGACGTTACCAAGGCAATGCGACTGCACGTGGCCCACGAGAAATGGGATCCGTTACCGGCTCCAGACGGTCTGACCGTCCTGAGGGTTGCACTCTCACCCGATGGTCAGCAACTCGCCGGAGCGGGAATCAAGGGAGACTATCGCCGGCCGCGCCCCGACGACGGAGGCGTGGTGTTATGGAACTTGAAGCCGGCAAACGCTGCGTTGAGACCTGCCGGGGACAATCCCAAAGGCGGGCCGGGAAAGCGAGAAGATGCGGTCGGCGCTGCCAATGTCAAGACACTCGAAACTCCTCGACTTGTGACCTGGGTCGGCTTTAGCCCCGATGAGCGGTGGATCGTCGGTGCTAGTCCGCGACTCAGAGACGATCCGAACGGCAGGCTCTTTCTTTGGGATCGGGACGGGTTCCTGCAGCGCACGATCCTGGACGTTCCGAACCTTCCTGGTTGCAATCTTGCCTTTGCACCGATTGGAAGTCGGCTGGCAGGCTGTAGCCCCTCTGGCCGTGTTTGGATCGGCGACCTTCCAGACGGGTTCGGAGGAAACGGTCCGCTGCTGCTGGAACCAAAGCTCTTTGAGCAAGGCGACTTTGAAGATGACACGCTTGTCTCGCTGTCGTGGAGTCCCGATGGTCGCTGGCTTGCCGCGGCTTGCGCTCAGCCCAGCTTGTTGATCTGGGACATGACTCAACCAACTCGCAACGCGAAGCGGCTCAAGCTCACCGGCACCGAAGATGTGGCCCTGTGGAATTCTGCGTTCACCGCAAACAGTCGGGAACTTTGGAGCGCGGAACCCTCCACTGGAACTCTAATCGTCTGGGATCTGGCCTCGCTTCCAGAGGCGATTCCGGAGGCCCGGAGGATTCGGAACGCAGCGTCATCGTTCGGCAACGTGTTTGTGTTCACAGGACCGGGGAATTTGCGGGCGGTGTCAAACCTGTTCTCAAATAGGGTATCGGTGTGGAATGCCGCACAGCCGGATGCACAACCACGAGTACTCGAGGGATTCAAGAAGATGGTCCTGGGAATACAGTTTTCTCCCGACGGGGGGCAACTGATCTCCTGCGGCGTTGACGGCATTCGCCAATGGGACCTGGGTGGCCCGACGATTCAGGGCGATGAGTTTCAGATTCGCCCCGAAGATGTCATGCCTATCGACACTCCCAAGCCGGGTTCGGGGCCAAGGGTCGAAGGAGCCCCCAGGGATGTCGCGAGCGCGTTGGCACAGGTGGGAATGCTCGGAGGAGTTCAGTGCCTGGCGTTCGATCCTCGAGGAGCTTTCCTGGCGGCCGGGGCGTTCAGCGCCGACAAGCCGACCGAGGAGCTCTTCCTTTGGCCGTTCAACCGGCCGGATCGTGCCCCGACGTCAAGGACCTGGCCTAGTGAACCGAAGCCTGTGAGCGGAGCGTCTATGCCACCGTTCGCGTTCGGTGGCATCAATGCAATCGCTTATTCCGAAAGCGGGGCCCTACTCGCCGTTGCAAGCGGAAAGTCAGTTCGGGTCCTGCGGGATCCGATGAGCGACCAGGGTGACGCCATCGTGCTCGAAGCAGGTCCGGGAAGGCCGCAATGCTTGGACTTTGGTTCAAGCGAAGCTCAAGGCAAACGAATGCTGGTGTCGGGCGATGATATGGGCAACGTGACCCTCTGGGATGTTACAGGCGCAAGTCCAAAGATCGAGCGTGTTGTGAATGCTCATCAAGGCGCGGTCAGGTCCGTGGCGATCTGCCGAGACGGGAACACTGTCGCCTCCGCCGGAGATGATGCCGCCGTTCGCGTGGCACCACTTCATCAGATTGACGAGCCTTTGTTGCTCCTTTCTGGTCATTCCGCGAGGGTCAACAGCGTCCAGTTCAGTCCGGATGGACGGCTCTTGGCGTCCGCTTCCGATGACGGGACTGTGCGGCTCTGGAGGCGGGATGCGGGGTGGGGTGCGTCGCGAGTCATCCGCACGCCCGATTCGGCACGAGCGGTGGTGTTTGATTCGACCGGAGACTACCTGTTCGTCGGGATCGGGCCCGTCCTTCGAGCGCCGGAGACGTTCGTCTCGGGAAACGTCGACTCCGTGAAGCGTCCAGGCGCGGTACTCATGGTCGACTTGCGTCCAGGGCGGGAATCTTGCTCGCCGACGGAGCTTCCCGGGGCACTCGGTGGCGTCGGGTGTCTCGCTCTGTCTGCTGATGGCAGTCGCATCGCAGCCGGGACCGACGATCTCAAGATCAAGATGTGGCACACCACTCCACCGGTCCTCGCGGGGTTGCTTTCGAAGAACGTGAATCGAGTGCTCACCGAGCAGGAATGGCATTCCTACGTCCGGCAAGAACTTCCTTATGCGATGCGTAGCGAGGAGAATGATGCAACCCCTCACCAAAAATAAGTCGATGGACTGGAACTGCGAGGTCGCATGGTGCCTGATGAGTACCACTGTCACGGGCGGTCGAGTTCGGCGGTTGCCCCGTTGCTTGCCAAAGCTCGATGCGGAGAACATCGCCAATGGAACATGATCGAGGCGAGTTGATCCGCTCGGTGTTTCTGGCGGCTTTGGGCCTTCAGGCTCCCGAGAGATCGCGGCTGCTGGACGAGCGATGCGGCGAGGATTCCGAGCTCAGGCGGGAGGTTGAGTCGCTGCTGGCTCACGACGTCCACGGCTCGCCATTCTTGGAGTCGCCAGCCGTGTATCTCCCGACACCACTGGAGCGGTTGAGCCCCGCAGAGCCAGCGTGGCTGGAGCATCCAGGCGACCTGATCGGAGCCTACCGCCTGGTGAGGGTGGTCGGAGAAGGCACGTTCGGCACAGTCTGGCAAGCCGAGCGGCTGACGCCGTTCATCCAGACGGTTGCCCTCAAGATCATCAAGCCGGGAATGGACAGCCGTGCGGTGATCGCCAGGTTCGAGCAGGAACGTCAGTCGCTGGCAGTCATGGACCATCCAAACGTCGCTCGCGTGATCGACGGGGGGATGACCGCGCACGGTCGACCGTACTTCGTCATGGAGTATGTCGAGGGACAGCCCATCACCAGTTACGCCGATCGGAAAGGCCTGGGAGTTGCCAAGCGTCTGAAGCTGTTTGAGCCGGTTTGTGAGGCGGTGCAGCACGCCCACTCCAAGGGGATCATCCACCGGGACCTCAAACCCAACAACATCCTGATCGATGAGAAAAACGGAGTTGCCATCCCCAAGGTGATCGACTTTGGCGTGGCCAAGTCCGTGGGTACTTCGCACGGTCTGGGAACGGTGTTTACCGAGCACGGGCAAATGATCGGAACTCCCGAGTACATGAGCCCGGAGCAGGCCAGCGGCGGTGCCACGGACATCGACACGCGGACGGATGTGTACGCGTTGGGTGTGGTGCTCTACGAACTCTTGACCGGCAAGCTGCCATTCGACTCAAAGACGCTGCGGTCGGCGGCCCTTGCTGAGGTCCAGCGAATCATCCGAGAAGTCGCGCCCTCCAAGCCCAGCACCAGAGTCACTGAAGTCAGTGACTTTGGGCGGAAGTTAGCAACGCCCACCGGGTCCAGTGAATCGGCGCCGCAATCCCAGCCTTTCCCGATCCCAAACACCCGCACTCTCAGCCGCCAACTGCAAGGTGACTTGGACTGGGTGGTGATGCGATGCCTGGAAAAAGACCGGACACGCCGGTACGCAACGCCTGCGGCCCTCGGCGAGGAACTCACCCGCATTCTTCGAGGAGAGACGGTCAAAGCCGGGCCACCTTCCGCAACATATAGACTCAGGAAGTTCATCAAAAGGAATCGTGGGCAGGTAGTCGGCGTGGCAGCGGTCATGCTGGCGCTCGCGATCGGGCTCGTCGCAGCAATCGCGGCGGGACGGCAAACGCTGGCGGCTTTGGGCAGGGAATCCGAGCAACGCCAGAAGGCAGAGGCAACGACCGCGAAGTTGGAAAAGAGTAGCGAGAAGATCGAATACGACAGCTACGTGGCAAACGTGCAAATGGCGTCGGCGTTGATGGACCTGCGAAAGCCGGATCTCGTGCGTCAGCGGCTCGACGCCTGCCCAGAACGGCTCCGCGGGTGGGAATGGGACTGGCTCAACGCGAAGTCTGACAACAGCATCGCCATTCTGAAGGGTCACACGGCTGCGGTCTCAACAGTGGCCTTCAGCCCGAATGGAGCCCAGTTCGTCACGGCTTCATCTGACAGTACCGCGCGGGTCTGGGATGCCACCACACATCGCAGCATCGTGCTTTCAGGGAGCCCCAAGGAAGTGATGTCTGCCTCATTCAGCCCGGATGGAAAGAGGGTCCTCACAGTATCACGCGACTTCGTGGCCCGCGTCTGGGACGCGGTCACAGGCGTCAACACCGTTACGCTTGATCGCTTCCCCACGCCTAACTCCCCCGGAAGGATGGCCGACCACGCCCTGTTCAGTCCGGACGGCACTCGGATCGTTGCGGGGACGTACCAGGGGTTGATAGAAGTTCATGAGGCCGGGACCGGAAAGTTCTTGATGGAGTGGGATGGAGAGAGAGGCAAGATCGAGTCCATGTCGTTCAGTCCCGATGGCACACGGCTCGCCACCGCGTCAGATGGTAGCGCGGGACAAGTCTGGGACTTAAGCACGGGCAAGCTCCTGGTGGAGTTTGCGCGGCATCGGGGACAACCGGACAAAGTCATGTTCAGCCCCGACGGCAAAAAGGTAATCACAGCAGGTGCCGGTGGAGCAGTTCGCGTATGGGATGTCGCCACTGGAGCATGCCTTCACGAACTCGGGGGGCATTCTGAATCGGTATCTGCCATCGCCTACAGCCCCGATGGACATTGCATCGTCACTTCCTCATTTAGTGGAGAGGTCTGGGTGTGGGATGCGGCAACCGGAACTCGACGTTTTGATCTGAAAGGACATACGTCCTTGGTCAAGGCAATCTCATTCAACCTGGATGGCAAGCGCTTTGTCACCGGGTCTGGGGATTGCACGGCGAGGCTTTGGGACTCGACCACCGGCGAAGCTCTGGCCGAGTTCGTCGGACACACGGGCCGAGTGTCCTCCGTCGCTTTCGCACCCGATGGACGCACTGTCGTGACGGCATCCTCGGATGGCACTGCGCGAGTGTGGGATGCCGCGGCACCCCCCCGCGTTGGATGGCCTCGAGGGTGGAACAACACCGGTTCTCTGAAACCGCCCGACTTTCCAGCACCCGTGACGCTTGGTGCTTTCAGCCCTGATGGATCGCGAGTTGTCACCGGCACCTCCAGCGGAACCATAAGAATCTGGGACTCCACCACGAGGGCCCTCCTTCTGGAACTTCATGGACATTCCGAGCAGGTCGACTCCGCGGCATTCAGCCCTGATGGAGCGTGGATCGTCACGACTTCGTTTGACAACACGGCGCGGGCGTGGGATGCAACCACTGGAGATTGCATCATGGTCATGAACGGCGTTGCCAGGGGCGAATCAACTTCTGGTTACCGTCCTCCTGTCGTCGTTGTCAGCCCCGACAGCATCCGCCTCGCGATTGGATCGTGGGATGGAACATCGGCTCTGTGGAACTCACACACGTGGCAGCCGATCTGTCCGTTCGAGAGCAATGTGGCTGAGGTTCGGTGCGCACTTCCATTTGCATTTAGCCCGGACGGCAAGCGAGTTGCAACCGTAGCAGGGAGTATCACGCGAGTATGGGATGCGGCCGCCGGAACACATCTGTTCGACCTTGAGGGTCACAAAGACGCAATCTCCTGCATCGCATTTACTCCCGATGGCCAGCGAATTGCAACAGCCGACGTCAAAGGCCAAGTATCGTTGTGGAATGCCGCCACCGGAACTCGCCTGCTGGAGCTGGGAGGAAATGCGGGCTCTGTGTTCGCAATTGCTGTTGACCCCACCGGAACACGAATGGCCACCATGTCGAATGATGGACCGGCTTGGATGTGGGACGTTCATACAGGCGCGAGGGTGTGCACCCTGCAGGTGAATAACGAGCCATTACGGCGAGCGGTGTTCACCCCCGATGGCAAGCGACTCCTTTCGGGCTCGTGGAGTGGAAAGGGTAGGGTGTGGAATGTCGAATGGGGGCGCAGTATGCTCGAGATGGCGAACGTGTTTGTATCCTCGCAGGGCCCCTCCGACTGGCAGTGGAGTCCGGATTCGATGCGGATCCTCGCGACGCATGAAGAATCGGGAAGGGTCTTTGACGCCATTCCCTACCGAGAGAGATTCGCATACGTCGAGGCGTTTCGGTCATCCACAAGCCGGTTGAAACCGCGGATCTTGCAGCGCATACGTTCCGGAGAAAGGGCCTTTGACCTTCGACGGGAGTACTGCGGTCTGCACGAGTTACAGATCTCGGAACGGCATGCAGCCATGGCCATCATCTGTGAAGAGGAACAGCGCGTAACAGGCCGAGCCGAGGTGAATCCTCAGTCGTCGCAAACACTCACTTCCACCGCATGGCAAGTGGTTCGCTCAGAACAATCGGCGAGTGCAGCAGGTCCGGCAGGCTTGGCCATCGCCTTGGATCAGGCGCGGCAAGCGCGGACCGTGTTTCCGGAGCGCCAAGAGAACTGCGTGGCGCTTGGGGTGTGCCTGTTCAGGCTCGGCAGGTACGAAGAAGCAATCGCGATGCTGCAGACGCCTGAGGCGACGTACGGCAAGGCGAATCCAGTCAACATCGCCGTGATCGCAATGTCTCAGTTTAAGCTCGGCCAACGCGCCGAAGCCAGGTCTTCATTGAGCGAACTTCGCAGGGCTGTGGCGAAACTGCCCGCCGCGGTGCACGAGCATGAACTACTTGAGGCTGAGGACACCCGCGAGTTCGTTCGTCAAGCCGAGTCAGTGATCGAGGCAGGTCCCGCCCCTTCGCTCAAGCCCTAGACGTGAAGCTCAACGCCCCACCTCCATTGCATTACCGGGCCGTCACGCGGAAGGCGGGAAACCACTTCACTGCCCAATCAAGTGGCGCACAACCGTTAGGGAACCGCAATTCTGCTGCAGGCTCTGCCGCCACATTCCGCCATCTGTAAGGGAATCAAGAGCTTCGGCGACCTGGCTAGGGCACTTAGAATGTTTGTAGGCCAAACACTGTTGACCCGATCGACCAGCTTCAGGAGTTACGAATGAGGACCCTTGTATCAATCGTGCTGGCGTGTTCAGCGGTGTGGGGGCTTTCGTGCGGTGGGCGCGAAGAGGCAACCGGATCCAGAGGGGTTGGGAGCGCCCAAGTCGTGGCCATGCTCGATACCGCCCGGGCGCAAAACCGCACTCGGGAGGCATGGCTCGCCTTCAATGAGGGCAGGTACGAACAGTCTGCAAAACTGGCCAACGAAGCCATCGAGCTAGACGCGAGGTGCGCTCAAGCGTGGACCGCACTGGGATACGCCCTGCTCTCCAGAGAGCGATGGGAGTCGTCCAGCGCCGCGTTTGAGAAGGCTCAATCATTGCTCCAGTGTGCGGACCGCGCCGTTGCCGTCGGCCTCATGTTCAGCCGGATTGGACTGCAGGATTGGCCCGCGGCCAAGCTGGCGATTGCCCAAAATGCCACCGATCATCCTAACTCCATTCTTTGTGACGCACCGAGCTACCCGAACCTGGAACCAACCGACCGGGTGGCCGCGGCGACAAAGTTGGCAAGAGCGAACCCGCAACAGGCGGTCGCCCACTATGTCCTTGGCTGCGCATTGAACTCGGTTTCGAACTGGAAAGGCGCCGCTTCCGCATTCCAGCGGGCATGCGAACTCGATCCGACCTTCCTCGTCGCGCTTGAGTGCCAGGCGATCGCACTGTCCAACGACGGCAGAAGGTCCGATGCCGCCGCGATTCACACACGCTGTATCGAGTCTGGCGCAACGTTCGCCACGCCGTGGGCAGGCCGTGCCGACGCCACGCGAGTTGTCGATCCAAAAGGAGCAATCCGTGACTACATTGAGGCGATTCGTCGGTGCCCCGACCGTCTGGCGTCCCGCAAGTGGAACGTGAGTCTCGGATGCGCCCGCTTTGAGTCCGGGGATACGGACGGCGCCATGCAAGCCTTCACCGATGCGATCATCGCGCATGGCGGGGCTGCGTATCTCCATCTCGGCAGAACGCCTGAAGAAGCGGCGACCATGCTTGCCAGGTGGATTGACAGTTCACCCAATAATCCGTTTGTCTGCTACGAGCAAGGTGTCATCGCGGCTCTGGTACAGAAAGACCACGCCGAAGCGGCACGACACTTCAAGCGTGCAGCCGAGATTAGGCCCGATTGGGCTGCCGCGCTCTTCTGTCTCGCCAGTGAGGAAGAAGAACTTGGAAAGAGTGTCGAAGCAATGGAGGGGTTCTTGCGGGCCGCCAAGGCTGAGCCCCGATGCGCCGTGGCTTGGCTTCGGGCCGGAAAGGCCTTGTTGGATGCAGGTGAGCGGGAACGGGCGAAAGAAGCCTATGCCGCAGCATTCCGCGCTCATCCGAACTGGGCCCCGATGCTCAGAGCGCAGGCGTGGGTTGCTCTTCTCGAAGGTGAATATTCCAAGTGCATCGAGATTGAAACCACCGCGCTTTCAATCGAGTGGGATGCCGATAGTCTGTACCGCCGCGGCAAGGCACGAATGGAATCTGGAGACGTTGCGGGCGGCCTGGTTGACATGGATCAGTCAATCCAGTGGTCGCCTTCGGCCAGAGCGAATCTCGCTCGCGGGCTGTATCGGGTGGCTCACAAGCAAGTCGATGCGGGGATCGACGACCTGCTGCACGCTCAAGCGGCAGTCAATCAAGACAGTCCGATCCACGAAGACGCATGGAAAGCGCTGCGACCGCTCGTGAAGGTGTGTTCTTCCTGTGGTGGGGACGGCGGGCACAGTGAATCTGAACGAGTGCTGTGTATGTTGTGCGCCGGGAGCGGATCCTCCGGAGTGGGTAGTCAGGGGGTTGGCAACAATGCGCTCAGAAACCAATGCGCGACCTGTGGCGGATCCGGGCGGGTCCACCAGAACAAGTACACCTCCTGCGGGGCGTGCGGTGGCGCTGGAATAGTCCGTCGGTGAACAAGGCTGGCGCACCTTGAGGCGTGGTCGACAACAAGGCCCTGAGTTAGCAGCGACAAACAAATCTCGCACAAATTGCCACGAGGGAACGTTTCCCCCGGCCGCTGGCGATGCCGATGCTTGGAAACGGCAAGAGCATCGGGTTATCAAATGCCGAGAAAACAAGTTGCAAAAATGAGATGGGGACCGAGTGCCCCCACGACAGGTTGTTTGCAAAGGACAGTGTCTTGGAAACCCGAGCGAATCGAACATCGGCGTCTCGGGTGCAACCAGCCTGTGTTCGATCATGTCGACGAGGTGGCGCGTACCATTGCCAGAATGCCCGCTCGGACCGCGGTAGGCAGATCCGGCCATGCCGCGACGACGGCTGAGAGGTCAGCCGTGGACGCGGGGTTCGGGGCAAGATCTGGCTCCGAACTGCTGGCACTATCGCTGGGGGCTACAACTTCCCCTTTGTAAGTCCTTGTGTTTCCAGTGGCTTCCGTGCTATGTCGTCCGTCTTCCAAGCTGAATGTCGAGGGTTCAAATCCCTTCGCCCGCTTTGTCAGAACTGTGTCCCAGCGGTTCCCGCCTCTTTCTATGGCGGGGTTTTCTGGCCCCATCTTTGAACGGTCTCCGCCGTCGCGCCTGTCGAACCAGACGGCTGCTCCGATGATCCGCTCAGTATCGAAGCCGCCCACCGACGAACCGTGTCTGCTTTGCTCGGATCGGCACCCTCTTCCGTCAGCCGTCGGATTTGGTGCTCCGCGTTCCAGGCGATGTGGCGGTCAAAGTAATGCAGGTCCCAGATCACCGCTCCGCCGGTGGCTCCCGTGGTCATGACGCGACGCCCGTCGCGGGAGAGGGATAGCGAGAGTGCATCCCAGCCGTCGAACGAGTCGAGCGTTGCCAGCGTCAAACCGGTGCGCACATCCCACAAGCGGACCACCCCCTCCAGCGCGGACGATGCGACCATCGAGGGATCGGATGGGTTGAACTCCACTGATGCGATGAGCGCGCCGTGGCCGTGGAACGCGTCGACCTGCTTCCAGGTGGATGTGTCCCAGAGCTGTACATCCTTGGCCCAGTCGCCGATGGCCATGTGCTTGCCGTTCGGCGAAAACGCCATAGACCAGGGGAGTGGGTCACCTGTGGACTTGAGCTCGCGCGCCGGACCTCCCGCCACGGGCCAGACACGAATCGTGTGGTCGCGTGTGATAGTCGCGATCGACTGGCCATCCGGGGTGAACCTTGCTCCGACCACTTCCGTCGGGGAAGCGGGAATGGCGTACTCTTCCGCCAACTCCGGAACGCTCATCAGCGAGACCTTCGCGCCTGACCGGACCACCGACAGTCGCGTTCCATCCGGGCTGAAACACAGGGCATCATCGCTCAGACTGACGTGCCGATCCACGGATGCGAGCTTTGATCCGGTGCGAAGGTCCCAGAGATGCGCAGCCCCATCCTCAGCTCCCGTGGCCAGCAACTGACCATTCGGGCTGAAGCGGAGGGACTTGAGCCTCGCTTTGTGTGCCGGAATAGTCGCCAGGAGCGTCCCGTCCTTGACGCTCCAGAGCCGCACCAGGCCCGCCTGATCTCCCGTTGCCGCGAGAGTGCCGTCCGGGTTGATAGAGCCCGCGACTCGCCCGGCGTGACCCACAAGTCTGACCTTGCCCGGCGAGGGTGACGAATCCCAGAACTGTACAGCTCCATCGATGAGACCCGCGGCGATGCGTGAACCGTCCTTCCAGGCAACCGCCGATGGCCCGATGGCCCGCAGTGAATATGACCGCACCCGCCCCATCGCCTGCGTGTCCCATAGATCGACCGTCCACCAGCCGGTTGAAAGCAGAGTTTGGCCGCCATCTCTGAAGTGCATCGATTGGACATAGCCGTTGGGCGAAAGGAGCTTTCCGATCGTCTGTCGCTGGTTGATGTCCCAAAGCCGGATTTCCCGATCCCAACCCGCGGTTGCGAGTACGCGGCCGTCGGGCGAAAAGCAGAGGGTTCCAGCGCCGCCCGGGTGGCGTGTGACGTCTGTGATCGTCTCGGCACCATCCCAGAGCACAACTCGCCCATCGGATTGCGCCGCGCTGGCCGCGATCCAAGCGCCATCGGGGCTGAACGCCACGTGATTGACTGGGCCACGGAAGGTGCGAGGAATGTCGCCCAGATGGGCGCCGGTGCGGGCATCCCACAAACGTACTCGCCGATCGTCGCCGCCGGAGGCAATCCGCGAGCCGTCCGGACTGAACGCCAAGCCTCGTGCCTGTCCTGTATGCGCGGGAATACGCACACGCTCATGACTCCCCGCGGTGTCCCAGACCACGAGCTGTCCGTCCGTCAGCGCCGCGGCCAGCGTGTTTCCTTCGGCGGTCATCGCCAGATCCAGCACTCCCGCAAGGTGGTCCGCGAGCACCGCGATGGGCCGCGCGGCGACGGGGTCCCACACTCGAACTGCGCCATCCGCGCCGGCCGAGTACATCACTTTCTCATCCGGCGACATGACCAGTCCGTTGACCGCCCCCTGATGGGCCTGCACGGTCGCAAGGCACGGCTGGTGCGAATACAGCTCCCAAAGAGCCCAGTGCGTTTGCTTGGAATCGGGACTTCGCAAGTGCGCCGGCCAAAGCAGCGCTTCCGCCGCGGCCAGATTTCCCGCAAGCCCCAGCAACCGGCCGCGCTCGACCGTGCTGGTGGCCAGCTCAACCTTCAGTCGTTCGGAGGTCTGGTCGGCCAGACCGCGTGCCTCCTTGGCTGCTTTCAGCGATTCAAGAGCTTCCACCTTGGCCTTTGCCTCGCTTAGCGCCGACTTCTGGTTACGGTTCGATTGGATCGAGGCATACACCGCGAACCATCCGAGCAGGATCACGAAGCCCACGGCCGCGCCAACCAGCATGCGGTGACGCTTGAGCTGCTTGCGGAGCATGTACAAGGCCGAGTCATCCTTCGCGGCAATCGGCTTGCCCTCAAGGAATCGCCGCAGGTCAAGGCCGAGATCGGCCGCCGACTGGTATCGACGCGAACGATCTTTGGCCAAGGCTTTGGTGATGATCGTTTCGACCTCGCCGCGCAACGATCGGACCACGGTGCCGGGGCGCACCGGCTCATCCTCGCGGATGATGCGGGCCGACTCCGCCAGCGCCGTTCCATCCAGACGGTGGGGGAGTCGCCCGGTGAGAAGTTCGTACAGGATGACGCCCAGCGCGTAGACATCCGCGCGGGTGTCAACCTCGGACGGATCACCCAGCACCTGCTCCGGGCTCATGTACGAGAGCGTGCCGATCAACTGTCCGGCGCCGGTCTGCATGGTTTCGCGAGAGTCGGCTCCGGTCGCCCGGGCGACGCCGAAGTCGAGCACTTTGGGTTCCCCGCTGGCGGCCTCAACCAGGATGTTGGGTGGCTTGAGGTCCCGGTGGATGACACCGCGTTGGTGGGCGTGCTGTACCGCATCGCACACCTTGGCGACCAGTTCGAGCTTGGCCCTCATGTCCAGGCCGTGTTTGGAGACGTAATCATCCAAAGGCGGGCCTTTGACAAACTCCATCGCGATGTAGGGCTGCGCGGCCGGACCCCCCGCGCTCAGCAAGTTCGCCGTCCCCGCCTCGTACACCTGCGCGATCCCCGGATGCTGCAACCGGCCCAGCACTTCCGCCTCGTGCTCGAAGCGCCGAAGCAGCGCGTGCGCACCCAGGCGAATCACCTTAAGAGCCACCGTGCGATGCGGCCGATCCTGCTCAGCCAGATAAACCACCCCCATGCCGCCCGAGCCGAGCATCGTCCCGATAGTGAATCCCGCCACACGCGTCCCGGGTTTGAGCGCTGGTCCTTCCGCCTCCATTCGCCCAAGCCCGCCTACTCCGGTCAGCTCCGCGTGATCCAGAAAGCCCGATTCATCGCCGTCCTCATCATGATGTGCCAGCAGGGACAGTACTTCGGCCTGAGCCGCGGGATGGCCGGCGCAGCGTTCCTCGACGATGGCCAGTCGCTCCGCTTCGGGCGCTTCAGCCGCCGCGATGAACGCCGCCTCCACGAGTTTGCGATGCTCCGCACTCAAGCATGCCCCTCCGCGGTTCGCTCAAGCTCCCGCTTAAGCCATGCTCGCGCGAACATCCACTCGTTCTTGACCGTCGCGATCGAGAGCCCCATTGCGGAAGCCGTCTCCTCGATCGACAGCCCCGCGAAGTACCGCAGCATCACGACCTCTGCCTTGCGGGGTTCATCTGCTTCCAGCCGCGCCAGGGCTGAATCGAGCTCAACCAGGTCGGTGCCGCCAGCGGGTGACTCCGCGGCGTAGTCCGCGAGTTCAACCTTGGCCCGGTCGCCCCCGCGCTTCTGGCGACCCCGAAGCCGGGCCCGGTCTACGAGAATGCGACGCATCGCCCGGGCCGCCGCCCCGAAGAAGTAAGCCCGGTTCTCCCACTTCATATTTGGGTCACCGACCAGCCGTACATAGGCCTCATGCACGAGGGCGGTGGCCTGCAGAGTCTGCCCCGCCCCTCCGTCCCGCTCACCCTTGAGCTGGGACCGCGCCAGCCGCCGGAGCTCGTCGTAAACCAGTGGCAGCAGCTCTTCAGAGGCGCGGGAATCCCCTGTTCCGGCAAGCTCCAGCAGCTGTGTTACCTGCGCCCGTCCAATCGCCTCGGACATCTTGACACCTCGATTAGCCAGTCTACACGAAAATGACGCAGGTCCCTATGAACACAATCCGGGGTCGGCCGAGGCCACCGGCGCGTCAGAGCTGTCGACCAACAGAGGGTCGGCAGTCCACAGAGAGTCTGCGCGCGCATCGCTTCCGAATGCCTCTGAAGTTGTTCTGATTTCTGACTCTCATTCGCTCGTTAGCTGTTTCTCTCTCGTTTGACGCAGGTTCAAACAGTAACCCTCTCTTGAAAGGAGATTCACATGAAACGTTCCATCCTCGCTCTTGTTCTCACCGCCGGCGCAGCGCACGCTCAGTCGTTCAACATCGACTTCGAGGCATTCTCCGGCATCGGCGCCGGGCTTCCCGCCGCCACGTTCGGCGGCCCCGCCGCCAACCCCGGCACCTGGAACGCCGTCATGGGCGCATCGCCCACGGTCGTCCCCCTCAAGTTCCTCAATGGCAACCCGAGCAGTGTCACGCTTGCCCGCGCCACCAACGGATCGTTTAGCGCCGCCAACTCCGGTGTTACCAGCGGCGAGTATGAGCAAATCCTCGATGACTTCCAGCAAACTACCAGCGGTCCGATGACCTTCACGTTTAACAACCTCAACAGCGGTACCTACGCCATCTACGTTTGCGGCGCTGACCCCGCATCGGTCAACAACCTCAGTTCGATCGCCGTCACCGGGGCCCAGTCGAGCTCGCAGGCCACGCAGTACATCGGCGGAACGATGGCCAACAACACGTTCCATGCGGGGGTCACCCACTCAGTTCACTTCAAGGATGTGACCGACGGCCAGCTCACGATTACTGTGTCTGACGGCTTCCTCACCCGGGGAATCGTCAGTGCCATCCAGATCGTGCAGCTCCCCAGCCCGACACCCAAGACGCGCCTCTACGTGGACAAGACCGCTGCAGGCGCGAACGACGGCGGATCGTGGACCAACGCCATGAACGACCTGCAGTGCGCCTTGGATGCCGCCCGCCTCGGCGGCGGGTCGCACTTTGAGGTGTGGGTGGCCAACTCCTTCTACTACCCCGGCACCACCCGTGCATCCACCTTCAACGTTGCCCCAGGCCTGACCCTCTACGGCGGCTTCATCGGCAACGAAACCTCACTCTCGCAGCGCACCAGTCCGTTGAACAACGCGACCTACCTCTCCGGTTCCATCGGTGCCAGCGGCAACACCGACGATTGTTACACCGTCGTCACGCTCACCAACCCCGACAACTCGACGGTTGTCGACGGCTTCTACATCGCCCGCGGCCACAACGACGACACCGGCCACGGCGGCGGCATGGTCATCGATGGCGGCTTCGCCGCGGTCATCCGCAACTGCGACTTCACGACCAACGGCGCCTCCGCCGGCGGCGCGGCCATCTACTCCCACGGCTCCTACCCCCGCATTATCGGCTGTACCTTCTACAACGGCAATGCCTGGAACGGCGTCGGCGGCGCGATCGAAGCAGCCGGCCCCACCGGTTCCCTCACCGTCCAGAACTGCCGCTTCCTGGGCAATAGCGCCATCGGCGAAGGTGGCGCCATCTACACGAGTTCACTGACTTCCGATATCGCCAACTGCCTGTTCTCGGGCAACTCGACCAGCTTCCAGGCCGGGGCTATCCGGGCCGCGGGAGCATCCGGCACCATGACGATCCGCAACTGCACCCTGTCCATGAACTCTTCTTCCGGCTCGTGCGGCGGGGCCTACGCCTCCGGCGGGACAGACATCGTCATCTACAACTCCATCGTCTGGGGCAATACCGGTGGCACCGGCGCCTCAGTGGCCGACCAGGGAGCCAGCGCCAACACGGTGTCCGGGTCGACCGTTTCGGGTAGCTTCAACTCAATGCAGGGTTCGGTGATAGACCCGCTCTTCATCAACGCCGCGGGCCCGGACGGAATCCCCGGCAACTTCGACGACAACTGCCGCCTCCGCCAGGGCTCCTTTGCGATGGACTACGCCGACATCAACCGGCTTCCGTCAGACATCGATGATCTGAACGGCAACGGCGTTGTCAACGAACCCTTGCCTGTGGACCTTGATGGCAACCCGCGCCGGGTTGAGATCCTAACCTCGGCAAATGCCGGAATCGGCCTCCCCCCGCTCGACCGCGGCTGCTACGAGTTCCAGCTCAGTTCCTGGTGCTACGTCAACTGCGACGACTCCGTTGGCAACCCGGTCCTAAATGCCAACGACTTCCAGTGCTTCCTGATCAAGTACGCCGCAGGCGACCCCTACGCCAACTGCGACGGCAGCGGAACGGCCCCTGTGCTCAACGCCAATGACTTCCAGTGCTTCTTGAACAAGTTCGCGCAGGGTTGCCCGTGATGTTGAATGGGTCCGGTCCTTCCGGCCCTGAAGGTTGAGGTTCATCGCAATCCGGTCCGCCGCGACAGCATCCGCGGCGGGCCGGTTTCGTTCCCAGATGTCGAGGGAGCGCGTCGCAGAGCGATCATGGGCCAGCCGAAGCTGTGGGCTCTGTTGCTTACGGGGTTAGCTTGGCGACCTGAGCGTGAGCCCATTCACGCCACCGTTGGCTGTCACCCTTCAAGGCAATCTCTCGCAACATGGACATGGTCTTGTCATCGACGCGGCCCGCCTTAACCCGCAAGCGCGTCATGGCCTCGAGCGTGGGCATGTGCCCCTCATACACTTCAAGGGCCGACGCATAGGCAGTGAGCGCTTCATCAACGCGCCCGGCCCGCTCGAGCGTGATCGCCAAGTTCATTCGCGGATCAGGATGACCGGGCATGAGTTTCTTGCCCCAGGTCAACGCCGCGGCCTGGCAAACCGGCGGCGACCAGCACTCCGGCACTATCCTCATCGGCAACCTTATCAAGAACTACGCCTTTGATGGTCTGGGCCGCCCGGCGCGCACGCTCAGCCCCTAACCCAATGCCGCGGCCGCGGGCAATTTAACCGCACCGCGATTGCATCCGCCGCATCCGGAAATCATCCCCATGACGAGCCCCAGTTATCCACCACCCATCCACAACCCCCTCACCCCCCCCCCCGCCCCCCACCCGCCCTTCCCCACGCCTCCCCCCCCGCCCCGCCGCCCCCCCCGCCCCCCCCGG
>Ga0154020_10003007_pt1 | contig 20463 bp, 13 predicted proteins | sample Klosneuvirus_201_FD_109709 | JGI IMG/M metagenome (GOLD analysis project Ga0154020, IMG submission 109709) | Active sludge microbial communities from wastewater, Klosterneuburg, Austria - Klosneuvirus_20160825_MG | ecosystem: Engineered > WWTP > Aerobic digester > Activated sludge | place... | reverse complement strand
GAAGTGAACGAGCGGCTGCACGAGAACCTCGAGCTTGCTCGCGCTTCGTACACGAGTGGAAAGATCGACTACTTCCAGTTCAACGTCGTGCGCCGCGAGCTCCTCGCGAGTCGCAACGCGTACCTCGATGCGTTCGAGGAAACCGCCGAGGCGTGGTCAGAAGTTCAACAAGCGTTGGGTGGGGAGGTGAAGCCATGAAGCGGATCGCATTGCTGGCGTTGATGCTCGTGGCCTGCGGCAACAAGGCCAAGTCGGAGCATTCGGAGAATGACGAGCACGGGCACGCCGAAGGGAAAGAGGGGAAGGAAGGGAAGGAAGAGCACGGCGAGCACGGCGAGCACGAGGAGGAAGGCGTCGTGCATCTCTCGAAGGAGCAAGCGGCGACCGCGAAGATCGCGACGCAAGTCGTGACCATGAAGGCGGTTTCGTCGGAGATCCAGGCGACCGCGGAGATCGTTCCACCCGATGATGGAATCGCGCGTGTCGGCTCGAAGATCAGCGGGCGCATCACGAAGCTACCGGTCTCCGTCGGGTCGGTCGTCAAGGCCGGCCAGCTGATCGCGATCGTCGACTCCCCGGAGCTTGGTACGGCGAAGGCCGACTATCTCGGCGCGGTCGCGCAGGCGCGCCTCACGCGCGAAACCGCTGATCGCGAAAAGCTGCTCTTCGAGAAGAAGATTTCGGCGGAGCAGGACTATCGCGTCGCGGAAGCCGAGGCGACGAAGGCGCGCGCTGCGAAGGAAGCGGCGGAGGCGCGGCTGCACACGCTCGGCTTCAGCGATGCTCAGCTGCACAAGTTCACCGCGGAGCAACACTCGTCGTCGTCGATCATGGTGACGACGCCGATCGGCGGTGTGTTGGTCGAGCGTCCGGTAACGCTCGGGCAGGTGATCCAGCCCGAGGACACGGTGGGCGTGGTCATGGACCTCGTCAGTGTGTGGCTGCAAGTAGACGCGAACGAACGCGACCTCTCGCAACTCGCGGTGGGACAGAAGGTCAGCGCCTTCGTGACGGCCTGGCCCGAGCGCGAGTTCAAGGGCGAGATCCAATTGATCGGTGCAGTCGTCGACAAGAAGTCACGCACCGTGAAGGTACGGGTGGTGATAGCGAACCCCGACGGGGCGCTCAAGCCCGGAATGTTCGCGAAGGTGACATTGGCCGGTAGCAGGGGTGAAGCGCGAGAAGGACTCTTCGCGCCGAGCGCGGCGGTGCAGCGCGATGGCGAGAAGTCGATCGTGTTCGTGCCGATCGGCGAGACCGAGTTCCAGCTCCGCGAAGTCGAGATCGGGGTCAGCGCCGACGGCTGGGTGCAGATCACTCGCGGTCTAACAGCCGGCGAGAAGGTCGTCACGACCGGCGCTTTTCAACTCAAGTCTGAAGCTCGTCGCGAGAGCTTCGGCGGCCACGAGCACTAAGGAGGATCGACATGATCGAACGTATCCTCGAGTGGTCTCTCAAGAACCGATTCCTCGTGCTCATCGCGTCGGCGATTCTCGTCGTGGGCGGATTGGCGGCAATGGCCAGTCTCCCGATCGATGCCGTGCCCGACGTGACGAACGTCCAGGTGCAGGTACTCACGTCGTCTCCCGCGTTGGGACCAGAGGAGGTGGAGAAGTTCATCACGACACCCATCGAACAAGCGATGAGCGGGCTCCCCGATCTAGTCGAGGTTCGCTCGACGTCGAAGTTCGGGTTGTCTGCCGTCACGATCGTGTTCGAGGACGGAACCGACATCTACTTTGCTCGCCAGCAGATCGGTGAACGACTCGCGGCCGCGAAAGATGCGATCCCACCCGGGTACGGCGAACCAGAGATGGGGCCGGTCTCGACGGGCCTCGGCGAAATCTTCCAGTTCGAAGTGCGTGCAGCCGAAGGTCAAACCAAGTCGCCGATGGAGCTGCGCACGATCCTCGAGTGGGAAATCGCGCCACGGCTCCGCTCCGTCGCGGGCGTCGTCGAGGTGAACTCGTTCGGTGGCGAGCTGAAGACCTACGAGGTTCGCGTGCGCCCCGATGATCTCGCGCGCCTCGACGTCTCACTCGACGACGTCGTCGATGCGCTCGAGAAGAATAACGCGAACGCGGGCGGTGCTTACGTCGAGCAGAATGCCGAGCAGTACCTGATCCGCGGAGAAGGTCTGCTCGCGAGCTCTGACGACATTGGCGACGTCGTCGTTCGTGCGAGCGAAGATGGAACGCCGGTGTTCGTTCGCAACGTCGCGTCCGTCGCGTTGGCGCCGATGGTTCGGCAGGGCGCAGTGACGCGCGACGGTCGTGGCGAGGTCGTGACGGGCATCGTGATGATGCGCATGGGCGCGAACTCGCGAGAGGTCGTGACGTTGGCGAAGGACGCACTCGAAGCGATGAAGCCATCGCTCGCAAAGCTCGGTGTGTGGATCGATCCGTTCTATGACCGCACCGATCTCGTCAAGAAGACCGTGAACACCGTCGCGAAGAGCCTGATCGAGGGCGGGATCCTGGTCATTCTCGTGCTGTTCATCATGCTGCGAAATCTCCGCGCGGGATTGCTCGTCTCGCTCGTGATTCCGCTGTCGATGCTCGTCGCGTTCCTCGGGATGCGGCGCTTCGGTGTGTCCGGAAACCTGATGTCACTCGGCGCGATCGACTTCGGCTTGATCGTCGACGGCGCGGTCATCGTGATCGAGAACTCCGTCCGCTTACTCGCCGAGCGTTCGCATCGTCTCGGGCGGGCGGTGTCTTCGGAGGAGCGTACTGCGATCGTGCTTCAAGCCAGTCGCGAAGTGCTCCGCTCCGCGACGTTTGGCGTGTTCATCATCGCGATCGTCTATTTGCCGATCCTGACGCTCACGGGCATCGAAGGAAAGATGTTCAAGCCGATGGCGATGACGGTCCTATTCGCTCTCGCGGGTGCACTCGTGCTCGCGATGACGTTCATCCCGGTCATCGCGTCGCTGCTGCTCCCGAAGAAGCTATCCGAGAAGGAAAGCTTCGTCGTTGCCGGTGTTCGGCGCGTGTACGAGCCCGCGTTGCGAAGCGCACTTCGTCATCGCTGGCTCGTGTTGATTGTCGCCACCGTGTTGCTCGCTGCGAGCGCTGTCGTTGGCACGCGCCTCGGCAGCGAGTTCGTGCCGAAGCTCGACGAGGGAGCAATCGCGATGCAGGCGATCCGGTTGCCGAGCATCTCGCTCGAGGAATCGGTCCGCCAGACGACGGAGCTCGAGAAGATCGTGAAGAAGTTCCCCGAGGTCACCACGGTGATCTCGAAGACCGGACGCGCCGAGATCGCGACGGATCCGATGGGCGTCGAGATCTCGGACATCTTCATCATGCTCAAGCCCCACGACGAATGGACGACCGGCGAGACCCGAGAGGAGCTCGTCACCGAGATCGACGAGGCGTTGAAGAAGTCGCTGCCCGGTCAGAACTTCAGTTACTCGCAGCCGATCGAGCTGCGGGTGGCCGAACTGATCTCGGGCGTGCGCTCTGACGTCGCGCTGAAGATCTACGGCGACGACCTCCAAGCTCTCGAACGCATCGCGCAGGCCACGGTCGGCGTATTGTCGAAGGTACCGGGCGCCGCGGACGTGAAGGCCGAGCAAACCGCCGGTCTGCCCGTGATGCGGATCCGTATCGATCGCCGCGCGATCGCCCGATACGGCATGAACGCATCCGAGGTGCTGGAGGTCATCTCGACAGTGGGTGGTCGCGAAGTTGGTGTCGTGCTCGAAGGCCAGCGTCGCTTCGCGCTGACCGTGCGCTTCGACCCATCGGCGCGCGACTCTGTCGACAAGATCAAAGCGCTGAAGGTGCGAGCGCCAAGCGGCGCACTCGTTCCGATTGCGGAGGTCGCCGACATTCGCGTCGAGGACGGCCCGGCGCAGATCAGCCACGAGTCTGGACGACGCCGGGTGACGGTGGAGCTGAACGTTCGAGGGCGCGACCTCGGCAGCTTCGTCGCCGACGCCAAGGCGGCGATGGAATCGTCGAGTGTGGTCCCGGCTGGCTACTTCACCGATTGGGGTGGACAGTTCGAGAACCTAGAAGCCGCGACACGTCGGTTGATGATCGTGGTGCCGCTCGCGCTCGTACTCATCTTCGTGATGCTGTTCGCGGCGAATGGCTCGGCGAAGCTCGCCGCGCTGATCTATTTGAACGTGCCATTCGCGGTCACGGGCGGGCTGTTCGCGCTCGGTATCCGCGGCATGCCGCTCTCGATCTCCGCAGGTGTTGGCTTCATCGCGCTGTTTGGTGTCGCGGTGCTCAACGGACTCGTGCTCGTGAGCTATCTCGAGGAGCGTCGTCGAGGCGGGCTGCCGGAGGCAGAGGCGGCGTACGAAGGCGCGCGCGTTCGACTGCGGCCCGTTCTCATGACGGCACTCGTCGCATCGCTGGGATTCATCCCGATGGCAATCGCATCGGGTGCAGGTGCCGAGGTGCAGAAGCCACTCGCCACGGTGGTCATCGGTGGCTTGGTGACTTCGACGCTGTTGACGCTGCTCGTGTTGCCGACGCTGTATGCGTGGATGATGGGAAGCAAGACCAAGCCGGTCGGTCGCCTCGCTGACCCGGAATCCGCGAAGGAGCTGCCCCATGAGTGAGGTGCGGTTCCACGTTCCGAAGATGGATTGCGCGACGGAGAAAGAAGTCATCTCTCGCCGTCTCGCAAAGGTGAAAGGCATCGAGCGACTCGACTTCGATCTGATCGATCGCGTCGTGATCGTCGAGCACGGGACGAATACAGAGGTGCCCGCTGCAGTCGAGTCCGCGCTCGATGACATCGATATGGCGCCTGCGCGGCTGGACGGCACGCGACCGCCAGCGACCGAGCCGCACGACGACCACGACGGTCACGATCACGCGGCTCATGACACGGCTCCGAAGCCGACGTCGCCTGGCACGGTGATCGACAGTCAGCGCCGCGAGTACGTTCTTCTCGGCATCTCGGGTGCGTGCTCGATCGCTGCCGAGGTCGTGGCGTGGACGACCGGAAGTGAAAGCAGCTGGCCGATCATCGCGCTCGCGGTGGCTGCGCTTGTCACGGGCGGCATCAAGACGCTCCGCAAGGGCATCGTCGCTGCGAGGACGCTGACGCTCAACATCAACCTACTGATGCTCATCGCAGTCGCCGGAGCGATCGCGATCCAGCAGTGGCCCGAAGCGGCGATGGTGACGTTCTTGTTCGCGGTTGCGGAGGTCATCGAGGCTCGGTCGGTAGATCGCGCTCGCGATGCGATCCGCGGTCTCATGGTTCTGGCCCCAGACCTGACACGCATGAAGAAGGACGGTGCGTGGGTCGAAGTGGAGACCGCGACGATCGGGATCGGCGCGTCGATCCAGGTATTGCCCGGAGAGCGAGTTCCCCTCGACGGAAAGGTCACCGCGGGAAAGACATCGATCGATCAGGCGCCGATCACTGGAGAGTCCGTACCTGTCGACAAGACGATCGGTGATCCGGTCTATGCGGGTTCGGTGAACCAGCAAGGCATGATCGAGGTGGAGATCACCGCCGGAGCTGGGGACACCACGCTTGCTCGCATCGCGCGTGCGATCCGCGATGCGCAGAGTCAGCAAGCTCCGACGCAACGCTTTGTCGACACGTTCTCGCGCTGGTACACGCCGATCGTTGTGCTGATGGCGATCGCGGTGACCCTTGTGCCACCACTCGCGTTCGGCGAGCCGTTTCGGCCCTGGCTCTACAAGGCACTCGTGCTGCTCGTGATCGCGTGTCCGTGCGCCCTCGTGATCTCTACGCCGGTCACAGTGGTGAGTGGCCTCGCTGCCGCCGCGAAACGCGGATTGCTCGTGAAGGGCGGCGTGCATCTCGAGCAAGCGCATCGCATACGGGTGCTTGCCGTCGACAAGACGGGGACGCTCACAGAAGGCGCGCCGAAGCTGACCGACGTCGTTCCACTGGCCGAGCTTTCACGCGAAGCCGTCTTGGAACGTGCCGCGGGACTCGAAGCAACGTCCGCACATCCGCTCGCGCGCGCTGTCGTCAAGGGCTTCGTCGGAAAGGTGCCGCACGCGAGCGATGTGAGCGCTACGGAAGGGAAAGGGATCGAAGGCACGGTCGACGGGGAACAAATTGGAATCGGCAGCCATCGGTTCGCCGAGGAACGAGGCGTGTGCTCACCGGAAGTCGAGGCTGCACTCGCAAAGCTCGAGGGCGAGGGCAAGTCGGTCATGGTGGTCTGGCGAGCGAACACGAAGCAGACCATCGGCGTCATCGGCGTCGCCGATACGATCCGCGAGACGAGCGTCGAGGCGGTGCGTGCACTCCACGCGCGTGGCGTGAAGCTGTTGATGTTGACGGGCGACAACCCGACGACAGCCGCAGCGGTCGCGAAGCAGGTCGGCATCGACGACGTTTCAGCGGATCTGATGCCCGAAGACAAGCTCGCGAGAATCGATGCACTCGTTCGTGAGGGCGTTGCCGTGGGGATGGTCGGCGACGGCGTCAACGACGCGCCCGCCCTCGCACGCGCGACGATCGGTTTCGCGATGGGCGCCGCCGGATCTGACACGGCGCTCGAGACGGCAGACGTCGCGTTGATGAGCGATGATCTTCGAGGCGTTCCCGCGTTCATCGATCTGAGCAAGAAGACTGCATCGACGTTGAGGGCGAACATCGTGTTCGCGATCGCGGTGAAGGCGGTCTTCTTCGGTCTCGGCTTGTTCGGGATCGCCACACTCTGGATGGCCGTGTTCGCCGATATGGGCGCGAGCCTCGTCGTTGCGGCGAACGGACTACGACTCTTGAAAGCGAAGGTCTAGGAGCACCAATGGAGAAACGAAATCAGTTCTGTCGTTGGGTCATCGGCGTCACGCTCTTGACCTTCACCATGGGGCACGGCGGGGGAGGATGTTGTAGCGACGAGAAAGTGCTCGGCCCGCCGACGAGAGCCGAATGCCCTCCTACATCGACCCTGACCTACGATAACTTTGGCAAACCGTTCATGGAGGCCTACTGCACGCGCTGCCATTCATCGGAGCTGACTAGTGAAGCTCGCGAAGGCGCGCCGTCCGGACACGACTTCGACACGCGTTTCGGAATCGTCGGAGTGGCGGATCACGTCGATCAAGCTGCCGGTGCAGGGCCCAACACAACGAATGACCAGATGCCGCCGGATGGCGACATGCCGAGTCTCGCGGAGCGGCAACAACTCGCGGAGTGGATCGCATGCGGCGCGCCGTAATCGGACTCGCCATCGGGCTCTCGCTCGTCCCACAAGCATCGCTCGCGAACGGTCGCGCGCCGCTCACGAATGGTGTCTTCTTTCGCCCCGGAAACAACACCGACATCTGGGTCCGCACGACGTTCGGATTGCTCGTGAGCAAAGATGACGGCTGCACGTTCCGCTGGATCTGCGAGCAGAACGTTGGCTACGGCGGAATCTTCGATCCGACGTATGCAGTCGCTGCCGACGGCACGATCTACGCGACAACCTTCGCTGGACTGCGGGTTAGTCGTGACGGCGGCTGCACGTTCACGACCGCTACCGAGGCGTTGCCAATAGGCACGCCCGGACGGATCGCGGACCGGTTCGGCGAAGCGCTCGACGTGACGGCGACCGGTGAGGTGTGGCTCGGCCTGTCAGACGCCGCGATGACGAACGCCATCTACCGATCCACCGATGCCGGCGTGACGTTCCAGCCGATGGGCACCGTTCCGCCCGCAATCCAGTGGAAGTCGATTCGCGTGGCACCGTCCGATCCGACGCGCGTGTATGCGACGGGCTTCGAAATCGCCGGTGAGCCGAAGGCGCATCTCTATCGAAGCATCGACGGTGGAGCGGTATGGGAGCCGATGCCTACGACGAGCTTCGTCTTCGGCACGAGCCCGGAAGCGCGCGTAGTCGGCGTGGATCCGCAGGACGCCACGATCATGTACGTCGCGACCATCGATTCGTCGGGAACGTCGACCCTCGGCGATCGGCTGTATCGGTCGATGGACGGCGGCGCGACGTTCTTGGAGGTTCTCGTAACGACGAGTCCGATCGCGGACGTTCTCGTTCGCGACTCGGCGGTGATCGTCGCGACGAAGGCGGGAGGCTTTACGTCGTCGGATCGCGGACAGAGCTTCGGTTCGGCGAACGCGGCGCTCGAGTTCGGTTGCCTCGCCGAGCGGGACGACGGCCGGATGTTCGCGTGTGGCGCGAACTGGATGCCCGACTTCAAAGCGATCGGGCAGTCAGCGGACGGAGCGACGTGGGACAAGTTGTTTCGCTTCGTCGAGATGGCGGGACCGGTCGAATGTCCGGCAGGAACGCCGCAGGCCGATACGTGCGCGCCGATGTGGCCCTCGTTCGAGGAGCAGTTCGGCACGAAGGGGCCGTCGTGCGGCGCGAACGTTGTCGATGCACCCCCGGAAGTGAAGCCGGGTGACGGCGGATGCTGTGATGCTGCCGGCGGCGCAGGCGGAAGCGCGTTTCTCGGTCTACTCGTCGGTGCTTCCATGTTTCGCCGGCGTCGAGAGAAGGATGCATCGTGCAATTGAAGCTGCTCGCCGGTGGCGTCGTATTGGCAGCGGTCATCGTGGGTCTGTGCGACCGAGCAATTCACGGTGCGCCCGAGCTCGTGATCGTGTGGCTCATCGGGATCATCGGGGTTGCGATTGCAGGCACCACGCTGCTGTTGACGCTCGCGGTGAGGGACGAACGCCTTGCCACGGCAACGTTCGCGACGCGCCGACGACGGTAAGCCGGTGATCGCACCCTAGGCAGGCGATCGCGCTTTTCTGGGCGCGCATCGCGAGTGACTCTTTCACTGCGACGATGGATCCGGGACACTCGCGCCATGGAGATGTGTCCGATCTGCACGCACGGTCGTATCGACACACCGTCGGAACGCGCGACGAACGCGTGCGATGCCTGCCAGAAGAAACTCGGATTGATCCCGATGCCGGCGGCTCGTGCTCGCGGCGCGTGCCGACAGTGCGGGGGACGAAAGTTTGTTCGAGCGATTCCCCGCGAGCACACGACGAACCGGACGGGCACGAACAACGCACAGGTATCCGCCCCGATGTTCCTCACCCATTCGCACGAAGGACATCAAGGATCGATGTTCCGCACTGCAGCCGAGATCGAAGTCGAGAAGGGGTACGGCATGCTCGAGGTGTATGCGTGTTTCGGGTGCGGCGCCGTGCAGTGGTACTGCGGTGACGTCGCCGCGATTCCGATCCATCCGCACCTGATGACCGAGATCGTCGAAGAACCCGAGGACTGATTACGTACGCTTCAGCGGGTGACGCAGGAGTAGCAGCGCGTTTCCGACGACGAGGAGCGTGCTCCCTTCGTGCAGCACCACCGCTTGCGCGATGCTCGTCCAACCGAATGCGGATGCGACGACGAGGACGGTGCTCACGCCGAGCGAGATGAAAACGTTCTGCCGAATCACACGCGATGCACGTCGCGCGAGCCCGATGGCGAAAGGTAGACGGGTCAGCGAGTCATCGAGCAGTACGACGTCTGCCGTCTCGAGCGTTGCATCCGCCGCCGTGCCGCCCATCGCAATACCGACCGAAGCTGCGGCAAGTGCCGGCGCATCGTTGACGCCGTCGCCCACCATCGCGACGCCGCCGGGCCTAGACGCGAGCGTTCGGATCTCGGCGACCTTGCCCTCCGGCAGAAGTGGCGCGCGAACTTCCTTGAGGCCGACCGAGGACGCGATCGCCTTCGCGACGCGAGCATTGTCGCCGGACAACATGATCGTCGTCTCGATCCCCTGAGCGTCGAGTTGCTTCAGTGCCTCGCCAGCTTCCTCGCGCAGCGTATCGGCAACGCCGAGGACACCGAGGAAGCGATCCTTGCGCCACACGATCATCGTCGTCTGGCCCTTCTCTTCGAGAGCGGCAGCGGCGGTAACGATCGCGGGTGGAATCGTGTCGGCCTCGAACATCGCGAGATTGCCTATCCGCACGGCGTCCCCCGCAACGCGACCTTGGATTCCCTTTCCATGGATCGCGTCGCCCTCCTCGGCAGGCAACGGCGTGACACCGCGCTCGGTAGCACCGGCGAGAATCGCCTTGGCGAGAGGGTGATTCGACAGACCCTCGAGACCTGCTGCCGTGGCGAGGAGCTCGTTCTCGTTCTCGCCGTCGGCTGGAACCGCGGAGACGAGGCGCGGCTTGCCGTGCGTCAGCGTGCCGGTCTTGTCGAACGCGATCGCGCGGACCTTCGCGAGCGTTTCCAGGTGCGCGCCGCCCTTGATGAGCACGCCACCCTTCGCCGCACGAGCAACCGCCGCGAGAACGGCCGACGGCGTCGAAATAGCGAGCGCGCACGGGGACGCGGCGACGATGAGCGACACGCCGCGCATAATCGCCGCCTGCCATGGTGTGCCGGTGAGGAACAGAACCACTGGAACCGCGGCCGCGATCACGAGGACGACGGGAACGAAGCGCTTCTCGAGCCGCTGCACGAAGCGCTGTGTGGTGCTCTTCTGCGCCTCGGCTTCGGTGACCATGTCAACGATGCGAGCGAGCAGCGAATCGCCCGCAAGACTCGTGACCTCGACCTCGAGCGCTGCGTCCGTGTTGATCGTTCCCGCGAACACCTTCTCGCCGGGACCGCGCGGAACAGGAACCGACTCGCCCGTGATCGTCGCCTGGTCGATGAGAGATTTGCCGTCGCGGATGATGCCGTCGAGTGGAATGCGGTCGCCTGCGCGGACCACCACGCGGTTACCGATCGCGATCTCGCGAACTCCGACCTCGACGATCTGATCGCCGCGTCGCACGCGCGCCGTCTTCGCGGTGAGCTGACCCAGCGACTCGATGGTGCGACGTGCGCGTTCCATCGCGCGATGCTCGAGCGCGTGACCGAGTGTGAACAGGAAGAGGAGAAACGCACCTTCGAACCAGGCGCCGAGCACAGCAGCGCCGACACCGGCGAGGATCATCAGCGTTTCGACATCGACCTGACGCGCGCGGATCGCGGTGATGGCCGCCTTTAGCGGGAAGATTGCAGCCGCGACGAGCGCCACGACATACATCGCGACGATCGCCTGGGATGGCACCGCGCTCACGAGCTTCTCGAGGGCGAACCCGACCCCGAGCACTGCGCCGGCTCCGAGGGCCAACGGCATCTGCAGGCGCGGACTGAGCCCGCCGCTGCCGTGGGCGTGCATCGAGCACGCTTTACCGTGCTCGGGAACCTCGAGCTCGTAGCCGAGCCCCTTCACCGCGCGCTCGATCGACTCGACGTTGGTCGCGTCGGTGTCGAACTCGACAACGACACGCTCGGCGGCGTACGCGACGTCGGCCTCGAGAACGCCCGGTATCTTCCGGATCATCGTCTCGAGCGGGCCCGCGCTATCGGCAGATTCGAGGCCGCGCACAAACCAGGTCATCCGCTCGAAGCGATCGGTGCACTCGGCCCCGTTGCGACACGCGAGCTCGACCAGCTGCGTGGGGCTGATCTGCTCGTCGTAGTGAATGCAGATCTCCGCAATGCCCGCATCGCGACGGATGTGAACCTTGGAGACACCTCGATGCGCGAGCACGATCTTCTCGAACTGGTCGAAGATGCCGTCCTCGTCGGTCTCCTCGGGCAGCAGATCCGTGAGTGCGAGCTGGATCGCAGTGCCGCCAGATTCTGCGGGACGGTTCTGCGGCGGGCGTGGTTCCTTGCGCTTCGGCGCACCGTGGTCGTGACCGCACGAGTCACCGTGCTCGTGGTCATGGTCATGGTCGTGCTCGTGATCATGACCTGCGTGATCGTCATGCTTCGAGTGATCGTGCTTCGAGTGGTCGTGCTTCGAGTGATCGTGCTTCGAATGATCGTCGGTCGAGTGATCGTGTTCGCAGCCAGGCCCATGCACGTGGGCTTGCTTCTGCAATGAGAGAAGAGACCGTGCCTTGCCTCCCATTGGCGTGAAGAACCCACCCAGGCGAGCCTTCGTACGCTCGTCGGTCTTTGGGCTCACACTCGTGGACGACTTGGGCCCCGCGGAATCGTTCGCCACCTTGTCGTGCGTACCGTGGTCATGCTTGGCGTGGTCGTGACCGGCATGGTCGTGACCGGCATGGTCGTGCTCCGCGTGTGCCTCTTCCTTCTTGCTCGTCACGAGTCAGTGCCCGTGACCGCGCTTGGGCGGAGGCGCTTTCGCAGGGGCATGGTCGTCATCATCGTCCTCATCCTCGTCGTGGTGTTCCTCGGAAATCGGCTGCGTGAACCGCTGCCCTCCGACCTCGAGCGTGAACTCTTTGCACCCAGCCGGAACTTCGAACTGCAGGACGGCAGGGAGGCGACCTTCGTAGACTTTGATCACCTTCCCCGCTTGGTCGTAGATGGTTCCACCAGCGGCGACGGTCATCGTCTCGTCAACGAGAACTGCGACCAGCTCCGCCATTTCCTCCATCTTGTCCGCGTGCCGGTGGCACCAGAGATGGCCGACGCCCGGGTATTCCTCGTGCCCGATCTTCTCCATCTGCTCCTCGTCGACTTGCTCGCCGACGCCCATCAGCACGAAGTTGATGCGTGGCAGTCGTCCCGCCATGATCTCCTTGGCGACCTGCTGCGTGTACGCGATCACGTCGGCCGGATCAGAGAGCTGACTGTCGGTAATGATCACGGCGAGTCCACGACGCGCACCTCGTTCCAGGACTTCCCGCTTGATGTGCGCGACGTAATCTCGCAACACCGGCAGCAAGATGGTCGCCTTGCCGTAGGCGCGCGGTCCCGGGAACTTGTACTGCTTTGCTTTCGAACCTTCGAGATCGCCGACGAGCTCGATGTCCGCGCCGCTACCAGTCGCCCAGTAGGCAACGCGCAGAACTCCGTCGCGATCTTTGTTCGCGAGGTACTCGAGCATCCACTGCATCTGCGGCTCGACCTGGTTTCGCACCGGGCCGAGCTTCGCGAGGATGCCGCGTGGACCGTACGTATTCTCCATGCTCGCGGAGCCGTCCATGTACAGCGCTACGTCGAGACCCTCGACCGTCGGGTCGTGGAGCAACGTCGCGATGACCGTGGTCTCTTTGAGGTGGACGTCGGAGAACGGTTTGACGGCGATCTCGCTCACTCAGTGCCCCTCGCCGTGGTCGTCATCTTCGGGCAACGGCTGCGTGTAGCGTTGGCCGCCGACCTCGAGCGTGAAGCTCTCGCAGCCTTCCGGCACCGTGAACTCGAGCACCGCAGGCAAGCGACCCTCGTACTCCTTCACGACCTTGCCTTTGTCGTCGTAAATCGTGCCGCCGGCAGCGACCGTCATCGTCTCGTCGACGAGAACGGCGACGAGCTCCGCGATATTCTTGATCTCCTTCGCCGTGCGATGGCACCAGAGATGTCCGACACCTTCGTGCTCGGCGTGCGAGATGCGTTCGAGCTGCTCCTCGTCAATGCCGCTACCAACACCGACGAGAACGAAGTTGATGCGTGGCAGCTGGCCGCGCGTGATCATGCGCGCGATTTCACCGGTCACGCGCTCGACATCGTCGGCGTCGTGCAATGCGCCGTCGGTGACAAACACGGCGAGGCCGCGACGCGCGCCGTTCGGCACCTGAGCCTTGAGGTACGAGACGAAGTCATCGATCGCGGGGCGGAGGTAGGTAGCGGTGCCCTGCTCTGTCGGCCCCGGGAAGTTGTACTTCTCGACGTCGGTGCCGGGCAAATCGCCGATGGTCTCGACAACCTTGCCACCTTGACGGCAGGCCCAGTAAGCGACGCGAAGAATGCCGTTGCGATCCTTCGACGCGAGATACTGGAGCATCCACCGCGCCTGCGGCTCGACCTCGTTCGTCGACGGCTTGGCCGGCAGCTTGGGCTTCTGGAGGAGCCACTCCCAAAACGTGCGGCGCGGTTGTTCGCTCGAGTACGCGTACTCTTCGCGCATGCTCGCCGAGCCGTCGAGATAGAGCCCGACATCCAGGCCTTCTACGGTCGGATCGTGCAGAAGGGTCGCGCGTACGTGACCCTCCTCGACATGCAGATCCGAAAACGGCTCGACTGGTTTCTCCTCACCCATGAAATGCCTCCTGGCCGTGAAGGTATCGACGAACCAGAGGAGCCGGCAAGGTCACGAGACATCAGTCGAAGTCATCTGACCAGTCGCGCTTCGGAGGTGATGGCTCGGGAGTATCTGGCTCGTCAGGTTCCTCGAAGTCATTCATCCAGGAAGGATTCGGCGCCGCCTTCGGCGCAACCACACGTGCAGGCGTAGAGAGACGAGGCGCCGGGCGCGATGGAGCTCGATGCGCTTCGACGAAGTCTTTCATCCAGTCCGTTCGCGGTGTCTCGACGCGAGGACGCGGCATTGCTGACGGCGGTGAGGGTGGCGGTGACGCGGCGGGCATTTGGACGATCGGCGCGACGTGCGCAGCGACATCGCGCGCGGTGCGTCGCTGTAGCGCGACGGTCTCTGCCGTCGGGATGTTGGGCATTCGAGACAACATCGCTTTCGCCTCGGCGACAAGCTCGTCGAGAGTTCCTTGCCGTGGAAGCGTCCGTCGCTCGCTTCCTTGCAGGACAGATCCGAGGAGTCCACGTCCCTTCGCGCGAACCGCGGTGTCGCCGTCGATGCGCCATCCCGCATCCACGAGCTTCGCTTCGAGTGCTGCTCGACTCGGCACGGGCAACGGTGGCGAAGGAGGCACTCCGAGGTCAGTTCGCAATGCGGACAGCACGTCGTAAAGGATCTGCGCTGCGATCTGATCGTTCGGCACCGGACAGTCCATCAGCCAGCCCGGAACGAGTGGAAGAGCGAGGACGATTCCGCGACCCGTTGTCGCGATGACATCGGCTCGCTCGGCGGGCAACAGCGCGTGGACACATCGCGACCCGTGCGGATCGGGCGCGTAGGCGAACGCACGCGTCACGCCATCGATCACGGCGCTCAACAGATCCGCGCGCGTGACCGTGAGCTGTCCGTCAACCGCCACCACCGGCGTTCCCAGCGAAGCAGGGTAAGGCCCGCGCATCGCACCATAGAGGTAAAGCGCATCGTTCACCCCGGGTGCGTCCGGCAACATCTCGACGGTCTGTAGGTCGAAGATGTGCAGCTCGTCGGTCTCGATCTCCAGGACCTTCCCCGATGCGACTTCGTCGAACGCGATCTGCGTACGGGTGCGTTGGGGGAGACCCTCTCGATCGCCGAAAACACGGATGCCGCCACCCAGCTCGGTCGCGATCACGAGCTCGCGTTGCCCTCGCGATGTGTGGAGGCGGACGATGCATCGCACGTCCTCGACGTGCTGGGCGTCGTCGAGGATCGGCTCGCGAGGAGCGCCGGTACTCGCGACAAACCGCGTCAGCATGACGTCGCATCGTATCTCACGGACATCACGAGGCGATTGCCGGAGGTAGGATCCTCACGTAACATACGGCTTGTTGCTTCGCCCGCTGCTCACACTTCTCATCGTGATCATCACGTTCGCGTCCTCGGGGATTTCCTCGGCGATCGCAGCATCGGTGTCCGAGGATGATTGCTGTGCAGACGAAGCGGACGAGTCCGGAAATCACGACGAGCAGCCATCCGGCGGCGAGCGCGACCGGTGCCCTCCGCTGTGCCATGCGTGTGCTTGTTCGCCCGCCTTCTCGGTGCCGCCGGCACTTGTTCTGGTCGAGCTCATCCGTGACCTCGAAACTGCGTCTCCGTCTCCTTCGGTGACACGTCCGCCGGCGAGCCCGCCGGGGCCTGGCGTGTTTCACCCTCCGCGCGTCTCGGTTCGAGCGTAACTCCGCCCGATCCTCGATCGATCGCATCTGCGATCACGCGTGCACGTTCATCGTGCATGCGCACACGCTTTGGAGACTGACGTGAAGATCATTGCACCGCTCTTTATCCTGCTCGCGCTTGTCCTTGGTGGATGTAGCAAGAGCGATTCGAAGTCCGCCGCGAAGTCAGAAAAGGTCGAGAAAGCAGAACCGACGAAGAAGGAAGGCGCAGGTCACGCCGCCCACGACGTCGTTCCCGGTTCGCACGACGATTGGTGCGACGAACACCAGGTTCCAGAATCGCAATGCACGCGATGCGACCCGGAGTTGGAGGCTGCGTTCAAGGCGACGGGTGACTGGTGCGAAGAGCACGGTGTCCCCGAATCGCAGTGCTTGAAGTGCAATCCCGATCTGAAGATCGAGCGCCCGGCGAAGAAGTGACCATGCGCCGCATCGCGCTCGTTGTCGTGCTTGCCCTCGCTGCATGCGGTGGGAAAGACGCGTCCGAATCCAAGTCCGAGAAGCCCGCGAAGCAAGAAGTCGCGGATGGCGAAATGTGTGAAGAGCACGGCGTGCTGATGGCGATCTGCACGAAGCACAATCCGAAGCTCGTCCCGGTGTTCAAAGCAAAAGGCGACTACTGCGAGGAGCACGGTTTTCCGATGTCCGTGTGCCCGGTGCATCACCCCGAGCGAGGCGGACGCCCCGCGACGAACGTCTCGAAGGACAAGGCACCCGCCGACGGAACGAAGGTGCGCTTGAAGGGGCAGGAGACTGCTCGCTTCGCAGGCATCAAGATGGTCGCTGCGGAAAACCGTCCCGGCGGAGCTCGCCTCGAAGCGTTGGCCTCGGTGACGTACGACGCGACGAAATGGGCGCAGCTCAATGCACGCGCCGCCGGTGTCGTGCGCTCGGTCAAGGTCGATATCGGAGCAACCGTCGCAAAGGGCACACCGATTGCGGTGATCGAAAGCGCGACGGTTGGAGCGGATCGTTCTCGCTTACAGGCCGCCACGGCGCGTGTGACGTACGCGGACGACAACGTGAAGCGTCAGCAACAGCTCTACGACCAACGCATTGCATCGCAAAGGGATGTGCTCGTCGCACAACAAGAGCTGTCGCAAGCAAGAGCAGAGCTATCGGCGCTCGGAGCCGCTGTCGGTGTCGTAGGGCCGAGCGCAGGCGGAAACAGCTACGTGCTCGCCGCGCCGATCGCCGGTGTCGTCACGAAGCGAAACGTGACGATCGGACAGAGTGTCGAGGCGAACAGCGAAGTCCTGTTCGAGGTCGTCGACACGAGCTCGATGCGCGCGGAGATCGAAATTCCCGAGACGGAGCTGTATCGCGTGCGCCTCGGCCAGCAAGTGATCATCACCGTCGATGCATTGCCTGGTTCGGAGTTTCCGGGCGTGATCGATTTCATCGCGCCGGAAGTCACCCGCGAGACGCGAACGACGAAAGCCCGCGCGACGTTGACGAACCCCGAAGGCACGCTGCGCGCGAACATGTTCGGGCGCGCGATGATCTCGCTCGGTCAGACCGAAGCCACGGTGCTCGTGCCGCGCGCCGCTGTGCAACGCGTTGCGGACGTCGACATGGTGTTCGTCCTGACCGCGCCGGGCGAATACGAAGTTCGCCGCGTCAAGACAGGCGCCCGAGAAGGAGACAGCGTCGAGATCACGAGCGGGTTGAAGCCGTCAGAACAAGTGGTGACCGAAGGCAGCTTCTTGCTCAAGACCGAGACCATCAAGGGCAGCATCGGCGCGGGTTGCTGCGAGTGACATGCTGAACGCGGTCATTACGTGGTCACTACGAAACCGCCTCGTCGTGGTGTTGGCGTGGCTAGGTGTCGTTGTCATGGGGCTCTTCGCGTTTCGACGCCTGCCCATCGATGCCTTTCCCGACACGACCCCCGTGATGGTGCAGGTCAACACGACCGCGTCGTCTCTTTCGCCGCTCGAGACAGAGCGTCAAATCACGACGCGCGTCGAGCAAGCCATCTCGGGATTGCCGGGGCTCGAAGAGGTCCGATCGATCTCCAAGTTTGGTCTCTCGCAGGTCACCGTGACGTTCGAGGACGGCACGGACATCTATCTCGCGCGACAGGTCGTGAAGGAGCGCATCGACGCCGTCGAGCTTCCCCAGGGCGTCGAGCGTCCGCAGCTCGGTCCTGTCGCGACGGGACTCGGCGAGGTGTTCCACTACGTCGTGAGTGGAGAGGGAAAGAGCGCCGCGGATCTACGCACCGTGCAGGACTGGATCATCCGGCCACAGCTCGCGTCGGTGCCGGGCGTCGCAGAAGTGAACTCGTGGGGAGGTGACGAGCGGCAGTTCCAGATCGTGATCGACCCGGTCACGCTCCAAGCGCGCGACCTCTCACTGACCGACATCGTCGAGGCGCTCGAGCGAAACAATGCAAACGTCGGTGGCGGATCGATCGATCAGGCCGGCGAGTCATCCCTCGTCCAGGGCATCGGGGTGATCACGAAGAAGTCCGAAATCGAGGACGTCGTTATCACCGCGAAGAACGGCGTGCCCGTCCGTGTGCGCGACGTTGCTTCGGTCGTCGAGGGACGAGAGATCCGCCGCGGAGCCGTGACCTCGAGTGGCAAAGGCGAGGTCGTGCTCGGGCTCGGCTTCATGTTGATGGGCGAGAACAGCCACGCGGTTACAGCACGGCTCGCGTCGCGACTCGCGGAGATCCGGAAGACGCTGCCCAGCGGTATCACGGCGGTCCCGGTCTACGAACGGACCACCCTCGTGGATCGCGTTCTCGAGACCGTTCGCACGAACCTTCTCGAAGGCGCGGTGCTCGTGATCGCGGTCCTGTTCGTGTTTCTCGGCAATCTACGCGCGGGGCTCATCGTCGCGTCGGCGATCCCGATCTCGCTCTTGTTCGCGTTCGATCTCATGACGCGAGCCGGAATCGCCGGCAGCTTGATGAGTCTCGGCGCGCTCGACTTCGGTCTCGTGGTCGATAGCTCGGTGATCATGGTCGAGAACGCGGTCACGCGCCTCGCCGAGAACGAGGGGAAGCGATCCGTGGCCGATGTTGTACGGGATGCCGCGATCGAGGTGCGCAAGCCGACGATGTTCGGCGAGCTGATCATCATGATCGTGTACCTGCCGATCCTCGCGCTCGAAGGCATCGAGGGGAAAATGTTCCGGCCGATGGCGCTGACGGTGATCTTCGCGCTGATCGGCTCGATGCTGATGTCACTCACGCTCGTGCCCGTGCTCGCGAGCCTGCTTCTTCGCAAGAACACCGCGCACCGCGAGAACTTCGTCGTGCGAGGTCTGAAGCGCGGCTACCAGCGAGCTCTGGATGCGGCGCTTCGCGTTCAGTGGCTCGTTCTCGGCATCGCTTTGCTGCTGCTCGCGAATGGCATCTTTCTCGCGACGCAGCTCGGTTCCGAATTCATCCCGCGTCTTCGCGAAGGCACGGTGGTGATCAACACGGTGCGCATGGCATCCGTGTCACTCGACGAGTCGGTGCGGTACGGGACGCAGATCGAGAAGGTGCTCCTCGAGAAGTTCCCGGACGAGATCGAGCGCGTGTGGACACGCACAGGAAGCGCGGAGGTCGCGACCGATCCGATGGGCGTCGAGCTGTCGGACGTGTTCGTGACGCTCACGCCGACGGACGAATGGAAGCACGCCACGACGCAGGACGAGCTCGTGGCGGCGATGCAGCGCGAGCTGGAGGTGATGCCGGGCATGCGCGCTCTCCTGACGCAGCCGATCGAGATGCGCGTGAACGAGATGATCGCCGGCGTCCGCGCGGACCTCGGCGTGAAGCTGTTCGGCGATGACTTCGATGTGCTTCGTACGAAGGCCGAAGAGATCGAGAAGGTGCTGAAGACGATCGAGGGCGCCGATGACGTCGTGACCGAACAAGTGACGGGGTTGCCCGTGCTCCAGGTCATCGTGGATTCCAACGCGACATCTCGATATGGAATCGCAAAGAACGATGTCCTCGACGTGATCCGTGCTCTCGGTTCGTTCGAAGTCGGTGAGCTGCAGGACGGTGATCGACGTTTCCCGATTACGGTCAGGCTCGCCGACACCTACCGCACGGATGCGGCGGCGCTGGGCCGCGTGTTGGTGACCGCAGCGAACGGCGATCGTATTCCGCTCTCTCGGCTCGCGAAGATCCAAACCGTGGAAGGCCCGTCCACCGTGCAACGCGAGTGGGGCAAGCGCCGCATCGTCGTGCAGGCAAACGTTCGCGACCGCGACATTGGTTCGTTCGTGGCCGAAGCGCGACGCGCGATCGACGCGAAGGTCTCGTTGCCACCCGGCTACTACCTGCGCTTCGGTGGCCAGTTCGAGCATCTCGAAGCGGCACGCAACCGCTTGCTGATCGTCGTGCCGATCGCGCTCGTGCTGATCTTCGTGCTGCTCTACTTCACGTACGGTCGAGTTCTCGACGCGATCCGTGTCTTCAGCGGCGTTCCGTTCGCGGCGATCGGCGGTGTCGTCGCATTGTGGTTACGCGATCTGCCGTTCAGCGTATCGGCGGGCGTGGGCTTCGTCGCGCTGTCCGGTGTCGCGGTGCTCGGCGACATGGTGTTGGTCTCGACGTTTCGCGCGTTGCTTGCCGAAGGGCTGACCGTGGAGCAGGCCGTTCGCCAAGCGGCGGTGCGACGACTACGTCCAGTTCTCATGACCGCACTCGTCGCGAGCCTCGGCTTCGTCCCGATGGCGTTCAACACGGGCATCGGTGCCGAAGTTCAGCGCCCGCTCGCGACGGTGGTGATCGGCGGCATCGTGTCGTCGACGTTGTTGACGCTGTTCGTCTTACCGGTGCTGTACACGTGGTTCGGTCG
>Ga0154020_10003006_pt1 | contig 20465 bp, 11 predicted proteins | sample Klosneuvirus_201_FD_109709 | JGI IMG/M metagenome (GOLD analysis project Ga0154020, IMG submission 109709) | Active sludge microbial communities from wastewater, Klosterneuburg, Austria - Klosneuvirus_20160825_MG | ecosystem: Engineered > WWTP > Aerobic digester > Activated sludge | place... | reverse complement strand
GGCCGGGGCGACGCAGCAGATACTGATCGAATCGCTGACTTGGCGGCACCGGGATCACGATCGATTCCCCCGCGATATAATTTCGTTTGGTGTTGCTCGCGCCGGTCAGGTACTGCAGAATTTTGTCCGTCAGCATCGCAAACGCCCAGCCATCGGCGGTAAAATTATTCCACAGGGCACCTCCGTTGGAAATGTTATCCATCGCGGACGTAAACATCAGACAGCGTCCCTGCCCGACTGTGCGTTCCAGCAGTGCAGGACGATCTCCGGGACCGGTGAACCCCAGAAGAGTTGTTGACGAAGCGTCAGCGTCCAGCGCCCAGCAGCGATCAAAGGCCGGACGAGACAATTCCACCCGAGCTACTTCATCCTGCGCGTACTCTCGAATGAGCGGATGCTGTTCGGTGATCAGCTTCAGGTGCCCTGGTTCGGTATTGAAGTTCACAAATCGCAGCGGAGTACCCGGAAGCAATTCCTTTGCGGGTTCCACCATCCAGGCTCCAAGCTGGATTTTGTCGGAACCTGCGACAACAAGGACTCCACCGCCGCCGCTGGCAAAATTCTTCAGACTTTCCCACAACCGTTGATCCGGACGCTGACAATTGATCAGCATGACGACGTCGAAGTTTGCAAACGATTGCTGGCTGGCCTGCGCTGTCGAGACCCTGGTGATTTCGCAGACTCGGATACCCTGCTTCTCGAACACAATCGGCTGCAGCGCGTTTCTGAGATACCAGCTTTCGTCATTCGTATCGGCGATCAACAGCACGTTGGGTTTCGGGCGGACGCCGCAGGTGAAATAGCGATAATTGTCATCCGGCAAGGGATCTTCTGCAGTCAGTCGGACAAGACCCTCGACAAACGGCTGAGTGCCAGTGACGCGCAGAGTGGTCTGGATCTGCGCCGCGCCGTTTTCAAGTTTCACAATCTGCGGCGCGCCCGCACGGGTTTCAACTCCGTTTTCAACAAGGAGTGTTTCCAGTGTCGTGGTCATCGGAGCGCCGGTGGTGGCGGAAACTGTCATAGTGAGCAGCAGGTCACGACCGGCGACGCTGGTTTCCTCAGAAAGTGTGAGATTCGAAATGGCGGAATTGGTCGGCAGCGGCACTGACACATCCACCAGATAAACCTGAAGCCAGTCGGCGGCTTTGAGGGCGTCCGAAAGTCCACTTTCATCCGGCTCACGCCAGGCCGTCTTTGAGAAATCTGTCAGTACATAGATTTCCCGAGCATGTGTATCGTCGCCGCCGACCATACCTCGTCGCTCCTGATCCGCCGTGCGATCATCGATCTGAAACTGAATCGCCGCCTTCAGTCGACGATTGATGGGTTCTGGGACTGTCGTGGCCGTCAGCGTGTCCAGACGTGAAGCCGCTCCGGTGAGATCGGCCTGAAAAACGATGTCGTCATCGGCACTCAGCCCCGCAATCGCCGCACGGCTTCCAGCGGGAAATCGGCCAAGGTGTTCGCGAATCACGGTACGCGCCTGTTCGAGGCGCGTTTTGTTCTCATAGCGATAGTTCATGCTTAGGCTGGTGTCGATCAGAAACACGGCTGCGACGGGAACGTTTTCCGTCGCTTCATTTCGCGGCGAGGAAAGCTCGGCCTGCAACCGCAGTCCCCAGGGAAGACCGACAGCCAGCATCGCGGCCAGCGTGCCCAGCACGACACACCACAGGCGAACGCGGCCACGACGTTCTTTCCGATCGAAGGCCGCAATAGACGGGGTAGAAGATTGGCGAGTGAGCCAGAAATACGTAGCAGCGCTCAATGCCGCAACCGTCGCCAGACTCAGCCATTCCCACCAGCGAAGACCATACCGCGCCGCAGGTAATGAAGGCCTCGCAATTGCCAGGACTAGGACCGCGATCAACAGCGAACGCAGCAGCAAAAGCAGCAAGTGCCGCAACTGCATCCGGCGAGCATTCGAGACTTTGCGTGTTTTCAACAAACGCAATGCCGGAAACTCAATGCGTTTTGGCTTGGCCCGCATCACGAGGTGCAGGATCACGGGTAACGCGGCCAAACCCATCCCAAATAACAGGCTGGCATTGATCAGGGACATGCAACAGTATCCTTCACAATCGGCTCAGGATTGCGTTCCAGCGAAAACCGACCGTGCTCAACAAAACATTTCGCCGCAGCAATCGCAGTTTCGTCGCTCATCAAAAAAGAATGCAGTTTCGGAACGAGCAGAAAGTCCGCAGCTCCCGGCAGTCGGGCGCTGGCAACTGTGACCGTGCCGTCATCGTCACCCGGCAACAATGGGTTGAACCCGCGTTCGTCGCCCTTTCCGCCAGCGATCACGGCAAATTCGATCTCAGGGATCGGTAGCGATTTGATTGTTCCGTTGTGATCGGTCACCAGTTGCTGACCGGCCGGACCGTAGATTGTCCGAAACACAAAATTTCGTTTCAGCATGTCGGCCATTTCCGCGCCGCTGTTGGGCGTGCCGAGCATTACCAGGCGTTGAATGCGGGGGTCTTTGTGTTCTTTCAGATACTGTCGCACGACCAGGCCGCCCATGCTGTGGACAACGAAGCTAATTTTGGAAACGGCAGTGAGTGATTCAATGACGGAGTGCAGAAAGCCTGCCGAGTCTTCGATCGGTACACGTGTGCTTGGATACTCAAACGGAATATGCACAAATCCCTCCTTGGGCATCGCATCCAAAATAGGCCGCATCGAGCGCGACGTTCGACCAAGGCCGTGCAGATAAATCACGGCGTGGCCGGTATCAGCCTTGAACTCGCTGGCTCGCCGAATTTGGTCCAGCGTTTCCTGGCACTCTTCCAGTGTACCGGACTGATACCGTCGGTTGTTGCTGTCCAGCAGCCGACAATGTCCGTTGTAGACATAACGCTGAATCCGGCAGCCATGAAAGTAGCAGACATCGCCCCAGAACTGCATTCCTCCGAGGGTTGGCGCGCCGGGGTGAGGAACATCGGTTTCGGTCATTGCGGCATCCTCGGCGTCCGTTGTTTCTGATTCCTCTGGAGCCGACGTCCGCTCGTCCGCGCGCACGCCATGCCAACCATTCAGCATCAGACTGCTGATGGCTGTTCCCGAGAGGCGAATGATGTCACGTCTGGTTTTCAAATGGAGAACTCTTCAGGTTATCAGCCGCCACGCGCTAACAGGTTCCGGCTGATTGGTCAAAAATCCCAGGGAAAGAATTGGTTGGTGGCGATTATTTAGAACCTGTCCGAAATCAACTTCTCGATCCCGAATGCTGCAAGTTCGCAGCGCTGGGCTTTCCCGTCGGCGGAGCGACGGGTGTACTGTACGCCCGTCGCTCCGCCGACGGGATATTCACCGGTGGTAGAACAAAATCAGGCCTCGTCCAATTCACGATCTTATTTGCGGAGAGGTTCTTAGGCGAGCGGCAGAATCCTGTCTAACAAAAAAATGTCGCCACGCCGAAGGAATCCGACTTGGGACAAGTCGGACTACAACGTAGGCAGATCTGTCCCAGATCTGCATCCTTCAGCATGATCGATGGCAAATGGTTGTCTGGCCGCAGATTTGGGAATTGGTAATCCCTATCCTTGTTCCGAGGCTCCAGCCTCGGAACACACTGCCCCCGAGGCTCCTGCCTCGTGAGATTGTCGAACAGCTGCCTCAGTATAGCGACTATCCATCGCTCAAACCAAACAAACGTCTCCATACAACTGCGGCACCGCCTGCCGCTGTGGGAACTTGTGCAGCAGATTCTGCCGAAGCGTGCGCATTCCTGGCACATCGTTGTCTGAATCCGACGTTTCCGTCGGCGACCGATGTTCCTCAGTGATATGAATGCGGGCACAATTCCCTGCATTCTCAGATCTTCCCCTCCACGAAGGCTGAATCGCCATGCGGGTCCTGCTCTTTGAAGATTCAAACACAGACAACCTGGCCCCCGTCGCACTGCTGCGTCCGGTGTTTGAGTTGATTTGTGGCCGGGAATCTCTCCGGCGACGACTGCAACGCTGGTTTCCAAATACGAAATTTGGCGGCTGGGTTAGACCCTGGCTTGTCGATGCGTATGCCGAAGAACAACCGAGTTTGGTGGTCAACGACCTGGACTGGGTACGGGAGGACGACGTTTTGCTGGTCAATGGCCGCTGGCTGCCCGAGCGACGACTGACCGCACGGGATTTTGAGACACATCACGCCGGATATGTCGATGGCAAGCCGGCATGGATGCTCATTCCCGGTCAGGAACTCGCAGAATTGCTGCAGGGCGATCCGACGACGGCGCTGGCTCAGTACGCCAACAGTCAGCGAATCATGCCAACGCATGGGAGCTGGATTCAGTATCCATGGGATCTGGTGAGCCAGAACGCGGCGCAGCTGATTCGTGATTTTGCCGATGAGGGAGTTTCGGAGTCTCCGAACTTTGCCCACGTCCAGGTTCTTGGGGATCCTTCCGACGTCTACATCTCAGCGCAGGCAGAAATTGATCCGTATGTCGTCATCGATGCACGCAGCGGGCCGGTCTCGATTGATCGCGAGGCGAAGATTCAGTCGTTTACACGAATTGAAGGTCCGTGCCACGTTGGGCGTGGCTCACAGATCTTTCGGGCGCTCATCCGCAAAGGCACGACCATCGGAGAACACTGCCGGGTCGGCGGCGAAGTCGAAGAATCGATCCTGCACGCTTACATCAACAAGTACCACGAAGGGTTTCTCGGGCACAGTTACGTGTGTCCGTGGGTCAACATCGGCGCGATGTCGTGTACTTCGGATCTGAAGAATGACTACAGCCCGGTGAAGGTGCCACTGCAGGGGCAGATGGTCGATTCCGGCGTGACAAAAGTTGGATCATTCATCGGCGACCACGCCAAGACGGCAATGGACAGTATGTTCAATACCGGATCGTCGGTCGGAGTCATGGCGATGGTGATTCCAGGAGGCCGTCTGTTGCCGCGTCACATTCCGTCGTTCAGCAACGTTTCATTCGGAACCCTTGCCTGCGCCTGGCCGCTGAATGACGCGATTGAGACCGCAAAGTCAATGATGAGCCGTCGAGACCAAACGCTGACGCTCAAGGCCGAACGCCTGCTCCGCATCGTCCATCAGCGGACCGAGCAGGAACGCCAGACGGCACTGCGTCGCGCGAGTGAGAAGCAGGTGGTTCGCTGACGATGGGTGCTTATTGGGGCTTTCGTTTGACCCGAGCCGGCGGCGAGGAATCAAACGATTCAGGAAAGCCCCGCGAAAATCCGGCTCCCAATTCGAACCATCGTCGCGCCCTCTTCGATCGCCGGGACGAAGTCGCCGCTCATGCCCATTGACAGGTGGCGCAGTTCTAATCCGGCATTGCGACTGGCGTCCGTCTGTTGCAATTCATCGCGCAACAATCGTAGCGACCGAAAGACCGGGCGAGTGTCTTCCGGATCGTCCGACTCTGCGGCCATTGTCATGAAGCCGTCGATCTGCACGGCGGCGGCATAGTCCACGATTCGTGACCAATCGTGCCGCAGTTGTTCCTCATCAAGTCCGGACTTGCTGGATTCTCCCGAAAGATTGACCTGAATCAGCACTCGCGGACGCAGCTGCAAGTCTGCCGCCACCTGCGCCACTCGTTCCAGCAATCGCAAAGAATCGATTGAATGAATCATCGTCGCGTGCTGCAGTGCCAGCTTCACCTTATTGCGCTGCAATTGTCCAATCAGATGCCAGCCAATGCCGGGCAACAGAACCTGTCGTTCAGCCAGCTGTTGTGGTCGGTTTTCTCCAAAGGTCTGATGCAACACGCTCAGAGATCTGACCCACTCCCATTCTGCGTACTTTGTCACAGCGACGAGACCTACGTCAACAATGTTCCGCCCGCAGCGGAGACAGGCAGATTCCATTTCCGTATGAATCGAGGCGAGATTTTGCTTGAGGAGATTTTCAGTTGTCACGGTCATGACTTCATTATTGACGGAATCATCGCTCGCATCCTGTCCTTTGCGGCAGGAATGCTGGTTGCGCTGGCGTACATTGCTTCAACCGGCAACGTGAACCTCGCACCTCAGGACGAGTTGAAACTTAACTTGATCGCGCTTCCTTTTGGACTGCTGGCTGTCGTTTTCTACTACATTCTTATGGAAGCCGTGTTTCAGCGAACACTTGGAAAGCTCGTAACAGGCACAATTGTCGTCACCACCGATGGTGGCCAGCCTTCATTTGGTCAGGTTGTCGGAAGAAGCTTTGCGCGACTGATCCCGTTTGAGCCATTTTCTTTCCTCGGAGGAAATCCGTGCAAAGGATGGCATGATAAATTGTCAGGAACACTGGTCATCAAATCCCGATAGGTTCCCATGCGTAATGCCTGGGAATAACTTGGCGAGCGGTGGGTGTCAGCCCACCGAGTTGCCCGCATTTGACTCGGAGGGCTTACGCCGCTCCGCTCGCCGGGTTTGCGGCGATAGGGGACGTCACTCCCCTGATTGTTAATCCTGCGATTATGCCATTTAACTTGTGTACGGGTGCTTAGATCCTGTACGCCGGACTGATCCACCAAAATTGGAGCTGGTCATTTACCGGATTGTTGTCCCTGTCGAGCCAGATCGCGACGGTAGCGGCGGATGAGTTCAGAGTATTCGCTGTCGAGGACTTCTTTGCTACCGTCGCGTACGTCTGCGTCGAGGTCATCCTGCAACTGACCCCATTCACGGCGGTTCGATTTGCGGCGCGTGGCATCGGGATCCTGACCGTCAAATTCCGCTGCGTTCCCCTGACCTTTCGGGTCTCCTTCGGAGCTCACGGGTTCGGAATTCAACTGGCCAGGCGAAAACTGATTCGGCAGAGCCTTGCGGGCTGCGCTCTGCAGTGCCTTGGCCGCCTTTGCCAGTTGTTGAGCGGAAGACTTCTGAGCGCCCTGGCCAGACTTGCCCTGCGGACTGTTCCCTTCACCCGGTTGACCCTCTCCCGGCTGGCCCTCTCCCGGCTGGACTTCACCCGGTTGGCCCTCACCAGGCTGACCTTCACCAGGCTGACCTTCACCAGGCTGACCTTCACCGGGTTGGGACGCATCCTGTTGCATCGCTTCCGACGCGATCTTCAGACTTTGCAGAGCGTCGTTGACGCTTTCTCCAACCTCGGTCGGAATGATCGCGTTTGGATCACGGTGTCCCTGAGCTGACTGCTGAGCCAGTTGCGCGGCGCGATTGAGATGTCCGGCGGCTTCCTGAGCTTTCTGGCCTGCCTGCTGCAATTGCGTTTGATCAAGTTGCCCCGAAGCCTTGTCGCCAGCCTGAGCACCCTCGCGCGCCGCCTGGGCGGCTTCCTGCGCTGGCCGGGCCTGATTCTCCAGACCCAGTTGGGGGAGATTCAGTCGCTCGGCCAATTCTTCCAGCGGAGTTGGCAATTGTTCTGCAGCGTCGGCCACATTCCGCTGCGTTTCCTGCTGAGCTGCAGCTCGGGCTTTGTCGTTGTCCTGCAACTGCTGGACAACTTCGGCCATTCGATTGAATCCATCGCGCTGTTGTTCAAGATGAGCCTGGCGGTCCTGTTGTTCCTGACCGTTGAGTTGTTGCGCCGCAGCAGCAGACTCGTTGGCGGAATTCCTCATCTGTTCAGCTGACTTACTGAACTGCCCCGCCTGGGCGTGTTGCATGGCATCGTCCGCATGATCCGCCGCCTGTTGCGACTGCTGTTTTGCACTGGTGTTGGCTTTTGAGTCCGCCTTGACGGATTCTGCTGTTTCATGGGCAGCTTCAACCATCTGGCCAAGCTCACTCAACAGCTTCTTACCAACATCCGGCACCTGGTTTGGCTTCGCACCAAGCTCACCGGCCATCTCGGCGATCTTGTTTTCGATCTGTTCCAGCCGTTTATTGATGTCAGCGGCCTTTTCACCGAGCGTCTGACGCTGTTCATTTTGTTCGGCCTGCTTTTGAGTCTGATCTTGCTTCGCGTTTTCATCCGACGCGGGTGCATTGGGTTCGGCGGCGGGCGGCGCAGGTGGTTTCTCCAGGTTCTTTGCGGCTTCCGCAAGTTGCTCCTGAGCCTTCTTAATTCCGTCCTGCGGCGTGGCCAGATTCCCCTGACGCAGGTCGCGAATTGCATCATCGAGCAGCTGGACTTCGGGACGCTGCACGTCTGGAGCCTGCTGCTGAATCTGATCGCCAAGTTGATTGGCTTCGTTGCGAGCCTGCTGCAATTCGTCGGCCAGTTTTTGGGCATCGCGAGCCGCATCGCGGGCTTCTCCATTGACTGCTTCCGCAAGCTGCTGTTGCTGTTGAGCCAGCCGCTGCAATTGTTCGGCAAGTTCGGCGGCCCGGTCCAGCTGCGCTTCGCGCGCCGCCTGGAGCAATTCCTGCTTGCGCTGCAGGAGACTGCCCAGATCTTCGGTTAGCCTTTGCTGTTCCTGTTGAAGCTGCCGCTGTTGTTCGTCAAGCTGCTTCTGAAGCTCTGCCTGAGATTGACCTTCCTCCGGTTGCGGATCCTGACGCTGATCCTTCAGCTTCTGCGAATCCCTGGCCAGTTGCTGGGCTTGCAGCGCCAGCCGATTGAGTTCGGCAAGTTCCTGTTCCAGCTTCGCGGCCTTTTCGATGTCGTCCGTCGCGCGATGCAACTCTTCACGGACGCGGTTCAGATTCCTGACGGACTCCAGAATGTTCTGACGCGCCGCTTCGCGTTCTGCGGCGGCGGCTTCGTCCAGTTTTTTCGGAATGTCCTGACGAACCTGCTGAGCCAGTTCTGTCAGTTTTTCGGCATGCTTCTTCATCAGCGGATGGTCGGCAGCCTGTTCGGCAAGTTTTTGCAGTTCACGTCCCTGTGTCTGTTCCTTTTCACTCAGACCGCGAACTTCCTGCTGCGATTCTTCGTTCCATTTTTGCGCCGCCTGGTTGCTGAGTTCATTGCCTTTGGTTGCATCCTGTTGCAGCTGTTCTTCCAGCTTCCGCAGCGCATCGACGAGTTGCTTGTTTGATTCACGCAGAGCCTGCTGCCCGATCGCTTCAGCCTCGTCCGAAATGTGAACGGTCCACGGTCCCTGCCAAACAACCTGCGGCCCCGGCACCAGACGCTCGTCGGCAGCTTTGACTTTGAATGTCAGTGTGTCACCGTGATGGACATCCAGCGACTTCAGATCGATCTGGAACTCATGTGAAACCTGCACCGCACCTCGACTCAATCCAACAGCGGTCTCGATCCGCATCGCATCCGAGTTCTTGCGAAAATGGACTTCCAGTTCTCCAACGCCAATATCATCGACCACTTTGCAGTTCAAAGGCAGGACATCGGTCGGTCGCAGGTCCAGACCGTCATTGATGCCGGAGACAGTCAGCTTCGGAGGCGTGTCTGTCGTAACGATCAGACGACGAATCGTCTCATTGAGATTCGTCAGCCGCAGTGCATCTTCGACTCGAAATTCGAACTGTCCGCTGCCCAGTGCCTCGAACTGAAACCGTGCCGACATGCCATCCGGGGACAGGACAGCGGGCAACGTCGGTGGCTCAACTGCAATGGCATCCGGCGAAAATTCAGCAGCGGAAATTGACGTCCACGATTTCCAGTCGATTACCGCGATCTGAACCGGCTTGTTGAACTGCAGCGAGATTTCCAGGGCACTGTGTTCGAAGACATGGACATCGCCGACAACGCCATCGAAAATTTCAATCGGGCGACCGGTGTAGATCGGCGGCGTTGCCCGCAGCATGGCCGCCAGAATTCGCGGAGGTTCCGCGACAGTGAGGTCAAACCACGCCGTCGTCGCTCCACCACCACGAACGCGGTAACGTACAGATTCACGCACATCGGTGAGTGAGACCGAAAAATGCGCTTCAATTTCTGAATACGCCATCGGCAAGTCTTCGCGGCTGCCGCCCGCCGCCTGCAATTCCAGAACAACCTCGGCAGGCAGCGCGCCCGCCGCGTTTGTTCGCCAGTGTGGAATGGCGATCAGTTGCACGTCGGTATTTGCCGCCACCGTGCGATTGCCGTCCGGCACTTCAAAGAACAGATTCGACGGAGCCGCCAGATTGGCGAACGGCAGCATGAATCGCTGCAGCAGCAACTGCGATCCCGTGGGCCAGAGCAAAAACGGAATCGCCAGCATCAGGAGGCACAACGCAGCAAGACCCCAGCGTCGGATCGTCGGTCGCGTTTGAACAACTTTCGACGGATGAATGCTGCGCAGCTGCGTCTGAACATGCTGATGCAATCGATCTCGCATAAGCCGCGAGCCAGCCTCACCGGAACTGGCAGACGGATCATCGACGCAGATCAATGTGGCAATCGCTTCCTGCAGTTGTGGAAATTGCAGGTCCACAGCCGCCCCCAGGACTTCCGTCGGGACATTTTCGAACAGCGGATGAATCAATCGCTTCCACGCAACGGCACCCGTCAGAACCACCGTCGCCAACAGGCCTGCAAGCCTCACAATGCCCGGCAATGCAACCAGATAGTCCAGCGCACATCCAACCAAAACACAGACAATCAGTACGCACAGAGTTTCCGCCGATCCTCGGAGCAGCGCGCGGACTCGAATGAGCCGCTGACAGCGGTCAAGAATCTCCTGCAACCCATCCACTTGAGACAATGCACCCGAAGACATCACACGGCTCCTGAGATTCGTGATCCCGGCACAGGATCTGCAATGCCAGAGTTTACCTTTTCTCTTCCTCAAAATGCTACGACCGTCTGCCGCAAACTTGCTTCCGCAGGTGTGAGCAGAGGGTCGGGAGTCTTTTTCGGAGGGAAACGTCAGTGTTTTTTCGCTATGCTACTCTCCGAAAAAGACTCCCGACCCTTTCCTTCAACTCAACTGTTCGGCCCGAGCAGTCTGTCGATTTAGTGAGCGGCAAGGCGCTAGCCGCCGGTTTCTCCCGTTGACGTGCAAGCATTCACCGGCGGCTAGCGCCCAATGGCACTTACTTTGTCTATGTTGCTCGTTTGTAGTCCCGCCTTCAGGCGGAAATCGCAGGGACCGCAGCGGAGACTTCCGCCTGAAGGCGGGACTACGAACACAAAGTAAGTGCCATTGGGCTAGCGCCTTGCCGCTCACGATTCTGGACCAAATCGACACCCTGCAAGTTCCGGCTGAGAAACGGTTTACGGGTCTCTGGAGAACGACGCAGACCGAGTCTTATCGCTCTTTGGTCAGCAGTTCGCATCAGAAAACCGTGAGCGTATCCTGGTGCGACCTCGCTCTGCTTCGAGGAACCGCCTGATGTTGAGCGGCGTGCCAGGTAGTGTGGGGGGAGGAATGCAGTTGCAAGGCTGACCTCTGTCCCGATCACGGTCAGCTCGCTATTGAGCATCGGGAAACTGAATAGTGTTGATGTACTGCCGTATCGAGTTAGGCAGCAAAGCCATCTTGTCAGCGACAAGGAAGTTGACCTGCCACCAGACACCTTTACGCTCGACATACAGATCATAGCTGGAACTCGCCGGATCGTCGAATGTATCTTCTCGCCGAACCTGGCAGATTTCATATGCCGGCACACCTTGAAATTGGAGTTGTTTACAATGACTAATCGTTTGCTGATTAGGTTCCGGATCACATCGCCAGACCGCGATCACTGCTCTTAGCCTCCGACCAGGCGTGCCACGGGCGGCAATTTGCAGATACTGAGTTGCAGGCCCCATGTCGTGCGTTTGGTCCCAGTTCACGGGAGCGACAATCGACAATCCAGTTGGGTGCGTCACGCGATTGGCTTCATTGGGTGCCGCAGTGGGATAGACATCTCCGTCTGGTCCCCTGGAGTTTCGAATGCTTTGGATGACTGGATAGAGAATGGCAGAGAGGCCACCAATAATGGTGAGGACGATCACCAATTCGGTTCGGGAGAAACCAGCGATTCGATGTGTGTGTAGTTGGGTCACACGCCCTCTTGCCAGCTAACGTTAGGGATTACGGGGGCGAGGAGAAAACGATGACCTCAGCCTCGACCAGCCCTCCCGTTTATCCCATTGATCGGTGATTTCTGACGTCAACGTTGGTATTCGGGATCAGGCTTCATCTTCGCGATTGCATCTACGGTATTCGTAAGGAACAACTGAAAGTCTACAGTCTCTTGGCGATCTCGTCGTTTTTCAAGCATGGCAATCGGAAAGAGGAGTATTGTCGTATCTGGAACGTTCAATGCGAACATTCGCCTGCCGTCCCATTCCGCTGTAACCCATTCAGTACCTGATTCGCGGCAGATTAATTCTCCCCAGACGATTCCCAAGGGCATCATGTCGGTCGTCTGAACGAAAGTGCCGTCATCGATCAGTCGCTGAAGAATGGCAACATTGTCTACGTCTTTAGCGACGGAGTAACGCATCTGTAAATCAGCGACAGTTTTTTCTCGCGTGTCAGCAACGAGTCGCGATTCGTCGGACGTAAGCGGTTGAATTGAGTCCTCAATCGCACGCCCATCGGGCTGTTCCGAACAGCCAATCAATGAGAGCAAACAACTCAGCATGACGACACGCAACAGCATGCTTCAATCACCCAATGATGTAAGAAACCGGCCATTCGTCCCGATGAAACGTTTACCACCGGGATTACCGCAGACCGAAACGCTAACACCACCAAATGCGTCTGGCAAGTCTCCCATCATCCTCAGGCAGCATCAACTTACTGTTCTGCGCGAAATGAAGTGCGCGGTTGGCCCCGTACCACAAACGAGTTGAATTTGAAGGATGCTGTGATTGAGCCTGAAAGGCTCGCACAAATCAGCCTGGGGCAAGAGAATCCGCGAAGGCGGATGAACGCCGCCCCAGGTTCACGCACCATCGGAACACGAACCCTGAAAGGGTTCCACAATGCGGTTCTGTGTCGCCCTTTCAGGGCAAAACGCATTGCTGCCGAAAAACCTGGGGCGTTGCCCCAGGCTGAGCTGTTGTGGCCCGTTGGGCCGAATCGCAGAGTTTCAGTGGGCTTTCAAGAATTCGTGGGCCTGTGTGGTTTGCCACGCTTCCCGATGACATCATCGAACATGGGACAGTCAAGGTAGTTGAAATCCCTTGTGTGACAGCAGTCATACCGATACTATCCAGGTGGTGCGTGGCACAACCGGCAGGAAGTATGCTCGTATTTATGCCTGTTGAAAGTTTTCGCAGTGGGCCTGTGTCGATCGGTAGCGGAAGTTTGACGGCTATCATCCGATGAGCTTGACTTGATAGTGCCGGATCCTTTGTTGTTCTGGCATCTGCTTTCCTTGCATTTCCTACGTGTCGCATCCCCGTGTTGTGGTGCAATTTGTTTTATGTTCTCTATTAGAAAGATTCCCATGCTAAACGAACTTTCTGTCAGACGTGGTGGCCGGACTCGCGGATTTACGTTGATCGAGTTGCTGGTGGTGATTGCCATCATTGCCATCCTGATTGCCCTTCTGCTGCCGGCCGTGCAACAGGCTCGCGAAGCTGCTCGGCGGACCCAATGCAAGAACAACCTGAAGCAACTTGGTCTTGGCGTACACAACTATCATGACGTGTACGTTGGGTTTCCGATTGGTTCACAGATCCCCTACTACCGTGCGAACTGGCGTGCTTCAATCCTGCCGTACCTTGAACAGACGACGCTCTACAACAAACTGACCCAAACACCAATTCCCCTGCATGGATATGCCGCAGGCAATGGGAATACAAGCGCCGGGTATAACGTCGAGAATGCGGTATTGAACAATCAGTTTGTGGCGGCTTATAAGTGTCCATCTTCCGTGACGAGTGCGTTCAACGTTTCCGCAAGCCCTGTGACGAATAACGGCAAGCAATCGCCAAATGCAGCTTTGGGCATCGAAACGGGAATGACTATGGACTACGTGGGGATCAGTGGATCCTGGTCCGGAGTCGCTCCGTTTAACACCGACTGCGGTACCGTGATCTACGGTGGTTACTGGTGTAACAACGGACTGATGCGGATCGGCAAGTGGTCAAAGATCCGGGACTGCACGGATGGTACATCCAATACCATCATCATTGGCGAACAGTCAGGTCTGATCAATAAACTGGACTACCGCAGTAACTATTACGGTGGATGGGCCGGGCATAACGGAACCTCTAGCTGGGGCACAGGTCTATCCACGATACGCTACAGCCCGAACCCTAAAACAGTACCAGCGGGTAGCGACCAGACCTATGCTCCAAACGGAGCGTTAACATCAGCACACGTAGGTGGCGTCCAGGTTCTGCTGGCCGACGGTTCAGTCCGGTTTATCTCGGATAACCTTGACATTACCACGCTGTTAAGGCTTGGTGCGGCAGGAGATGGTGACGTCATCGGTGAATTCTAGGGCGAGTGAGTTGTAACATTAAGTCGGTGCAGACGTCTGCACCGGCTGATTTTGGCATTGAAATCACTTTCGGATCTTTCTCGATGAAACTAGAACGTTGTGCGGTTGGTTTTCTACTTGCCGCAGCGCTGCTGACCGCAGGTTGTGGTGGCGGCGCAGATTCAGTGCCGACTGGGTCTCTGTCAGGCAAGCTGCTCGTTAGCGGAAATCCGTTGCCGTCCGGCCAGATCAACTTTACTTCCGCGACGAGCGGCACCAGTGGTTTCGCTGATCTGCAGGGAGACGGTAGCTATGCGGTTGCCGGTGAACTCCCCGCCGCAGATTACAAAGTGTTTGTCACGCAAAAAGGGTTGGGAGATACTCCGCCATCGGAAGATGGTAATCCCGAATTGACGGCACCACTGGACATGCTGCCCCAGAAGTATCAAAGTGAATCCACGACCGACGTGACGATTACAGTAAAGGAAGGCAAGAACACCTTCGACTTCGACTGGAAGTAGAAACGATTGGCGTTAGAGGTTACGCGGTCATCATTGCTGTGAAATGGCGAGCGGTGGGTGTTAGCCCACCGAGTTACACACATATGACTCGGAGGGCTCACGCCACTCCGCTCGCCGGGGATCATCTCATGCCGCGCCGAGTATAATCAGGTCGGCTGAGCCGTAGTCTTTTGCCAACGGTTTCATTTCGCGGTGGCCACAGCCTCATGGCAGATGAATACTCAGACCGTGCGCGGGTTGAAACTCGACGATTTCTTCCGGTTCGTACTGTTCTCGCCGTTGCAGTGCTCGCGGCGCTTGTGTTGGCCGGAGTCTGGACGATCCGTCGTTCAGATTCGGACAGCGAGCTGCTGGGTCAAGCACGTCGAGCTCTTGTTCAGCTTCGTCCAGACAGAGCAGCGGAGATCGCGGACGAGCTTCTCGTTCGCAACCCTGACTCGGTGCCGGCTTTGGAACTGGCCGCCAATGCAGCGAAGGACAATGAAGACTTCGAGCGGGCTCTCGGTTATTTGAAGCGAATCCCTTCGGACGACAGCGACTCTGCTGTGCGAGCGAACCTGGAAGCCGGTAGCCTGCTGTTGCTGAATCTGTTTCGTCCTTCGGAAGCCGAGTCGTATTTCCGGCGAGTTCTCAAACGGGATCCGCTACACGTTTTGGCGAATCATCGAATGGGATACCTATTGGGGCTGGGAGGCCGAAACCGGGAAGCAATCCCTTATCGATTGCGGCTCATTCAATTGGAGCATTTCGAACCGGTCACCCTGTACCTGCTCTGTCGCGGCCATACCCTGCTGGAAAACGATGACCAGTTGCGACAGATGTATGAGCACAACCCGGACGACCCGGTTCTCATGCTGGGAATGGCTCGCCATGCGATTGACGAGCAGGACACGTCTCGGTCCGTCAAGCTTCTTACTCGAGTGATCTCCCTGCGACCGGAATTGCTGACAGCTCAAGCCATGCTGGGAGAGTTGCACCTGGCATCAAAATCCGATTCTGAATTTCGCCAATGGAATCAACATTTACCTTCAGGTGCTGAACAGAATCCCGACGTCTGGGCGGTTCGCGGCACATGGGCTCAGCGACACAACCAAACCCAGGCCGCCATTCGATGTTTTGGAGAAGCCGTGCGGCTTGATCCGTGCCACGAAAAGGCGAACTGGCAGCTCGGGCAGTTGTTGGCGGCGGCGGAACAAACCGATGAGGCTCAGCCGTTTTTGAAACGATCCCGGCAGCTCGAAAAACTGTTCGACACTGTCAGCCGAGCCATGACAGGAACGAACATGGCAGCCGTACACGAAGCGGCCACACTCTCCGAAGAACTCGGCCTGATCCGAGAAGCGTGCGGCTGGGCAAGGTTGATGCTGCACGACTCATCCGCAACGCATTGGGCACCTGACATGCTTCATCGACTTCAGCCGAAACTGGAAAATCTGGAACTTCGGCGAATGGCGTCCGACAGCGCCCCGACATTGGCTCTGAACCTGTCTCGTCTGCCTCTTCCCGATTTTTCTCGTGTTAGTACACGGCCATCTAATACGCCCAGTTTCGCCGATCATGATGCTGCGTTTCGTCCTTTGCCGAACATCGTGTTTGAGGATGTTGCGGCAGATGCCGGACTGAATTTTCAATATTTCAACGGTCATCCAGCGGACCAGCAGACTCGTAGAATGTACGAGTTCAACGGTGGCGGTGCGGCGGTGCTGGACCTCGATAAAGATGGCTGGCCGGACCTCTACCTGACACAGGGCTGTGCCTGGCCACCCGCATCACCTGAACAACACCACTCGGATGGACTGTTTCGCAATTCAGACCTCGGTCAGTTTTCGAATGTCACGATTGCCGCAAAAGTACTCGACACACAATTCAGCGCGGGTGCCACTGCAGGAGACTTCAATGACGACGGCTGGCCGGACCTTTACGTGACAAACATCGGTGAAAATCGATTTCTGCAGAACAACGGTGACGGAACATTTTCGGACGTCACGGTAACGACGGGAACCGCCGGCAACGACTGGTCAACCAGTAGTGCAATCGCGGATTTGAACGGCGACGCCTTCCCTGATCTGTACGTGGTCAACTATCTTTCCGGGGCCGATGTTTTTAGCCGACTGTGCCCCGACGCGAATGGTAAAATCCGCAGTTGTTCACCTCGTGATTTTTCTGCAGCCCAGGATCGGCTCTACATTAACCAGGGCGACGGTCGATTTCACGATGTGACGGAACAGAGTGGGATTGACGTTTCCAATGGAAAAGGTCTGGGCCTGGTGGTCGCTGATTTCTTCAATTCCGGCACCCTCGACGTCTTCGTTGCGAATGATGCTGTTCCGAATTTCCTGTTTGTGAACGAGGCAACTGCTGCTGGCGCATTACCAGTGTTTGCAGACCGAGCGATCGTAACGGGCCTGGCATTGAATGCGGAGGGACGATCGCAGGCATGTATGGGCGTTGCTGTCGGCGACACGAATGCTGACGGCCTCGTGGACGTGTTTGTTACAAACTTTCACAACGAAACCAATACACTGTATCAACAGCAGCCTGGCCAAACGTTCCGCGATGCAACTCATGAAGGCGGACTGTCTGATGCCAGTCTAAAGATGCTTGGCTTCGGAACTCAGTTCCTTGACGCGGACCTGGACGGAGTGCTTGACCTGATTGTCGCCAATGGCCACATCGATGACCTGACCGACGTTGGGATCGCTTACGAAATGCCCGCTCAGTTCTTTCGCGGAGTTGGAACGGGGCGTTTTGAAGACCAGTCCGGTAAACATCTCGGCGCGTATTTTTCTCACACTCATCTGGGACGAGGTCTTGCAAAGCTCGACTGGGATCGCGACGGCATGGAAGACGCAGTCATATCACATCTACATGAACCTGTAGCGCTGCTGACGAATCGCACAGCGAACCCCGGAAACCATATAACCATCCAGTTGCAAGGCGTTATATCCAGCCGCGACGCCATAGGTGCCTTCGTGACTGTTGTCGCCGGAGATCGGACTTACTCGCAGCAATTGACTGCCGGAAGTGGTTTTCAATCCAGCAATCAACGCCAATTGGTGTTTGGTGTCGGACAGATTTCAGTGATTGACGAGATCACGATTCAATGGCCTGCCGGCGGAACGCAGAAGTATTATCAGCTCCCCGCGAATCAATCGTTGCTTTTGACCGAAGGCCGCCGTCGTCCCGTCAGCCAGTGAACTGGCGAATTCGGCGGCAACTGGGAAGGCAAGACGTGTCAGGGTGTGCCGGGATCAAACCGGTTTGGAATAAGCACCCATTCACAAGTTAAAGTGCAAAATCGCAGGAATCACTATCAGGCGACTGACGTCCCCCGCTCGCCGGGAACCCGGCGAGCCGTGAGACGTCAGTCTCCGGATGGTGTTTTCACAAACGATGGTTATGCCCCAAAACTTCCGAATGGGTGCTTAGAGAATGAAAGTATCTTACGAAGAAAATTTAGCCAACTGCTTCGGCCTTCAGCGGAGGGGCGGATCACGGTCTGTCCTGAGCGTTTGTGCGAAGGGAAACGCAGGCCAGCCATTGTGAGCTCCCGGTTTTATGCTTGAACACAGGCACCGCTTTCGTGTGCCGATCTTGTCCTGACAGGGAGAAGTCAACATCGTCGCTGCCGTTTCTGGGGTTCTGCGCGAAATGAAGTGCGCGGTCGGCCTCATACCACAAACGAGTCGTATTTGAAGGATGCTGTGATTGAGCCCGAAAGGCTCGCAGAAATCAGCCTGGGGCAAGAGAATCCGCGAATGCGGATGAACGCCGCCCCAGGTTCACGTCCCATCCGAACACGAACTGTTTCTCTATTCCCCAGTGATTCTATCGCCCCCGGCACGCCGCCCCAGGTTCACGTCCCATCCGAACACGAACCCTGAAAGGGTTCCACAATGCGGTTTTGTGTCGCCCTTTCAGGCAACGCCGTGAAGGAATTTTTCCTTTGTTTTCGGGCCAAAGGCCCATCCGTTCCAATAGCCTGGGCCATCGGCCCAGGTCAATGTGTCGTCCGTGTTGCAAAGCCCTAATCGGGGCGGCCATTCGATGGAGACGAGTCGCATTGTCGGCCCGTTGGGCCTTCGTCAATGATCAATCGCCTGTTGCCAGGGCCGATGGCCCTGGCTATTGGAACGGATGGCCCGTTGGGCCGGAATCTTGGCGCGGACTTCGCCCGCAACTCAATCTGGGATGTTGAATGTCGCATCGTTCTGACAGATTGTTGAATGCGGCAATCGATCTGCGTTGAGCATTTAGTCAACCGAATGAGGTCAATCGAATATTTCATAACGCCCCATTCGGTTGACCCCATTCGGCTGACAACCCACACACAAGGATGACATGCTGTCAGCTCAAGACGCGGATATACCTCACGGTCGAAAAATCTTCTCAGTAATACAAGATCTCAAGCGTTTGCGGTGCAGATGAGCCAGCGCGGCGGAGGTTTGAGCCTGCAACGCTTTTTCGGAATCCAGTCCAGTCACCAGCGGAGTCGTGCGATCGGTTGGAGAAACATCGACACCACAATACCGGAGGAAGCGTTCGATCCGGCCGATAGAAGCCCGCTCGGTCGTCAAGGCTTTTCCCTGCAGACGAAGGCTTCGCCGTACGCACTGCAGAATCGGCGATTCCCGAGGATCGATCTGTCCAACCAACTGCTGCTCATCCGCGATTCCCGGAGCGCCACCAGCATGAATAGGACCAAATTGCTTTTCACGTTCCGCGACTTCACTCAGCTTGATCACCATGTCGTTCAGCCGAGGTTCATCCACCTGCAGAACATTGTCGCGGTACGCCATCAATGTCCGGACGGCCTGACGCCGTTGCCATGCCGGGATCCGACCGTCACGCAGACTCTTTGAAAACTCAACAGCCGACTCCCGCGTCAGTGGCAATCTCGAACCATCGTCGGCGTTGACGAACTCTGCATACCGCCGCAGCCACGCTGGAAACCACTTTCGGTCGCTTGTCCCATATTCTCCCAGTTTGACGGCTCTCGTAAACTCACGGTACTGTCCTCTGCAACTACTTTGACATTCCAAATCTCAAGTGACTCACTCCACTGCGACTCCCCTTTGAAATCTCAAATTCCAAATCCTCCTGCCGCAGCAGACGACCGACGACTCCGCCTTGCCGCCTCGCCAGCTTTTTACTTTTTATCACCGGCTCATAAAAGGGCTCGCTTGCACGAAAAGTGTCTCGCCGATAAAGTTTCGCGGCACGGCAATAATACTGCTGATATCCGTTTTATCAGCGGAAGTTCCCGTGATACCTATAATTGTTCTGCTCAGACTCTGGCGCGTGTCGAATCGCAGATTGTCGCGCGGCGTTGCTGTGCAGTGCGCGGCGTTGTGGTATGTTGGTCTGGCTGAGAACCCAAACGCAGATTGTCGCGTTCTGCTTTCTTGTCATGCTCGGGTTTTGTGGCTCGGTGTCTGGTCAAAACGTCGCTGCCGCTCCAACGCAGATACAACGCGCGGTCGATTGTTACCGTGTTTGGTTTCGCAAGTCTTCTGCCTGGATCGGCGGACATTTGAGGCCACATGATGTTGCCAATTCCAGCCCGAGTTCCTGAGGAATTCTGACCCGTGATTGGCAAAACCATGCTTCTCACCTGTGGTGCGTCTGGCTATGATCTCCAGCGCGCCGAACGCGCCGCGAGGCGGCGACGCAAACACAAATCGCAGAACAATGCCGTGAACCGGAACGGCGGTAGTTAGCGTTTTGACATGGATACTTGCTTCCCGCCGTCCGGTTACGGCGGTCGTTC
>Ga0154020_10003005_pt1 | contig 20467 bp, 16 predicted proteins | sample Klosneuvirus_201_FD_109709 | JGI IMG/M metagenome (GOLD analysis project Ga0154020, IMG submission 109709) | Active sludge microbial communities from wastewater, Klosterneuburg, Austria - Klosneuvirus_20160825_MG | ecosystem: Engineered > WWTP > Aerobic digester > Activated sludge | place... | reverse complement strand
CGTATTACGTCAGTAATCACGCATCCGCAATCCAGGCACCGGTGATTTCATCCAGCATTTCCTGGTCCAATGTTTCATGTGCCAGCAAATTATCAGCAATCGCTCCAATAACTGCCCAGTGACGGTCCTGTGAAAACGCTTCAAACAACTCAATCGTGATCTGCTCCAGAGCGGCGAATCGTTGCTGGATACTGCTGACGTGGCCAAGACACTCGAGCGCAGTTACCCAGTCCTGACGCCATTCTGCAATTCCCGCCGGATGAAATGGTTTCTGCTGATAAATCATCTCCGCCACCGGCCCGGCAAGCGCGACCCATGCACCTTTTTGGGTCATCTCCTGCTGTGAAAAACGGCGGCGATCCCAGATGACCACCGTATCCCCGTACCGCTCAGGGCCATCATCCCGGTCCGGATCGATCGTGACCGACTGTACCTTCGCACCAACGTAAAAGGCGGCATAGACGTGCCCGGCTTCGTGGAAAGCGGTGATTTCTTCAGTCATGGACGCTTCATTCAGGGGAACGTGAACTCTCTGGTACATCGATTGTTGTCATTTTCTGGCGACGCTGCGCTGACATGATCGCATTGTTGCTCCGCAGGTCAAATGTCTTCCCCATCTTTGCGGATTGCATAGAGTTCCCTGTGCAAGATTCTGGGGCCAATTTGCCTGGTGCTGGCAGTTTTTCCGGGACGATTTCCCTGGTTGACTGGGAGTCACAATCCTGGCAAGTGACTTGATTTGGTGGATTCCCTTTGCTTCTATGCGGTTGAACGCCCGATGTTCGTACCTGAATTCGGAGACGGCGAATCGGTTTTTCAACTCTTCGGCCAGGGGTGGAGCGGGCACCAGGCGGCGCGGGACTTCGCCTGTCGTCCGGATCACCATTCACGATTCCCGTGACACTCGAACCATCAAAAAAACCCGGCTCGCTCAGAAATAGTTGAGAAAATTGATGGCGCTATTCGAACAAGATCGCGAAGATCTGATGCGGGAAGCTGTGGCACTGCCGCAAAGAGTAGAGCTGCAGATCCAGGGGATGGAAACACTTGTCACCATCGGGTTCCGCGCGAGCTCAGCCATGAGTGTTTTTATTGGCCAGGATCCGGTTTATCAGTTCGATCCTCAGGGGTGTTTGCGACGCGCATTTGTGGATGGCGTCCTTTTTCGCAGTCAGCACACAACCCTCGCAATGCTCAAGCGGGAACGCACGGAAACTCAGACATTGCTCCTGAGGACAGATCTGACGGAAGATGGTTTGCATGAGTTTCGCACCACCATGCTGCAGAAACTCGGATCACTGGAACGAACGCTAAAGGTCGGCGACTACTCGGTGATTCGCTGCGTGCCGGAAGCGGAATCCCACGTCCCGCAGATTCAGACGGCACTTGAAATGATCCGTCTGGCAGATCCGTGGCTCTCCCCCGCGATTCGACGACGCATGTAGTGCGTCACGCATTGATCTGTGAACCACCGATAGTTTCCACCCCGATCGCCACGCCGCCGACGCAGAAGTAGCCGCTCGCGACCCCGCCAACTCCCGCGATGACGCCGATCGCGACGCCTCCAACTGCGACCAGGCCCGCAGCAATTCCACCAATCGCGATCACACCGCCGCTGATTCCCCCCACGGCAAAGACGCCGGTCGCGATATCCCCGACCGCGATGAATCCGACAGCGCGTCCACGCATCTGGCGGCTCTGTTCATCAGGTCCAATAGCGACGGAAATCAAGGGCCAGCCCAGCACTGTGGCACTGGACTGATATCGAACCGTGCGGCGTTTTCGGCGATGCCTGGTGTGCTGGAGTTCGCTTTGCAGGTTTTCCACAGTTTCCCCCAACTGTTTCACTTCCGCACGAAGCGATTCTATTTCGTCGTCCCCGGACATGAGTTCATCCTTTTTAAGAGCTACATCAAACTCAAAGCCACGACTATTTGGCTTTCGCAATTTGCAGCAGCACACTCTGGCCGTCACGACCGGGCGTTGACCAGGCGGCGATGGGTTCCAGTCGCAGCCGATTTGTCAGAAGATCCGCAGCATTGGCTTCGTCAAACTCTTCACTCCACCGTGGCCCCTTGATCAGCAGCAATTTGCCAACAGATTTCCAGACCGGGCCAAACCACATGAGCAGCTTGCTGATCGATCCGACGGCCCGCACTGTGATCACCTGAAAACGATGCTTCTTGAGAATCGTTTCCGCCCGATCCGCATACACCGTCACCGGCAGTCGCAGCGCTCGGACAATCGCCTGCAGTGCTGTCGCCTTTTTGCCGATTGACTCGCACAGCGCCAGTTTCAGGTCGGGTCGCAGGATTGCCAGCACAATGCCTGGAACGCCGCCCCCCGATCCCACGTCCATCACGGTCGCACTCTGCGCAATATGCTTTGCCAGCTCGATGGTGTCAATCAGGTCACGGGTCACGAACAGGTCCCAGTCCGTGTGTCGAGTGAGGTTCAATTGGCTGTTCCAGTCCCACAACAGCCGACAATAATGCGCCAGCTGCGCGGCCTGATCATCGGTCACCGAGACCTGATGTGTCGCGACGGCTTGCCGTAACTGCGACACATCTTCGGGCGCCGCAGACGAACTGATGGGCGGAAGAACATAAGGCTTTGCCAAAGGATTGGAAGATGAATCAGACAAGGCCAAACACCAGATCCAATTCTTGTGCGATTCGTTTCAGTTCTGTCGCGTCGCCGCCGCCAACTTCGGCCGCGACCCAGCCATAAAAGTTGATTTCGCGGAGAGCCTTGCGGACATCGGCATAGTCGATATCGCCTTCCGAGATCCTGGCCCATTTGTCTTCCGCCCGGTTATAGCCCTTGATGTCGAGTTTGTAGACTCGCTTGCCAAGCTGTCGAATCCAGTCGCCCATGCTGCCATATTTCCAGTGATTGCCGATATCCAGTTGCATGCCGACCCATGGCGAGTTCAGTTCATCGACGTATTTGACGTATTTGTCAGCCGTCTGAGTATGATCGCCCTTGTGATCGTAGAGGAACTGATTCCAGACGTTTTCGAGCACAATTTGTACACCCAGTTGCGCCGCCAGAGGCACGGCCAGCGAGATATTTTCGATCGATCGCTTCCAGATTTCGGCTTCGTCGCCATCAGATCCCTTGCCGACGACCAGCAAAGTCGAATGTCCGCCGACGGCGTGCGTATCGCGAATGGCTGTCTGCAAAGATTCCAGGGCTTTCGCTCGGACTGCGGCGTCGGGATCGGTGTGGCGAATATCCCAATGTGTCGAATTCACCGTGCCATCCACGGGCAATCCACTTTCCGCAATGGCCAGTTTCGTCTCATCCACGTCCATACCGGGCGCGTTCATTTCGATCCCGTCGAAGCCTGCATCCTTCACCGCCTTGAATTTCTCTGTCAGCGATCCGGGAACTTTGACCATTCCAATCTTCAGGGTCTTCCACAGTCGTCCTTTCAGGCCATCATCATCTGCTGCGAAGGCGGCAAACGGCGCTGCGAAGGCGGATCCACTTCCGGACAACAAGGAACTTGCGGCAACTGCCAGGGCTGACGACTGAAAGAATCCACGGCGGGAAAAAATATTGACGCTCATCGTAAGACTTTCCATGGTAGGGGTTGCGTGATCCAGCAGACTCTGTTTCTGAGACCGGACCGCGACTGAGAGGCTTCAACAACATTTCGCCTCGGGGGATGCTGATTGTACTGAATTGTTTCCGCCGGAGCCATCCGCTGCGGATTTTCCTGGCGTGGCGTGTGACACCCAATGCTTCACGCGGTGCAGATTGATATCCTTGTTCCGAGGCTCCTGCCTCGGAACACACAGCTCGCGAGGCTCCTGCCTCGCGAGATTGTTGCAGGAGGCAGGAGCCAGGAGCCTCCAGTGCAGTGCGTTCCAGGGCTGGAGCCCTGGAACGAGAATCTATTTCCGGACCGTCAGGACAAGTGGTGCGGTATTCAGCATCAACTGACGTGCCTCCGCCAGTTCGGGCGGATCGGCGAATTGTCGTTTTCCAAGTCCGATGAGCAGAATGGTAACGGCCGTTTTCAAAATGATTTTCATGTCATACGTCATTGACGCGCGCCGCTGGTGGACGATATCCAGAGCCAGTTTGATCGGAAGCAGGTTGGCCAGGTACGATCCTTCCGGATCGCTGTCGTCGAGATGATCCTGGGTGTGAGTGTAGTAATAAATGCTGCCGAGGCTTGAAAGGCCGGGCGCGACATCCAGTGTCCTGAGCGCCTCGGTTGAGTAATACTGTGCCACAATCCTCGGATCTTCCGGCCTCGGTCCGACGATCGACATCTTGCCAGTCAGCACATCGTACAATTGAGGCAACTCATCAATCTTCAACGCGCGCAGAATTCGTCCCGCGAAAAACACACGAGGATCTCTGGCACCGGTGATCGCGCTGCCAGCATCGGCTCCGAGATGCATCGTGCGGAACTTGTGCATGACAAACACCCGGCCATGACGACCAACGCGTTTCGCCGGGTACATTGCCGGGCCGGGACTCGACAGTCGAATCGCCAGATACGCCAATAGCAGAATTGGCCAGAACAACGCCAAAGCGATGATCGAGGCACACAGATCGAAGAGTCGTTTTGCCATGGAAGATCGCTCAGGGATATCGAGATGAATGATGCCCGTTCCGTTCCACGCAGCCCAGAGTCGCTGTCGGAGTCCGTGTCGCCAGAAAGCAGTTTGACGAATCTCAATCCTTCGAGTGTAATGCGGGTTCAGAACGGACGGGTTGTCCTGGAATCGATGAAAAACTGAAAGTGCGGAATTCCATGATCGATATTACTGTGATTCTGTCGGCCAATGACATTGCCCATGTGTCGAAGCTCGGCGAGTTACTGGCTGCGCATGTGAAACTTTCCAGGGCAGAGCCGGGCTGCGTGCGGTTCGAGGCGTTTGAATCTCAAACTGTGCCGGGAACGTTTATTTTGATTGAACGCTGGGAATCCCAGGCCACGCTGGACACCCATCGCACGGCACTCGGATTCACCACAATTTACGCGCCGCAGGTACTGCCGCTGGTCGATCGAGTGGCACATGTATGCAACGTCATGCATGACACCTAAAGCAGCAGGCGGCATGGAACATATGTATACGTTTATTTCGGGAGTTGCGGATTGGTCTTGGCCTTAGCGCGAACATTTCTTTCAAATGCGCTCAATTTGCCGTAAAGAAAGAGGGATTTGATCGACTTTCGCTGACAAAACTGGAAAACTCGGGCAATGAAGTCCGAACTGTTTCATGATGGCCTGTTGGCACAGTGCGACAATTCTGAATTTTCGAACAACATCGAGGGCTTGTCGGCGACTTCCACAGATTGCGAATTTTGCGACTGCGGAGGTAATCGGCGGCAAAACACGGACTGATATGTCGACCGTCATTCGAACCTGTCCAGGATGTAAATCTCTAATCCTCTCTGACACTGATCAGTGTCCGGAATGCGGCCACGTATTTCACGAGCGGAGAGCGTCAGAAGTCACCGCAGTCGTTGACGTTGGCTCAATGAAGAGCGCCAGTCTGTCCGACCCGTGCCCGCATTGTGGCGAAATGGTTCGGACAGGACTTGTTCGCTGCTGGAACTGCAACGGCTTTATGAGAGAAGACATTGCCGCGCGTTACCGCGACATGACCTCGAATCCGCAGCAGATTATCTACAGCACGATCCCACTTGAGCAACGTACCGACTATTTGCCGGCGCGGGACAAAGCCGCTGGCGGCGCGATCCCCAAAGTGTACGACGCGGAAGACTTCATCCTGTCGGATGACTCCGCCAAAGCAAGCCCAGCGGTGCCAGACAAGAGTGCTGAACGGAGCACTCCGTCCGCGCCGCCGCGCGCCCCGCAATCGCAGACCCCAGTTGATGGTCCGAACAAACCCGAGACAAAGACTTCTGGTGGAAAACCTGATTCGTCACAAAGCGGCGGTGCCGCAAAAGCTGCAGACTCGGCCAACGCAGATGAGACCAACGCTGTTCGGTCCGCAGACACTGCGGCAACTTCAAAGCCGGCGGTGGGCGACGATGATCTGAGTTCAATTGCCATGCAGGAAGAACGCGAAGTCCGGAAGCGACGCAGCGAAAAGCTGGCTGAGCGTCAGCGAAAACAGATGCTCATTCCCTGCAGTTGTGGAGCCTGGATTCGTGTGTTGGAAGAACAGAGCGGGAAAACTGTCCGCTGTCGACAGTGCAAACAGTCCGTTCTGGTTCCACAGATTCGCCGCAAGGCAGAAAAGAAAGAAGAGAAGGCAGCGACGCCGAAACTTTCCGTCAACTGGATTGAAGATGTCCGCTTCTTTCGACTGGCCCCAACATCGCTGGTTCTGAAACCCGGCAGTGTCGCCGACAAGTTCATCGAAGCCGATCTTGCGATCACAGATTCGCAGATCGTGATCATTGCGTTCACCGGTGCCGAAAAGAAGAAACGCAGCCTGCTAGGAAAAGCACCCAAGGTTGACATTGCGGCACAAAGGACATTGATTCGGGATCAGATTGCGGCGTCTGGTGACTTTACATCCCTGACGGATGTCGAAGTGCATGTGATCGCCGCTGAGCATGTCCCCGAGATCCGACTGGTTCAACCGATTCTGAAAGCGAATGAATCCATGTTCGCCGGAGTCCCGGTGTTTGGCGACGGACGCATTGCCGCCTTTCTGCCGATCGCTCTGGAGGGCGGACAGCAAGCGTATCTGTCATCGGGCCTCACCGCGTTTCGCGCATTCAGCAACATGTTGAAAAATAATTTCAAGGTCGAACTGCCTGCCACCGAAAATGGCGTGCCCGATTCGGACAAGTCGGACAATCTGAATTGCTTCGTCAATCAGAGTCGTGTCGAGTCACTGCGCAACCTGAACTACTATCAGCAGGATTCTGCAGTTGAACTGGAGTTGTCCGGCTATCGCTGCAAAGCCTGTTCTACGGTCATCAGTGAAGAGGGCCGGGCAAAGAATAAACTCGGCGGAGCCAACGGCAAAGGGATCGCGAAAGCCAAGTGCCCAAAATGCGGCGGCAAGATGGGCGAAGACCCGCTGTATCGCATCAAAAAATTACCAGCAGCCGCTTCCAGGGAAGATGCTCCGGCGTAGTTCGTCGCGTTCTACGTTTCCCGCAGCCTGTAGAGATGTTCTCCGGCCTTGCGCACCAGCAGCACGCCTTCGTCTTCCCGATCCGCAAAGGATTCAATATCGATCGACGCCGGATCGCGATAGCCAAGGTTGATGCGTTCACAGACTTCGCGAGGAATCGCCGAAGCGACCGTAACCTGCACGCGAGGTCGTTCGATTCCGTTTTCAAACGTGCCACTTCCCCTGACATGCGTCGAATGAGCCAGGACACCCCATGGCAAATCCTTAAAACGATCCCACTGCTTCGTGAAATAGTCACGCACGTGATAGCCGATCCGCTCGATATACGCACCGTGCGTGACAGAAATTTCTTTCATGTGTGGCGCGTAGATGATCAGTTCACCGCCGTCCGCGACGACGGGTTCCAGCTTGTACATACACTTTCCGGCGACCCACAATTCGTCGTACATCGGCGGAGCACACGACAGGACCTGACGATACGGCTTCTCATGCCGCTTGATATGCACACGCCCGGACAATTCCGAAGCGCCGCGCCACGCCTCCTCAGGCGTTCCGTAGAACATTCCATACGGCGTTGAGTCGGTTGAAACGACGAACGCCAGACACCGCCGTTCCAGAGGAATCAGCTTTGCCGCGCGATCGACCACACGTCGCACGGGAGTATCCTGGACTCCGATGATTCCGACATTTGTGATCAGAGCACCGAGCCAATGGAAGAAATTCAGCAGATCCGGTCCGGAGATGCCGGGGAAGAAGTACTTATTGCCACCGCTGAAGCCAACCACTTCGTGCGGGAACACGGGGCCGACAACGAGCGCGACATCGTAGTCGTGAATTCGTCGATTGATCTGCACGGGCACTTCAAGCGAAAGGACACCGTCAGAGATTTCGCGTGTCTCCGCCTCCGTCAGTTTACCGATGGTGGCGAGTTCCGCTGGATCGTCCCACGCATGATTGTACAGGTTCACATCCCCGCACGGATCATCCTCAGCGATCCCCAACATAGACCGAATCCTGTCCTGCGGCATTGGCGGATGCGTGCCGAGCGCGACCATCACATCCAGTGATTTTGTCACCGGTCGCAGCCGATTTCGCAGGGCTGGAAACAGCACGGGCAGCGGAGCCGTTCTGGTATTGTCGGGAACAATCAGCAGCACGCGCCGTCCACGAAAATCATCGAGCGGGACATGTTGCTCAATCCAGTTCCGCATTTGTTCCGGATCAAGTGTCTTCAATGAATTTGTCATCACGACTTCTGCTGCGAAAAGAGTGTTAAATCAGGTTCAAAATGACACCTGGTTTAGCCTTTTTGAGGATCGGAGGCCGTTGGTTCAACGGTACGATCGGAAATCACCTGAGCCATACCATACATCAGCGTTATCTGCTCCAGGGCTGGCATGCGATGATCGGCCACCCACGCCTCAACATCAGCTTCCATTTTGCGTTTTGCGAAGTTGCGTCCGGCGATCAGGTAGGCTTCCTCCCGCCAGACGCCATTCCTGAGAGCCCCGATGGCTTCGAGTAAGTAGTCTGGCTCTTTCGTGCTGCGTGCCACGCTGGCAACAAGTTCATTGATGTAAGCCTGCCGCAGACCGGGTAATAGAGGGCCGCAGTCGTTCTCAATCGCCTTCAGCCCCTCGGCAAGTTTCTCGTTACGATTTGCCCAGGCTCCTGCAAGGACCGGGGCGATTTTCGCGATGAGCGCGGCTTGCCCGGCATTGATGCCGTCCATTTTCAATGCGGCGTTTTGCTGCATGATCTCCGGAAGCGTCTGATTGGACCGTCGAGTTGCCGCAGCCATTAGACCAGTCAAATCGTCGAGCATAATTTCGTCGGCCCAGCCGTTGGTCTGATCGTTCAATGCGGCCTGCACGACGGTGGCACCACCAGCACGAATGATCCGCGACAACAGTTGCACAGCACGCAGACGTCGATCTTCGGCAATGACATAAAGCCCCGGCTGATTGCCTTCATTGTTAAGGTGTCGGCGATATTCTTTGAACGTCCTGTCAACCAGTTCGGAATTACTCGTATTGAGATCTGTTGCGATGCGCTGGCGAGCGGCTGATTCCCTGTGAGTGACCTCTAACGTCAAGTTGCGGATTTCCCTCGTCGGAGGCGCGGCGGCGTTTAGCTCAGCCCGCAGGCGAGACATCAATTCAGTGGCTTTGTCCGCATCCCCGCAAATGACCGCAGCGCGAACGACTTCAGCAATCGCAGTAGCTCGCAGTAGCTCGACCGGGTGTTCAACACCGTATTGTTCTGCAATCTGCTGCGTGGTCGGCAACTTGAGTGCTAGCGGAGCGGAAAGTTGAGCCATCGCCGACATTGCTGATTCCAGTGAAGCCTTGTCTTTTAATGCTGCCGCGATCGCCGCGTGAACTCGCACAGTGACCACCGGGTTTTTGGCAGACTCCGCTGCCTTCACAATCTGTCCGAAAACGTCTGCGGGAGCCTTCACAGATCCAGCAATGGCAGCAAGTTCGGAAAGCGATTCTGACACCACGGCGGGACTCTCGTCCGAGATGCTCCAGGCGAACGCTTCGGTCCAGCGCTGATGCATTGCAAGGTCACAGCTGACAGCCGTGTGCAGAGGATCGGACCACGCCGTGACATCGGTTACCGACGGCACGGGAATCACGCTCTCTCGACTATGGTCGGCGATCCAGAACCAGGCCACGCTTGCCAGCATGTCGCGATTTGACGTAATTGAGGTATCCAGCCGACGTGATGCCACTAACTTCCGAGCTTCGTCGGTCCTGCCTTCTGTAATGAGCACTGATGCCAGCGACAGTGCGGCTTCCGTTCCCGCACGCCCAGTCGCGGGAATTCCTTTTTGGTCCGCAAGTGCCAATTCCAGATCTTTCCGGGCAAGATCCTGCTTACCAGCGGCCAGATGTTTCCAGTATTGAGTGACATGCGGTTCGATCCGATAGAACGCCTTGGTCGAATCGACAGTCACCAACTGTTTCAATTCCTGCGCCGCGAGCGCTGACTCGCCGGTCTCAAGGAACAGATCGCCCGTCATCCGGCGCGCCCAGGCCTTGTCACGCAGATTCGGCTGCCGCGCCAAATTGATCATTTGTCGTGCGATCGCCGCAACTTCTGCTTTTGGGTTCGGGATCGCCTTAGCAGCCCGTGCGATATCCGCAGCCTCCCTGGCCAGCCGGGCTTCCCGGTCTTCCTCGCTCTCCCATTTTTCATCCCGTACTATTTCGATCGGTTTGTTCAGATCGGAGTTATTCGGTGCCTTCTTCAGCCATGACACAAGACCGCCAGCCAGTGCCAGCAAAACGACGCCAGCAATAGCATAGATGATTATCGGATTGCGCTGAGCTGGTTGCGATGTTGCTGCGGCCTTCTTCGCCGCCGCTGCCTCATCGGAAAGCCTTGCAGGTTTTCGTTCGGTCACCTTTTCGCCCGACTCGGTCGCTTTGAAAATGGGGACCAAACATGCTTCGTTCGAGCAACGAACGGATTTTCCAATCGCGGACTTTGGAACAAATCCGATGGCTTCACACATCGGACACGTGATTTTGTGAAGTCGGCTCTTGTCGGGTTTGGCAGTGGCCTGGATTGCCTGCTGCGTTGCCGCCGCGTTGCCAATTCCGAACGGATCGTCTTCATCGACTTTTGTTTTCGGCCCGGAAGCAGGTCGGGCAGGCGTTGCCGCCGCCGCAGGCTTTGAGACCGCCGCCTGCCCGGTCTGACTCACCGGCACCGACGGTGCCGCAGTCGGTTTCGCCAGTCGGTGTTTTGGAGGACTGGCCTGCGGTCGCGGCACGTTCTTTGCGCCTCGAGATCCATCCATCGCCGCTCCGCAGAACGGGCAATCGACAGCATCATCTTCAAGGACAGATTGACCGCACGATGGACAGGTTGGAAGTGACATGGCGTTGGAAGTCTGTGTGTTTCTGGTGTCGGAACTCGTACGCTTGCGGTCAGTCTAATATACTGCCAATCCGTCTGCGAGTCGCGCAGGCTGCCGACTTGGTGATCACGATCCGGAATTGAATAAACGCAGGGCAGACGTTGTTCTCCGCCAGGGATTCTCTGCATTCTGACGTCGCCACGCGATCTGTCGTTCCTTCTTTTTCATTTTTTGAGCGGCGGCGCGACAAATTCGGAGACTCCGCGTGTCACCGTCGCCGCCGGAATGATATGCATCCCGGACAGACGGTCAGGATGGTTCTCACGATCATTTACGATATCGCGAATCCAGATTTCCCGCACCTGTTGGGGAAACTTCATTCGGATTGCCTGGTAAACCTCCGGATCCTTCTCGCCTGAGTCTCCCACCAGAATAAACTGTCGTTGGGGAAATCGTTCCAGGAGGGTCGTGATCTGTGCCACTTTTTGTTCAAACGTCAGTTCGCTGTTCGTGATCAGTTCCGTCAAATCCCTCCACGACGCCATGCTGAGCAGATTCTTGCGGACGGTTTTCATATGGAACGATCCCTCCGGAAACCCAGCCTTGCCGCCGACCAGAAATCCGGCCAGCGGATCGTACATCTGCCATGGGCCGCCCGAGACGTAATGAAACGATGCATTCTCCCATGCTGCGTACCGCACAGACATTTCCGGAGCGGCTCTGTAGGGATGGAGAAACGTGTTGCGTACGACGATCTCCGGCCCGGCGGGAATTTCCGACACCTTGATTGTGTCGTCGATGTCGGAAATCACCGAAATCCCTTCCTGATCCACAAGTCGCACGCGACCGTGGCCCGAATGGCCTTTCGACGTCACGCTCAGCGACAGCCAGCCGTGCTGAGACTGCTGCACCCTGAGCAGTGAAATGGCTCGATCCTGAGTGAGTGAGATCGTCCCTTCAATCAAACCGTTCAGATCACTCTTGTGCGGGCGACCGTTTGAGTCCGTGACCTGCAGTTTTTCATCCAGCGGGTCCGCATCAAACGTCAGAGTGACTTCCTCACGTGATTTGCTGTCTGCCAGAAAATCGACTGAGCGTGAACGAAAATTGGCAATCTCCTCAGGGGTTATATCATTCACCCCGGCGACGATTCCTCCGGCCACGGCTTCTGCAACAATTCTCCGTTCGTGGACCCACAGACGCAAGGGAATGATCCACTTGTTGTCCTGCTGATATCCATAAGTCGGATAGATCGTTACGGCCGCATCATCACCGTAAATTGGGTTGGTAAATGCCGTAAAAGTGATGCAGCAGCCGCTGGCAAACAATGTAATCGCACGCGAAAATAAAGCCATCGCATTCTGCCTCTACAAAAGACCGGGATTTGAACGCCGGGTCGCTGTGTAGCAGAAAGTTGTCAAAACTTTCTGCCCGTAACCTTGCGAAATGCGGCACTTTCCTGACAACCCGAGTGTATCGATTGGATGGCAGCCACGGCAGAAAACTGTACGTTCGTCCAAATGTTCGGCAGTTTCAGCCGAAGGAACACCAGCAAAAGCCGCAAAAATGACGAGCAAGGCGTCATTGCCTGCCAGACGGTCTGAGTTGGTGTTGACGCCATTTGCCGAATCCGCATGATTCCCGGAAATCTACTCAAGCTGCGTCAACTGATCTCTCCTCTCTCCCAATTTCTTTGGGAGCCGCAGTTCGAAAAAGCTCAGTCGAGCAACCTGTCGATTATCTCGTCCCTCTCTCCTTTCCCAGCAGGTGATCCTGTGAAGAATTTTTCTTCCCTGGCGATCGCAGCAATTCTGTTGCTGTCAGTGCAGACAACTGTGTCCGCGCAAATCGGATATCCGGCAGGCCAACCATACGGCGGCGGCTATCAGAACGTTGGTGCGTACCAGAATCCTCGAGGCTACAACCCGGGTCGCTACCCGACCGGATTGTATCAGCAACCCGCTGGTCCTTCGCGCACAGCGAACAACTACCAACAACCGGTGGGCGGTTATCAACGATCGAACGCCGGGCAGGCGTCGATCTATCAGCCGACGATGACGGCGATGAGGCTGTTTCAGGATGACGGAGTCCCGATCCCGCCGGATGCCAACGCCATCCCATCGACTGGAACATTTCAACCATCTGATCCCGCGAACGCATTTCCGGAGATGAGTGGTCAGATCACTTCACCCGACATATCCATGCCACCGTACGATGACACAACGACGTGGAATGCATTCGCCCCACCGCTGACATCTGATCCATTCGTCGGTCAGCCTGGTGCCGGGCCGTATGCACCCTACAGTCCTTATCAACAAGGCATACCGCAGGGAATGTATGCCTACGGAGCAAACCCGGCGAATCCTTACCGCCTTGGTTGGAGCAACCGTCTTGATGCGTCGTGGCTGCCGAACGGATCCGTTCAGGGAGCACCGGCTGGTGTCAATGGTGCCCTGGACATCTTCGGGATCGACTATCGACTTGCCAATTCTGCGCCCGTCGCGCCGGGCTGGATCTTGAACTGGACGAACCAGTTTTCCTGGCGTAACTGGAACGGAATCGGCGGAACGCTGGAACTTCCGAACAACGTATTCCGATTCGGAATGGATTTCGAGCTGGAAACACCAAAGAACGGACCGTACAGCATCAGCCTCGGCATCACGCCATCGATCAACACCGACTTCGATTCCGATGCGTTCAGCGAAGGCTTCCAGCTGGACGGTCGCGGGATTCTGTTTATGCAACTGGATCAATACTGGACCCTGGGACTCGGTGCTCAATACTGGGACCGCGTGCAAAGTCTCGTGATACCCTGGGCCGGTTTGATCTATCGCGATGATTACTGGGAATGGCAGCTGATGTATCCGGAAGCCCGCGTCAGCCTCTTTCTGGGGAATGAAGCCTACTGGTCGAAGTGGATCTATGTCCGAGCCGAATACCATGTCGAAGCGTACGGCGTGAACCGCACCTACGCTGGAGTGAACGCGGATGATCAGTTCCAACTGGATGACAAGCGAATTCTGCTTGGTATGAAAATGGATGCCGGGCTGTACAGCTGGGTCATAGAAGGCGGCTGGGTGTTTGATCGACACGCGAGGTTTGACAACCCATCTGTGCCGGACTTTGACCTGGGCACAGGATTCGTGGGACAAATTGGTTTGCGGTATTAATGGAGGCTCCTTTGAAATCACCCGCTCCGATCGCCGTCGTCCTTGCAGCCGGCAAGAGCACCCGGATGAAGTCCGATGTGCCAAAAGTTCTACATCCCGTTTGCGGACGTCTGATGATTGAGTATGTGCTGGATGCCGCCCGGGCAGCCGGTGCGGCAAAACTGGTCGTTGTCGTCGGTCACAAAGCCGATCTGGTCCGCAAGTCACTGGCCCATCATCCGGATGTCACGTTTGCCGAGCAGACCGAGCAAAAAGGTACCGGCCATGCCGTCATGATGTGCGAATCTCAACTGGCCGGACACGAAGGATCGGTACTCATCCTCGCCGGTGATACACCACTGTTGCAGGGCTCGTCACTCAAATCGCTGCTCGACGCGCAGGCGGGCGAAAACGCCGCGTGCGTGATCGGAACCGCCGAAACGTGCAACAACGACGGACTCGGACGAGTCGTCCGCGACGCCTCAGGCGAGTTTCAGTGCATCGTGGAACAGAGGGACGCGACGGTGGACCAACGCCTGATCACAGAAATCAATACCGGCTGCTATGCCTTTAACACGCCGCTCCTGCTGCAGTCCCTTCGAAAACTGCAGCCGAACAATGTGCAGTCTGAATACTACCTCACGGACTGTCCCCGGATTCTGATGGACGACGGTCACAAGGTCGCCGCCAGCTGCAGTCTGACCATCCAGGAAGCCCTTGGCGTCAATACCCGGGTGCAGTTGTCCGAAGTGCAAACCAGTATTCAGCAACGAATTCTGACCGACTTGATGATGTCAGGCGTGACGATCGAAAACCCGGCGCAGACAACAATCGACTACGGAGCAAAAATCGGCCGGGATACCGTCGTCCGTCCGTGTACCGTTATCGACGGTGACGTCGTGATTGGTGAAAACTGCGTCGTTCACCCATTCGCTCGTGTTACCGGACCACGCACGATTGACGACGGCACGCAGGTGTCGTGACTGCGATTCACTGACCGGCAGAAGGACTGTAGACATGGGTGCCGCGAAGAAGAACAAGGCCGTCCCGATCGAAGCGACCACCACCAAAGCCGATTTGATCAAAGCCGCCGCGCCATCCAGTTCCGCATCGGTCTGGTTCCTCGCCCTGCTGACCATTCTGCCATGCCTCACCGCCGCTGTCTGCGTTTCGGGCGACGCTTCCGCACCACCGCTGGTCGTGACCACCAGCCGCCCCGCGCTGGTGTTTTCCGAATACCTTGCAGACTTTGGCCCGGCTGCCGTTCCTCAGCAGCCCACGCTCACGCCGATGTTCTACTTCCACAACAACGGCAAGCAGACGGTCAACATCACCGACATGATGCCCAGTTGCGGCTGTCTTGCCCCGAGTATTAGTGCCAAAGAGATCGCACCAGGAGCTGTCGAAAAACTTTCGCTCCCGATTCGGCTGGGCAATGAATCCTCCGGACCTCACGAGTACCTGGTCACGATTCACTACACCGATCCAGAACCGCGTCAGGTGACTCTCACTGTGAAAGCCGTGCTGCCGGAGAAATCGCTCATCGTTGAGCCTCGCGTGCTGATGGTGATGGGAGAGACCGTCCCGAATCAGCAACACGTCGTGGCGATCTCCGACTTTCGACCGGAGAAACAGCAACACCCGATGAAAGTCACCGGCCTCTCCGGGTCATCATCGCTCTTCACAGCCGAGCTTGCAGGCCAATCAAATCCAGACGGTGCCAGCCGCACTTCGATCGCCGTTCAGTTCCGTGAGAATCCTCCACAAGGTCGTCACCGAGGCTTCATCAACGTCACCACCGACGACGCCCTGTTTCCCATGATCCAGATCCCGGTCGTGATGGGAGACAACAAACGCGATCCCACCGACACGGTCCATGCGTCCCCGGAAACCGCCCGCATGGTGCTCAACGCAAACAATCCCGCCGAGTCCCTCGGAACGGTCGTCACGTTTGATCTCCCCAGTCGCTGGAAAGTCACTCACTGCGACACCTTCCCCGCAGAGATTCTTGCAAAGTATGATTCCACCCCGGGACCGAGCTCCGACCGCCAGACGGTGAGCGTAGAACTGTCGCTCGCAGAGTTACCTTCGCGCGGAATCGAAAAAGCCGTTCTCACGCTCAACGCCCTTGACGGCGACGCCACCGAAATGGTCACTGTGCCAGTGAGCCTCGTCTGGAAATAGGATTCGAGGCTGCAGCACATCGTTCTTTGGCGAGCGGCAGAATCAGTTTTACCAACCGATGTTGCAATGTCGAAGGAATTCGACCTGGGACAGGTCGAATTACGTAGGCAGATCTGTCCCAGATCTGCATCCTTCAGCATGGTCGGTGGCAAGTGGTCGTCCGTGCGCAGACTCTGGAATTGGTGATTCCTTTCCTGCCGCTCGCCTTTCATGGCACCTTCGCGAGATCAAGGAACACAATGATCGAAGGATTGCCGACAGCCGCATAATGCCCAGTGAAGTTCAAGCCGCCGTTCTTGCTGTCGATCCGAAAGACGGCGATGTTGTCGGCTCGCTGATTGCAGCAGTAGAGGAACTGGCCCGTCGGATCGAAGTTGAAACTGCGAGGATAGTTGCCACGAGTCCATTCATCAGCAACGTGCGTCAGTTCGCCTGCGGGGCCGACGGAGAAGATTCCGATGCTGTCGTGCAGGCGGTTGCCGGCGTAGACGAATTTTCCATCGCCGGAAACCAAAATCTCAGAGCAGAAATTGCTGCCGACAAATCCAGGTGGCAGCGTGGAGATTGTCTGTCGTGACGCGAGGCGGCCCGTTGTGGCGTCGTAGTCAAACAACACAATGGTCGAGCCTTCCTCCTGAATCGAATAGAACCACTTGCCATTCGGATGAAAATGAAAATGCCGAGGGCCGTCGCCGGGCGGTAGTGAAACGGCCGGCGGATCATTCGGAGTCAGCAGACCTTTTTCCTTGTCGAACTTCCACACGAAGATTTGATCCAGGCCCAGATCCGCGTGCAGCGCGAAGCGTCCTGCGGGATCGGCTTGGATCATGTGCGCGTGAGTTCGATCATGACCGCTGAAGGCGAAACTGCCTGGAGGAGCGTTGACCGCCGTGGTGGGCCCGATAGTGCCAGCATCATTTTTGACGTCGGTGGCTTCGCCCAATCGCCCGCCGGGAAGAATGGGCAACACCGACACGGAGCCGCCAAAATAATTCGCGACCAGTAAAAACCGCCCGGACGGATGAATGCTCACATAAGTCGGACCAGCCCCGCCCGAGCGAACAGTGTTGAGCAGCTCCAGTTTTCCGTCAGACTGATTGATGGCGAAAGCACTGACCGTGCCTTCCTTGTGTTCGCCCACGTGATCCGTTTCATTGGCGGAATACAAATGGGTTCCGGCGGTATTCACAGCCAGGCAGCCTGGACTTGTGCCCATCTCAAAAATGCCAGCGGGAGTCATCGCCCCGGTGCCGCGATCCACCTGAAAAAGATGAATGCCGCGTCCATTACCCGGCGGCAGATCCACCTGAGTCGGCAGAACATCGCCGAGCGGAGAACTGAAGGTGCCGACATAGGCCATCAGCGGCCCAACAGCTTCGCCTGTTTGCGCCTGAAGCATGCCGGTCATCAGGGGGGCAGTTCCCGCAAATGCGACCGAGGTCTTCAGGAATGAGCGACGGGTACGGATGTGTTGAATCATGGCGAAGGCAGTCTGTCTGGTGGAGAATTCGGTTGCAACAACTTGCAGTCTATCGAATTCCACGCATCGTTGTCATTGAACTACACTACTGATGCGTTCGACAGAGGACTGAGTTTGCAGGTAGCGACGGTCTACGAGTTCGGTTTTCCAGTCCTCGATCATGTACCGCATGCGTTCGCGGTCCAGATCATCGGGCTGGCACTGGAGCAGTGCAAGCTGCAATTGCCGAATCGCTTCGCGCGTCTGCCCGGTGGCATGTACCGTCAGCGCCATTTGAATTCGCAAGACGGGCATATTGGGTGAATGCCGCAGTGCTTGGGTCCAGAGTGATTGCGAGTTCTGCCAGACTGGAAGATGCAGGTGCGTGAGTGTCAGACACGCTGCGAGAGTCGCCACAGCGATGAGACCGCGCAGGCAGTTGGTGACAAACAAAACTATTCCCTCGGATTCCGCTTCCACAAATCGCATGACGCGCTGGATCGCCCCGGCCACCATCGCAAAGACGACGATGCAGGGCAGGTACAGGTAACGATCATTCATCAACGTCGTGATGCGGAAGAAGTTCAACACGGGGAACAGTAACAGAAGAAAACTCGTCGCTCCCAGAATCCACAGCGGCTGCGACTTGCGAATCCGCCAGAGTCCATAGCCGACCGCAGTCCAGGCGAGGCTGCCGATTGCAACCTGAGTGGCGATGCCGCTGGTCGAGGGATCGTACATAACACAAAGATTTGTTGGACAGAACAACATGCCGATGTACTGCCACAGAATCGTGACATCGATCGCCATGATCTTCAGCAGACTGAATTCCATATGGCCGCGTACTCCGCCCAGCACCGTGTTCTGGGCACCCATTGTGTAAAGCAGCAGCAGCAGCGTCAGCAGTCCCGGAATCACCTGTCGGGCGATGGCCACAGCCGATTTTTCACGCCGGATGAGCAGATCATAAAGCAGCACGATTGGAGGAAACACAATTGCCAGGGCTTTGGAAAGCAACGCCGCGACCAGCAGGCCGACATACCATGCGTCGTGTTTGGCCGTAACGTCGGGTCGCAGCCTGACGATAGCGGCCCAGAGCATAAAGACACTGCAGAGCAAGCCCTTGCGTGAGGAAATCCAGACGACGCTTTCGATCTGCACGGGATGCACCAGAAACAAAGCCGCCGTGAGCCAGGCGACAAACAGATTTCCGGTGAGCTGTCGCAACAGTAGAAAGACAAGCACTCCATTGACGAGATGCAGGATGACATTTGTCGCGTGATAGCCGCACGGGTTCATACCCCAGATCGTATGGTCAATGAGAAACGACAGGATGGTCAGTGGCGCGTAGTTCCGGGTCACGGTCTCCGTCGCCACGCCCCACAAATTGGAGGGCGACCAGCTGCGAATGAGTTCGTTTGCCTGAACGTAGGCAATGTCGTCCCAGTTCAGGAAATCAAACGCGACAGACTGCCAGAACGCGACGAGACCCAGCACAACTAATGCCGCGATCTGAAAGACCGTTTGATGGCGTTTCAACAAGTCAGACATGACACAACAGCCCTGATCCGGATTTTCAAGCGCAATTCGACCCCTGATTCAACCTGGCACGCAGATTCACGAGCCTGTTGGCTTTTCGCCGCAGCGCCGCAAAACGGTTGCAGTCCGCGATCGCAGAATCGTTACGTTCGTCAAACACGGTCGCCGGACACTCGGGACAACGATTTTATTACTGACGGATTTTGGCAAAGGTACGACAGGCTTCCAGCCTGTCTTCTGCTAACGCAACTCGCAGCAATTATACTTCACGCGGCCTGGAATGAGGCTTTCAATTCTCGTTCCAGGGCTCCAGCCCTGGAACGCACTGCCCTGGAGGCTCCTGCCTCCCGTGACAATCTCGCAAGGCAGGAGCCTCGGAACAAGGACATCAATCCGCACCGTGCGAAGTATTGATGCTCGATTCGGCTCGGAGTCCGAAGCATCGGTGACAGTTCAGCAAGACGTCCCTTCGGTGACCTCCTTCCCTCGACGGGCCCCGCTGCTGTGGTCGCAGTTTTGTTCGCTCGTGTCGATGGTACTACGAAGTCATCTGAATTCCAAACCGGTTTATCCCGGCACACCCTGACTCCTTTCGTGACACCCAGGGAATGACTCGAACGCGTACAGCGAAAGAACAGTTGAGACAACTGTTCTACTCTGAGCGTGCGGTTAGTCGCACGGTTCCTGCCTGAGGCTCATTTGTCAAACCGGGCACGAAGGCGTTGTAGCGAGCACGAATGTCCGTTCGCTTTCGCGTTGCAGCGCGTTCGCGGACGGACTCGACAAAGGCGTCGGTCACGGTGAACAGCGTGATGAGTCGTGGTGTCCCGCTCGATTCACTTTCGATGCTGTACACGAGCAACCAGTTTTCCCTGATGCCGGATTTATCAGCGAACGGCAGTCGGACAAAATCTGTGATGAGAGAAATGTCCGACCGCAGAGAGTTTAAATTCGCGGGTGGAACCGTTTCCGTCAACCGCAGGCTTCGCCACTTTTCTGGTTCCAATTCCTGAACCGACTGAGCCGCACGCCGCGACAGACATCGGTGCATCCAGTGCAAGCGTTTGTGTCCTCGAAACGCAATGCTGCCTGCCAGCCAGGTCGCGTTCGCCAGCAATGTCCCTTCATTCGGCGCAGGCCCCAGCACATCCAGCGGCAAGCCGAGAGCGGATTCCAAATCCGT
>Ga0154020_10003004_pt1 | contig 20481 bp, 13 predicted proteins | sample Klosneuvirus_201_FD_109709 | JGI IMG/M metagenome (GOLD analysis project Ga0154020, IMG submission 109709) | Active sludge microbial communities from wastewater, Klosterneuburg, Austria - Klosneuvirus_20160825_MG | ecosystem: Engineered > WWTP > Aerobic digester > Activated sludge | place... | reverse complement strand
AAGGATGGGCCACCTAAATGCGCATAACGTATTTCATCTTGTTCTATTTGTTGTTGCAATAAAGGATCATAGGCTTTTGCTAAACACTCATAAGACTTAGCCAAACGCTGCCTTAAAAGAAGTAATACAGGATCACCACTTTGACATTCAAGCAATACCGTACCCAATGGTGTTTCACTTGGTTCTTGCGGTAAATATCCAATACGCCCTTCTTTGGGTTTTAAAATTTGCCCGTCATCTGGTTCTTCCAAGCCGCACATCATATTCAGCAAGGTTGTTTTACCTGCGCCGTTTGCTCCGCATAGGGCAATTTTTCCTGTACTCGGGAATAAATAAGAAACGTCCTTTAATAGTAATTTAGGACCATACGATTTTTTAATGCCAATCAACTGAATCATGAATCATCATCTCTATGTTTAGGCTTTTATGATTTAGGCTGACGCGTGATCACAAAATCAATATCTTCGGATTCAGGAGTCATACTTTGCACAATAAATTCATAGGCATGTTCTAATTCGTATTGACGATTTATATAAGTCAAATCGCCTTTAATTAAAACAGGGTTGCCTGCACTCACTTCGGTCCATGTATATCCCCACTGACGCCCTAAAAAAGCTTTCGGATCTTTAATGTAGTCTTTAAGATACACACGAATGGTCCCTTTTTTAACAGAGGTTAAAATCTGCACGTGTCCACCCACATTATTGTGGCCAGGAATCCCCCAAACTTTTACAGTTCCTATAATTTTTCCCATATGCGCTTTTACCGTCCAAGAAGATCCCTGCGCAACCAGGCCTTCTCTTCCGTATTTTTCGTATTTTCCATCGTCTTTGACTTGTTTATAAGACACCCAGTTGTCTCGGTATTGTGGTTTTAAATGCGGAGGCAATACATCTGCATCTACTTCCCACGAAGTAGGATACTGCATAGGCCAAACTAAATCAGGATTTCCTGTTATATTCAGTGTTTTAAGTTGTGTGAGCAAAGTAATAGGCGTTAAATCTCTAATTTGGTTTTGACTTAAATCAAGTGACGCTAACTTATGTAATGTTTTTAATTCATTTAAATCTTGCAGTTGGCATCCCGTTATAATCAATTTTTTAAGATTTGTTAATACATTCAATCCTTGCCAAGATTCAATACGTATGTTTTTTAATACAAGTGTTTCTAATTGTGTTAAATCGCTTAAAGGTAAAAAAGATTTTACATTGCCGCCATCTAACCCAAGCCATCTTAACCCACGTAATGCTCTTAGCGATTCAAAACTATTTAAGCCTTGCGTTTGGCTTAGTTTAAGTTCCACCACATGTGATTGATAAACCGAAAATGCATTGTCTACAGAATCCAACGTAAAACCAAAAGGCGTTAAACTTTTAATTTGTGTGATTGATTTTCCAGTTTGTTCCAATACATCCATGAGCGCTTTGTGTTCTTCTGCACTTAATGCAGCCAATGACTCCTGCCGGTCACTACCTTTAACAAAAAACGCCAAAATAAAAATCAAAACAGCAATTATGCTTAAAATAATTAATATGTATTTCATAATATTTTCCAAATCACTAAAAAACTAAATGGTAAGCATATTCAACTGGTGTTCTATGCTATCTCCTTCATCAACAAAAGTGAAACAATAAAAAAACTTAAAGATTGCACGCATAGGTTATGACTCTAAAGTGTTGCAGCGTTATGTCTTGTTCGGTTATAGCCATTAAAATGCGCTGCTATCACATCAAATACCTGCAGATGGTTTTATTTTTCTGGTTCATATTAAATGTGGCTTGTCACGCAAAAAACAAAACAAAAAATAACATTGAACAATCATCGCCATCTTCGTTTAGTATTGTTTTAACTACACAGGTCAAGGGTTCTTTAGAACCTTGTGGATGCACCTCTCACCCACTTGGCGGATTGTCTAAATTTGCATTTTTTGTCGAACAAAAAAAGAAACAAGGCCCTGTCTTGTTACTTAATAACGGAGACTTTCTTTTTGAAAAAGAGATACTCCATACAGATGAAATTCCGCAACAACAACAAAAAGCAAACATACTCGCCAATACATATCAATCACTCGGTGTCTTTGCTCAACTTCCAGGTGCTATTGACAGAGCACAAAACCACCAAACATTCTTTAAAACTCTTAAAAATCCTTGGCTACTCAATCATGCAGATACCAAACTTGCATTTAATTTTTCTATTCCCATTGCTGTTATTGCCGTTACTCAAGCACAGGATCAAGACCGTATTAAGGCACGTATTCAAGCGCTTAAACAACAACACGCTTCGTTATTTGTCATTGCGTTATCATTACTCAATTGGGAACAAAACCAAGCCTTTTTTGGATCTATTCCAGATCTTCAATTAATCGTATCCAAAGGCGATATACAACCTCATACACCCATTAAAATCGCAAATGCATGGATGCTAGACGCAGGCGAGCAAGGCCAATACGCTGTAAATTTAGACGTTTTCATAAAAAATCAAGATTTGAAATTTGAATTAGACGATCAAGGAGAACAAGAACGTAACGCCACCTTAAGGTTAATTAAGGCACTCGAGCAAGAAATAGCACAACTAGAAAAACAAGATCCCAAAAACACAAATACCATTTCATTAAAACAACACGTGCTCGAACAATATAAACAATCACTCCAGACATTTAAAATCAAAAAAGAACCCACGGGCAACTATTTAAACTATCATTTAATTCCTTTTTCCAAACAGGACAAAGAATCTCAAAATATCAATCAAAGTATGCGTGAATACAACCGCATGCTTTGTCAATTAGCCTCTTTATTCGAAAACACAAAAGACTGCCAAACTACGCCAATAGACACTCGTTATTTGGGTTCTTCAAGCTGTCAAAATTGCCATCCAAAAGCTTACGAGACTTGGCAAAAAACAAAACATGCACATGCATTTAACACATTACAACAGAAGGAAAAGCAATGCGATTTAAGTTGTATTGGATGCCATAGCATTGGATTTAAAAAACCAGGCGGATTTTGTAGCGTATCTCAGGTAGGTACGCTCAAAGATGTAGGCTGCGAATCTTGCCATGGTCCTGGAGAAGTACATCTTAATGTACTTAAGAACAAATCAAAGGATGATCTTTTGTTTATTAGACGCCCACAAGTGCAAGTATGTCAACAATGTCATACAAAAGAACATTCTGATTTATTTAATTTTAATCATTACTTGCCCCGTATATTGGGCCCAGGACACGAACAAAAACAAGTTCCATAAATAAATTTTTCTAACAGGGCACCATATGTATCATTTTTTTAACGTATTTGAACAAATACGCTGATACTCGCATTGTGCACAAGTTTCTTCGCCCAGCAAAGGAACAGGTTGAAATTGATTTATTTTTATCTGATTTACAATTTGCTCTAATAATTGCATCAAAGGGGTCATTTTGTCTGCCATCTTTTCATTAAAAGTAAACCCATTAAAAAGCATGGTAGGCACAGAGCTGTAACCCGAATACTTAAGCGAAATAGCAGATACAAACCCAAGAGCCGCGATTAAAGACATTCCAACTGCCTGTCCATAAACAAGCAACTGCAAAGCCATTACATCGTTCATGCCTGGCGGTGTTCTTTGTGTTTTAACATCCCAGACACAAAATTGAGCACCCTTTTGTGTTGTATAAATCTTATCTATACGGTCAATGCGTCCATGAATCACCAAACCATCATAATTCCAAGAAAAAGCATGTTCAATGCTATCTACAGAACCACCATATTGAATTAATAATGTTAAACTTTGCTGCAAGTAATGTTTTATTTTTTCTACATCAAACAGAGACTGATGTAGCAATTTTTGCTGTTCCGGAATAGACAATGTAAAATTTCGCTCCGCAACCAAGGATTGGTAATGAGTTCCTACTTGATTTAGTACATAAGCAATAAGGTCCAAAGTCACCGTCTGTTTAAGAATAGGTTTTAAGCAAGCTTCGATAACCGCATGCACCAGTTGCCCACGCTGCCTGGAATCAAAATAAGAATATTGCGTAGGCGGATAAATTGGCAATGTTTTTTTTAAATAAAAACGATACGGACAATGTGCATAGGCAATCAGTTCACTTACGCTTATGCGTACCAAATCAGTTTTTACAGGCGTCAAATCAGTTTTATTTTCCAAAGTTGCATCACAAAAAACAGAACGTTTAAGTGTATCATTTAAAGAAGGTATTGATTTTAATACCTGAACACGCAGCGCACGTACAGGCGAAAAATCTTCCGAAACACCCATGCTAATAAGACCTGCTTGACTTAAAAACTGCCTAAGTGGTTTAGAGAAAAACGAAGATTCTAATGTGTTTGATTGAACATCCGCATAAATACCACGACATCCTGTTGGCAATATGGGCCACTGCGTTAAAACAGGAACGTCTGTCTCCATTAGAGAACTATTAATTGTGTCACTTAGGCACAATGCATACATACGATTCAAAGAATATTGCAGCCACAAAGATTGTGTTTTTTGTGTGCTTTCAGGCCAAAGTTCAAGACACTGCAAAACCTCTTCTTGTGCTCGTAAAAACCAAGGCCATGATAAATGTGTCGACTGCAATTGAGAGATAGACAGCAAAGCATGATACAAAACAGCCTGAGCATTGGTTCTAAAGTCACTCAAAGCCGCATCAAACCAATTAAATTGTGCGGATTGAGATACCACAACATCCATATTTTGCTGAACCAGCATAGAGGATAAAACACGCCCTTCTTCTAATGACAAATCTGGCTTATACCAAACAGGCTGCGATTCTAATAAAATTTCTTGTTCTTCTACTTGGTATAATTCTGGTTCTGCGCTTTGATAAAACAAAGCGCCATGTTGGTATTCAAAATCTCCCGTTGGCAAATAATAAATGCCCACGCAAGCATTCTTATCTGTTCTTAAATGCGTGGCTAAAAATAACGATGCTTGGCGTCCAGGAAAACGAGTCAAAACAGTTACAAGCGGTTGATTAAATCCATTGAATTTTGACGTAAAAAAACAAGTACGTGATAATAAATTCACATGGCAACAAAACCGTTCATAATCCTGCCATAATTGCAATAACAAACCCATATGCTCTGCATGCAATAAGCGCTTGCGACGTGCTTGTTCTAGAACAAGAAAAACTTCTTTAATGTTTAATCCATCAGAAGCAAGCGTCATCATTAACTGATAAATTCGCCACTCACCCAATAATTTCCATAACGCAGTCAAAGATGCTGATTCATGGTTAATGGCATATTGTTTAATCCAATATAAAGTGGCAGGCAAAGAACAATAAGGACGGGTTTGTTGGTGGTGGTTTATCATCCATTCTATGAGCGAACACTCATACAGTAAACCAGTTTGAGATTTTATCATCTCATTCGAATGAATTTGCTGTCTTGCAAGTAAATGATTTTTAAACTGTGCACTTAAAGACAAACAGCCAGTGACATATCGCCAAGATTTTAAATCCAGCGCATCAACCGCCGCTAATCGTTCAGAAATAACGGCGGTTAATGACAACAAATCCTGAGAATAAAAAAGAGTACCCACGGGCAAAAATTAACCGGCAAACACACTATTGTTCTTCGTTTGCTACTAATTCTCTCAAAGAAGGATCTCTGGCAGGCACTTCATAGCTTTCATCTTGTTCAACCAATTCTGGGTCTACAATCGCTTTTAGTTTTTTATAACCTGCAAGACCAGAACCTGATGGAATCAAACGCCCCATAATCACGTTTTCTTTTAATCCACGTAAATAGTCGATTTTTCCAGTAATGGCGGCTTCGGTTAATACTTTGGTCGTTTCTTGGAAAGACGACGCAGAAATAAAAGACTCTGTAGATAAAGAAGCTTTAGTAATCCCTAACAACAAGGATTCACCAATAGCGGGACGTAATCCCTGGGCCAATACCCTTTCATTTTCTGCTTCAAATTCTAGTTTTTCACATTGTTCATCAATCAAGAACGAAGTATCGCCCACATCTTTAATTCGCACACGTTTTAACATTTGGCGCACAATCACTTCGATGTGTTTATCGTTAATTTTTACACCTTGCAAACGATATACTTCTTGGATTTCGTCGACTAAATAATGCGCCAATGCTTTTTCGCCAAGCACTTTAAGAATGTCATGAGGATTGACTGCGCCATCCATTAAAGCTTCACCCGCACGTACACGATCTTTTTCATGAACAGTCAAATGACGTCCCTTGGGAATCAAGTACTCTTTAGGATCACCCACATCTGGAGTAATAAGAACTTTACGTTTACCTTTGGTATCTTTACCAAAAGATACAATCCCATCGATTTCAGAAATAATCGAATGTTCTTTAGGTTTGCGCGCTTCAAACAATTCAGCCACACGCGGCAACCCACCCGTGATGTCTTTAGTTTTTGTAGTTTCACGTGGGATCTTAGCAATAACATCACCGGCCTTTACTTCTTGGCCGTCTAATACCACCATATTAGAGCCCACAGGCAGATAATAACGCGCATAACCTTCCACGTTCGGCAATTTCAAAGTCTGATTCTGCGCATCTTTAATCGAAATACGAGGCCTTGCGTCTGGATCTTTAGACTCTGTAATTGTTCTACGTGCCAAACCAGTGCGTTCGTCATGCTGTTCTGTCATGGTGACACCATCTACAATATCACCAAACTTCACCACCCCAGAGACTTCTGTTAAAATAGGAATCGCAAACGCTTCCCACTCAGCAATCGTTGCACCTGCAGGCACCTGCTGATTTTCAATCACGTTTAGTTTAGCGCCATAAATAACGCCATAACGTTCGCGTTCTCTCCCACTTTCATCAATAATTGCAATTTCGCCATTACGATTAAGAACTACAAGACCACCTTCTTGGCGTTCAACCACATGCAGATTAATAAACTTAATCGATCCCGCGTAACGACATTCCAATGTCGATTGTTCGGTTTTACCAGAAGCAATACCACCAAAATGGAAGGTACGCATGGTTAACTGAGTGCCTGGCTCACCAATAGATTGTGCAGCAATAATACCCACAGCTTCGCCAATGCTTACCTTGCGACCACGCGCTAAGTCGCGGCCATAACATTCTACGCACACACCACGTCTAGACTGGCAAGTAAGCACAGAGCGAATCTTAACAGAACGAATAGGGCTGTTTTTAACCGTAGTAACCTTGGCTTCGTCAATTTCTTCGCCTGCCTTGATAATCACATCATGAGAGTGAGGATGCAATACATCTTCTAATGCCACACGCCCCAAAATACGATCGCCCAACGGCTCTATTTCTTCGCCTGCTTCGATTAGTGGCGACATTTCAATGCCATCTAAAGTACCACAGTCGTATTCACTCACAATGCAATCTTGTGCCACGTCAACCAAACGGCGCGTTAAATAACCCGAATTTGCAGTTTTTAAAGCCGTATCTGCCAACCCTTTTCTCGCACCGTGCGTAGAAATAAAGTATTGCAACACAGACAAGCCTTCTCTAAAATTAGCGGTAATCGGGGTTTCAATAATTTCGCCCGATGGCTTAGCCATTAGACCGCGCATCCCCGCAAGTTGTTTAATTTGCTGAGTCGAACCACGTGCGCCAGAATCGGCCATAATGTAAATTGGATTAAAAGAAGGCTGTCTTAGTTTTTTACCATCTTGGGCAATAAACTCTTCGGAACTAATGCCTTGCATCAGTTCGCCTTCAAGCTCTTCGGCCACTTTAGACCAAACGTCGATGATTTTATTATAACGTTCACCAGAAGTAATTAAACCTTCTACATACTGGTTTTCAATTTCCTGTACTTCATCGTGCGCTTTTTGGATTAACTCACCTTTTTTCTCTGGAATACGCATGTTGTCAATACAAATAGATATCCCAGCTCTCGTCGCATAGCGGTATCCCATGGTTCTAATATGATCAGCCAATAGTACTGTTTCTTTTTGGTCGCACTGACGATAACAAGCATCAATCAACGCACCTAAAGATTTTTTATCCATGACACGGTTAATGAGCTCAAAAGGCAACGCTTTAGGCAAAATACCATACAACACCACACGACCAACAGTGGTATCATACTTTTTACCTGCAATTCTGCATTTGATTTTAGCTTGCAAATGAACTTCTTCATGATCCAATGCCGATTGAACTTCATGAGGAGAAGCAAAGTACATGCCCGTACCCTTGGCACCTAAACGTTCGCGGGTCATATAATAACATCCAAGAACAATATCTTGAGACGGCACAATAATTGGCTTACCGTGTGCCGGAGATAAAATATTGTTGGTAGACATCATCAATACACGTGCTTCCATTTGTGCTTCAACAGACAAAGGCACATGAACTGCCATTTGATCACCGTCAAAGTCGGCATTAAATGCCGTACAAACTAAAGGATGCAACTGAATTGCTTTACCTTCTATCAAAATGGGTTCAAAAGCTTGAATCCCCAAGCGATGCAACGTAGGCGCACGATTCAATAAAACCGGATGTTCACGAATCACCTCATCAAGAATATCCCATACTTCTGGTTTTTCTTTTTCAACCATTTTTTTGGCACTCTTGATGGTCGTCACATAACCGCGTTCTTCTAACTTTTGATAAATAAAAGGTTTGAATAATTCAATGGCCATCAATTTAGGAAGCCCGCATTGATGCAATTTTAATTCAGGCCCCACGACAATGACAGAACGACCAGAATAATCAACACGTTTACCTAATAAGTTCTGACGAAAACGACCTGTTTTACCTTTGATCATGTCAGATAAAGATTTTAACGGACGTTGATTAGATCCCGTAATTACTTTGCCACGACGACCATTGTCAAACAACGCATCCACCGCTTCTTGGAGCATGCGCTTTTCATTACGAACAATAATTTCAGGGGCATTTAATTCTAGTAATCGCTTTAAGCGGTTATTGCGATTAATTACACGGCGATAAAGATCATTTAAATCAGATGTCGCAAAACGCCCACCATCCAATGGAACCAGTGGCCTTAAATCGGGTGGAATCACAGGAATCACTTCCAACATCATCCACTCAGGTTTATTGGCCGAACCAATAAACGCTTCTACCACTTTTAATCGCTTAGCCAATTTTTTACGCTTGGCATCCGAAGTTGCTTCTTTCATTTCTTCGCGTAGTTGCGTGGCAAGCCCTTGCATATCTCTTGATTTGCTCACCAAAAGCTCGCGCACAGCATCACCACCCATACGCGCAATAAAGGAATCAGGGCCGTATTCTTCCAATAGTTTTTGGTACTTTTCTTCGCCTATCACTTCACCAATTTTCAAATCGGTTTTGCCCGCATCAATCACGCCGTAGGCTTCGCAATAAAGAATTTTTTCAAGATCTTTTAGTGTAATATCTAAAAGATTACCCATTCGTGATGGCAATGATTTTAAAAACCAAATATGAGCTACAGGCGTGGCTAAATTAATATGCCCTAAACGTTCTCGCCTGACTTTGGATTGAATGACTTCAACACCGCACTTTTCACATACAATCCCGCGGTGCTTCATTCTTTTGTATTTACCACAATTACATTCGTAATCTTTTACTGGCCCAAAAATTTTAGCACAAAACAAACCATCACGTTCTGGTTTAAACGTTCTATAGTTAATCGTTTCTGGTTTTTTAACTTCGCCATGAGACCATTCTCTAATTTTCTCTGGCGAGGCAAGCATAATACGAATCGCTGCAAACGAAAGAGGATCCTTGGGTTTTTCAAAGAAGCTAAAAATATCTTTCATTGACTCTCTCCTTCAAAAGTTTGTCTCTTTACAATTCAATACAAAATAAAATCAGCACTAATTTATCGATGAAGATGGAGACGCCGATGATTCAACAATCATTCTCAATTTATCTTCTTCAATTAATTGAATATCTAATGCTAAGGCTTGAAGCTCTTTAATTAACACATTAAAAGATTCTGGCAACCCAGCCTCTAATGTGTAATCGCCTTTAACAATCGATTCATACATCCGTGTACGGCCAGATACATCGTCCGATTTCACTGTTAAAATTTCCTGCAAACTATATGCAGCACCATAAGCCTCAAACGCCCATACTTCCATTTCACCCACTCTCTGGCCACCAAATTGAGCCTTACCACCCAAAGGTTGTTGGGTCACAAGTGAATATGGACCAATAGAACGCGCATGAATCTTATCATCAACTAAGTGATGCAGTTTAAGCATATACATGATGCCTACAGTCACATCATTATCAAACGGATCGCCTGTACGCCCATCAATGAGCGTACTTTGTGCAGTTGTCTCAAGCTCTGCCAATTCTAAATGACGGCGAATTTCAGATTCTGAAGCACCATCAAACACAGGTGTAGAAAAATGAACACCTTTACTTAACTTTTGCGCCAAGCGCTTTACATCTGCTTCTGGAAGTTGTGCGATAAATTCCAGATTTTGTTTCTCTGTATAAATTTTCTGAAACTCTTGTCGTAATTGGCTCACGGGTGCATGCTCAATCATCATGCGTTCTATTTTTTTAGATAATCCACGTGCTGCCCATCCCAAGTGAGTTTCTAAAATTTGGCCCACGTTCATACGTGAAGGCACACCCAAAGGATTTAAAACAATATCAACAGGTGTACCATCTAGCATGTAAGGCATATCTTCTTCTGGAAGAATACGACTGATAACGCCTTTATTTCCATGTCGACCAGCCATTTTATCACCCACCTGTAACTTTCTTTTAATGGCAATATATACTTTCACCATTTTAATGACACCAGGCGGTAATTCATCACCTTTTTTAAGGCGTGCAATCTTATCTGCAAACATGGCTTTGACTAGCTCAATCTGTTGCTCAGTGAGACGAACTAAGCCGTGGATTTTATCATCCACAGCCTTATCTCCCAAAAGAACTTCAGACAACAACTGGTCAGAAATAGACGCCAAATTCTCTTCTGTAAAAATTTCACCTTTTTTTACAAAAACATCACCAGAATCGTCTACAATTTTTTGGTGTGCGGCTTTTTTTAACACAAGTTTTTCTATTTTTTTTCTTAAAGATTGTCTTAAAATTTTAATTTCATCCTCTTGATCTTTCAACAATCTTTCTTCTTCTTCTTCTTCGATACGTTGTGCACGGTCATCTTTTTCTACGCCTTTGCGACTAAACACCTTAGCGCCTATGATAATCCCGGATACGCCAGGAGGAACACGCAACGAAGTATCTTTTACATCGCCTGCTTTTTCGCCAAAGATAGCACGTAATAATTTTTCTTCTGGCGACAACTGAGTCTCGCCCTTAGGTGTAATTTTGCCTACCAAAATGTCACCGGGATTGACTTCTGCGCCCAAACGCACAATCCCCGCCTCATCCAAATCCTTAAGCGCTTCTTCGCCCACGTTTGGAATATCTCTTGTCACATCTTCTTTACCAAGCTTGGTGTCACGAGCAATACATTCAAATTCTTCAATATGAATAGAGGTAAACAAATCTTCTTTAACAATGCGTTCAGAAATTAAGATAGAATCTTCAAAGTTGTAACCCTGCCATGGCATAAAAGCCACTACCAAGTTACGACCTAACGCCAACTCTCCGCAATCAGTGGCAGGACCATCTGCAATAACATCACCGGCCTTAACCAAATCACCTTGTTTAACAATTGGTTTTTGATTAAAACAGGTATTTTGGTTAGAACGTTGGTACTTAACTAAATGATAAATATCAACTTCAGAAATAGAATCTTGGCTGTTTTCTGCAGCACGAACTACAATACGGCTGGCATCAACCGACTCAACAACTCCATCTCTTTTAGCAACAGCAGTCACACCTGAATCTCTTGCCACTACACGCTCAATGCCTGTTCCCACAAAAGGGGCATCTGTTCTTAAAAGCGGCACGGCTTGACGTTGCATATTCGCACCCATTAAAGCGCGGTTAGCATCGTCATTTTCTAAAAATGGAACCAAAGCAGCAGCTACAGACACTAATTGATTAGAAGACACATCCATCAACGTCACGTCTTCTGGTTTGACGTTTACTGGTTCACCGTTTTTTCTAGCAGATACAATCTGCTCTGATAGCGCACCTTTTTTGTCTATCTGTGCATTGGCCTGAGCAATGGTATGAGACTCTTCTTGTAAAGCAGAAAAAAACTCGACCAAATCCTGCGGCACTGATTCGTTCACGCGGCGATAAGGCGTTTCCACAAAACCGTATTCGTTCACACGCGCATAAGTAGCCAACGACGCAATAAGACCAATATTGGGGCCTTCTGGTGTCTCAATTGGACAAATACGACCATAATGAGTAGGATGCACGTCGCGAACTTCAAAGCCTGCACGTTCGCGTGTTAATCCACCTGGCCCAAGTGCTGATAAACGACGTTTATTGGTTACCTCTGACAATGGATTGGTTTGATCCATAAACTGCGATAATTGAGAAGAGCCAAAAAACTCTTTTATCACCGCAGACACAGGTTTGGCGTTTACTAAATCATGAGGCATTAAAGTTTCGATCTCTTGCATGCTCATGCGTTCTTTGATTGCACGTTCCATGCGCACTAAACCAACTCTGAACTGATTCTCCACCAACTCCCCGACTGCACGTACACGACGATTTCCCAAATGATCGATATCATCTACGGGTCCAGATACGTTTTTAAGATCAAGCAAGTGCTTAACCACTTCCATGATGTCTCGCTTGGTCAACACTAAATTCTCAATAGGTTCGTCCAAATTGAATTTATGATTTAATTTTAAACGCCCTACACGTGATAAATCATAGCGTTCAGGGTTAAAAAATAAATTATTGAACAAGTTAGAAGAGGTCTCTGGTGTAGGTGGATCACCCGGTCTTAATCTCCGATAAATTTCCATCATCGCTTCTTCTGGCGTGGCAATTTTATCCACCAAAAGGGTATCACGAAGATAAGATCCCACATTCAGATTATCAATATAGAAAATCTTAAATGATCGAATTCCTTTTTCAAATAACAGTTGCAGTTTTTCTTTAGATAAAGTGTCGTTCACTTCGGCTAAAACTTCGCCTGTTTGTTCGTCGATAATATCGTGCGCAATTACACACCCTGCTAAATCTTCTTCTTCTACTGGCAGTGTGGTTAGTTTTAATTCTTGAAAACGTTTGATTGCTAAGCGCGTAAATTTACGATTTTTACGAACAATAATTTCTTTTGTTTTAGGATCACGAATATCCTTGGTAGCTCGTTGTTCTGGCAACAGATCGTATTCGATTGATTTTTCATATTTATCTGGACCCTCAATAAAGATTTCTTCTGTCCGATAAAAATAATTCAACAACTGCTCTGAGCTATAACCCAAAGCGCGAAGTAAAACAGTAGCAGGTAATTTACGGCGTCTATCAATTCTCACATAAAGGATATCTTTGGCATCAAATTCAAAATCAAGCCAAGACCCACGGTAAGGAATAATGCGTGCAGAATATAATTTTTTACCCGAAGAATGTGTTTTACCTTTATCGTGATCAAAAAACACACCTGGACTACGATGTAATTGAGACACCACTACACGTTCAGTACCATTAATAATAAATGTACCATTGATGGTCATTAATGGAATTTCACCAAAATAAACCTCTTGTTCTTTAACTGAACGAATCGTCTGCATTTCGGTTGCTTCGTCTTTATCCCAAACAACTAAACGAATAGTCACACGCATGGGCGCTGCAAAACTCATTCCTCTTTGACGACATTCCTCTACGTCATATTTAGGCTTATCAAGCTGATATGAAACAAACTCAAGCGATGCTGTTTCGTTAAAATCTTTGATAGGGAACACACTCTTAAAGACTGCTTGAAGCCCCATATCGAGCCGTTTGTCGGGCTCTGTATTCATCTGTAAAAATTGGGCATAGCTTTGCTTTTGGAGTTCTATCAAATCAGGCATTTTAACAAGCGGCTTGATCTTTGCAAAACTTTTTCTGATTCGATAATTGTCTTGAATAGAAGTGTGCATTCTTATGAGCTCCTGAATTTCGTCATCAATTGAATCACGCAAACACGGCGATAAGAAAAAGATAGACGGCGACTCTTATGATAAGAGCCACCGTCTATCTTTTGGTTTGATCAAAAAAGATAAGAACTAAAAATAAATACACTAAAAATTTATTTTAATTCTACTTTAGCGCCAGCTGCTTCAAGCTTTTGCTTGATTTCATCAGCTTCTTTCTTTGGAGCATTTTCTTTTACTGTTTTTGGTGCACCATCAACTAAATCTTTAGCTTCTTTTAAGCCTAAGCCGGTAATCACTCTAATTTCTTTAATTACATTTAACTTATTTGCACCAGCGTCTTTAAGAATCACAGTAAATTCTGTTTTTTCTTCAACTGGTGCAGCAGCAGCGCCAGCGGCCATCATAGGCATCATCATTCCGCCACCTTGTGCAGCCTTAACGCCCCATTTTTCTTCTAATACTTTCACTAAATTAGATGCATCTAATACAGTTAATTTTGAAAGTTCTTCTGCGAGTACATTTAAATCAGCCATTTTATTCTCCGAATTTATAAACCATCTTTTTAATTGTAAAATTTTAAAAATTAAATACTATACTTGTTCTGGTTCTTTTTGCTTATCAACAAAAGCCTGAACTACGCCCACAATATTGCCAGCAGGTGCATTGATTTGTGCCAACAATTTTGAAGCAGGTGTATTAATAAGACCAAGTAACTGCGCACGCATCTCTGGTTGAGATGGGAGTTTAGACAATTGCTCGATTCCTGTCGCGTCGATTGTTTGCCCTTCCACAACAGCAACTTTAAGTTTAAAACTTTCATTAGTCTTTTTAAACTCAAGCGCAGCTTTAGCGGCAGCAACAGGATCAGACGCAAACGCAATTGCAGTCATTTCTCTCATATGAGAAGCTAGCGACTCGTATGGAGTCCCCGCCACAACACGTTTCATGAGTGTGTTTTTTACAACACGATATTCTACATTTGCTTTCTTCAATGTTTTTCTTAATTCATTGACAGCAGCAACAGAAAGACCACGGTAATCTGCCACAAAAACCGCAGCTGCCTTATCTAATTTACCTTTGTACTCTGTAATAAATTTTTCTTTTTCTGCTCGTTCCATTCGTTTTATCACCTCCTTTAAATAAAATTTCAGGTCTTCACAAGAGACATAAAACGAACAAAATCGAGCAGTAATAGCTTTAAACTAAATTGCCTGATTCGTCTTGGAAGGGCACACCTACGTATATTTAAGACTTAGATAAGTCCCCTACTGTCTTTGACGACCTCTAAAAAAAATTTAGCATCCAAAAATCAAGAAGAGAAACCAGACACATCAATTGTGACTGCTGGGCTCATGGTCGAAGATAGAGTTGCAGCTCTCATGTATACACCCTTGGCAGCAGCAGGTTTTAAACGGACAACCATCTCGGCCAAAGCTTGCAGATTAGACTTAAGATGTTCCGAATTAAACGAGATTTTTCCAATAGGGGCATGCAAATTGCCCTCTTTGTCAACTCTAAACTCAATCTTACCAGCTTTGGCTTCTTGAACTGCTTTTTGAATATCATTGGTAACAGTACCAACCCGAGGATTAGGCATAAGCCCTCTTGGCCCTAGAACTTTACCTAATTTACCAACAAATTTCATCATGTCATTGGTTGCGATAACCTTATCAAAATCAACAAAACCAGCCAAAACTTTTTGGACTAGATCTTCGCCACCAACAATATCAGCGCCTGCCTCTTTGGCTTCTTTGGCTTTTTCGCCATCTGCAAAAACAGCAATTTTTACTTTTTTGCCAGTTCCGTGAGGTAGTACAACAGCGCCTCTGACTTGCTGATCAGCATGTTTGGGATCAACACCTAAACAAAAAGCAACCTCTACTGTTTCATCGAATTTAGCGGGCTGAAATGACTTTAAAACGTTCACCGCTTCGTCGGTTGTATAGAGTTTATCGTTGTCTACTTTTTTTAAGCTATTAAGATAGCGTTTGCCTCTTGTTGCCATGGATATAAACCTTTTAACGAAAGATGTGAGAGCGCCTTATCGGATCATCTGGGGTGGTTTGTCAAGAGTTTATCAATTTTTTCAATCAATGGCCAATCAGCGGGTGGCATTAAATGTTTATATTCAAACAAAAAAGACCTTGAAACAAAACGAAAATCGTTGACTTCTAATGTTTGAATTTCTCCGCTAAACGACAATACATCAAACAAAACCAATTCTACTTCTATTTCTTGATATGCATATTCTGTTCGTGCAATTTCTTGGCCAATACAAGCATCAATACCAAGTTCTTCTAACAATTCACGGGCAAGTGCGGTTTTTAAATCTTCAGAAGCTTCTACTTTGCCTCCGGGAAATTCCCACAATAACTCCAAATGTACGCCTTTGCGTCTTTGCGTTAATAGAATAAGGCCTTGTTTATTACGCAACAATCCGCACACAACAACACGTTTTTTGCAAGATCGTTCACTCATGCGTCCGCTCAGCTTGCTCAGACGGCACGACAATTCCCGTGTTTGCAGCCACCTGTAAATTAATACGTCTTGCCTGATGCAAGGTATCATCAATTTGCTTTAGTACTTCACTATCTTCGTACACTGGCGAAACAATGGATTGAGAGACCAAATCCTGTAAAGATAAAAGTGGTTTATCTGCGATTTCTGGCGCTGGAATTTCTGCGTTTTCTTTGAGCACCTGTAATTCTCTTAAAGTTGGTAATTCGGTCAACGACTGAAGTCTAAAAAACTCTAAAAATGCCTGCGTAGTTCCATATAAATGGGGCCTACCGGGTTCTTCTTTTCTTCCTATAATACGAACTAACTTTTTATCCAATAACACCTTTACACCAGCACTACAATCTACACCACGAACATGATCGATTTCAGCCCGCGTAATAGGCTGCTTATAGGCAATAATCGCTAAAATTTCTGTTTGCGTGCGTGTAAGACGTGCTGGTTGAATTTGAAAATATTCACGTATATAAGGAGCATAAAATTCTTGGGTTTGTAACTGGTAACCACCCGCCACATGTTTTAACTCGATACCACGTGTCTGAGATGTTAAATAAGGTGGCGGCGCTTGGATAAATGATTCTAAAACTTCTTGGACTTGTCGTGTAATCTCTTTTTTAATGTTTTTTTCTTGCTCTGGGCTTAATAGCTCAAACTCATCTGGATTATCTTCTTTTTTTCTTTGTTCTACCAAAAAAATAACGTCTGCAATTTCTTGCACAGTGAGTGGTTTAGTTGCAACTAACAGCAAGGCTTCTAAAATTCCTACTGTGTGAAATTTATTATAGGTACTCATCTATTTGTAAGTCTCCCAAGATGTCAGCATTTGCAAAAGGTTCTTTAGACTCAGAATCTAACCGATAGGTTCTAGAAAAAATAAAAATATCTCCGTCTTCTTCTTTTTGTGTAATTTGCGCAAGCTTAAGTTTGGTGACTTCTAATAAGGATAAAAATAATACAACAATTTCATTTTTTTTTATCAATGCATCATCTTTGATGAGCTTAAAAAAACTCATCAAGGGATCGACTTTAAGTCTATCAATTAACCGATTCATTTTATCGGCAACAGATAAATTCTCCAGTAGCACTTCTCGTGGTAGCGTTTTGTTTTTCTTTTTTACAAGAAGTTCAAACAATTGTAGTAATTCAAATAACTGAACTTCTTCAATACGTTCTTCAGAGATCCTAAGTTGTCGCTCAATGTCAATTCCTGCCTGAGAAACAAACACATCTCGACCAAGCAAAAAACTCTGCTGCAACTGCTCGGCCACTTCTTTAAATCGCTGATATTCCAATAAACGATGAACTAAATCTATACGCGGATCTAATTCATCTACCAAGGATTCATTACGCTGAGATTCTGGCAATAACATTTTACTTTTAATAAACATGAGCTCAGCGCTCATTGATAAAAACTCAGCGGCCACATCGATGTTAAGATTTTGCATTAATTCAAGATGTGCGACATAACGATCAATAATCACGCCAATGGGAATATCAAAAACATCTAAATCGTGTTTTTTAATAAGGAATAATAGCAGGTCCAAAGGGCCGTCAAATTTGGGTACTTTAATTTGATAAAGCGGATCTTCTGTGATTGGGGTAGGCACAAACCCACGAGGGAACACAGCAGGCAGGGCACGCTTATCAGGCTCTATCTCTGACTGAAAAACAGGTGTTTCTCGTAATGGCGACATGTTTTTTATAAGCCTTTCCACCGTTCCTTAAAAACGCTTGTTTGTTCACATTAAAATAACGCCCGTGTCAGCCAATCACCGCGGGCAATACAACATTTTGTAAAAGTTCTAAAACAAATTTCATTGGAACCACAATTAATCGACCACCAAACATTACAACAAATAATAAAGCCCACATCCCAAATTGAGATAAGAAATGTTCATAAGATCGAGCCCAATTAAAAGGTAAAAGTCCAGCCAAAACTTTAGCACCATCCAGCGGGGGCAAAGGAATTAAGTTAAACAACATTAACCCCACATTCACAGCAATCATCTGAGTAAACAAGCTAACCAAAGATTGGCTTACTGTAACAAGAGAAGCAGGTAATAAATTAACCACAGAAAAACGCTGGAACAAACCCAATAATATAGTCAACCACAAAGCCATTAAGAAATTAGCCAAAGGCCCTGCGGCTGATACTAACATAGCACCCACACTTTCTTTAATATTTTTTTTAAAACGGCGTGGGTTATAAGGAACTGGCTTGGCCCATCCAAAAGAAATTGGGATATTGGAAGCGATTAAAGAAATAGGCAATAACACGGTTCCTAAAAAATCAATGTGCGCCAATGGATTAAGCGTTAACCGACCTTCTTCTTGGGCTGTTTTGTCACCCAATAAAAAAGCGACCCAAGCATGCGCATATTCGTGCACAGTTAAAGATAAAATCATGGGGACAATACTAAATACAGACTTAAATAAAACAATTTCTAGATTACTCACAAAGACATACCCTATAAAACAAAAAATTCTTGGGGCAAAGCGCTAGCAGGAGCTGTTTAATAAGTAAATGTAAAATCTGTACTTACGTTGTGTCTTACATATTGTCCAATCACACCAGCCACTATTGCGAGAGAAGAATAACGCACATTAGGGGTATAAGAAACACCAACGGAGACCCAATTTTTAATTCGCCAAGAAAATTTAAGATCGCCCAAAATATCATGATCGATTTTAGAAACACCGCCAGTAAATGAGTTAACACCAAATTTCATATAAGAATATTGACATCTTATGCCTAGTGAAATTCTTTCGTCTGGACTATATTGCATGCCAATACTGGCAATATCAGAACTATAATAATTGAATACGGCAACAGGTTGAAAATCGCGCGCATAATTAACGCCCATTTTTAATTGAGAACTTACGCGCCAAGAAATATCTGCATTGGCCAAAACGCTATGGGTAGAACGAGCAAGCAATATAGGATCTTGGCTTTTATCCGCGTTTACAAAAGTACCTACGTACCCAATCGAAGCACCAATTGTAATCCGATCAGAAATGGGCGTTAAAAAACCAATAAAAGATCGCACATAACTAGAAGATTGGAACCTAAGCGTGGTCGAAGGATACAAATAGTGATAGAACGAAGCGTTCACAGAACTCACGAGCACTGTTTTAGGCAAAATCTTCCAACGCAATGACAATTTGGGCGAATGCGTCATAGAAGAAAAAGCGCGTGGTTCAACCATAGACTCAACGCCATCCACGCTTGGTTGTTTGGCGTCATAAAAAGAAAAAGCGTTGTCGTAAGCAAGCAACAAATCAACCGCCTTTGAACGCGGATTCACAATCATAGAAAAAGAAGATTGATTAAAAAAATATTGCATCCGATTAGGAATAGCGGAACTGGCAGGTGCTGAAAAACGAGTCAAAACATCAGACAAAGTAAAGCTAACTATCTTGGTTTTATTACTAGATAGTTCAAATCTTGCCCCACCCTGAAGCCCAGAAAAACGCATAGAGTTTTTAGAAAAAGCACCAAAGTACTGAGTCCAATCAACATAACCAGAAAAATTGACACTCAATTTATCAGAAGGAAAAAACAAAGAGGTGCCTGCTTTTAGCCGCATCAAAAAATCTGGGGTTTCTTGACCTTTGGGCAATATAGAAGGATTAGAATCGAACCTAAAATCAACATTGCCAAACACGTGCAATCTCCCTTTTTGGATAATATCCAAAAAGGACACGCCACGATTATCTATTTGGGTTTTAATTTTAACTAACTTATCCTCTTCTTCTGCGGCAAATGAGTTTAATATTCCCCAGTTTAAAGCAAACACACCACACACTAAGAAAAAACAAAATTTTCTAAGTGAACGACATGAGTCTAAACTGAGATTATAAAAGTTCAAGGAACCGCCTCTTTTTGTGTAAAGTAAAATAATATAAGAAGTATAAATAAAAACTAAATACTCAGGAATTTTTACACAAAAAGAAGAAGAATGCAAAAAATTAAATACGTAAGAATAAAACAACAAAAGAAAATATATAAATCACTTTAAGTTATTCTT